>JACXTT010004139.1_pt1 | contig 21693 bp, 17 predicted proteins | sample 9270951 | NCBI WGS metagenome assembly JACXTT01 (sample SAMN15532306, study PRJNA645909) | rock metagenome | isolation source: weathered quartz diorite | place: Puerto Rico | collected 2017-06-21
CTACTCGAATATCGCCGTTTGGTACAAGCCGATCGAAATGTTGCGGCCGGCATTGGTCGTTGCTGTTGCGGCGATACTCATGCTCGTTGTCGAGCTTGGACGAATGCGACAGAGCTTCAAACTGTCGCGTCCCGAGGGCATTCTGCTTCTCGCGTTTTTGGCCGTCTGCTTTGTGTCCAGTTTTGATGCGTTTTGGCCCCGGTTGGCATTCGACAGGACGTCGGATGTCGTGAAGATTGTTCTGATCTACATCGCGATAGAAAACACCGTCACATCGGAAGCCCGCCTTCGGACCCTCTTAATGACGATGATCGTGGGAGGCCTTTTTCCTGCATTGGGCACTATTCAGCACTTTGCTTATGGAATCCTCAAGGAAGGACGCGCTACGTGGATCGGTGTGTTCGCAAATGCAAATGAAGATGCATATGCACTAGTGATCCTGATGCCTATTGCCGCTGCCGTTGCCGCCAGGTCGCGCTTGAGCCTTCGGCTCGCCTTATGGGCTGTCATGGCGTCCTATCTCCTGGCAATTTTCTTTACGTATTCTCGTGGCGGGTTGATAGGGCTGTTTGCCGTTCTTTGCCTGGCCGGGTGGAAACAAAAATCACCGCTCATTCGAACGATTATGTTTGCAGGAGTAATCGGAGCAGTAGTGCTCGTGGGCTTGTACTGGGGCCGAAGCGCCGGTTTCAGCGGAATTTCTCAAGATACAACCTACAACCAGCGAATCGCGACAATCAAAGCCGGTATCCGGATGTTTGAAGCGAACCCGCTGTTTGGCGTTGGTCCTGGATGCTCGATCGTTGCATATCCAATCTATGTTCCAGCCGAAGCTCACTGCGGATGCCAGCTCCAGTTGGTCGTTCATAACACGTTCGTTCAGGCACTCAGCGAAATCGGACTGTTTGGATTCGTGCCGTTCATGTTGTTTCTCAGCTTCGCCCTATTCCAGGCCTGGAAGTTGCAGAAGGGTCCGCTGAAAGACTATGCCGCCGCGCTGGAGGTTGCGCTCTGGGGATTTGTCGTTTGCAGCCTCGCCGGCGGTTTCGCGTATACATGGTGGCCGTACATTTTGATCGGCCTGATCGTCGCAACTGCGCGCATAGCAGAATCGAAAATGGCGGAGAGTGCCGATGCCGGCGTCTGATCCAACAACAGAACAATCAACCTTCAAGCCGGCGTTAATGCTCATGACCGGAAGAGCTCTGGCCTTTGCGGTCACCTTCTTTGTGCCTGCGGTTCTGGCGCGCGTCTTTAGTCAGACTGAGTTCGGCACGTACAAGCAATTTGTTCTCATTACCTACACGCTTTACAGCCTCGGCCAATTCGGCCTCGCGGAGTGTCTGTTTTACTTCCTTCCAGCCAATCCAGGTCGCGGCGGCCGGTATGCCTTCAATTCGCTCGTGATGCTGGGCTTGATGGGTGTTTTGTTTTCGAGTGTACTGATCTCTAACGCTGGACGCGTCGCCCATTGGTTACACAACGAACAACTCACGAACTATATCCCGATCTCGGGCGTTTACCTGATTTTTATGTTGATGGGCACGGTACTCGAGATCACGATGATCACACGAAAGAACTTCCGCTTGGCGACGGGAACCTATGTCGTTTCGGATATCCTGCGAGCTGCCTTTCTGATTTTCCCTGCTCTGATTGCACGAAACCTGGAGTGGACTTTCATCGGAGCCGCGACATTCTGCGCACTGCGAGTCGCGGCGATTCTGGGTTATTTCCGGGTAGAGTTTGGCGGGGACCTTCGCTTTGATATACGCGTGCTCAGAGAGCAGCTGGGCTATGCTTTGCCGTTCTTTTGCTCAGTGATCATCCAAATCATTCAACAGAATTATCACCAATATGCCGTCTCCTGGCATTTTGATGCGGCGACGTTCGCCATTTATTCCGTCGGTTGCCTCCAAATTCCGCTTGTCGATTTCATGGCGACACCCGCATCGAACGTCATGATGGTGCAGATGGGCGAGGATCTTCGCGAAAAGCGGGATTCACGGCTTTTGGCCGTCTGGCATGACACGACTCGAAAGCTGGCGTTTCTCTTCTTCCCGTTTGTCGGTCTTCTCGTCGTGAATGCATATGCGCTGATCACGCTTTTGTTCACGACATCCTACTCTGCGAGCGTGCCGATCTTTATGGTGTGGTCGCTCTCGATTTTGTTCGCAACTTTTCAAACCGATGGGGTGCTGCGGACGTTTGCGGAAAACCGCTGGCTGTTCATCATCAATGTCACCAAGCTCACGATGGTGCTCGCGTTCATGAACTGGTTTCTTTCGACGTTTTACTTGATTGGCGCGGTTTTCGTGACGCTTGGTGGAATGCTGGTTTCGAAAACGATGGCGTTGGTTCGCATCAAGAGCTTGTTGCACGCCAGTGTCGGCGAACTGCTGCCTTGGAAAAGTTTGGGCAGCATTCTGATGATATCCATGATCAGCGCGGTCCCTTCGGTCATTATCAATGCCAAGCTAGGACTTCCATCACTGTTGCTTCTGCCGGTATCTGGAATGGCCTATATGGCGACTTACAGTGTGTTGGTATTGGCGTTAGGACTGTTGACTGATGAAGAGAAAGCCGTGATGAAGAGGAGTTTGTATGTGTGGAATCGCCGGTCTGTTGAGTCTCGGTGATAAGCCGGTATTCGAAGAAGAAGTGCAAGCCATGTGTGATGCCATGGTGCATCGCGGACCGGACGACGCCGGATACTATTCCGCGGATGGCGTCGTTTTGGGGATGCGGCGGCTCAGTATCATCGATCTGGCAAGCGGCCATCAGCCGGTACATAACGAGGACGGGACTGTCTGGGTTGTCTTCAACGGCGAGATTTATAACTTCAAAAGCCTTCGAGCCTCTCTGGAACGCCAGGGCCATCGATTCTACACCGGGACCGACACAGAAGTTATCGTTCACCTCTACGAACAGTACGGTGACAGGTGCGTCGAGAGAATGCGAGGGATGTTCGCGTTCGCCGTATGGGATGCGCGGCGCAAGAACCTGTTTGTCGCCCGCGACCGTCTTGGAATCAAGCCTCTGTTCTATACCATCGTAGACGGCCGTTTCGCCTTCGGTTCCGAGCTGAAAGTACTGCTTCAGCTTCCTGAAGTGGAACGCCGACTGAACTGGGGATCGGTCAATCACCTGTTGAGCTCGATGTGCACACCGTCTTCGGAAAGCATTGTTGAAGGTGTTCACAAACTGAAACCCGGGCACGTGCTGACGGCCTCTGCCAGAGACGGAGTTCGTGTGCGGGAGTATTGGGATGTGATATTCGATCCGGATTATGGAAAGCCGGAAGGATATTTCATCGAGCGTCTTCGCGACCTTCTCGAGCAATCCGTCAAACTCCGCTTGATTGCCGATGTTCCATTGGGGGCTTTCCTGAGTGGAGGTGTCGACTCGAGCGCAGTAGTCGCTACCATGGCGCGTGTCGGCTCCGGCCAAATGAAGACCTTTTCGATCGGTTTCGCCGAACAGGAATACAACGAACTGGAATACGCGCGACAAATAGCGCGGAAATTCGAGACCGATCATCACGAGCTGGTGCTCGAGCCGAATGTGCTCGACGTTATTGACGATCTCGCGTGGTATCTGGACGAGCCATTCGGTGATTCATCCGCTATTCCGACCTACATGGTATCGAAGCTCGCATCCGAGCATGTCACAGTTGTGTTGTCCGGTGACGGCGGTGACGAACTGTTCGCCGGTTATGACCGTTATTTGGTCGAAAGGCGCGAGCGCAAGATGGCCGGAATCCCGGCCCCTCTGCGTCAGGCGGCTGGACTGGTCGGCCGTTCGATGCGCGAAGGAATGAAGGGCCGGAACTTCTTGCGGCATTTAGCGATCAACGGCCCTGATCGATATTTCGACGCCAATATGCTGTTCCGTGACTTTGAAAAGGCGACGCTGTTTGAACCGGACGTTTATCGTGAAATCCAGAACATGGACAGTCGGGCGGGATGGCGAGGTTTTCTGGCGAACGGCCGCATGCACTGGCTTTCGGCGCTGCAGTATCTGGATATCAAGAACTACCTTCCGAACGACATCCTCACTAAAGTCGATCGGATGAGTATGGCCCATTCGATCGAAGCTCGCGTGCCGCTGTTGGACCATAAATTCGTGGAGTTCGCAGCGACGATACCGCCGGAGCTCAAGCTAAAGGGCGTCACAACGAAATACATTTTTAAGAAGGCGATGGAAGGCAGTCTGCCTCAGGACATTCTGTATAGACCGAAGCGCGGTTTTGCTGTTCCGCTGAGCCGGTGGTTCCGTGGCCGACTCAGTCCGTTCATGCGCGATCTGCTCTTGTCGCGAAAAAGCGTCGAGCGCGGGATTTTCAGAAAGGCATATCTCGAACGTTTGATCGAAATGAACGATCGAGGACGCCCGATGGACTTGCAGCTGTGGACTCTCATCACCTTCGAATTGTGGTGCCGGAGATTCATAGATGAAAGTGCTTTTTGTCGGTCCGTATCCGCCACCGCACGGCGGAATTTCCGTCCACGTGCGGAGCGCACACGAACGTATGAAACGAACGGGACAGCAGTCGAATGTGCTGAACATTGATCCGGGCGCGGCCGCCAGCAGCGCGTATATCAAGATTTCGGGTGGCGTTGATCTAGGACGTGAGTTATTTCGGCATGTTTCCGACGACTGGAGTCTCAGTGTCCACACGAACGGCCACAATCCGAAGAGTTGGCGCATCGCGCTCATGTGCGGTGTTGCAGCGCAGTTTGGTCCGCCTGCCACGCTGACGCTTCACTCCGGCGGCGTGCCTCGATATCTGAGCGCTGCTCCGCAGCGGAGAAGGTTTATCGCGCGTTTGGCGTCTGTTATGTACAGCCGGATTGTTTGCGTCAATGCCGATGTGGCACGCGCGATTGCGGGGTTGGGAGTCCCAGAGTCGGCCTTGGAGATTGCGCCTGCGTTTTTTCCGATCGAAAAACCAGCGGTTGAAATGCCCAAGCATATTGACGACTGGATGAAGCGGCGTACTCCGGTGCTTTCTACAGCAATGTTCTTTCGCCCCGAGTATGGATTCGAGTTGCTGCTGGAAGCCGTCACAGAAATGAAAAGGATTCATCGGGATATCGGCTGTGTGGTGATGGGCGACGGTGAACACCGTAATGAAGCGCAGCGACTGGTTGATGCCGCCCTTCTTCATGACGCGGTGTTTCTGGCCGGCGACCTGGATCATGAAGTGTGTTTGACAGTGATGGCGAACTCGGATGTTTTCGTTCGTCCCACATTTATGGATGGTGACGCCGTTTCGGTTCGGGAAGCGCTGGCGTTACGAGTTCCGGTGGTTGCGAGCAATGTGGGCGCGCGGCCTGAGGGAACGATGCTCTTCGAAGCGGGTAACAAATCGGAATTGGTGACGCGAATTCATGCGGCCATAACAGGGGATGCTAAGGAGCTCCCCTCCTCAGCTGAGGAGGGGAGCTGGCAAGGTAACTATGCTTGAAAAACTGCTCAGACTGAGGGAAATGTCGAGTGCCGAAGTCGTGCATCGCCTGCGTTCGCTGGGGCGCAAAGAGGCAGATCGGCTCCGGTGGCGCATCGGTGCGGCTAGTCATGATACCGAACTTGAAAAGCTCATTAGTACGCACGATTCATCACTAAAGACGTACTTCCGGCAGCTGCCCCTGCGTCGCTTCTATCCGTCGGTACACGATAGGGACAAGACGACACAATTCGTAATGCACCATTTTCCAGAATGGCTGGAGCGCAGTATCGAGGAGGGAATCCGGCTATCGGAGCACCACTTCAATATTCTCGGCCATGAGGACGTCACCCTGGATGGCGACATCGAGTGGCACCGTGATCCGGTCTCCGGCCATAAGTGGCCGCGGCGTTATTGGGCAGATTACGACCTTGTCCACAGCGCATCGGCGGACGCCAAAGTGATTCACGAACTCAATCGGCATCAGCACCTTCCACGTCTCGGAAAGGCATTCTTCCTGACAGGTGACGAGTTTTACGGACGCGAGGCCGTGGGTCAGATCGAGAACTGGATCGATCAGAATCCGAAATGGAGCGGTGTGAACTGGCAATCGAGCCTGGAGATCGCAATCCGTTCCATTTCGTGGATGTGGACGGTTTTCCTTCTTCTTTCCTCCGAGTCTTTGGCGGAAACGAATCTTCGCCGGATCTGCCGGTCATTGTTTGCGCAGCTCGACCACGTGTATCGGTATCCGTCCGTTTACACGAGTCCAAATACGCATCTGATTGGTGAGGCCACGGCGCTTTTTATAGGTGGGTTGTTGTTCCAGGAACTTCCGCGCGCGGAAGCATGGTACCGATTTGGGACGGCGATTTTAGTTGATGAGTTTCAAAAGCAGGTATCGACGGAAGGCATATACGGCGAAGCATCATCGTACTACCACTGCTACGCCACCGATTTTTATTTGCAAGCACTGTCTCTCGCGCGTTGGAACCGACTTCCATTTCCTGAGTGGATGTGGAAACGCCTCGAGCAAATGATCGAATTCGTCATGCAGATCGGCAGGCCGGATGGCGGCGTTCCCCTCATTGGAGATGACGATGGCGGCAGAGCACTGGCGTTGTCTTCGGAAGACTACAGCTCATTCGGCGACAGCTTGTCATCGGCAGCAGTTCTATTCGGCCGACCGGATTTCAAATCTCGTGCAGAAACATTCAGGGAGGAATCGCTCTGGCTGCTCGGGGATGACGCCTGGCAAGTTTTCAACAGTGTAGATGCGCAAGTCCCGGTGGAGCCCAGCCGTGCGTACCTCGATTCGGGCGTGTTTATTCAGCGTTCCGGGTGGAGCCCTGAAGGTACTCAAGTGACGTTCGATTGCGGCGGTTTGGGAATGCAAACCGGCGGCCATGGCCATGCTGACGCGTTGTCACTCACGCTATTCAGCGGAGGCCGCGAAATCCTGATCGACCCCGCGACGTCCGTATACAACGGGGAGCCGGAGTGGAGAAACTTCTTTCGGTCGACGCGGGCACACAACACAGTCGTTGTCGATGGCGAAAGCCAGTCGCAGCCCGGCAGCTCCTTCTCGTGGAAAAGAAAGGCCAGGACAAGGGTTCGCAAGCATATCCGTCTAGCCGAGTTTGAGTACGTTGATGGCGAGCATGATGGATATCTAGCTCTGCCAAAACCGATTGCGCACCGCCGCCGGCTGATTCATGTGCGTCCGGATTATTGGATAGTGCTGGACGATCTTGTTGGAAGAGGCGAGCACCAGTTCGATTTTCTCTATCACTTCGCTTCGGACGCCGAATTGTTCATCCTCGGGGACGAGAAAATAGGGGACGTGGACTGCCGCGCACGAATCCAGGAGAGCGGGCTGCATTTGATCATGTATGGTTCGACATCGATTCGCGCAGAAGCCGTATGTGGACAGCTGAATCCGATCCAGGGTTGGGCCTCGCACCGTTATGGCGAGCGTCATCCGAGCCCCGTGCTTCGAGCTTCGATGCGCGGGCGGGCTCCCGTGTCGATGATGACGTTCATGTTGCCCGGAACGGCGTCAACGGAGTCAATGCGTTTCAAAGCAGACTCCCATCAGGTCATCGCGGCAATGATTCGCGATGGTGAGTGTGACGATATTGCGATCATGTGCCTACAGGATGGGGATCTTCATCTCAATAACTGTGTCATGCGTGGCGAGTTTTTCTGGATGCGAACACATAACGGTAATCTGCAGCGTGTCATTGCCGTGAATGCTCAGTCCTTTACGTTTGCCGGTGAAACCGTTTTCGAAAGTCAGCAATCTGTGCCTTACGTTCAGGCCTATTTCTGGGAAGACGGCATTGTGATTGAAAGAGGGGAGAACGAAGGAAAAGTATATGTGCGGGATTTGCGGGATCGTCAATTTCAACAGAACTGAACCGGTGGCTCACGATCTGCTGGAGCGGATGACGTCCGCTCAGGCGCACCGCGGGCCCGACGATTACGGCTACTTCGTCGAGAACAACGTCGGGCTGGGTCATCGACGGCTGAGCATCATCGATCTGAGCGGCGGCAAGCAGCCAATTTTCAATGAAGACGGTTCGGTCGTAGTTGTTTTCAACGGCGAGATTTATAACTTCGCTGATCTGACGGTGGATTTGACTTCTCGCGGGCATACATTTAAAACCCGCTCCGACACTGAAACTATCGTCCACGCCTATGAAGAATACGGCGTCGACTGCATGAAAGACTTTCGCGGGATGTTCGCTTTTGCCATTTGGGACCGCAGGCAAAAACGCCTTCTGCTTGTCCGCGACCGCGTTGGGATCAAGCCTGTTTATTACTACAAGGGAAAGAGGTTCTTTGTCTTCGCGTCCGAGATCAAGTCTCTGTTGCAGCATCCTGACGTGCCTCGCGAAGTCGATCCTGAAGCGTTGGATATGTATCTCGCACTGCGGTATGTGCCCGGTCCCCGCACGATATTCAGGAATATCTTCAAGCTGCAGCCGGGACACTGGCTGACGGCCGATGAGACTGGCGTAAAGATCGGAAAGTACTGGGATTTGAAATATCCGCCTCTCCCCTTGGGAGAGGCCGGCGCGGAGCGCCGGGTGAGGGCATCAAGCCCTGAGTCCCTCACCGGGTCTTCGGCCGCCCTCTCCCAAAGGGAGAGGGATTACATCGAGGAATTCGCGCATCTTTTTGAAGAAAGTGTAAGGCTTCGGCTGATTGCTGAGGTTCCATTAGGGGTGTTTCTCAGCGGTGGGCTGGATTCAAGCTCAATGCTCGCGACGATGAGCAAGATTACAGGTGGGGAGCGAGTAAAGACGTTCAGCGTCGGCTATGAAATCAGCGGTCCGGGAGCGGCCGAAGCGGAGGAGTCCAACGAACTGCTGTATGCGCGAGAAGCGGCAGCTCATTTCGGTGCCGAGCATCATGAATTCTGTCTGACGGCCCAGGACTTCAAGAACGCCATACCGCTGATCGTCAGACATCTCGACGAACCCATGGCGGATCCGACGTGCATTCCTCTCTACTTCATTTCGAAGCTCGCTCGAAACTACATTACCGTCGTGTTATCCGGCGAAGGCGCCGACGAGTCGATGGGCGGGTATGCGCTATATCGGAAAATCGCTTTTCTCGAGAAGGTACGAAAGGTTGCAGGGCCATTGGCACCGGCTTTTCCGACTCTGGCCAATCTGCCGTTCGGCGACCGGCTACGGGGGTATTTGCGCCGTGCGGGAACGAAGCTTGAAGATCACTATCACGGAGTCGTCAAAGGACTCTCTCTGGAAAAGCGTTTGGCGCTGACGGGACCCGAACGTGTCGAGAAGTCTGAGAGACAACTGAGCGAACTGTTTGTTTCATATTTCAGGAATGTCGCAGGTACATCTGCGTTGAACCGGATGCTCTATGCGGACACAAAGGTATGGTTGCCAGAAAATCTTCTGCTGAAAGGCGACAAGATGACCATGGCTACCGCCGTTGAGCTTCGCGTTCCATTCCTGGATCACAAGCTCTTGGAATACCTTGCAAGGATTCCGGACTCCCTGAAGGTACGCGGCAGCCAAGGGAAATGGATTCTGCGCCAAATGATGGGTACTGTGTTACCACCTTCTATTATCCACAGGACAAAAAAAGGTTTTCCGCTTCCCGCGGTTTCGTGGTTGCGGTATGAGATGAGGGATTTTGTCCGCGAAACGCTTCTGGCGCGCGATTCCGCCTGCAGAAAATTTTTCGATCCGCAAGCTATTGAAGAGATTGTAACTCTACAGGAGAAAGGCAAAATTTCGGGATTTCAGGAGGTTTGGTCGTTGCTCGTTTTTGAATCCTGGCACAAGCAATTCATCGAGAACTCTGCAGCTTCTGCCGGCGCTGTACAGCAATCCACGGAAGTGGATGTGTACGCCGGCCGTGGCGTCTGAGTTGCTAGCCCAATACGTCGGGCAATTCCTAGCCGCGTATTACACGGAGGGAAAATGAGCATTTACGAAGCAATTGGTATGGCTTGGGTCATTTTTACATCGACAATCGCCACGGTAGAAGTCCTCTATCTGGCCTTTGCCGGCCTCAAGACGGTCACGAAGAAACACGAAGACATACGCGACAGCGATGTTCCAGTCGAAGTGAAAGAGATGTTCAAGATTGCCAGATAGTTCCGAATGTGGAAGTTGGGATTTCAATAAATGGAGCCTTTTGGATAGATGTCTGTTGTCAAGGGTGTCCTCCACGTTCACAGCATTTTTTCCGACGGTGAAGAGTCGCTCGACCGGCTAGTGGATCGCTTGAGGCTCGCCGACATGAGTTTCGCCGCCGTTACCGATCACGCGGAAGTCTTCGATGATCAACGGCTGAAAGAGTACATCGGAGTTTGCAGCGCTCTTACCACGCCGTCCTTCATCGTAATTCCAGGCCTAGAATTCGCGCTGCACGGCGGTGACATCCATATTCTTGGATACGGAATCACACGCCGTGTGCGGTTCAGGAATGTCGAAGAGCTTGTAGACGGAATACATGAGGCAGGCGGGATTGCGGTGCTGGCTCATCCGCCGCTCGGAAGCCTGAATCTTCTCGGCTCGGTGCGAGGCAAACTGGATGGCGTTGAAGTGTGGAACGGCCGTTATGACGGAACACATGCGCCACGGGCGGATTCATTTCAGCTGCTGAGACGAGTTCGGTCTTTGAATTCGAAGGCGGCGGCGTATTGCGGCATCGATCTGCACAAAATAGGGCAACTGCGGAGGCCGGTCTATGTCGAAGTCGAAACCGAAGCACTCCAGCAGGAATTCATTCTTGAAGCGCTTCGGAGCGGAAAGTTCACCTTGCACGGCAGCAACATCCGTATTCCATCGACCGGCGACCTCACCTTCGTTCAAGAACTTTCTATTGCCGTAAAACAACCGCTTTGCCGCCCCTGGGCGGGTTGAGATCCATACAGCGTCAATGTGTTCGATGGATACAGTAATGAACCGTATTCCGACCGGTATCGACGGTCTCGACAAAATTCTTTCGGGCGGATTGCTGCCGCAGCGGGCTTACCTCGTGTACGGACAATCCGGTGCAGGTAAGACCGCCCTGGGTCTGCATTTTCTTGCGGCCGGGATTGCGGTAGGTGAGCGCGTGCTGATGATCACATTCGGACAACCTGCCGACCATGTCCGCGCGGATGCAGAATCGATCGGATTGCAGATCGGTACCGCTAAGATCCTGGACTTGACCCCTCCACCGGAGGCGTTTTCAGAAAATCAAATCTACGATATCTTTTCTCCGGCGGAGGTGGAACGAGGGCCGATCACATCACAGATCTCTCGCGCGATACGCGATCAGAAGCCGGCCAGGATCTTTGTGGATGGTTTCACCCAATTCCGGAATCTCGCTTCAGATTCTTACCACCATCGGCGTTTGGCCCAATCGTTCTTTCAATTTGCGACACGGCAGGGAGCGACACTCCTCATCGCTTCGGATAATAGCGAATGCGCTCTCGATGCCGACGGGATCATTTACCTCGAATGCGGTGATCGGGGCCGGACGCTCGCTGTTCTGAAGTTTCGGGGGTCGGATTTCCAACCCGGCCGGCATCCTATGCTTCTGTCTAGCTCCGGAGTTCAAATGCTGCAGACCGCCGCATGAGCTGATGCATCATGGCGCGGATCGTTCTCATCATCGAAGGCAAGGAGAATCGGCAGCTCCTGAGCGCGTTTTTGTCCGCCTATCATTCCGTGGGCGAACACCAGCCGGGCCAGCCTCTGGAAGAGCCTTTTGATCTTTGCATCGTCGATGCAGTCAGCCTTGGCAAGGTCAAAGCGGATTTAGAGGCAAGGCGGGATGAAGAACAGCCAGGAATCCTGCCGGTGCTGCTGGTCAGCCCGCATCGCGACATCTGGAGTCGCACCCCGAACCTATGGCAGTTGGTCGACGAGTCCATCACGACGCCCGTTTCGAAAATCGAACTCCAGTCTCGAGTGGAGATCTTGTTGCGTGCGAGGCGCACCTCCCTGGAATTAAAGCTGCGAAACGAAGACCTCGAGGCATTCATCCAGGCCATGTCCCACGACCTGCGGGCGTCGATCCGCGCCGTTACAATGTTTGCCGAAGCGGTAAACCTGTCGGAAGCCGAGACCCTTTCGAAAGAAGGGAAACAGGATCTGGATCGCATACGGTGGGCCGCCCAGGAAATGCGTGAGCTCATCGATTCGCTGTTGAATTTTTCAAGGCTCGGCCGGGGGGAAGTACGGTACGAGCCGATTGATCTGCGAAGCTACATCGAAACCTGCCTCCGGAATCTCGAAGGCGAAATCCGAACACGAAATGCCAATGTGAAAATTCGCGGCGGGTCGCGCGTCGTCCAGCTCGACCCTACCCTTCTGAAGATCGCCCTGACGAATCTGCTCTCGAACGCGATCAAGTTCGTGCCGGATGGAGTACAGCCGGAGATCACTGTCTCGGCCTCCGTGAAACAGGACATTTGCCGAATCGAGGTCAATGACAATGGCATCGGGATCTCCAAAGAAGATCAGCAGCGGATTTTTATGCCATTCGTCAGGATCTATTCGGAAGAGCAATTTCCGGGAATCGGCTTAGGTTTGCCTTCGGTCCGAAAAGCCGTCGAACTGATGGGTGGCCGCGTCGGTGTGGATTCCAAGCCGGGCCAAGGCAGCCGCTTCTGGATTGAACTGCCGTCTTAATCAGGTGTCATCATCGCAATGGCCAACGAGATAACGTCCACGGAAACTACGGGTTCTGGCACTTAGACAAATTTCAGGACACCCTCGGTCCATCGCGCGGACGGAATGTGTCGCCTGCCGCCGTAAAGTTCCGTGACGTGGACAAGAAGCGGCGATTCACGGAAGTTTTTGTCCGCGACACGCACCGATCCTATTGAAATGTTACACTTCTGATTAAACGATGGATCGAACATTCCTCCTCGTCGGGTCGACTCTGGGCTTTTTGGGTGTAGTTTTTGGAGCCTTCGGCGCTCACGCATTAAGGAGCCGCCTTTCACCTGAGATGCTGGGGGTGTTCGAAACCGGCGTGCGCTACCAGATGTATCATGCGTTTGCCATCCTGATTGTCGCTGCTGCAATGGGGCACTTCGGGACCGCGCGGCTGCTGGTTGTGGCGGGTTGGCTTTTCTTCGCTGGTATCGTGCTGTTTTCAGGTAGCTTATATATTTTGACGCTCACCGCAATTACAACGCTAGGGGCCATCACACCACTCGGAGGTCTGCTTTTTCTGGCCGGCTGGGGGTGCCTGGTACTTTTCGCGTTCGCCCGATAGATTTATCTCCGGAAATTCATGAAATCACAAGTTTTGCGACACCATTTAGCCCGACACAGCGTCCAACAGATGTGTAATACTTATGTATCCTTATTAATAACGCGTGAGTAGCAAGACCCGAATCCTCATCTGCGACGACCACACCTTATTTGTTGAAGGCCTAAAAGCCATATTGCGCAATGAATCTTCCCTGGAGATCGTTGGGGAAGCGCGCGACGGAAGGCGGGCCGTCGACCTCGTTAAGGAATTGAAGCCGGATTTGCTTTTAATGGACGTCTCGATGCCGGACATGAATGGTCCGGATGCGACGCGTCGCATCCGGATGTTTAATGAGGACGTAAAAATTCTCATCCTCACTATGCACGAGGAAGAGGATCTTGTCGCGCAATGTCTGGAAGCCGGCGCGTCAGGTTACATCATCAAAGATGCACCGGCCTCGCAACTTATCTATGCAATAGAGGCTCTTCTGAAAGGCGAGAAGTACCTCAGCCCCGTCGTTTTGAAGAAAGTTGTTGCGGGGTATGTCAACAATTCCCAACGGCCTCAAACCAGTTACGATCGGCTGAGTGCCCGCGAGCGAGAGATCCTCAAGCTTCTTGCGGAAGGTCTGTCGGTGAAAGAAATTGCGACTCGTCTGGGACTCAGCGTCAAAACCGTCGACGTGCACAAATACAATTTAATGAAGAAGATCGATGTGCACGATCGTGCGGAACTGATCAAATACGCTATTCAGAAGAAGCTGATCGCGGTTTAGACAACAGACCCCCCTCCTAACTTAGGAGGGGGGTTTCCGCAGGAATTCCTTACTACGGGTTCAAGGCGACGAACATCGTTCGACCGTCGTGATTCACCAGCAACAAGATCGGCCCGGAGCCGCGCGCGGACATCAGAGACTGAAAGTCGGCCATTGTCCGCACCGGCTTCCGATTGACTTCCTGAATAACGTCTCCGGGTTGTAGACCTGCCTCAGATGCGGCGCCTCCCTCTTCCACGTCGGCCACGACAACCCCTTTCGTTTCGGCCGGAAGATTCAAATGCTTCGCAATATCCGGCGTAAGTTCGGTCACCGCGATCCCCAGGTGCGGTAGTCCAGGTTCCGGCGGAGCCGGCTTTTGCCGCGTCGTCACGGATGCAGTCTCTTTCACCGGAAGCTCCCCGAGCGTCAGTGTTGCATCGCGCGTCTGTCCATTGTGGAGAACCCGAAGATTGACTTGGGAGCCCGGCGCCATCGAGCTGACCATGAGGCGCAGTTCACGGCTGTCTTCTATCGGTTTTCCATTCGCTTCAACGATGATGTCGCCGGACTGCAGTCCAGCCTTTGCGGCAGGGCCCTTGGGATCCACATCACTGACGAGGGCTCCGCTCGTCTTTCCGAGTTTCAATGCGGTTGAAAGATCGGGTGTGATGTCTTGGATGCTGACTCCAAGATAGCCGCGTGTCACCTTACCGGTCCGGATCATTTGGTCCATCACATCCCGAACCATGTTGCTCGGGACCGCGAAACCGATCCCCAGGTTTCCGCCGCTAGGACTTAGAATCGCGGTGTTGACTCCGATGAGCTCGCCGCGCACGTTCACCAAAGCGCCACCCGAATTTCCAGGGTTGATCGATGCATCGGTCTGGATGAAATCCTCGTAGTCTTCAATCCCAAGACCTCCGCGGCCGATCGCGCTCACAATACCCATCGTGACGGTTCGGCCCAGTCCGAAGGGGTTGCCGATCGCCAGGGCAATGTCACCTACTTCGACCTTCGCTGAATCGGCGAACGGCAATACGGCCAGGTGATCTGTAGGAATTTTCACTACGGCAATATCCGTACCCGGATCCATCCCTACAATTTTCCCCTCCAGTTGGCGCTTGTCGGAGAGCACGACCTTGATATCTGTAGCGCCTTCGATGACATGATTATTCGTCAGGACGTATCCAGCGGAGTTTACAATCACGCCCGAGCCCAGGCTGTGTTCACGACGTTCACGCGGAACACGGAATTGCCGCATGAAGTCTTCACCGAAAAATCTCCGTAAAAATGGATCACTCAGAAACGGCGCCTCCGGACTGGCTTCCGGAGAGCGGACGATTCTTGATGATGAAATGTTAACGACCGCCGGCGCAGAACTTTTCACCACGGGCGAAAATCCCTGCTCGAAGGCGATCTGGGTTCGCGTATCCGATGCGACTGTATATGTAGCCTGTTCGCTGCTGCTATGAACAATGGGAGCCGTAAGTCCTCCCAACATCAGTGCCGTAGCGAGGGCGATGATCGCCACCCAAATCGGTGTTTGAATCCGGTTGTGCATGATTTCAACCCCAATGGAAAGGTTCTCACCAGGGAGGGTGCAGGTGCTCAGCCAAAGGTGGAATGTGAGGTTTCTCGCTTCGACTCAATACGTTACGAGGAAACACCTCTCCTAAGTCAGGAGGGGAGTTCAAATACCCCGACCGTGAATGAGCCAGGACTCGTTAGGAATGTTCGCTCTCTGGACGCAAAAACTTCGCGTTTCATGTCTCGCTTGACAACAACTTACACCCCTTACGCGCCTCACGGTCCGGCAACCGCCGTGCACCACCGAGCCACATGACATCCACACTCACGGAAAGAAAATATTGGGATTCGATACACGTTAGCGAGCAGCTTCGCATCTCCGATTCCGCCGACCAGAAATTCTTCGGAGCTCTAAAGAAGATTCTTGGCAGCAGGCTCGTCGGACGTATGTCGGGCTACGATGATTACCTGCTTTGGAATGTCATCCTGCCCAAAGCGCTGCCAAATGTCAGCGGCGCAAAATTTGTGGAGATCGGCAGCGCGCCCGGAGAATACAGCGTCGAGTTCAGCAAAAGGCAAGGCTGTATTCCGTTTGGAGTGGAATATTCGTCTGTTGGTGTAGAGGTCAATAGGGAAGTTTTCAGACAGAACGGCTTCAGTTCGGATAACGTAATCAATGCCGATTTTTTCTCGGCGGAATTTGTCGAGCAGTACCGGGAAAAATTCGACGGAGTGATCTCGAAAGGTTTTGTCGAGCATTTTGAAGATGTGAAATCCGTAATCGACAAACATATGCAGCTGCTCAAACCGGATGGTTACCTCGTGGTGACGATTCCAAACCTTTCAGGTTTCAACAATCTGTTGGGCCGGCTGTTTGATGAAGATGCGATTCCGCGGCACAATGTTTCGATCATGCGGCAGAGTGTCTATCGGCAACTATTCAATCGAAACGATTTGCAAACGATATTTTGCGACTACTACGGAACGTTCAGTTTCTACCTCTTCACGGCGGGCGAGTCGTCGCTACGAAAGCACCTTCTGAGAATTTGTCATAAGCTTCAGCCGCTGTTGAATCTGACCTTTCGCACGACGTTTGGCGCTGCGGGGGCTGAAACCAGCTTGTTTAGCCCATTCCTTCTCTATATCGGAAGAAAACTTTGATTTGAGTTATGAGTTATGAGCCAAAAAACTCATAACTCATAACTCAAAGCTCAAAACTCAAGCCCTTCATTTCGCGAGCTTGTTCAATTCCCGCCCGATCGATGCGCGGACAGCATAGAGCCTCTGGGGATCATGGTCGAAATCGTACGTGCTGCGTATGATGCTGTTGACGAGTTCCTGCGCAGTTTTCGTGCCGGCAAGCTTCGAAAACATCACAAGGTATTCGTAATCCTCGAGTCCTTCGCGGATCAGCTTCAGGCGAATGCTTTCGATGGGAATATGTGTAGTGCCGCCGATGACCTCAGGCATTCCGGGATAAAAAAGTGTCCCGTCGCCGTTACCACCGAATAGATTGACGTCTTTCCACGGATCTTTCTTTCCGAACGCTTCATTCGTGTTGAAATAGAGCTCACCCCCGATGCCGTACTTCCATGTGAGCCATTCCATAATCCGGTTCCGAACAGGGTCATGATCGATCATGTAACTGGGCCAGCCACGAAAGTATTCGCCACCCACAATGTTGCAACCATGACTGCTACAGGCCTGATACCACCATAGTGTTTTTCCTTTTGTGATCTCGACGTCATAGCCTGTCCGCGGTACCGTCACATCGCAGTAGTCCCCGTGTTCCGGTTTGCGCTCGAAACAATTGATCACTGGCGTCCAAATGTCGATGAAACCGGACCAGTCGGGATGTAGCGGCGCTGTCACCAGATTCTTGAGATCCGGATCGGCCTGGTGCACGAGCTTTCCCAGTCGTGTCATCTCACCGTACTGATTTTTATTGGGCTCGTCCCACAGATAGTTGAAGAGCCGGCTGATCCATCCTTTCTGTCTGAAGTGTTCGGCCACCTGCTGCCAGTACTGCACTTGATGATCAGGCGTCCCCAAGGCGGGCAGTGTGTGTTGCGTTATAGACGTTGCTTTGGCGCCGTACAAGGGTTCGTCTGCGGAAAAGATCTGTCCATCCATGAATGGTCCGACGTGCCTGTCGTATTCGCGCCATTCGACATGAACCTTGTGGTCGACCAAAGAGAATGTGGGCTGTACTCCAACGCTGCCGTCGATTGTAATGCGGTGCCAGAGGCCGGTTTTTTCGTAAAGGGAAGTGATGTCAAAGAGATCTTTGTCACTCGTATATTTCCCATAATGCTGACGAAGCGCGCGTATTCCGCTGAAACCGAACGTCGTGGGTAAACTCGATGTAGAAGGAAGAGTGAAATTCCAAACCTGAAGCTGAACTGGAATGCCGAGTTCAACTTTTCCGCCAATGAGGATGTGAACTTGGCCGGCGTATTGGCCTGGCCGCGTCGCGGGCGGCACATACACCTCCAGCCATAGAGGTTGGTTTCGGCCTTTTGTCAGCTTCGTAGGAAACGCATTTCTTTTTTCGTGCGTATACTGATCGACACGGGGAATCAGCGGATCGGGCCACTCACCGGATCCGCCGTCGATCGATGATGGCATCTTTAGATCGAGATCACGCTCTAGATAAATGTTGATGTTGTTCTTCGATAGAACACTTTCACCCGGACCTCGTAAGTCCGTAAGCTCGACGTCAACGTCGTTAATATCGCCCGCCTGCGCTTTCAGGACTATCTGAAAGGGCTCGAACTCATTTCTGGCGGCAGAGATATTTACAGAGCGGTTCAACTGTTTCGGTTCGCTGTCATAGGGACGCACCTTTTCAAGAGCATGGCTTGTCCACCACACCAGATTCGGCGCTGCAGCAGGATGCTCGAACGTAGCGAGAAACGGCACAGCGGCGAGCGCCATGAAAATCCAGCGTTGCATGATCGTCACCTCACATCAGAAATACAGGCGAAGGATCAGCTGTACTTGAGGGCGAAGAGGCGTTTGCGAAATTTCAGCCAAGTTCTACCTCCGACAGCTTTGCAAACTTTCTTTAAATTCCAGGAGACGACTTGCCGCGCTTGGGGAAAAACCGCGCCACGAGCCAGGGCGGCTGCTGTCCGCGGCGACGTGTGACGTTGGACCATGAATCGTCCTCGTACGGCGCAACCTTCAACGACGTCGCTGCGTACCGTAGGGTCCGACGTGAACAGCGTTTCGACCCCAGCGATGGCGGCAGCTCTGGCGACTTTATCGGAATAATAACCGCCGGGGACGGATGCCGATGCCACACGCTCACCTATGATTTCGGCTAAGATTGCGGAACTACGTGACCATTCGTGAATAATGTCGCCCAGCGTATAACGAGAAATCCTTGTGGGATGGGAGCAGGAGTGGCTCCCGATGATATGTCCGCGGTCGCGCAGTTCACGGATATGAGCCGCGTTCATGAATCCTCGTTTGCCGATCCAGTTGGTAGCTATGAAAAAGTAACCGTGCCAACCGCGTTTCTCCAGTTCATCCGCAATGTAGATATGGGCACTGATGCCGCCGTCGTCGAAGGTCAGCGTGGCGCCGGGATTTGCGACTCGGATTGCGTCCAGATGGTGCCGGAATTTGTCGACATCCAGCTTGTAAATGGCGGCGTCGCCTCCCGGAAATCCGCTCGAATCGAACTCCCCGTTCTGAACAACATCGTGGTACAAAAGGACAACGTTCGTCATGCGGCTTTGTCTTGTCGCAAACTCAGGAAAATCCCGCTGAGCTGTTCAACCTTTTCGTCCCATGATTCGGATTCCATCTGATTCGAAATCGAAATTTGAGGCCCGACTCGGCCGCTATCCAAGATCCTCTGAATCTGATCCAGGAAGTCAGGCCCATCTCGGCCGATGTGGAGGACATGGCTCAGTTTTTCCGCCTCCGGTATCGCACTTGACACGACCGGCAAACCAGCCGCGAGGTACTCACGCAATTTGAGAGGATTGGATGCAAGCGTCAGTTCGTTTACAGCAAAGGGCAGAATGGCGACATCGAAGCCTTTTGCGTAAAGGGGAAGGTCGCGATAGGCCTTTTGCCCCAACATTCGAATGTTCGGAATACCTTCGAGTATCTGGACATCCGTCGCTGTTTTTCCGATAAGAACAAAATTCCAGTTAGGCCGGGATGTGGCCAGGTAGCGAATCAGTTCGAGGTCGACCCAGTCCGCAATCAGACCAAAAAAACCGATCACAGGCCGATCAAGAGCGGTTATTTCGGCAGGGACAACGGCGCCGGGATCGCAAGCTCTTCTAAAATGCGCCACGTCGACCCCATGCGTGACGAGAAATGTATTCGGATTGTGCGCATGCTTTCTGGCGTAAAGGCGGTCGGATGAAACGATAACGCAGTCGGATTTCTCCAGGAGACGGCGCTCCATATCCAGAATCGCGCTTTTGTCCGTTCCGGTGAACTCCGAGAATTCATCCACACAGTGATATACCAGTGCGTCTTCTCCGAGCGATCCGGCGACTTCCGCCGATGCGGGCTCGAATGTCCAAGTGATCGGAGAATGAAAACCTAACCGGCGGCAGACGCGGCGCACACTCCACTGAAGAGCTATGCGATTGATCCATCGTGCTGCGGCGCTGGAATGAAACGGGACGGCAATGGGGGAGTAGACGTGAATCTGATCATCGACCTTCTTGTGGCCGCGAGTGAAATCTTTCAATTTCTTGATCACACGCTTGAAATCCCGAACAGAAGCCGTGGGGCGCCGATTTCCAATCGAGTTGATCCACAAAACGCGATTTCGTTTCGCCAGCCGAAGCATAATGTGTTTCTTGCTGAGCGGATCGCTGTCCCAATCGTTGCTGAAGCAGATAATGTCTTTACCTTCGATCATAAGGTTGCCTTAAAAACTCCCCTCAACCGCCGCAACCGCTTCCGCGCTGCAATCGCGAGCTTCACGGCCCGCGTCCTTGAAACGTGAAAGGCGCCGAGTACAGAGGCCGCGACCGAGGTCAGTTCGCGGCCGAAACTGAGCATGCCGTTTGTCATCCGGTAGTTGCCGTTTCGTAGAGATTCCAGGATTTCACGCCCCGTCCTGCATGTCTTATCGATTTCGATCCCAACGGGAGATGCGTGCCGAATACCGTGCAGATCCTGACTGCACAATGGATATCGGTGCTGCCCCAGCAACCGGTAGGCACGCGGATTGGGAGCAACCTCCCCGTCGTATCCGAATTTGGAATTCCACACCTCGACAGCGTCGCAGGAGCTGAGAATGTCTGCGGGAATGTTGTGATTATAGCGGCAGGGGTGTGCGATTGCCGTCATGCCGCCGGCTCGACGCACGTTTTTGGCCCAGGCCGCAATGTCGGAATCGTTGAACCATTCCTCAACTCCAAGCGCGAGCACGTGATATCCGCGAAAACTGCGCTCGTAACCAGGCACCATGAGGCAACTCGTGATTCCGTGACAAATCCGTACCAATTGCTCAAACGTTTGAGGCAGCAGGCTTTCGAAATGATCCGTCACGAGAACCGCATCAAATCCGCGGGAACGCGCCAGATCGGCGAGTGCCTGGGGATGCAGTTCACCGTCACCCGAAAAAGTCGTATGGGTGTGAACCATGACTCTCATCGGAATACTTTCCTCATCATTGAGATCGGTTCGACAAAGCTCGGCCGCCAGTCACTCCACCGCAAGATTTCATTCCGCGTGCCTGCCGGCTGTGGTCCGAGAAATTCACGCAACGCGGACAAGCGTGAAGGAAAATGACCGATGTAGCCGGCCGGTTTTCCCTTCAGCACCCGGAGCGTCCGGACGAGATCACCTACCCACCATCGCAGCACGACGTTTTCTCGATAAGCCGGCTTCTTCACCGGCTTGCCGAGTGCAAGATCGACCAATAACGCGGGAAAGTTCACACCTGCATCGATCGCAAGTTGCAGGGAACCCCAAAATCGCCCGTTGATCTCCATTAAATAGGGTTCGCCTGTGCGGTTGTTCACGCGAAATTCGACCATAGCGACCCCATGAGCACCTATTCTGCGCAGGAGGCGCAAACTCAGTTCGCGAAGATTCGCATCCACAGCAACGGATCGACGCAGCACAGATCCGGACCCGGTCGGCCGGTAATCGCGCAGGCGTTCATGAGCAAATTCAGCACAAAGCGTTCCGTCCTGGCCGGTCAGAACACAGACGCCGCAGCCGGTTCCCGGAATGAATTTTT
>JACXTT010004140.1_pt1 | contig 21690 bp, 21 predicted proteins | sample 9270951 | NCBI WGS metagenome assembly JACXTT01 (sample SAMN15532306, study PRJNA645909) | rock metagenome | isolation source: weathered quartz diorite | place: Puerto Rico | collected 2017-06-21
AAACCAGTGCCCTACGATTTCACCCCGGAAGAATGCGATTTGCTGTTAAGAGCGGGCAAGCTGATTGCCGATCGTGTTTAAACCATGACTCGCGACGAAGCACTCAATCTCTATTTCTTGGATGCGCGCTCGAAACTCATCGATATCGCCGCGTTTTTGGATCGAGTGGAACGCAGTCCGGGCGAAGATGATTTCCGTCTCCGTTCGTTTCGCGCGGCGTGACCTTCAGCAGTTCTTCGTAAAAATTTGCTTCCAACGTTGGCCGCTGCAGGGAACAGAGGTACGATCCATCGCTTGCGATATGATCGATGTTTCCCACAACAAATCCAGCCTGAGAATGCGGCCGAAAGCAGCATAGGTGCGTTTCAATCCCATTCGGGCTCACGCGATCGTCCGCGTCCAGAAAGACCAGGTATTCTCCACCACTGGCGTCGGAAGCCAGCATTACGCGCTTGAGCACGGCCTCTATTTTGCTACCGGACGCAGCGCACGCCCGGATACGCAGCAACTACATCGCCTACATTATCGGTAGAACCATCATCGACAACGACAACTTCGATTGGTCGATGCGCCTGCGCAAGTGCGCTCTGGATGGAGAAAGTAAATAGTGTGCTTGGTTGAAGCAGGGAATTATGACAGGAACAAGTGGCGTTTGCTTCATCATTGGCTTCGCTCTGCTTCAGGAACAAAATTAGCCGGCACAAATAAGTCGGTTTCGTTGTCCAGCTCTTCGCCGCCCTGCACGAAATCAAACCAAGTGACTGCTAGGAAAACCAACCCGCAACGAGTGCTTTCGTAACAAAGGAAGGCGTGACCAATCGGCGAACGCTGCAGCTACTTCAATGTTACCTATAAGAATTAAGGCGCGCTCGACGCTACGTTTGACAGCAATGATGTCGATAGGCTCGTCTCCACAGACCAGATCCTTGTTCTCGCGGCAATAGCAGTCAACCGATTTGTTGACCGGTGCAATCAGATGGTAAGTGCAGTTTATGTTTTCGCTTCGACCAAACGCGCTCTCTGCATCAGCCTAAATCAATCTCAGGCTTGTTCGACAGAGTTAGTCTAGCTCAGTTGAGCATGAAGCCGACGCCTTATATATACCTCCGCGGTCTTTGTCTTCGCTGCCGCAACTGCATTGCGCCGTCACTCATCATCGACGTTGGGCTTGCAGGCCCGGCCTAGGTTTGGAACCGCGACAGCGCCATTTTTCATTGTGGCGCCGATGTTCCCCTCCATTCACCGAACGTTTATCCAACTGCGTGATTTACCATGTTAAATTCCACTGTCATTGAAAGGCCGAGTTACCAGGCGAACCCCGCGTCTAACAAGCGCATCGCGAATTTCTTGATAGCTTGGCTTTGTTGAAAAGCCAGGCCGGCGCAGCCGGTGGATTAATAGCGCCGTTAGGCGCGAGATGTCTATAGCAAATCCGCCTCCACTCCTTTTTAGCTCCGTAGGAGCGGCACGAAGAGCTGCTTATTTCCATGCCGCTCCTACGGAGCTTGGATTGATTTATTGGCTCACGTCCTATAAAACGTGTCCCACCTCATGGCGCTTGCGTGCTTCAGCCCCAGCTTTTCAACAGAGCTTGATAGCTTCTAAACCTGACAATGTCTTCAATGTCGAAGTTGACCGAGAATACTCGCTCAGGCTCTGTAATGAGCTGCACTGTGGCCAAAGAGGCCCAATCAGGTAATAATGTTTGTCTGATATCCTCCGATCGAGTATCAGCCGGTAACTCGAAAAATTCGAGCAACAGCGCAAGCAGACGATCCTCAAGGTTCATAAGTCTGATTCTCCAAAGCGATCCACGGGGGAAACTTGACCGGGAGAACCCGCTCAAGCACGTAACGCGTCGAGCCACCGTCTTGGTCAGTGCGTCGCAAACCGAGACGGTCATACAGCTTTGCAACGATGCCGTTTCTGGTTGTGGATATGTACTCTGCCTCCAACCTGCGAACGTGTTGTTGACTTGCGCGATCCATCATCGCAGCCCACAGCGCATCTTCCACGCCACGACCAAGTGCCCGGCAACTCACAAGGAAACTGTCAACTATCACTGTGGCGTCTTCGCTAGAAGGTATCGCAAGCAGGACGGCAACGATACCCTGATCGCCGAACTTATCGCGGAGCCGCAGTGCAAGTCCTATCGAACTCGGTAACTCCAGCATCGATTGCACCTCTGTGCGCGAATGGCGCCGTGTCGTTAGATTGAACTGATTCGTCTTGCCAAGCATGGTCACAACTCGATCCATGTTGGATGGGCCGATTTCTTCAATGGTCGCTTCCATTTCCAAAGAATTAAGAAACGCTTCCAAGTCGTCCCGGTGTGCTTCAATATCTCGGGCCGAGCGGACGCTGTAATCACGATGCCGCAGGCGATCCTCCTCGGTCATTGTTAACGAATCGAACGCGTCCGTTTCCCACAAAGAACGGAGCGTGTGGAGCGGATCCGAAGTTTCGTTCAGGATCAGCACTTCCGAATTGAATTGGCGCATTTGCTCGCGTTCGTAATCGGAATCATCCACGAAGGCAAAGCTGTCGAGGCCAAGACCGAGTTCACGAGCTGCGGCGCGCAAATTTTCATGCTTGGAGTTCCAGTCGATCTTGCGAATTGCGAAATCATCCCATTTTAGGAGCATGTCCGGTAGCGAATCAAAGGCTTCCCGCGCATCAGGCTCGTTATTCTTGGAAAGCACGACCAACAGCACTCCCCTGTTTCGCAGCTCAAGCAATTCTCGTTGAATCCGCAAGTGCACATTGCCCGGAAACTCGTGGCCAAGCTTCAGGCCACCCACACCGTCTTCGCCTACGACCCCGCCCCAAAGCAGGTTATCCAAATCAAGAGCGAGCACCTTGCGCCTCGGTGCGATCAACGGGCGGACGCAGCGAGCGATGAAGAGCGCAAAACCTAGTTGACCTCTCGCACTCAAAGGTTGACGCGCCAGAAAATCAACGGTCGCATCCGCATGGACCCTACCTTCCAATGCCGCCCAGGTCGCGAGGTCCAGGACATGGACGCCGTCACGCGCCGTGGCGATCCCGTAGATCTTTTGATTGAGTCGGGACACTGAGGCAAACAGTCCGGCGCGGTGCTGGGCTGCGAATACCGGGTTCGAAAAGTTAACGGGTAACGCGATGGTCGAAAGAAATAATGGGACCCCTTGAGCCCTCCTTTGATGCAGGTTGACTACCCCTTCCACCCGGGCCGCGACTTGGTCGACGCGGGCCGCAACCTGTTCTGGAAAGCCACTCGAAAAAGGGTAAAGCGCTTCAGGTAGCAGCTCCTCAACTCGCCAGATGACAATCCGCGCCCGCGGAAGCTCCTGCGACTCATTCGCGGGTTGAGAGATATAGCCTTCGATGTCATCGAGCGGAGCTAGTCGCACCTGCGCGCGGCTCGGCAGGCAGCTAAGCGTGAGCTCAAGAACTGGTAAAATTGGGCTGAGGTTATAGGTGCTCAGTATTTCCACGTCCAGCACCGGCCCGCGCTGTTCGAGAGGCAACTCCTGCAGTGACTGCGATGCGCGACGTATCTTCGCAAGACTTGCGGTCTCGAACGCTTCCAAGACGGCACCGCGCTGCGCGTCGGGAAAGCCGCCAATCCACTGGCGAATTAGATTCAAACCCTTAACAGTTTCTTATGTCGACTTTGCCACACACTTGGATGCGTTGCAGCTAGTGAATACTACGAGGGGCTTGCATGCCTCTATAAGAGTCCTGCCGCGGCAGGCTTCGACTGTTTCAAGCCAGGGCTGGGAGCAGGGGTAAATAATTCCTGGATGTTCCTGCGCAATTCCTTTAGAGAAATTGAACACTTTGAAAGCGTATCAGCGGGAAGTGGCGTCGGTGCTCGGGGCCACAGTCTTTTCGAGAATCATCTGCAACGCCTTGCGGTCGTACTTGCCGTTGGCGTTAAGTGGAAAATGGGGCAGCAGCCGGATATTCCGTGGCACCATGTACGCCGGCAACCTTGTCCGTAGCTTCCCCAGCAGCTGTTTGTGGTCGCAATCGTGGGTCTGAAGGAAAACTTCGATCGCATCAGCACCGCTCCCCGTGACAGGCCACCCCAGCGCCACAACCCCGTCTAATCCGGACGCTTCTCTTACGGCGGCTTCCACTTCCCCCAGTTCCACCCTATGGCCGAGCACCTTAATTTGGCTATCCAGCCGCCCAAGATATAGAAGCGGTTTGTTCCCTGCGCGACGGCATACGCGATCGCCCGTTCTGTAATAGTACGCGCCTGCTTTTCCAGGCACCGTCACAAATGCGCGTTTCGTCCTTTCCTCGTCATGCCAATAGCCGAGGCTAAGCTGCGGCCCTGTCATGAGAAGCTCGCCGGCAGCGCTCTGAGGCACTTCTCTCAACTCCTCGTCCACGATCAGTGCGTCCATCCGATCGAACGGTTCGCCGATCGGAACCACGCCATGGTCGCTTTCAGCCGGGGAGATCGTGTTGTTCCATCGGTAGGCCGTGCAAGCGATGGTCAGCTCGGTCGGGCCATATAGATTCTCGATCACCGAGTTAGGTGCTGCCAGCGCCCATTGGCGGACGATCTCTACAGGCAACGCCTCCCCGCAGAATAAACTCAATCGCAGCCTCGGATACATACCAGGCTTGAGCACTCCAAGACGGCGCATAAACACCACGGTTGAAGGGACGGAAAACCACTCAGTCAACCGCGCATCATTAATAAAGGCCCCTGGTTTGATTGACTGCTTTTGGGTTGGGCAACAGACGCATGCGCCGTTGTGCCAGGCCACGAACATGTCGTGTGCGGATAGATCGAACGTTAGGTCAAACGTTTGTGACAGCCGATCGTTACTGGTGAAGCCGTAGCGCTTTGTGACGTAATCAACATAATGGAGCACGTTGCCGTGGGATACCATCACGCCTTTCGGTTGCCCGGTACTGCCCGAGGTAAAAAGCAAGTACGCAATCGAGTTTGGCGCAGCGCTTGGCATTCGCCAATGGTCTGCGACAACGAGGTCATTTGCGCCGAGAATCCGATGCATCGGAAATTTAACCGCTAGCTCCTTCACGTCGGATCGGTCTGGAAAAAGCAGTAGCAATGGCGTCTTGAAGCCTGCCAGCACTTTGTCCAGCTGTGGTTCGGAGCCAGTGTCAACCACCATCGAGCGACACATTGATCGTTCCAGCATCAGTCGCGTCCGATCCAGCGGAAAGGTCCGGTTCAACGGAACGTAGCCGTAACCGGCGAGCAAAGCGCCAAGCACACCGGCATACGCCGTTTGGGAGCGGTAGGCGAACACCGCGGTTAACGGAATCTCTCCTTCGCTTTGTCCACCTTGGATGGTGGCGGCAATTCGTTTCCCGCGCTGCAAGAGCTCCTCGTAGCTCACTTCACCGCCCACATCGATGGCCGGACGTCGTGGAAACCGGTCGCAAGATTCAATGAAGCCGGTCCAAAGTCCTCGGTTTGGTTTTGGTCTATTGTCCATGTACTAAGAGCGTACGCGACTCGGTCGAGCCTACCCGCTGATAACCGCACTCTTTGGGCGCTGGCCCTGCCTTTGTCGGTTGCGCAGGCGGCGTCGGACACGGTCCATCGCCCGTTCTCCGACTATAAAGGGCAAGAGGAAGAGTCGACCACGGCCGTATCGCACTAGAGCAACAACTGCTGACCCGGCCTGCCGCACTTCACCGCACCGAAGATGCGCATAGAGCTGCTTGACCGTTGCCAGGTTAAAGTGGTCCCGCCAGTAACGTTCGCCTTCTTGCCATGCTCTCATGAGCCGGGGATTTCCATTCAATATAGGCAACTGCATCTGCATCACGCGGTGCATGGCTTGCAACATCAGCGCTCCCTTGCGAGAGGTGCTTCCGACGTAACGACGGTACTGAGCAACTACTGTCGAATGATGTGCGCTTTGACTTAATCGGGCAGCGCGGAGGAGGAGTTCGTAATCCTCTGCCGCGTGTAAGGAGACCGTGAAACCGCCGAGGGCATCAAAGAGCGACCGGCGAAACATGACCCCTATGGTGTTTGCCACGTGATTCACCCTTAGCAGCTCCTCATAAAAGTTTTCTTCGAGTAACGGCCAGCGCGGTGAATAGATGTACGATCCGTCACTTGCGATGTGGTCGATGTCTCCGACGACAAATCCGGCCTCCGGGTGCTCCGAAAAACAGCGCAGGTGCGATTCAATCGCATTCGGAGTCAGACGATCATCGGCATCTAGGAAAACGACGTACTCTCCCGCACTGGCGCGGAACCCGGCGTTGCGCGCGCAGCTGCGGCCTTGGTTTTCCTGTCGGACACAGCGTACATCCGGATACGAGACAACGACCTCAGCCACATTGTCCATGGAACCATCATCTACAACCATCACTTCGACTGCCCGATAAGTCTGTGCCAGCGCGCTGTTGATTGCCTCAGGCAAATAACGTGCCTGGTTGTAGCACGGAATTATGATCGAGACCAGCGGTGCTTTGGTTTGTGCGTTCACAATCGTTTCAGAACCAAGTCGCGCTTTAGTTGGGTGCAAGCAAATAGGACTACAGCCAAATTGTAACAGAATCAGAAGTCACCGCGCGATTGTTGAAAATCGCGAGCGTAAGAATCGCATCCGGCACGACTACGGGCCCCACTGGCCACTCGATGGCATATCCGAAGACAGACACAGCGACGACGCGGATCGCGAAGCAGAGAGCGCCGCCCTCTTTAATCTCCCCCGGCATGTGATGGCGGGCTTCTGAGTTGACCCACCCTGCTGGCACTGAGCCACATGATGTCGACAATAACAACGAAGATCGTCACTCAGGGCGCGACTGGTGATCCGCGGCCATGGTCACGCACCCAGTCGCAATATTTTTCTGAGACCATCAGGAATTGATCGTCAATCAATTGCTTCAGGCCGGTGAATAATTGTGCTGATTCAAACTTCAGGTTTACCGTGGCACGACCCTTCAATACTCGTGCGTACTCCTTGTACTCATCCGTGACTAATGGGCCGTATCTGCCGGTGCGTGTGGCATCCCGCACTTTTGCAAGAAAAGAGCTCAGAAACGGATAGTGCCGCAGAAGACAGGAAATATCAGCCATGCGCGCTCCCCGCGGGTGATGCCATCTAATGAATGGCTTTACTCTTCCATCCATGAGGACGAGCGGCGCCTTTGTCAGCCCCGTCTTCGTGTTGAATAGCAGTTTGCGTATCCCGCCCCAATGAAATTTGATGTCAGGGTTGGAACATTCTGACCAGAGATAATCCTCCTTGTCGATCGTTGAAATATCGTAGTAACGGTACTTATCTTTGACCAGATCCTCGGCTTTGCTCTTGAGTTCGTTGAGCGGCGATTCTGAAAACATGTCAAGCATATGTGCGACCACAGCGCTGTATTTGTTCTGGTTCAGGTATCGAAGGAAATCACGCAGGCTCAACCTTTCGGAAAACGGATAATCAAAGAGCTCGTCGATATCAGAGCATAGGTTCCACCTCCCCGGTGAGAACGTTTCTGCAAGATATCTCCTCATGGTGTTTTCATATTTGCCGAAAGCTGCGTTTGATTGCAGGACTGTGACCCCTTCTTGCACGCAAAGCAGCTCGACGGTTCGATCGGTCGAGCCAGTGTCGAGAAAAACGAAATGTTTAACACCCATCGAGCGGTAGTGATCCATGAATGACTTGATGTAAAGCTCGCCATTGCGGACAACGCTGCTTACCAATAGTTCGTCCAAATCGTAAGAGATTTTTACCGGCCCATGAATATGCCTGACCCTCCGCGGCAAGAGGTAGGACCTGACGCTGAATTCCATCGCCCGCTTGTGTTTCACCAGTAAGCGAATTCGTATCTCTCGGTATCTGTTAACAATTTCTCGCACTGCCCGCCAAATATCCCTAACTCCCCATCTCCGCCTCGAGGGAAATCTCTTCGAGGTGCTGACTTTGCCCGGTAGAAGAACCATTGTCGTATGCGGCTAAAAAGTCACTGCACAGAACGTGGGCACGAGAAGCCTCAGAGCAAGGATCTTAATGGTTACCTTTTCAGAAGCTAGGATACGCGCCGCTCGAACGGGAAGATCAATCCAGACGTGAAGCAATGTTATCCTGTCTTCGAAACGGATCTGCTCCATGGAAAAACCACCGGAATCAGGTTCAGCCGAGGGATTAGAACGTTTCTGTTTTCTTCGGTCTAAATTCGACGATGCTTCCTGCCTCCATCCTCATCTCCCGCAAAACGATGCCGTTGGCATGCAACCAATCTTCTTCGGGCGCTGGTTCTCCGACCTCGTGGATCTTCAGAAATAAAATGCCGGATCGGCCACTGGCTACAGTCTGTATGGATTCCGGCACTCGGCGATTACCAAGTTGTCCTACCCACGAGGTCATCGCTGCCGGGCCGCTGAAATAACGTGCAATACCTAAGACGCCTGATGGAATGGAATGAACAAGGATTAAATCGGAGGCATTGTCGGATAAGGTGAGCGTTTGCGCAAGCTCACGAAATGGCTCGGCGCTTCGAGACCGTAATTGGTAGATATTGAAAATACTTGGTATCCAGGCCAATGTGATAAGAACAAGCACGAGAATTCTCGTGCGTACCCTCAGATAGCTAAGACCAAGGCCAGCAACCAGGTAAGCCCCTGGTAAAGCAGCGATGGCGTAGCGCGGAACGGCCGCGCTGTAGGTATGACGAGCCAAGTCAAACAGCAACGGGCCCGCGCAAGCCGCGCTGAATGGGAACCAGAGCAAAACCACACCGGGCGCAAACAGCTGACGGCGAAGTTGCCACGCCATGGCAGCAATAACGCACCCAAATAATACCAGACTAGTGAGAGTTAACACTCGATTGCCAGGCCACAAATACTTCGCGTGTCCGGAGAAACACTGAAGTACCAGCCGCAAGGCCGCGTTGAGCCGATTAAAATGCCACGGGCGCCAACTCAACCAATCCATCGTAATTCGCCACCTGGCGAGGCTCTGTGGAAGGTAGATGTACCATGGGAGAATTAGAACCATTGCGATAAACGTAGCTGAGACGAGATGCACTCGCCGAAGTCTTCCCGGTTGCAGTAGCAGGCATAGTAGTATGGCGAGCCATGGGAAAACAAAGAAGTAATGGGTTAGAAAGCCGGCGGCGGAGGCGGAAATCCATAGCACCAGCAAGCTGATGCTTCCCCCATGCTGATATAGAGCAAGTGAAGCCCACATAGTCGCGAGCACACACACCCAAAGAAGCGAGTACATACGCGCTTCCGTCGAGTAGTAGATCGCTATTGGCGAGATGGCAAACAGCACACAGGCCGGCAACACCGCCCCCCTTCCTCCCGTCCGCCGCGCAATGGCAACAACGAAGGGTAGACAGGCGAGCGAGCATACCGTCGAGAATAACCGAAGTGCAGCGTCGCTCGTGCCAAAAACCAGAGTCCAACTGTAGAGTAAGAGGTAATAAAGTGGCGGACTTGTGTCCGACAACCAAACTGCGCGCAGAACCCGCATCGGGCTTTCTGGCAAGGTATCATGTTTCAAATAACGACGAAGCTCCTGGGCCGGCACCGGCTTCGCTGGTTCAATAAAGTCGCCCAGTTCCGGTCGTGCCGACGCGGAGGAATGCTCCAAACTATGACCGGTCGCGATCGCGAGCGAGAAAACTTCGTCTGCCCAGAGACATTGGCGTTGGGCGAGGGCGATTTGGACAAAGGCCATGATGCCGAACAAAGCGACCAGTAGCCACCGCTCTTGACCGTTACTCATGGTAGAGTGCCCTGCCGGGTGCAGCATCAGTCGAGGGCATTTGCCTTGCGGGTTCGCACCGAGCTAAGTTGCGGTAGGGGCCGATCCCGAGGGCGCGCCAAAGCCAAAGCCCTGCCAGCACCGACCAATAACCGCCACCGACCTGGACCAGGCGGAATGAAGATATTCCCATGCTTGGTGTGCGATTAATCCAGGAAATGGGTACCTGCTTGACGCTATAGCCAAGTAGAAGTGGTTGCAGTCCCGTTTCAGCATTTACGGCAAAACCACGCTGCCGCAACCGCAGGTCCTGCACCACTTCCCACCGCATGATTTTCAGGTTGTTCGTTACATCGCGAATGCGCTGCCAGAACAGTAGCACTGTGATCGCGTGGAACGCGCGATTGGCCAGAATCTTTAGGAATGGATAGTTCAGAAGCACGCTGTGGCGCGAGAAACGGCTGCCAATTACCACATCGTAGCCTTCCGCCGCACCATCGAGCAGATCACGGAACTCAGGAAGAAGATGTTGGAAGTCGCAATCGATTGTCAGCACATATCGACCGCTGGCCGCGGCAAGGCCGGCGGCGATTGCCAAACCGACTCCGTTAGGAGGCGTGCGGTGCAGTGGCTTGACCCGGGAATCCTTGCCCGCAAGCTGGATCATCACTTCGCGCGTGGAATCAGTGCTAGCATCGTCGACAAGAATGATTTCGTAAATGTATTCGTTATAGAGGGCGAGGATCCCTTCTACCAACGGGCCCACATTCATCTCCTCGTTGTGTGCTGGAATCACAAAGGAGACGGCACCGCGAAGTGATTCATGTGTGAAAAGTGAAACCGCGGGCAATACTTTTTGACGTGGAGGCTTCTGAGCGTGAATCAGGATCGAGCCTGCCAATCTTCGGACGATCGGCGCATTCTCAAGAAGGATCGATAGATTGCGAAGCAGCCAAATCAATTTGCGGGTTAGTGGCGCGAAGACAAAATCATTGAAGACGGCATAAATTCGAATAAAGCCAAGTTCGGAAAGTAGCTCGTAGAGATCGGGGCGGTTAATTAGATTCCGGGGATCGCGTTTGCCGAAAATGCGTAAGAGCAGTGCCCGAAGCTTGTGGACCGGGTTCCATGGGTTGCTCTCGTAGAACACCATTTCGCCGCCGGGCTCCAGCAGCTCGTAGATGGTCCCGAGAAGGTCGGCTGAAGTGCTTCGGTCTAACAAATCCATGGCAATGATGCAATCAAAACGACGCCCCGCGAGTCTGCCGGGAAACTCAGAGAGCTGCAAAAGTTCGACTTTTGAATTTCCGCCGGAGGAAGCCGCCACCGGATCTTGAAAGGTCGCCGCGGTAATTGGATTTTCCTCGTGCGAAACCCGCAAGAGCACGCTAGTAAGTCGACCTTCGCCACACCCAAGTTCAAGGATGGTCTGCCCTGGTAGCAGATGCACCGTGTGTCGAAAGGTCTGCGCACGCCAAAGCAAGCGATCATCCACGATTGGATCGTGCTTGCGCCAGTAATCGTCGCGGTATCGCTCCCGAACAGCGAGCATGCCGAACAACGGATCTTTCTCCTCCATCAGCGTAAATAAAGACGTGTCCGGCAGCGGCACGGCCTATCTTTTGTCTGCATCACTGGACAGCCACGACTCGGTTGTTGGACCAATCCAGTTTTAACCCGACTCTCTCGCGGGTGTCGCGTCATGCTCTTCAAGACTGCCTTCCAGCCTCACCTTTTCGAACCGGAACTCAACTGACTGAGATACAGAGTAAAAAACTCGTCTGTCCAAATCAATTTGGCCCTCGCTAACTGGATTGTTGCGACGAAGTAGAGCATCGAGACTCCATCGATAAGCCATAATCTGTATCCGGTGATTAACCGGTCAGCCGACTCTTCGAATCGGCTAATCCGGTCCTGAGTCTCTTGAACCCAAAGGCCCATTCTTTCGCTGGTGGCGACTATCAATTGTTGCATGGCGTTAAGCTGAGTAAGGGGCCTTGATGAAGTCAGAGCGCCTCCCGGCGAGCATTCCTGCTTTGCAGGCAGCTCATCTCTTTCGGTGAGCATTTCTGCATTTCAGTTTCCAGTTTTTCAGCGTTTCAGCTACGCTTTCCACACCTTGGCGCCCTGCGTCATCACACCAGCCATCGCATTTCGCGTGTCGACGATGCATCGTGCCCACTCGCCCAGCTCCTTGTAGTCAACACAAGAGTGATTCGTAGCGATCAAGACAAGATCAAAACCAGAAATCGCGGCTCTGGCCCATTCTACCGACTTCTTTCCCGCGAAATGCGAATGCTCTCGGGTGGGCCTGATCACCGGGACATAAGGATCGTAATACTCCACCTCCGCACCACGGTCACGGAGGAAATCCATCAATCTGTAGCTCGGCGATTCGCGCTCATCATCAACGTTAGGTTTGTAGGCCAGGCCCAGAATCAGAATGCGGCTACCTTTGATTGCTTTGCTTTGGGCGTTGAGGGCGTCGGCAACACGATGCACCACATGCTCCGGCATGCGTGTATTAATCTCACCGGCTAGCTCGATAAAACGCGTGTGCTGTCCAAACTCGCGGGCCTTCCAGGTAAGATAGAAAGGGTCGATTGGAATACAGTGTCCGCCGAGACCAGGTCCGGGATAGAACGGCATAAAGCCAAACGGCTTGGTTTTCGCAGCGTTGATGACCTCCCAGATATCGATACCCATGGCGTCGTATACGAGTTTCAACTCGTTAACGAGGGCAATGTTGACGCTTCTGAAAATGTTTTCCAGTAATTTGGTCGCTTCAGCAGCGCGACAGGAGGATACGGGCACCAGCGTATCGATCGCATTACTGTAGAGCGACATGGCGCGCTCAAGACAGCCTTTCGTGTAACCACCTACCACTTTGGGAATCAGCTTCACCTTACTGTGCTCGCTGGCTGGGTCCTCGCGCTCCGGCGAAAAGGCCAAATGGAAATCGATTCCAGCCTTCATGCCGGAGCCTTCTTCCAGCACCATGCGTAAATCCTCGTCCGTGGTACCGGGAAAGGTGGTTGATTCCAGCACAACCAATGTCCCTTTGCCGAGGTGCGCCGCGATCGCACGTCCTGTAGCAAGGATAAATGAAATGTCCGGCTCACGATTCTTGTTGAGTGGCGTCGGCACACAGAGAATAACAGCTTCAACTTCTTTAACGCGCCTGAAGTCGCTTGTGGCGGAAAATTTTCCGCTCTTCACGCCCTGCGCGAGCAGGGATGAATCGATGTGCTTGATGTAGCTTTCCCCGGCATTCAACCGCGCGACTTTTTCAGTATCGATGTCGAGCCCGAGAACGGTCACACAGGACCGCGCAAACTGCAGCGAAAGAGGCAGTCCCACATAACCAAGGCCGACAACAGCTATTTTCATTTTCCAGTATCAGCGAGTGGTTTGAAGCGTTCTCGCCACTTCTTCGCCAGCCGAAGATTCTGACGGATAAAAAAGGAACTTCGCATACAGGTAACCGACCGCCTCGCTAAACACCTCTCTCACACCCTCGCTATATCGCCACCAGTGCTGCCGATCATAATCGGGATTCACAACGCCGATAATCCCAACTTTGATGTTCCTTCCGAGGGCTTCCTGGAAAAGGAGGCGAGTGCGGCGGGCATGCACATCTTCGGTCAGCACATTCATGCTGGGTACCGCGTTTGCGCGCTCCTGGAACCACTTCCGCAACGCGACGGCGGAAGCGTATGTTCTATCTCGGTCCATGACGCGGGACGGAACTATTTGGACTAATTCCCTTGCCACACCATATTTCACCAGGAGCTCTCCCCCCACACTGGCCGACGTGTTATAATCATTGATGTAATGTCCGAGCCCCTCAACTGGACCGCCTGTCGTCAAAATTCGGTCATAGGGATTATTTCGAAACTCTTCGGCAGCCGCCCGGATGGCATATTCATGGATCCATCCTTCAACGACGAGAACGTTTGTGTTGGCGCGATCCGTCACGGCCAAAAACGGGTAGACACGAAATAGAAACAGCGAAATAACCAGCGCGACTGCTGCGAAAAGAATCAACCACCCCAGCCAGGATAAGCCCCAGCGTTCCCTTCGCGTAAAGATTCGCCAGAGTTTCCGTGGTGCGCGCCCGAGATGGGGCCTCGGCGGGTAAGCGGATGACATAACGGATGACATAATAATTCCACACCCTATTTTACACGCGAGAGATATCCGCGGGATCTCAACAATTCTTGAATAGCACCCAGGAGGCTCAGCGCTGTGCGGCGCGACGGAGCATACGCACATATAAAAGCAGCTCCAGCCAAGAGACCAATTGGGACGCAGATGAGCAACTGAGTAAGCGGGCCGAAGTTCCGAACCAGGTTGCGCATCAGATAAGTCGCCCCAAAGATCACTCCCCAGACGGGCAGGTGGCGAAAAAAACCCATCCACAGATCCTTTCTCGTCACCGGACCACGCCGCCCTGCTATCGAGTATAGAATTGGCAGGTGGATCAGCAGACAGCAAGCGGAATAGACAATTGCCACACCAGCAGGCCCCAAGGGCAGTCCGCCAATGAAGGAGGCAACCGTAATAAAGGAAATGATCACACTGGCAAGCAACCAATCCCTCCCGCGACCCTGACTGTAAAACAGCCACGTGGAGGCTCCGGAAAACGGATAATGGAGCGCGGCAAACGTGAAACCGGCAAAAATAATCGCCGCCTTTTCCCACTTGTGCCCAAGCACGACAAGAGTCAGCGGATGAGCCAGCGCAAGGAGCAAACCAGTAAACAAGAAACCCATCAACGCAATTGCTTCGTAAACCCTGAGGAAGGCAACGCGATAACGCTCCGGCTGGGTTTGCAGGCGAGAAAGTGCCGGCAAGAAAACGGCTTGGATGGGGCTCATGAATTGTTCCAATGGTCGCGAAAGCAAAGCGTTTGCTCTTGAATAGAGGCCGATGGAATCCGGCCCATAGAACCGGCCGATTAACAGGCCGTCGGATCCTCGGGCGAGAGAGCATATAAAGGTACCTACAGTGAGGTCGGCCCCGAAACTCAACAAGGGCTGCATTCCGCTGCGCCGGGTAAAAATTTGGGGGCGCCAACCAGAGGCCGACCAAACAAGCGTAAGACTGACAACCCCCATTGACACGTTGGACCCGACCAGAGACCAGTGGCCGCATTTCAACCAGGCCATGCCGACGCCCACCAAGGCACCTGCCAAGATGGAACTGAGATGGATAGCTGCCATCACTTTGAAACGCATCTGCCGGGTCAGTAGAGCCCAGTGCTGGACGGCCGAGCCACTTAATAGGAACGTGATGGAAAGGGCCAGAGTGATGCCTACCAGTCGCGGCTCGCGGTAAAACCAAGCGATAACCGGCGCGGAAGCAGCTACGATTAGACTCATCAAGCCGCCAACCGCGACGTTCATCCAGAAGAGATTGGATACTTGAGCGTGTGTGATGCCTTCCCGCTGGACTGTGGCTGTGGAAAGGCCGGCATCTCCGAAGACACGCAAGAACCCCATTACGGTTGCCACCATGGCTACCAATCCGAAATCTTGCGGGGTCAGCAATCGCGCCAGAATCATGATAGACCCGAGATTTAAAAAAAACTGAGTGCCTTGGGCGGCGATGGTGACAAACCCGCTCGAGATCGTGCGAGTTTTGAGATTCGCCAAAAGATGGGCCGTTACAAAATGCCGCTCGTTCGGGTCGCTCTCGAGGACGCCATTCCCCACCACTTCCGGCTTCCCGGGCAAACATGCCGCTGCCGAACCCTTGCCCGCAATGTGATTTTCGGCAACGCGAGAATTATCAGGGACCATGTAAATCCGCTAAGAGGTGGAGTCTACTCGCCAAGGTCTCGTGAAATGCAGCCGCGTCTCATTAGTATCGGCCCAAAGTTCAATAGCGTGCAGAGTGGTTCGACTTGTAGTGTGGAATGCTAAGCGATGCTGCGGATTCTTAACGCTCTTGTATTCCTAAATGTTATGCGCCTGCCAATCAAAACAAGGTCTTGTCCAAGGGTTCTGATCAAGTCCCGGTTGGCACATTAGCGATCCCTTTTACCGAGCAGGGGTTGTGCCCTGCCGATCCACCAATGGTGTTTTGGCATATCAAATCCGTTTCTTAGGATTTGGGGGCCCTCAGAATATACATAATCGAAAATACCATCATTAAATGGGAACCGTTTTATGGTATCGAGATACGCGACTTTTGGACTGCTGGGTAGCAGCATTAAGCCCACCCAGCCAATCGGCTGGTACTTGTTCCCAACTGCAACTTCTTGAGTTACTTATCCTGTACATAGCTTCGCAACTTGCGATGCCGCGTTACGAACACATGAAAACTCCTCGACAGCCGCCCGGATGGCATATTCATATAACCATCCTTCGACGACTAGAACATTTGCGTTTGCGCGATGCGTGACGGCTAAAAACGGGTAAATACCAAACACAAACGCCGAGAAAGTCAGCACAAGTCCCGCAAAAACGATCAACCACCCCGCGCCGAGACAAAACCCAGCGTTCCTTCCGTTTGAAAATTCCGAATATACCAGCGGAGCATTTCATACATTCGGGTCAGCAGAATCAAATCCCCTAAGGTTTCAGTGGGCCTTTTGCTCACCCCCCCGCGAACAAATAGATTCGTCGCTCGGTCAGTCAAAACGTCACGCAGCGCTCTGTGGCGCTTGTTTGGCTGATGCCGAAGCGAGTATTTTTTACCGAGTCCCTCGACCGTGATGATAGCTTCGGTCATTGAAAGCCTGAAGTTAGTGTTGCAGCATCCCAGGATCAGGATTTCAGCTTCCCAGCTTTTCAAATCACGTCCGCAAACGTACGCTCCATTTTGCGGAAATACCAGATGCCGCTCGCCAGCAGGAGAAATGTAACACCCAGGCTGGCGATTAGTCCCGGCAGGTAAACGAACGCGCGACCGCCCGAGATTGCCCAGCGAAATCCGTCGATCACGCCAACCATCGGGTTCAATGAATAAAGAATTCTCCATTTTTCCGGAACGATCGAGGAGCTGAAGCCAACCGGCGAGATGTAGACACCGAATTGAACGATGAATGGCACGACGTAACGAAAGTCGCGGTATTCGACATTGAACGCAGCGAGCCAGAGCCCGGCGCCGGTCGATGTTACCAGCACGAGCAAAGTAAAGAGCGGGACAGTCAGCAGATTCCATGTGGGCCAGACCTGGTACCAAATCATGAGCAGCCCAAGCAGCGCGGAGGAAATAAGAAAATCGACAAAGGAAACGATAACGGCGCTGGCCGGCACGATCATGCGCGGAAAATAAACTTTGGAAACCAGGTTCGCATTGGTGATGAGCGAGTTGCTTCCCTCGGAAAGCGATGTGGCAAAAAGTTGCCACGGCAACATCGCGGCAAAAACCATCACCGGATAGGGCACACCCTCGCTCGGGAGTTTCGCGATCCGGTTAAAAACGAGAACGAGAATCACCATGCTTAGGAACGGCCGCAGCACCGTCCACAAAACGCCGATAACGGTTTGTTTGTAACGCACGAGCACGTCACGCCAGGCCAAGAAATAAAACAGCTCGCGATAGCGAAAGAAATCGCGCCAGTAATTGCGCTCCGTGCGCCCGGCTTCGATCACCAGTTCATTCGCAACACTCATTATCGTTTGTTCGCTTTAAGATGCTTCAACACCTGATTAGCTGTCTCGTTGAGCTGCCCCAATCTGAGCATAGCGTTGACTGTAACTTCGCAATTTCGCCTATGAATCCCGAAGAAGAGACCCAATCAGAAAGCGTAGCATTGCGTAAAAATAGTCCGCCATCAAAACAACACACCACAAAATCCGGCTCTTGCGGTAAATATTTCTTCTATGCCACTCTTGCAACCTTATCTGTCCCCGGCCATGTGTATAAGCGCGACGCCTTAACGCTGGTAGCGTGCTCCCTCAGATAAAAAAGGGGTAATTGCTTCTCGTATTCTCTTACCATTTCGCGAGTGTTATCGTTAGAATTGTTATCAATGATGACGATCTCGTAGTCAACTCCGGTTCGATCGACACCGGTCAGAGCATCCAACGTTTGGCGCAACACTCCGGCCCTATTATAGGTCGGAATCAGAATCGTTAGTCCGAGAACATTATCTGTCATTATAATAAACTAAACCGAAGTCCGCCCAAAGGAAGCGGGCACAACCTCGCTTAATCAATGCCCTTCAGTGACAAACGATGCATCGTCACGATCGGAGTCATCTATACCTTCCAGATCCGCCTCAACCGGTCATTAGGGATTTCAGTCGCCGCATAAGCCGACGGACGTCCCTTGAAAATGATGGGCGCTCGTAATCTACGATGAATGCTACTGTTAGACGCCCGCCAAAATCCCGATGAAATCGCTCGAAAGCCCCCATATGTGCCGACAACACATCAAATCGTTGCAACCCCACAGTGCTGCCCGCGTAACGTATCGCTTCCCAAAGCGCAAGTGCGCCTGCTCCGCGGTGCGCAGGAGTAGCCCCGTACCCGCCCAAAAGATAGTAAGCGCATTTCTCATCCCACACGATGTAAATGCCGGCCACAGCCTCCCCAGAGCGGTCTCGGGCAACGAAGGAACGACATTGATCGTTATGACGTAGCATCTGGTCGCGACGATCCGCCAGGTCACTGAAGCGAGCTGCGCGCCGATGTCTTTGAAAGGTCCCCTTAAGTAGAGAAAGGACATCTTGTAGTGATCCTCGATCGTCAACATGCATTCCATCCCGCTCCGCTTTGCGAATATCGTTTCGCCTCTTATCAGTCATGTCGCTCCACACGATCGCCAAGTCCGAAAGATCGATCCGGTAGGTGTAACGAAGAGAGATTGTATATCCTGCCGAAATGAAAGGCTGCATATCGGTTACATCAGGTCCGAAGTGCGAACGGATCGACGTAAATTGATTCTTTACACAAATTGCCAACGACTTAAGAATGTTCCTATGCAGCGTGAGAGTTGTCAGGTATTTCTTAGACGGAGGAGGAAGAACAACGCCTAAATATGGACAGTTGTAAGCGTGCCCAACGACATCGCGCGAACCTCTGGTTGCCTGCGCTTCGTCAGTCAAAGTAGTAAAGTAGGAATGACCAGCGGTTTGGCGTCCTACAATTTCGACGGCCATTCCTCCGACCAGGGTCTCCTGATGGTAGCAGCCATAAATATGAAACGGTTTTCCAGTCGCGCCCAGCCATTTCGTAGTGTGAAACAAAGTGCCCTGTGGAGACTGCCTCACAAAAGCGTCCCATGCCGGCCAGTCTCTTTCTTCGAGAATGCGAACCTGGTATGGCGATAAGGCTTTCGCTGCCGCGACACGAAGGTCATTTGTATGATTTCTATCTTGCCGTAGCCTCATGCTGCACTTAATTGACGCGGCGAGCTGCCAACCACATTACTGGACGCCCTAAGATTTCTTGCGGATGAGGGAATTCCTCAAAGCCATGCAGAGAATGGCGCCAGGAACGCGGTCGACTCCGGGGAAGCCCCAGTTCCCTACCGATCGAATTGACTTCGTCATGTAATGGGAGCTGCTACCAGCATCAGGGAGAAGTGTAAATGTTCACGCGTTCGACTGCGTAGTTACTTGGCGCGACAAGCCTCTGGCAATACGTGGACTTGGCAGCCGCGTCCGCATACGAAGGAGTGGTAGAGCAGGGCGGAAAGTCATTGCAAGCAGCTGCGAGCAGTCGACAATAGTCTGTTTCACACTTAGATTTTCTGTAGAAGGAACTGGTGATTTTCTATAAGCAATTTTTTTAAGCGACCGCCAGCAATAGCTTCGTCAACAGCCTTGGTCACACCATCTTGCCACCAGCCAGGATTACCGTAGTCATCGCCAGCCACTAGACCGCGAGGCTTGATTTTTGGAAGGTACATCTCCAAATCCTGTTTAACGAACTCATATTGATGGTTACCATCAACATAGATCCAGTCGAAGTAGTTTTCCGGAAAGCGATCACAGCATTCGGCAGAAGTGTAGCGGTGAACTTCTACCACTCCCGATTTGATGGCAGAACGGAAACGCCGCAATACCGACTGGTAGGTGGCGTCCATATTGGACTGACTCTGCCCGCCCGCGCCGCCGTACCAGCTACGCGCATAGGCTGGATCGAACTCAAATTTCCACGGATCGACAAGGTGTAATTTCTTCGGTCCGACGTGCTTCAGAATTAATTTGGAAAAATCACCTTTATAGACTCCGAGTTCGGCGCAGACGGCCTGGCCGGGAACGCGACTCAGGATGCACTCACGATGGTCCTTCTCGGGGCGCAAGCGTGAGAACATGCGGGTTATGTTGCCGAGCACGGACGGAAAGTCTAGGGCAAGTAATTCTGAATTCTGCCGAATATTAGCCGCAAAATTATTAGACTGTGGCATGAGGCGCGAAACAATGCAACGTTGTAGCAAGCGCCGAGAGCGCGAGGAAGAGCAGGAAAATCAGGACAATCTGCCATCTCGGGATCAATCTTCTGCCGGCATAGCACTTCCATTGCTTCGGGAGTTTTTATCAACTATCTAAATGCTTCTTTTCCGATCGAAATTGCTGGAGAAAGCCTGACGCGTTAATTGCAGAAGATTACTGGCTACCCGCCGCTGAGATGGCGCAATTAGGATGAAAACCGCGAGCGCCATGAAAGCGAAAGGAACGCAAACTAAAACCTGGCTAAAAGATCCAAGATGTGTGACGTAGCTCCGCATCAGATAAGTCGCTCCAAACGAAACAACCCAAACAGGCAGATGCCGGAGGAGTACTGCCCAAAGGTCAACTCTCCGGACCGGTCCTTGGCGCCCCGCCAGGTAGTAGAGAATTGGGATTCGGACACACAGCCCAGAAACGGAGAAAGCCATCGCGACACCCACAGGCCCGAATGGCAGGCCTGCAAAGAAACTGGCAACGATCAAGCTCGAAAGAATAGAATGGGTTATCAGATTATCTCGACCGCGTCCTTGGCTCGTGAACAACCAGGTCGTAGCTGCGGAAAGAGGTGAGCAAAGCGCACCGACCATAAATCCTGCGAAGATGGCCGCTGAGCCTTCCCATTTGGCGCCCAGCAACACTAATGTTAAGGGGTGAGCTAGCGCTAACAGTAAACCTGTTACGCTAAACCCGATCAACGCTATGGACTCGTAAACTTGCAGAAACGTACGGCGGTAGCGCTCCGGCTCACTTTGAAGCCTCGATAAAGCCGGCACAAACACGGCACCAATTGGAGATAACATTAGATCCAAAGGGCGCGCCAGCAATCCCATCGCCCGCGAATAAAGGCCCACAGCTTCAGATCCGTAGCGCCGCCCCAGGAGCAGAGTATCCATGCTACGAGATACATAATAAAAGAAGCCGGCGCCGGTGAGGTTCGCACCAAATCCCACCAGGCGCTTGGTGCCAACCCCGAATGTAATAAACTGTGGACGCCAACCGGATGCCGACCATGTGAGTATGAGCGCCGTAGCTACACCTGCCAGATTCATAATCACAAGTGACCAATACCGAACGCCCAGCAGCGCCGTTGAAATGCCGGTTATCAAGCCCACTGCAATCGAGCCAATATCAATTAGCGCAAGCGCCTTGAACCGCATTTGCCGTTTCAGAAGCGCCATATGCTGAACAGTCGAGCCGCTTAACAAGTAGGTGACCGATAGCCCTAGGGTGATGTATGCCAGCCTTGAATCACCATAGAACCACGCGACTAAAGGTGCTGATAGCGCGGACAGCGCAGCCAGAATCCCACCCAATCCCACGTTAATCCAAAAGAGGTTTGAGACTTGAGCGTGTGTCAGCTGCTCACACTGAATTGTTGCCGTGGAAAGGCCGGCATCTTTGAATACCTCCAAAAAGGCTAACATCGTCCAGACCATTGCGATCATACCGAAGTCCGGCGGCGTGAGAAGCCTCGCCAACACGACTGTTGAGAGCCGATTCAGCGCAAACTTTGCGCCCTGCGCCGTAATGGTAACGACCCCACTTGAGATCGTGCGATTTTTGAGATCACGCAAAAGGTTC
>JACXTT010004141.1_pt1 | contig 21688 bp, 18 predicted proteins | sample 9270951 | NCBI WGS metagenome assembly JACXTT01 (sample SAMN15532306, study PRJNA645909) | rock metagenome | isolation source: weathered quartz diorite | place: Puerto Rico | collected 2017-06-21
GATCTCCGGCGGGCGCCCGCGACCCGCCTTCTCGCTGACCTGGCAGCGGTCGCTCGGCCCGCGCCACCCGAGCGCCCACGCGGCGCCGTGGCGCGCCTGAGGAACGCGCGCGCGACTTCTGCCGGCGGGGTCGTCGTCAGCGCCGAACACGGACGGCCATCGCTCGTCGTGGGCATGCGTCGCCGCGGTCGCGACGGCGTGACCTGGACCCTGCCGAAGGGGACCCCGGACCCGGGCGAGACGACCGAGCAGACGGCTCTGCGCGAAGTCGCCGAGGAGACGGGGCTCGAGGTCCGCATCGTCGGCGCGCTGCCGTCAATCGAATACGCCTTCGTCAAGGACGGCACGCGCATCCGCAAGACGGTGCACTACTTCCTGATGGAGCCGACCGGCGGGGACCTGTCGCGCCACGACCACGAGTTCCAGACCGTGCGCTGGGTGGCCTTCGCGGAGGCCGGCGGGTTGCTCAGCTTCCAGACGGAGCGGGATCTCGTCGCGACCGCGGCGTCCCATCTCGACGGCGGCGACGCGGCCGCCTCGGCCGAGGCGCCGCGCGAGCGCGCGGCCGCGTCCAGCTAACGCCCCGCCGGGATGTCCGAACCCGGGGGTCCGGCCTCGCCCGAGGGATCGGCCGGCGCCGCCGAACACCTCCACCAGACGGCCCTCATCGACGTCCACCGCGCGCTCGGCGCGCGCCTGATCGAGTTCGGCGGCTGGCTGATGCCGGTCCAATACACGGGCATTCTCGACGAGCACCGCGCGGTCCGCGAGCGGGCCGGCCTGTTCGACCTGTCGCACATGGGCGAGCTGTTCGTCGAGGGTGAGGACGCCGGCGACGCGCTCGCCGCGGCGCTTGTCTCGGACCCGCGCACGCTCGAGGTCGGGCGGGCGCAGTACTCGATGATCGTCGCGCCCGACGGCGGCGTGATCGACGACCTGATCGTCTATCGGCTTGGGCCCGACCGGTTCCTGGTCGTCGCAAACGCGGGCAATGCCAGCGTCGTCTCGGACGAGCTGGCGGCGCGCCTCGGCGGCTGGCGGGCCGTCCTCGACGATCGGTCCCTGGCGACCTCGCTCGTCGCGATCCAGGGCCCGCGCGCCGCGGAGGTCCTCGCGCCGTTGACCGACGTCGACCTGCCGAGCCTCCGCTACTACGCGATCGCCGAGGGCCAGGTCGCCGGCATCCCGGCCCTGGTCGCGCGGACCGGCTACACGGGCGAGGACGGCTTCGAGATCTTCGTCGACTGGGCACGAGGCCCACAGATCTGGGAGGCGCTGGCGAAGGCGGGCGAGAGGGCCGGGGTCGCCGCCGCCGGCCTCGGCGCCCGGGACACGCTCCGGCTCGAGGCCGGGATGCCGCTGTACGGAAATGAGCTGGACCGCGAGACGAACCCGTTCGAGGCCGGCCTCGGCCGGGTCGTCAAGCTCGACAAGCCCGGCGACTTCGTCGGGCGCGACGCGCTGGCCCGTGTGGCGACCGCGGGACCCGCCAAACAGCTCGTGGGCATGGTCGTCACCGGCCGGGGCATCGCCCGCCACGGCTACCCCGTCCTCGACGCCGCCGACCGCATCGGCGTCGTGACGAGCGGCACGCACTCGCCGACCCTCGGCAAGCCCATCGCGATGGCCTACGTCGAGCCCGGCGAGAGTGCGCCGGGTACGATACTTTCCGTCGAGATCCGCGAGCAGCCCGTGGCCGCCGAGGTCGTGCCGCTGCCGTTCTACAAGCGCGCCAAGCCGGCGTAGCCCTGCCCGGCGCGAGCCCGGCACCTGGAGGTTCGGATGGTCCCCTCGGACCTGCGCTATACGAAGGACCACGAGTGGGTCCGGGTCGATGGCGACACGGCGACGATCGGCGTCACCGACTTCGCCGCGAACCAGCTGGGCGACGTCGTCTTCGTCGACCTGCCGGCGGTCGGCAAGGCCGTCGAGCAGTTCGCGACGTTCGGGGTGGTCGAGTCGGTCAAGGCGGTGAGCGACCTGTATGCGCCCGTCTCCGGGGAGGTGGTCGAGGTCAACACCGACCTCGGCTCGAAGCCCGAGCTGGTGAACAGCGACCCGTTCGGCGACGGCTGGATGATCCGGGTCAGGATCGGCGAGGCGGGGCAGATCGGCGGGCTCCTCGACGCTGCCGGCTACGAGAAGCTGACGGCGGAGGCCTGACCGAAGTTGGCCTACGGCCCCCACACGCCGGCCGACCGCCAGCGGATGCTGGCGGCGCTGGGGATGGACAGCGTCGACGACCTGTTCGCGGACATCCCGCCGTCCCTCCGCGCCAGCCCGCTCCGGCTCGACCCGCCGGAGCCCGAGCAGCTGCTCATGAACCGCCTGGCCGGCCTCGCCGCAAAGAACCGGGTCGACCTCGCCTCGTTCCTCGGCGCGGGGGCGTACCGCCACTTCTCGCCGCCATTGGTCGACCAGATCCTGCTCCGCGGCGAGTGGTACACGGCGTACACGCCGTACCAGCCCGAGGTGAGCCAGGGCACGCTCCAGGGCATCTATGAGTACGAGTCGCTGGTCGCCGAGCTGCTCGGGCTGGACGTCGTCTCGGCGTCCCACTACGACGGGGCCGCGGCCACCGCCGAGGCTGCCCTGATGACGTGCCGGGCGACCGGGCGCCGACGCGTCCTCGTCTCGCGCGCGGTGCACCCGCACTATCGCGAGGTTCTGCGGACCTACTTCGATGGGGCCGGGCTCGACCTCGAGGAGCTCCCGCTGGTCGCCGACGGGCCCCTGGCCGGGACCACCGATCTCGCCGCCCTTGAGCGGCGGCTCGCGGATCCTGACCACCCGAGCGCCGGGGTCGTCCTCGCCCAGCCCAACTTCTACGGCCTGCTCGAGCCCATGGCGGAGGCGGCGAACCTCGTCCACGCGGCAGGGGCGCTGTTCGTCGCCGTCGTGGAGCCCGTCTCGCTCGCCGTGCTCGCTCCGCCGGGCGCCTACGGCGCGGACATCGCCGCCGGTGAGGGCCAGGCGCTCGGCATCCCGCCGCAGTACGGCGGGCCGTACCTCGGCATCCTCGCCTGCACCGACCCCCTCGTCCGCCAGATTCCGGGCCGTCTCGTTGGCATGACCACCGACGTCGACGGCAGGCGCGCCTACGTGATGACGCTCCAGGCGCGGGAGCAGCACATCCGGCGCGAGAAGGCGGCGAGCAACATCTGCACCAACCAGACGCTCCTGGCGCTCGCCGCATCCGTCTGGCTGTCCGCGTTGGGGCCGCACGGACTGCGCGACGTGGCGGCGCTGGGCGCGGCGCGCGCCAGCGAGCTCGAGGCGGCTCTCGCGTCGGTGGGGGTCGCGCGCGTGCACGCGGGCGCGTACCTGAACGAGTTCGCGATCCGGGTCCCGAACGCGCCCGCCGTCCACGGCGAGCTGCTCGCCCGGGGCGTCCTCGCCGGGCTCGTGCTGGCCGACGCGGTGCCCGACGAGCCGGGTCTCGCCGATGCCCTGCTCGTCTGCGCCACGGAGGTGACCGGCGGCGACGACATCGCCACCTTCGCGCGCGAGCTTGGGGCCATCCTCGGCGATCAGGCGAGAAGCGTGCCTGCGGTGGGCTCACCGACGGCCGAACTGAGCGACCTGGGCGCTCGGCCGAAGGTCGTCCCCGCGTGAGCGCGAGCGGGCCGCGCCTTCAGCCGACGCTGTTCGAGCTGTCGAAGCCAGGGCGCGGCTCGGACAAGGTGCCCCACCCACCACGGGACGCGCTGGATCGCCTGCCGGCCCAGCACCGGCGCACGACGCCCGCTGCGCTCCCCGAGGTGAACGAGCCGGAGGCCGTCCGCCACTGGGTCAACCTGTCGCAGCTGAACCATGCGGTCGACACGGGCTTCTACCCGCTCGGCTCGTGCACGATGAAGTGGAACCCGAAGGTCAACGAATGGGCCGCCAGGCAGCCCGGCTTCGCGCAGCTCCACCCTCTGGCCCCGGATGCCGTCGCCCAGGGCACACTCGAGCTGCTGTGGGAGCTGGAGCAGATGCTGCTCGAGATCAGCGGCATGCGCGCGGTGACGCTGCAGCCGGCGGCCGGTGCCCATGGCGAGCTGACCGGGATCCTCATGGTCCGCGAGTACCACCGCTCCCGCGGCGACACGGCCCGGACCGACGTCCTGGTGCCCGACTCGGCGCACGGCACGAACCCGGCCACGGCCACGATGGCCGGCCTGCACACCATCTCGATCAAGGCCGCGCCGAACGGCAGGACGGACCTCGAGGCGTTCAAGGCGGCTCTCGGTCCGAGCACGGCGGCCGTGATGATCACCAACCCGTCGACGATGGGCCTGTTCGAATCCCAGGTCGGCGAGCTGCTCGACGCCGTCCACGCCGCGGGCGCCCTCGCCTACATGGACGGCGCGAACCTGAACGCGATCCTCGGCCGGTTCAAGCCGGGCGAGGCGGGCTTCGACGTCATGCACATCAACTCCCACAAGACGTTCTCCACCCCACACGGCGGCGGCGGGCCCGGCGCCGGTCCGGTCGCGGTAGGCGAAAAGCTCGAGCCGTTCCTGCCGGCGCCACGCGTCCTGCGCGAGGCGGATGGCTCGTTCCGGCTGGAGCGGGCAGGGGAGCGCCCGACCTCGATCGGGCGGATGCGCTCCTTCGTCGGCAGCACCGGCGTCCTCGTGCGCGCGTATGCCTATCTGCGGACGCACGGCGCGAGCGGCCTCGCGGAGATCACTGATGACGCGGTCCTCGCGGCGAACTACCTGAAGCACCGCATCGCCGACTCGGGGGCATACGACATCCCGTTCCCGGGCGTCTGCAAGCACGAGTTCATCGCCTCGGCCACGACGATCAAGAAGAAAACCGGGGTCAGGACGCTCGACATCGCGAAGCGCCTCCTCGACCACGGCTTCCACGCCCCGACCGTGTACTTCCCGCTGACGGTCGACGAGGCGATGCTCATCGAGCCGACCGAGACCGAGTCGGTGGAGGCGCTCGACGCCTTCGCCGACGCGCTGGTCGCCATCGCCCGCGAGGCCGAGGCCGACCCCGAGATCGTCAAGAGCGCGCCGCACACCGCGCCGGTCCGGCGACTGGACGAGGCGGGCGCGGCGCGGAATCCGAACCTGCGCTGGCGGCCCGCGGTCGGCGACTGGACGCCCTGCCCGGACTGAACTTCGGGCCCCGGAAACGGCCGAAATCGGCCGCGCACATTGCGAAATCGTCGCAAGTCCGAGCGGTCAAACGCGCCCCTGGCCTCGTTGACATGCTCCGAGACTGCCTGCCTATAATCCCGGCCAGCCGCGAACGCGCGCAGCTAGGAGGATTGACGCGCCATCCGCTCTATCCCCTGACGGACCTATCTGGCCGTAAGCACGCGCCGCGCGGTACCCAGGAAACGGAATACAGGAGAGGAGACTCAATGACGAAGCGTCTCGTCGCGCTGTTCGGCGCGGCGGTGATCGTTCTCGCTGCCTGTCAGCCCGCCAGTCCGACGACTGGCCCCGCAGCGACGCCGGGCGCGTCCCAGGGCGCGCCGGCATCGCAATCGACGGCTGGGCAGATCGATCCGAACGGGGTACTCAAGGAGTACCTGGCTGATACGGATCCAACCACAATGAATCCGGCTGCCGCTCAAGACTCCGTTTCGATCGCGGTCCAGGGCGCCGTGTACCGCGGCCTCATGTACTACGACAAGGACCTCAACCTGGTCCCGGAGATGGCCCAGGCAGCGCCCCAGCTGTCCGCAGACGGCAAGACGCTGACGGTCAAGGTCAAGGACGGCCTGAAGTACAGCGACGGCAACCCAATCGTCGCCGGCGACTTCGTCAGGGCGTTCAAGCGGCTGGCCAACCCACTCGCGGCAAACCCGTACGGCTATGAGGCCTGCCCGATCCAGGGTGCCGACGCGCTCCTCGGTTCCGAGGGTGGTTGCGCCACGGACAAGCACGCGCCGAAGGACGAGGCCGGCGTCAAAGCCGCTCTCGCGAATTTCGGCGTCGCCGCGCCAGATGACTCGACATTGGTGATCACGCTGGCAGCCCCGGCCCTGTACTACACCTCGATCCTGGCCATGTGGCTGACTGTTCCTGAGTCGACCGCGATGGTGCCCGACGACTGCATCGCTGCCGCCCAGTGCGGCAAGTTCGATGAGGCGGCCAACCTCGTTGCCTCCGGTCCGTTCATGATGAAGGACTGGACCCACAACAGCCAGATCACGCTGGTCCCGAACCCGAACTGGGCCGGCGACAAGGCGCAGCTCGCCGAGATCGACATGATGATCGGCGGCGATCCCGAGGCGGCGCTGGCCGCCTACGAGGCCGGCTCGATCGACCTCGTGACGGTCCCGGGCCCGGACATCCTCCGCATCAAGGCCGACACGACCAAGGCGAACCAGTACAAGGAAGTGCCGCTCGCGGCGATCACCTACTTCGACTTCAACAACTGTCTGAACCCGGGCACCTCGTGCCCCAAGAACAACACCAAGGACGGCAAGGCCGCGACGTCGTACAAGAACTTCCGGATCGCGATGACCGAGGCGATCGACAAGCAGGACCTGATCAACGTGACCTTCGGCGGCCTGGGCATCCCGGCGTACAGCCAGGTCATGCCGGGCATCCCTGGCTACGACCAGAGCCTCAACCCGTACCCGTTCAACCTCGACAAGGCCAAGACGGACATGGCGCAGGCCGTGACCGACATGGGCCTGACCGACTCGAACAAGGACGGCAAGGTCAGCGTCAAGGACATCGGGACGATCAAGTTCGGTTACAACTGCAACGCCTCGCACCTGCCGCGGGTCGTCTACCTCGAGGAGCACTGGCGAGCCGCCTTCGGCTTCGACCAGTCCCAGTTCGACATCTCGTGCACCGACTTCTCGACCTTCCTGACGGAGCGCCCGCAGGGCGTCTACGAGGTCGCTCGAGACGGTTGGGGCGCAGACTTCCCGAACGCCGTGAACCAGCTCGATGGGCTGTTCACGTGTGGCGGTGGCAACAACGACAACCAGTACTGCAACAAGACCTTCGACGACCTCATCAAGAAGGCAGCCGGCGAGACCGATGCGAACGCGGCCATCGCCGACTACCAGGCAGCCCAGAAGATCCTCGTCGAGGACGCCGCGGTCCTGTGGATGCGGTTCGGCACCGCCGGCTACCTCATCCAGCCGTACGTGCAGGGCGCGGCCGCCACGGCCATCGACTCCCAGAACGTGGGAGAGCGGCTCCCGGAGACCATCGCGATCCTGCAGCACTGAGCGCCCACCGGGCACCCGGTATATCGTGTGGGCCGGCCGTCTGGCCGGCCCACACGATCAACAATTCCACCTGACTCAGCCTGAGCGAGGGAACGGTGGTCAACTTCGTGATCCGGCGCCTGTTATGGCTCATCCCGGTTCTCTTCGTCGTTTCGATCGTGACGTTCGTGCTGATGCACGCCGTGCCGGGCGGGCCGTGGGCGTCGGAGAAGCATGTCTCGGCTGGGGCGCAGGCGGCCCTGAACGCCCGATACAGCCTCGATAAGCCCGTCGTACAGCAGTACCTCATCTGGCTCTTCGGCGACCTCGCAGGAGGCGCCCCAGGAAGCGGCGGAATCCTGCGCCTGGACTTCGGGCCGTCGTACCGCTACATCGGTCGGACGGTCAACAGCATCCTGCTCGAGGGCGCGCCGAAGACCATCCAGCTTGGCATCCAGGCATTCATCCTGGCTGTCGCCGCGGGGATCCCGCTCGGCATCCTCGCCGCCCTGAACCACAACAAGTGGCCCGATTACGTCGCGACCGGGATCTCGATGCTGGGGATCGCCACCCCGAGCTTCGTCCTCGCCGTGCTGCTGATCCTGGTCTTCAGCGTCTGGCTCAAGCTCCTGCCGCCGCTCGGCTGGAAGGGTCCCGACACCTGGGTCCTCCCGACCATCGCGCTGGCCGGCTACCAGATCGCACAGATATCGCGGTACACCCGCGCGTCGATGCTGGAGGTGACAAGGAAGGACTACATTCGAACGGCGCAGAGCAAGGGCATCGTCCCGCGCCTGGTCGTCGTCCGGCACATGGTCCGCAACGCGCTCATCCCGGTCGTGACCATCCTGGGTCCGATCCTCGCCAACCTCGTGACCGGGTCATTCATCATCGAGTACTTCTTCGGCGTGCCGGGGATCGGGCGCAATTTCGTGGTCTCGATCGGCAACCGCGACTACGCCATGATCATGGCCGTCACGGTCATCTATGCGGCGACGGTGGCGCTGCTGAACGTCGTCGTCGATGTGCTCTACGGCTACATCGACCCACGGATCCGGTACAGCTAGAGGCATCCCGATGGCCACCCAGGTGCGTGCGGCGCCGGGCGTTGTGCAGACCGCTCGCAGGAGCGAGGGCGTCTGGCGCGACGCGTTCGGCAGGTTGCGGCGGAACAAGCTCGCGATGGTCGGGCTGGTGCTCGTGGTCCTCCTGCTGCTGGCCGCCATCTTCGGCCCGCTCATCACACCCTGGCCGTACTACATCCAGGACACGGCCGCAGTCGCAGCGAACGGGTTCAAGCCATTGGCGCCGTTCCAGAACACGAGCCACATCCTGGGCACGGACGGACTCGGCCGCGACTACCTGAGCCTCCTCCTCGATGGGGCCCAGATCAGCATGACCGTCGCCTTCGTCGTCCAGATCGTCGTGCTCCTGATCGGCGTCCCGGTCGGGGCGATCGCGGGCTGGTTCGGCGGCCGCTGGGACACCCTCCTCATGCGGATCGTCGACGTGGTCTACGCGTTCCCGGATCTGCTCTTCATCATCCTGCTGTCGGTCACGTTCCGGGACAGCTGGCTGGGCCACGCCCTCGACGGTGTGTTCCTGGTGTTCGTCGCCATCGGCCTGACATCGTGGGTCACCGTGGCGCGGCTCATCCGGGGCCAGCTGCTGTCGCTCAAGGAGACCGAGTTCGTCGAGGCTGCGAAGGCCCTCGGCGTCCGCGACCGCACGATCGTCACGCGCCACCTCCTGCCGAACGCGATCGGACCCATCATCGTCGCGGTAACGCTCGGGATTCCGACCGCCATCCTGGCCGAGGCCACGCTCGCGTTCATCGGCGTCGGGGTCCAGCCGCCGCGGACCTCGTGGGGCAGTCTGATCGCGGTCGGCGAGCAGTTCGTCCGGTCCTACCCACACCTGATCTACCTGCCCGGCATCCTCATCGCCACGGCCCTGATGAGCTTCACCTTCCTCGGCGACGGTCTCCGGGACGCGCTCGATCCCAAGCTCAAGGGAAAGCAATAGCTTGAGCGTCGACCGAGCCGCGGCCGATGAAGCCGTGAGCCTGGACCTGACCCCGGACGAGGCCGCCCGCATCACCCGCGAACAGCGTGAGACGAAGGCTGCCAAGTCGAAGAACCTGCTCGAGGTCAAGAACCTCTCGACACACTTCTTCACGCCGGACGGCGTCGTTCGGGCGGTCGACGACGTGTCGTTCGAGCTCGGCTATGGGGAGACGCTCGGGCTCGTCGGCGAATCGGGCTGCGGCAAGAGCGTGACGGCGCTGTCGCTGACCCGCCTCGTCCCGAACCCGCCCGGCAAGATCGTCGCGGGCTCCGTGGTCTTCGACGGCGTCGACCTGCTCAAGCTGTCCCCCGACGGCATGCGCAAGCTTCGGGGCAAGGAGATCGGCTTCATCTTCCAGGATCCCCTGACCAGCCTGAACCCGACATTGACGATCGGGTACCAGATCGCCGAGGCGATCCGCCAGCACATGGGCCTGTCCAAGAAGGCGGCCTACGACCGTGTCGTCGAGCTGCTCGGGAAGGTCGGCATCCCGCGCGGCCGCGACCGGCTGTCCGACTACCCGCACCAGTTCTCGGGCGGCATGCGACAGCGCGTCATGATCGCGATCGCGCTGTCGTGCGACCCGAAGCTGATCCTCGCCGACGAGCCGACGACCGCGCTCGACGTCACCATCCAGGCGCAGATCCTCGAGCTCATCTCGGTCCTGTCGGACGAGTTCGGCACGGCAGTCCTGATGATCACGCACGACCTCGGCATCGCGGCCGGGATGTGCGACCGCGTGAACGTGATGTACGCCGGTCGGATCGTCGAGACCGGCAGCGTCGACGTCATCTTCGAGCGGCCGCGGATGCCGTACGCCTGGGGCCTGCTCGACTCGCTGCCGCGGATCGATGATGTTCGCGGCGAGCGCCTGCGGACGATCGAGGGCCTGCCGCCGCTGCTCATCAACGTGCCCGACGCGTGCCGGTTCAACCCGCGATGTGCGTACGCCCGCGACAAGTGCCGCGACCACGAGCCCGAGCTGACCCCACGGGAGGAGCCCGGCCACTACGCGCGCTGCTGGGCCACGGACCGGGGAGGCTGGATCGCATGACCGCGTCCTCTGGCGGCGCCGCGCAGGACACAGGCCAGCGCAACGGCCGGAACCTCGTCGAGATCGAGAACCTGAAGGTCTACTTCCCGATCCGGGCGGGCCTCTTCAAGACCGTGCAGGGTTCGGTCAAGGCGGTCGATGACATCTCTTTCGAGGTCCGCCGCGGCGAGACGCTTGGGCTGGTCGGCGAATCGGGCTGCGGCAAGAGCACGACGGGCCGGGCCATGATCCGGCTCCGGGAGCCCACGGCCGGCAGCGTGAAGTTCGACGGCCAGGAGCTGTCGAGCCTGAAGTCAGAGCAGCTCCGCCGCCTGCGGCGCCGGATGCAGATCATCTTCCAGGACCCATACGGATCGCTCGATCCGCGCATGACGGTCGGCGCGATCATCAGCGAGCCGCTGGAGACGCACCACCTATCGAGCGGCGAGGCCCGGCGCGAGCGAGTCGGGGAGCTGCTCCGGATGGTTGGCCTCGACCCGACCTACGTGAACCGCTACCCGCACGAGTTCTCGGGCGGCCAGCGCCAGCGCATCGGCGTCGCTCGCGCGCTCGCGGTGGAGCCCGAGTTCATCGTCTGCGACGAGCCGATCTCCGCCCTCGACGTGTCGATCCAGGCCCAGGTGCTGAACCTCCTGACCGACCTGCGCGACCGCCTCGGGCTGACGTACCTGTTCATCGCCCACGACCTCTCGGTGGTCAAGCACATCAGCGATCGCGTCGCGGTCATGTACCTCGGCAAGATCGTGGAGATCGGCCCGCCGGACACGATCTATGCGGGCCCGGGCCACCCCTACACCCGCGCCCTCCTGTCGGCGGTGCCCGTGCCGGATCCCGCCTCCGAGCGACGCCGGCGCCGGGTCATCCTCACCGGCGACGTCCCGAGCCCCGTCAACCCGCCCTCGGGCTGTCGCTTCCATACCCGATGCTGGCTGTACGAGCGGCTCGGCAAGCCCGAGAACTGCCGGACGGTCGATCCACCGCTGCGCGAGATCGGCGTCGACCAGAAGGCGGCATGCCACTACGCCGAGGACTCGCTCAAGTCTGACGTCGGCGTGGCGCACATCGGCGACCAGTCGATCCGCCACGGGACCCCCGACGCCGCGCTCCGAGTTGCCCACAAGTCGACCGCCGAGCTCCTCGGCGAGATCCCCGAGGGTGACATCGACCAGGCGCTGATCCCGTCGATCGATGAGGTTCCGACCGGCGGCGACTCCGGGGCCGCTGACCAGGGAACGAAGCCGAACTAGCCCGCAGGCGCGTCTAGTGGGCGCCCGCCTTGCTCGCCTCGATGCCCGTACCGCGGAAGTGGCACGCGACCGCGTGGTCCGAGCCGTCGATCTGGAGGAGCGCGGGCTCCTGGGCGGCGCAGACCCCCGGCCCACCGAGCTCGGCACGGAGCTGGCAGCGCGGGTGGAAGTGACAGCCATGAGGCGGGTTGACCGGTGACGGGACGTCGCCCGCGAGGATGACCCGTCGACGGCGCAGCTCCGGGTCGGGGATCGGGACTGCCGAGAGGAGCGCCTGCGTGTACGGGTGCTGGGCCTCCCGGAAGAGGTCGCCGCGCTCCGCGATCTCGACGACCTTGCCGAGGTACATGACCGCGACGCGGTCGCTGATGTGCTCGACGACGCCCATGTTGTGCGCGATAAACAGGTAGGTCAGGCCGAGCTCTCGCTGCAGCGACTTGAGCAGGTTCAGGACCTGTGCCTGGATCGACACGTCGAGCGCGGAGACCGGCTCGTCGCAGACGACCAGGTCCGGCTCGAGGATCAGCGCCCGGGCGATGCCGATGCGTTGCCGCTGGCCGCCGGAGAACTCGTGCGGATAGCGTCGGGCGTGCCACGACTGCAGCCCGACGAGGTCCATCATCCGGCGGACCTTCTCCCGGCGCTCGGCAGGCGTGCCGATGCCGTGGATCCGCAGCGCGTCGCCGATGCTGTCCGCGATCGGGACGCGCGGGTCGAGGGAGGCGTACGGGTCCTGGAAGATGACCTGCATCCGCCGCCGGTAGGGCTTGAGCGCGCCACCGCGGAGGCGGGTGATGTCGGTGCCGTCGAACCGGATCGTGCCCGCTGTCGGGTCGATGAGCCGGAGCATGAGCCGCCCGACCGTGGTCTTGCCGCAGCCCGACTCGCCGACGAGCCCGAGCGTCTCACCGTGGCGGATGGTCAGGCTGACGTCGTCGACGGCCTGAACCCAGGCGACTGTCCTTTGGAGGACCCCGCCGCGCACCGGGAAGCGCTTGACGAGGTTCGTGATCTCGACGAGCGGCGTCACGACGCCAGGTTCGGCCGCAGCCCGGGCAGGGGAGGGCTGGCTCGCCGCCGTGGATACGGTCATGCACCGGCTCCGCTGCCGGCGCCGAGCTCCGCCGACGCACCACGCTCGTCGACGGCCGCGCTGCCGGCGATCGACCCTTCGCCAGGTCGGAAGGACGCCGGCGCGGCGTCGCGGATCAGCTTGCCGTCGCGGTCGTGGTAGAGCCAGCACCGGGCTTCGTGGTTCGAGGCGACCGGGAGCAGCTGGGGATGGATCTCCTCGCTGAGCTCGACGGATTCCTCGACGCGGGAGAGGCACCTGGGCGCGAATCGACAGGCCGGCGGCAGGTCGATGAGGTTCGGGACGTTCCCGGGGATGACGGCCAGCTCATCTCGAATCTCGCCCACCACCGGGATCGAGCTGATGAGGCCCTTCGTGTACGGGTGGCGCGGCTCCCGGAAGAGCGTCTCGGTGTCGGCCTGCTCGACGATCTCGCCGGCGTACATCACCGCGATCCGATCGGCCATCTCGGCGACGACGCCGAGGTCGTGGGTGATGAGGATGATCGCCGTGCCGGTCTCCTCCTGGAGCCGGCGCATCAGGTCCAGGATCTGTGCCTGGATCGTGACGTCGAGGGCGGTCGTCGGCTCGTCGGCGATGAGCAGCTCCGGCTCGCAGGCGAGGGCCATCGCGATCATGACCCGCTGGGCCATACCCCCCGAGGTCTCGTGGGGATAGGCCTTCAGGCGCCGCTCCGGGTCCGCGATGCCGACCATGCGCAGGAGCTCGAGCGCGCGTTCGCGCGCGACGTTGCGCTTCATGTTCCGGTGGGTTTCGAGCACCTCGCCGACCTGGAACCCGAGGTCAAGGACCGGGTTCAGGGCCGATGTCGGCTGCTGGAAGATCATCGAGATGCGGTTGCCCCGCAGGTCGCGCATCGCCGGCTCTTTGAGCTGCAGGAGATCCTGGCCGTCGAACAGGATCTGGCCGGAATCGATCGAGCCCGGCGGGTTGATCAGCCGAAGGATCGACAGCGACGTCACGCTCTTGCCGCAGCCCGACTCGCCGACGAGGCCGAGGACCTCGCCGCGGCGGACCGCGAAGTCGACGCCCGTCACCGCCCGAACCAGGCCGTCGCCGGTCTTGAACGAGGTATGGAGGTCCTTGACCTCGAGCAACGTCTTGCCGACCTCGCCCTTGCGGCGCCGCTGCGACTCGGGGACAAGCTCGGAGACGACCGTTCGGTCCATTGACGGGACCGCAAGCGCCTCGAAGCCGGAACCGGTGGAGGTCCCGCCGCCCGTGCCCGTCATCGGCTCAGCGGGACAGCCGTGGATCGAAAGCGTCCCGGAGGCCGTCGCCCAGCAGGTTGAAGCCAAGGACGGTCAGGGTCAGGCCGATGCCCGGGAAGAAGATCAGGTGGGCGGCGTTCTGGAGGTTGTTGTACTCGCGGCCGATCATCTGGCCCCACTCCGGCGTCGGGGGCTGCGAGCCCAGGCCCAGGAAGGACAGCGACGCGACCTCGAGGACGGCCGTCCCGATGCCCAGGGTCCCCTGGACGATCATCGGCGTGAGCGAGTTTGGCAGCACGCGCCGGAGCAGGATGTTCAGCGGCGAATCGCCGAGGGCGCGAGCCGCGACGACGTAGTCCTGCTCCCGAATCGAGAGCACGGAGGCGCGCATGACGCGTGCATAGATCGGAATCGAGACGACCGCGACCGCGGTCATGGCCTGGATTAGACCCCCGCCGAGGATGCTCACGATCGCGATCGCGAGGAGCAGGCTCGGGAAGGCGAGCACCACGTCCATGATCCGCATCAGGACGTTGTCTAGCCAGCCTCCCGCGAAACCGGCGATCGCCCCGATCACGAGCCCGATGACGATCGCCCCGCCGACCGTGACGAAGCCGATGGCGAGCGACACCCGCGCGCCGAACACGACCCGCGCGAACTCGTCGATCACGTTTCCATCGAGGCCCATGAGGTGCTCGGGGCGGTCGGCCGGGCAGCCGAGCGCGTGGATGCACGGTGCGGCGCGCGCCTTGGCGAATTGCGACGGCTCGAGGCCGATGACCGACTTCTCCGGGTCGTACGCCGCGAGCACGTCGGCGAAGATCGCGACGGCGAACAGGAAGGCGAGGATGGACAGCCCGACGATCGCCGGCCGCTGGGCCAGGATCCGCCGCCAGATCGAGCGCCCGGTCCGGCGCTCTGCGGCGGCCGCCGGCAGTGGCGTCCCGGTCGCGGCGTCGACGGTCGCGCTCACGACAGCCGTACCCGCGGGTCGAGGAGGCCGTAGCTCACGTCGGTGATGAGATTGACGACGACGTACACCAGCGCGACGAAGACCGTGATGCCCTGGACGACCGCGTAGTCGCGCGACGTGATCGCCTCGGTCACGGTGAGGCCGATCCCTGACAGGCCGAAGATCGTCTCCGTGAGCACGGCCCCGCTGAGCAGCCCGCCGATCGACAGCCCGATGACGGTGACGACCGGCAGCATCGCGTTGCGCAAGCCGTGCCGGAACAGCACGACGCGGCCGGGGAGGCCCTTGGCCCGGGCCGTGCGCACGTAGTCGAGACCCATGACCTCGAGGAGGCTGGAGCGCGTCATCCGGGCGATGATCGCCATCGGGATCGTGCCCAGGGCGATCGCCGGCAGGATGAGGTGCCGCAGCGCGTCGAAGAACAGCTTGAAGTTCAAGGTCAGCAGGCCGTTGACCGTGTACATGTTCGAGAGGAAGTCGAGGATCGCCCGCGGCGGCCCGGCCAGGTTGTCCATCCCCCAGGCCTGCGGGATGGTTGCGAACCGGAAACCTGGGCTGAGTCGGCCCGCAGCCACGCCCGGCAGAGCCAGCGGTGTGCCCTTCAGGATGACCGCGAAGAAGAAAGCCAGGAGCAGGCCGAGCACGAACACCGGGATGGAGACGCCGAGGTTGGCGACCATCATCGAACCCACGTCGGCGGCGGAGTTCCGGCGAGACGCGGCGATGATGCCGAGGGTCACGCCCACGACGATCGCGAAAAAGAGCGCGTAGATCGTCAGCTCGACGGTCGTCGGCAGTCGCTGGAGCAGGACCTCGATGACCGGCCGCCCGAACTTCGTCGACGTGCCGAAGTCAAGGCTGGCGACGTCCTTCAGGTAGATCCCGAGCTGGACCGGGATCGGTTCGTGCAGGCCGATGCGCGCGTTGAATTGTGCGCACCGCTCGGCGTTGGCCTTCTCGCCGAGAAGGGCCGTGCACGGGTCACCCGGAATCACCCGGACGATCACGAACACGATGATCACCACGCCGATGAGCACCGGGATGCTCGCAAGCAGTCGTCGGATGATGAACTGGATCACCGTGCCGACCTCGGATCAGCAGGTTCGGGACGTCATGACCTGATACAGAAGGGCGCGGGCCACTGGCCCGCGCCCTTCTCGCTTGTCCTTTCGGTTGGCTGACGACGTCAGCTGGCCGGAGGCGCGGGGTTGAGGTTGCCACCCCACAGGCCGGCCCAGTACTCGAAGAGACCGGTGTCGCCCTTGTGGAGCGGGTTGGCTGCATCCCACTGGACGGCGAAGGACTCGACGACGTCCTTTGCCTCGAAGGTGGAACCGTCATGGAACGTGACGCCCGAGCGCAGCTTGCACGTCCAGACGGTACCGGCGGTGTTCGGGTCGCACGACGTTGCGAGGACCGGCACCACGTCGGTGCCGCCGACGGCGTAGCCGTACAGGCCCTCCATCGACTGCTCGCACGCCCGAAGGCTCTCGCCGTCAGACTCGTCCGCGCAGTACAGGCCGATCGGCTCCGCGTTCTGCATGAACACGACCGTGTCGGGGGTGGAGAAGCTGGCAGGTGGCTTCATGCCCCACATGACCTCGGTGCTGATGGCCGAGACCTGGGCGCCGGTCGTGCCGGCGAGGTACGCGTTGGCGTACTGGCCGTGCGCGATCGGGACCATGGGCACGAGATTGATGAGCTGCTGGTTCGCCTCGGTGTAAGCAGCCGTCCGGGCCGCGTCATCCGTGGTCGAGTTGCCCTGACCGAGCGGCGTGGAAATCTCTGGGTAGCACTTGCCGAACGCCGCTGTGCAGCCGGCGCCGAAGTGGTAGTCCATGAAGTTGGTGACCTCGGGGTAGTCAGCGCCCCAGCCGAGGAGGAACAGACCGTCGAGCTTGCCCCCGTTCGCGTTCGCGATGAGGGTGCCCGACTCCTCCTCGTCCAGCGTGGCGTCGATCCCGATCGCCTTGAGCTGCTCCTTGACGTCCTGGGCGACCGTGGGTGGATCCGGCAGATAGCCGCGGAACACGTTGCGATACGAGATCTTGGTCTTGAACCCGTTCGGGAAGCCGGCCTGGGTCAGCAGAGCCTTGGCCTGCGCGATCGAGGCAGCGTCGCCGCTGGCCGGCCAATCGGGGCCTGCGCAGCCGTATTTGATGGCGCACGGCGTGAAGTGGGTCGCGACTTCCGAACCCTTCGGGTAGAAGTTGTCGACGATCCGCTGGCGGTTGATCGCAAGCGAGACGGCCTGCCGCACCTTCACGTCGCTCCACGGCGCGTCGTTGTGGTTCATGCCCAGGTACAGCGTGTCGAGCGCCTGGCCCGCGGGCGCGGGCGCGAGCAGCAGGCTGGAGTCGCCCGCGACCGTGTTGAAGTCGTTCGGACCGACGAGGGTAAAGCCCATGACCTGCGCGGACTGCAGCGCCTGCAGGCGCGCGCCGGACTCCTTGGCCCACTTCAGCACCGCGTTCGGGACGAGTGGGTACTTGGCCTTGTTCCAGTAGTTGGCGAAGGCGCTGAAGATGAGGCTGTCGCCCTTGCGCCATTCGTCCAGCTTGTACGGCCCGGTGCCGTTCATGCTGTCCTTGATCGTGCCGTCAGCGGCGTGCTTCTCGATCCAGCCGCTGTCGTTGATGTAGAACACCGAGAACGCGATCTTCTGCAGGAAGGCCACGTCGGGGGCGCACAGGTTGAAGACGACGGTCATGTCGTCCGGCGCCTCGATCGACTTCATGTTGCCGGTGTAGTCCTTGCCATTGAACGAACCCTTGGTGGCGCCGCTCGGGCAGGTGACCTCACCGGTCTCCGGGTACTTGATCGCCGCCGCTGCGGTCGCCGCGGTCGTCGGCTCGGTCGTTGGGCCGGTCGTCGGCGCCGTGCTGGCCGCGGGCGTACAGGCGGCTGCGACGAGCACCACGCCCGCGAACAGCGTCGCCAATCGTGGCAGTCGTCCAGAAGGACGGGTCATGCTGGCTCTCCTCCACAGCTGCCCCGCGTCGAGTCGGGACGCGCGTCCCAAGATCGCGGGGCGACTCGTACTTCGCGCGCCGACGATGAGCCTCGGCCGCGAGTGCGCGCAGACTAGCACCCAGCGAACTGGGCGTCACCCGGAATTCATGACGCCTTTCGGTCCCCACCGAGCTTGATTCGGCACGGCTCCGCTCTCGAGCTGAGCCCTCCCGGAAGGGGCGTATCCTCGTCTCGATCATGCTCCGGATCGCGCTCGCCCAGATCGCCCCGCGCCTCGGCGCGCTCGACGACAACCTGGCGCGGCACCATGAGGTCCTCGAGGAGGCGCGAGCCGGCGGGGCCGGGCTCGTCGTGTTCCCGGAGCTCGGGCTGACGGGCTACCAGCTGCAGGATCTCGCGGCCGAGGTGGCGATGCGCCTCGACGACCCGCGGCTCGATCGCCTCGCGGCCGCGACTCGCGGAATCTCCGCCGCCGTGTCATTCGTCGAGGAATCTGGCGACCATCGGTTGTTCATCGCCGCGGCGCTCATGGAGGACGGCGAGATTCGGCACGTTCATCGGAAGGTCTTCCTGCCGACGTACGGGCTGTTCGACGAGCGCCGCTTCTTCGCGGCCGGCGAGGTGATCCGGGCGGTCCCGTCGCGCCTCGGCGTGGGCGTGGGCATCGCCATCTGCGAGGACTTCTGGCACCTCCAGATGCCGCAGCTCCTGGCGCTCGACGGCGCGCAGCTGCTGCTGAACGTGTCATCGTCGCCGGGCCGCGACCTCGCCGCGCGCAACGACGTCGGGCTCGGAACGGCGACGTCATGGCGGACCCTGATGCGCACGTACGCCCAACTCACGACCTCGTTCGTGGTGTTCGTGAACCGGGTCGGCGTCGACGAGTCGGTCACGTTCTGGGGCGGGTCGGAGGTCATCGCGCCGTCCGGCGAGCCCATCTTCTCGGCCCCGTTCTTCGACGAGGGAATCCACCTCGTCGACGTGAACCTCGAGGACGTCCGGCGCGAGCGCATCGCGCTGCCGCTCCTGCGCGATGAGCGGCTCGAGCTGCAGGTGCGCGAGCTCGGCCGGATCGTCTGGGAGCGCGCCGGTCTGGCCCCCGACACCACCGCCGAGCCTGGCGCCGAGCCCGGCCTGGACGTGGCGCCGATCGGGCCGCTGCGCGACAGGGACGACGGCAGCGCCGCGGCACGGTCGGTCGAGGAGCCGATCCGGCTCCGGTCCCGGCGCCGCTAGGCAGCGCTCGCTTGAGCCGAGCCGCATGAGCGCCGCCCGACCCCCGCCCGTGGACGACGCCGGGAACCCGCTCTTCGAGCTGCCCGACGAGCTGGCCATCGACACGGACGTCGCGCGGCGGGTCATCTCCGGGTTCATCCGCGGCCAGCTCCGGCAGGCCGGCTTCGAGCGCTGTGTGCTGGGGCTCTCGGGGGGCATCGACTCGGGGCTCGTCGCCTATCTCGTCGCAGAGGCGATCGGCCCGGACCAGCTGCTGTGCGTGCTGCTGCCATACAGGACGTCATCGCCGGCATCGCGCGCCGACGCCGAGGCGATCGTCGCCGACGTCGGTTGCCCCAGCGACCTGGTCGAGATAACGGCGATGGTCGACGGCTACTTCGGCAGCGACGGCAAGGCCGGTGCCGGCGGTATGGGAGTTCGCGACGCGGCCCCGCTGCGGCGCGGCAACTTCATGGCCCGGGCGCGCATGGCCGTGCTCTATGACCGCTCGGTCACGTTTGGCGGGCTGGTCGTCGGCACCGGCAACAAGACCGAGTCGCTGATCGGCTACACGACCCTCTTCGGTGACAACGCCTGCGCGTTCAACCCGATCGGCGACCTGTACAAGAGCCAGGTCCGGCAGATGGCCGCGGCGATCGGCGTGCCCAGCCAGGTGATCGCCAAGGCCCCCAGCGCCGACCTGTGGCCGGACCAGACCGACGAGGGCGAGGGCGCCTTCAGCTACCCCCTGCTCGACCGGATCCTGTACTGGCGGATCGATCGCCGCAGGAGCACCGAGGAGCTGGTCGCGATGGGCTTCGAGCGGCCGCTGGTCGAGCGCGTCGAGCGGCTCGTCGCGACGTCCGAGTTCAAGCGCCAGGTGCCACCGGTGGCGAAGCTCGGCCCGCGCACCGCCGGCGTCGATTACCTGTACCCGAGGCGCCGCCCGGGCTCCGCCCGACCCTGATCGCGTGCCCAACGCGCGCGGCACGCTGTACGTCGTCGCGACCCCGATCGGGAATCTCGGCGACGTCACGCTCCGGGCGCTCGAGACGCTGCGCAACGTCACGCTGATCGCGGCCGAGGACACTCGCATTGCCCGCCGGCTGCTGGCTCGCCACGAGATCCAAACCAGGCTCATCAGCTACCACGCGCAAAGCGGGAAGGCGCGACTCGACGAGCTCCTCGCCCACCTTCGCATGGGCGCTGACCTCGCCCTCGTCACCGACGCCGGGACGCCGGGAGTCAGCGACCCCGGCGACGAGCTGGTCGCCGCCTGGTGGGACGAGGGTGGCCGGGCGGTGCCGATCCCGGGTCCGTCCGCGGTCCTCGCCGCTGCGGCGGCCAGTGCCGTCGCCGGGCCGCGCTGGACCTTCGAGGGCTTCCTGCCGCGGGCGGGCCGCGAGCGTCGGGACCGCCTTGGCCGCATCGCCGGCGACGACCGCGGGACCATCCTGTTCGAGGCGCCGACGCGACTCGCGACGACCTTGCGCGACCTCGCCGTCACCTGCGGCGACGATCGGCCCGCGGCCGTCTGCCGGGAGCTGACCAAGATCCACGAGCAGATCGTGCGCGCCACGCTGGCCGAGCTCGTGGAAGCCGTCCGCACGGGCGGCATCCCGCGCCGGGGAGAGGTCGTGATCGTGGTCGGTCCGTCGACCGTGACCGCGCTTTCGCCGAGCGAGCGGCGCGAGGCAGTCGCCGACGGGCGGCGCCAGGTCGAGTCGCTGGTCGAGGGCGGGCTGGGCCGTGCCGAGGCAGCACGGCGGGTCGCGGCGGTAACCGGCCTCTCGGGCCGAAGCCTGTATCGAGGCGACGCCGGGGCCGAGTAGGGCCCGCCCGGACCGCGGAGGAGGGAGGGACCGACGCCGTCCGGGCGGATGGAAGCGGAGGGTCGGATCAGGCGGCGAGCTCCTCCGGGATCGGCTCGTCGGCAGGCACGGCCGGCGCCTCGGCAGCCCCGTTCGCGGCCGCGTCGAGCTCGGCGCCGGCGGCCTCGATGCCGTCCGCGGCGGACTCGGCCGCGTAGTCCTTCTTCTTGCGGCCGGACAGCATCTCGACCGAGCTCGCGACGATCTCGGTCTTCCAATGACGCAGGCCCTTGTCATCGTCCCAGGTCCGGGTCTGGAGCCGGCCCTCGATCGCGACCTGCTGGCCCTTGCCAAGGTAGCGCCCGCAGACCTCGGCGAGGCGGTCCCACGTGACCACGTTGTGGAACTCGCCGCGCTCCTTGCCGTTGCCGGCGTACTCGGTCGTGGCGACGCTGAACTGGGTGACGTGCTTGCCGCTCGCGAGCGCGCGCATCTCGGGATCGCGCGTCAGGCGGCCGGCCAGGAGGACCTTGTTCACGGTCCACTGCTCCTTCTCTGGTCGGCCGACGGGTCACGGGCCGACCCTGCGTGTGGCGGGTTGGACGTGCGGCGGGCCATTGGCTCGACGACACGTCAACCCTACGGATCGGCGCTTATCCACCGCTCGCCCGTGACTTATCTTGGCTCCCCGCCCCGCCTGCCAGCTTGGTGCTGGTGCTTTCGCGCTCCGGTACCAAGGTCCCCGGTCTGTTGCTCGCGCGCCAACGACCTTCGACGAGGCCGTAACGGGACCACCCGCCCATATCCCCCGATGCAAGGTGGGTCGTAAGGTTCGGATCACGCAGGACGCGGCGCACCGGGGGCCAC
>JACXTT010004142.1_pt1 | contig 21686 bp, 26 predicted proteins | sample 9270951 | NCBI WGS metagenome assembly JACXTT01 (sample SAMN15532306, study PRJNA645909) | rock metagenome | isolation source: weathered quartz diorite | place: Puerto Rico | collected 2017-06-21
TTTAGACGTACCCAGCTCTGTTGACTGCATCGCCAGCTAGGGGTTTGTCTGGAAACCCAATCAAAAAGCCCGCGCAAGCGGGCTTTTTAGTCTCTTCTCAAATTAGCTGAAGCCGAGGACTCGTTTCTGATCTTCCCAACTCATTGGCAGTGCCTGGTCGTACATCAGACTCCGTGCCGTCAGCTCAGCAGGCTGCTGACCCTTCACAATCGCTTCCAAAATATCTGGCGCCAGCAGTGCATAAGGGAGCAGGGCAGAGACATAACCAGCCGTGACACCTTCCATTTCGCCCACTTCTTTCACTGTTTTCGCCTTTCCAGACTTCAGCATCTCCCACCAGCGCATGGCTCTGCCAATCACTTTGATTAATGCTGGATCGGCTGCAGATTGAGGAGGCTCCCCCGAATGAATCACCAGCTTCTGCTCGTTGCCACGGCGTCGCATCAGCATCGGCATCGTTACATCCATTTTTACTGCGGGATCAAATGGAATGACAAAGACCACTCGGATTGAATTCGGCCGTAGGTGAATTTCCTGTACCCACTCCAATGTGGGTTCTATCTTTTTAACAGCCGACAGTAATTTCGGAAGTGCATGCTCGGGAACCTCACTCTTCAATGCAGCGCTCGTTACCCAGGGCTGATTGTTGAGCGCATCCACCATGATCAACTCAATCTTCCGTTCCAGTTCTGCAGCCGGTAACCGCCAGCCCGATGGAGTATCGTTGTGAACATCCGTCCGAGAGACGTAATAACGGTATCGCCGTCCCCGTTTCGTTGCATGGTGTGGCGCCAACGTTTTACCCGATTCTTCGAAGATCTTGCCTAACAATTGGCTCGGCTGTGTCATCCGTTGTGCGCCCGAGCGGACCGCATTGGATGCACGCCGCTTCTGAACGGCTTCCCAAAGCTCCGAGTCGATAATTGCATCGTGAAGTCCTTCGCTCAGGACTCCTTTGTGGCTGATCTTCCCGATGTAAATCGGATTCGTAAGAATGTGGTTCAAAGCTCCCTTGGTGAAATCACACGGAGGTCGGGTGGCCCGACCTTTGGATTTCATGCCATCAACTCGTAATCCTCTGACGAGACTTTTAATTCCAGTACACGCTAAGTATCGAGTAAAGATCTGACGAACTTTCTCGGCTTCCTCCGGGACGACGTAGAGCCTGCGTTCATGCACGCGATAACCGATTGGCACACTTCCACCCATGAACATCCCTTTTTTCTTGGAGGCTGCGAATTTGTCTCGGATACGCTCCCCGGTGACTTCCCGTTCGAACTGAGCAAAGGACAGTAGGACGTTCAGTGTTAGTCGTCCCATCGAGGTGGTGGTGTTGAACTGCTGGGTCACCGCAACGAAGGACACGGCATGCGCATCAAACACTTCCACCATCTTGGCGAAGTCGGACAGCGAGCGGGTCAGCCGATCCACCTTGTAGACCACGATCACATCAATCAGTCCTAATGCGATATCGGCAAGCAATTGCTGAAGGCCAGGGCGTAACATGGTGCCGCCGGAGATGCCGCCATCGTCATAGGGCTTAACAATCAGTTTCCAGCCCTCACTCTTTTGACTGGCGATATAGGCTTCACAGGCTTCCCGCTGTGCGTGAAGCGAGTTGAATTCCTGTTCGAGTCCTTCTTCTGACGATTTACGGGTGTAGATGGCGCAACGACGTACCGGCCGATCACTGGCCATCGGTACCACTCGCCAAACCAAAGAACTGATTCCCTGACGTTCGATGACCCCGAATCAGCGATGCGACGGCGCTCAGGGATCGAAAATGCTGGCCCCGGTACTCAACTCCAACCTCCTTGATCCTGACGGTGTGATGCACACCGTGCCATTCACGGACCAGAACGCTTTCGGATGAGAGCCGTGGCTTTGATGTCACGCGTTCTTCGAGGAGTTGTCTTCTATAAACAAGGCTTAAGCCGCCATAGGCTCTTTCTTGCAGGGCGTAAGCGATGGATCGTTCCAGCATGGGACGTGACAGACCGCTCGGAGGTTCAAGTTGGTAGAGCTCTTCATAACTCTCGAGCAGCTCAGATCGCTTCATTGTCGAGAGGGTGGCAAACTCGTCTGTATCAAACTTACGGCGCATGGCTCATCACGTTGTGATCAACGTGGAGATGATGGATTCCGCTTCAGCCACTGCGCGCATCATCTTCGAGCGAAGTTTTTCGATGAGCTGCTGTTGAAGGCGATGGGCTACTGCCATTTCGATTTGAGCTCTGGATAATCGTGGAGGCGGTGGCCTGTTGTGCAGACGCCGGTACTGATCCACTAATGCAGATCGATCCAGTTCTGGCAATGCATGGATCTGCCACTCGAGATTCTTGCGATCCTTCATGCCGTAATCCGGTAGATGCGAGTACCTCCATCCTTGCTGCTGGAGATTGCCAGGCCCAGTTTCTTACGAACAGTTCCTGCGATCAGCCCGCGAACCGAGTGTTGCTGCCATCCGGTGGCCGTCATTAAATCCTGAATGGATGCCCCTTCAGGGCGCTGCATCAAGTTGATCATCTGGGCTTGTTTTGAACTGGCCCTGGATGAACTGACGGGTAGCGCTTCGAGTGCAGCCCACAGGCGCTTTAGGCCGGACGCTCGATCCGTGAAACGTTTGACCGGGGTAACGCCTGATAGAGCGTTCCAGATTGCGGTCAGACGCGCAGTGGGGAAACGGCGAGCATCCATTGATTTAATCGCCTCAATGACGATGGCATCAACGGGGGCCGATGAGGGTGGGGCGGCGAGAACGGTGACATGGTTATCGCGGATGAGGTAGCAGCGCATGGATAAGGCCCAGTGAATGGCGGGGATTCGCCTGTCCACATGAACGCTCTTCTCGTTACTTACATCCAGTCATTTCGACGTTGCAGAGCAACGTCGACTAACAGTCCTAAGCGTAAGGTGCATTGAGCTAAATGCCTGCCCGACAACGGTCATAGAATTTGAGCACTAGACGTTAATTGTCCTAATCTAAATACTGTTTTCATACTACTGAGTTCGGTGGATATCAATGGCGAACAAATACGAGAACCGAGCAGTATTATTTTTAGACATTCTCGGATTCAAACGTCTCATCGACCAGAAGCGGGAGGACTTAGTAGAAGAGGCACTTTCGGTTACATCAGCTAAGTATCAAACAAATTACGAAATCTCTGCGTTCTCAGACAACATGGCTGTGTCGATGAGAATTGAAAGAGGATATGAACTACTTGAGCTAATTCACTTTGCCAGCTACCTTGCTTGGCATCTCCTACATAAGGGAGTGCTCTCACGAGGTGGCATAGCGGTTGGTGAGTTGTATCACCAGAAAGGGATCATTTATGGCCCAGCTCTGTTAGCTGCATATCAATTAGAAAGCCAAGCGGCCACCTATCCCCGCATCGTTTTGGAAAAAGATGCGGTTACGAAGTTTTTACAGATTTCGGGCAATCCCGAAGGTTGCGAGGACTGCATCCGCACTCAGTTGCGTACAGATTTTGATGGATGGGAGCATATACATCTTATGGGCCATGCAGCGACGATGCCATTTCACGTCGTACTACCTCCAGAAGCACTTCAAGGCGGCCCAATTAGCCATCAAACTCTTTTAGAGGCAAAGGTAGCAGCCGCAAGAAAATCACTTTCAATGTCACTGCCGACTGATATTCGTTCTGCATCAAAGCATCAATGGATGCATCGTTACGTTGATCACTACGAGAACATCTATAACCATGGACCCCAGTGGCGTCCTTTACACATCGCACAACAGATGTTGAATTCGGTGCCGAACACGATTGAAATTCCGAAAACGTCAGGAATTGAGAAATTAAGCGAAACGGATAAGAATTGAGTTAATACGTGAGCATGGCCGTTACCCGGAAGCTGCCGGTCGCTGATGTCTGCAGATGGCACATTGGAGACCGGAGCGCGACGGCGTAAGGAGCCTTCATCAATTCAGCTCCTTTACGGCCGCTAAATGCTGTTCCCCCGAAGGCGATACCGAAATCTTGCAATCAAAGACGGAGGGCATGTAGGCGCCGAAGCTATTCTTAGCCCGACCGCGAAACTGAGCGTGATAGCTACCGTCTTTCTTCTTCTCTACGATCACCTCGTTCACATCTGGAAATTTGGCAGAGTCTGGATCTTTCAAACTGTCTTTGGCTCCATCCAGGCATAAGTAAGCGGCGTCGAGTCGATTTTTACTTTCTATTTTTTTCGCTTCTTCCGCCTGCTTCTGCTGTGGCGTTAGGCTCGCTTGCCTCGCTGCTTCTTGTTCCTCTGCCCGTTTCGTTCCGGACACCACAGAGAACACGATAAACCCGATCAAGACAGTGAAAGCAATTCCGACAATGCCAACCGGCTTTTTTTGCTTTTTAACCTTCGCCCCGCACCCTGGACAGTTCTTCGCTTCGGTACTGACGTCCTTACCGCATTCGTGACATTTAATGATCGCCATGAATCGTTACTCCCTGTTTGTTTGATCGCTTATTTCGTCCGCTTGTTCTTTTCGACGTCATCCATCTCGGCATGGCCGCCGCTAGCAGCTCCCATGTCGGCTTCACTAGCGCCATACGTACTCGTGGTGTTCTTGACGATGCCATTGGGGCCGAACGTCACCAGGAACGTTTGGTTCTGGATGTCCGCGCCACCGGCAAACAGCCCCACAATCGGAATGAAGGTGGCCGGCTTAGGTGTCGATCGTGAGTAGATGTAGCTAAAGGTGACGTTGGAATCCGAATCCTTGGCGACCTGGTCCGGTGAGCCCAGAAGCGCAATGGTCTGGTCTCGTGTGGTTTCGCCTTTCTTGATTTGATCCATCTTTTCCGGATCCAGCTTGTGCCCAATGCTCACGCAGCCTGCCACCGTTAATGCGAGTAAAGCCCCCATCAATCGTTTGTTCATGATCACCCCCTCGGAATCGCTAAGTTATTGTTTAGGCAGACGGACTATAAACGATAGTTTATAGACCAGCTACGACTATAACTTCAGCCTTAGGGGGTGCATAAAAACCCCACCTCCAGGCTTCTGAGAAAGCGATTAGCCGCTCAAGTCCGTCAACGGCGTGAAGCGCTTAGCTGGTCTCAGGAGAAACTCGCGGAAAAAGCGGGCCTTTCACAGGTGTATGTCTCAAATCTTGAAAGCCGGCAGCGTGCTGTATCGATTGATGTGGTTGAGCGGCTCGCGGAGGCCTTGGGCGTGTCGCCTGAATTACTGCTGGTCGATTAATTACCAGCGAACTTTTGCATGCCCACAAAAGTAAAACCAAAGGCAGAAGGTGGTCTCTATTCAGTGCAGGTAACGATCGGGGAGGAAGACAAGAACAATCTCCTGACGGATCTGGGTTTTGATACCGCATTACAGCCGCAGGAATGCCAAGCGGCGATCTCAGTGCTAGAGCAAGATTTGACGTCGCATTTCAATTTAATGCATCGCCAGATGGATAGCCCATTGCCGACCCACGTTGTGGCGGCTCTAGATCCCATCATTCAAAAGTACGAGGAGTTGGCAAAACTTCTGAGGGCGGACCTACTCCCAATTGAAGTACTTCAAGAACTCGATATAAGAAAGATTGATGACGGTTCAATTTGGGAAGTGCTGACATTAACTGCTGTTCGTGGACGTCTAGTCATCGACCGACTTAAACAGCAGAAATCCTCAGGCATGCATGTAAAACGTGCAGGCGAGCTTCTTGCAGACATCGAAATAGCGCTTGTAAATTTCTTTACGAAAGTCCGTCCAAAAACGGATTTAAATTCGGAAGCTGCCGAAGAATATGAGGCATCCAAGAAGGAGTTTCTAAAGATTTGCCGCAAGTATTTGCCTGCTGTCCCAACCGCCCGCAAGAAAAAATCTCCGCTTAGCACGCCATCGACTAAGCAGCGTTCCAAAGACGGGTAGTAGCTACCCGTCTTTGGGCGGGCGCTGAAAACGCATTCTGCAAAGCTTCCTTTTGCCTAGGACTCTTCCTGGCGAAACTGGAGTGCGTTATGAAGCGACATCCTGAATTGGTTATCGTGTATCGAGCGGTCAATACATTAAAGCTGAATCCCAAAAATCCGCGGATTCATTCCAAGAAGCAGATCAGTCAAATTGCAAGAAGCATCAAAAAGTTCGGCTTTGTTGTGCCGGTCTTGATTGATGCGAATGGCGAAGTCTTTACAGGTCATGCGCGCATCATGGCTAGTTCGCAGTCGGGTATGACGCATGTCCCAACGATTCAGATTTCTCATCTGACGCCTGCACAAGTTCGCGCTTACATGATCACGGACAACAAACTGACACTCAATGCTGAGTGGGATGATAAGTTGCTGGGCGAGCTCTTGCTGGAACTCTCCAGCGACCTCGATATCTGCCTAGAAGACACCGGATTCGAAACGGGGGAGATTGATGGGCTTATACAAGGACTCAGCGATCAGCCAGAGCCTGTAGATGATATTCCGCAGATCGACGGGCTGGCTGTTTCAAAGATAGGTGATTTGTGGCGGCTCGGCAAAAACCGGGTTCTGTGTGCCAATGCGCTGGAAAGTGCCGCATATCTGCACCTTATGGAAGGCATGAAAGCCGCTTCGATTTTCATAGATCCGCCCTACAACGTAAAAATTGATGGTCACGTGTGTGGGCTAGGAGCGATCAAGCATCGTGAGTTTGCAATGGCGTGCGGGGAGATGACGCCACAGGAGTTCATAAATTTTCTAATCAAGGTTTGTACGCATTTGGCACAAAACAGCAAGGACGGCAGCCTGCACTATATTTGTATGGACTGGCGTCATGTCGGCGAGCTGCTCGCAGCTGCACTATCGGCTTATACCGAGTTCAAGAATCTATGTGTCTGGGCTAAGGATCGTGCCGGCATGGGATCTCTCTATCGCAGTCAGCATGAACTGGTCTTTGTTTTTAAAAATGGCAAAGCTCCGCATCAGAACAACATTGAGCTTGGAAAGTATGGGCGCTCACGCTCAAACATCTGGTCTTATCCCAGTGCCGCTTCAAGTTCGAAGAAGTCTGCAGAAGGGAATCTTCTTGCACTGCACCCTACGGTAAAACCTACTGCGCTTGTCGCTGATGCGATTCTGGATTGCACCAGCCGTGGCGAGATCGTGCTGGATGTGTTTCTCGGCAGTGGCACAACGCTTCTCGCCGCTGAACGCGTGGGCCGGGTTTGTTATGGCATGGAACTGGATCCGCTTTATGTGGATACGGCCATACGACGCTGGCAAGCCATGACTGGGGGCAAGGCTCGTCATGCCGTCAGTGGGAAACTTTTTGATGATCTGAGCAAGGGTGGCGATCAGGACGATCTTTCAACTTCAATGGTGGAGGGAGAATCTCATGTCTGACCATTTTGATGACTACCCGGTCGGGTATAAAAAGCCGCCAAAGCACTCGCGTTTTAAATCTGGTCAATCTGGCAATCGTAAAGGGCGGCCAAAAAAATCAATTTCGTTGTTCGATGATGTCCAGAGAGAGCTTGAAGTGCGCGTACAGGTATCATCAAATGGTCGTACGACGACGATGACGAAACGGGAGGCGATCGCCAAGCAACTGGTTAATGGGGCAGCAAAGGGCAATGCTCGTGACAGAGCACAGTTACTGCCGCTGATACAGGCAAGTGAAGAAAAAACAGATCCGCGGCTCTTGGAAAAAGTTGTTCTGAATATTGGATTTGTGGAACCTAAAAATACAATCATCGCCAAAGAAAAGGATGTCATTGAGGCGGATGTTTCCAAGACTACATTTCCTGTTAAGAAGCCCCCTTAGTCGGGCACTCTTTTTTATCGTTAGCTTCGGCGAGGGCCGTGAGCTTATTGACGGTCCTCAGTAGTTCGAATGCCAGCGGGCAGGAGTGATGTTCTGAGAACGCATGAGCCAGTTCGTTGTAGTACCAGAGTGTGCCTTCGCGCTTTGTAGAGAAGCGCTCGAAGATGATCGCCCCATGCGTATGAAGGTCGCTGAGGATATTGCGGGCGTTATGCAGCTTATCGGCTAGTGAGACCAGCACGGCGTCAGACCGCATGTCGGCGATGTGGTCAATGTATGCCCGCTTTCTTTCCCACCACTCAGGCTTGTTGCTGCTCCATGCGTCGGTACAGGCTTCGACAATTGCCCTTACGTCGGCACCGAATTTATCCTGGATATTCAGTGCGAGAGCCTCTGCGCCTCCGTAAGCATCTGCCTGATCTTCAATCGCATCGTGCAGCAGTGCTGCGATAGCTTGGGATTCATTACCGCCATGCTCCAGTACTAGGCCGGCGACTGAAAGCAGATGCCCAATATAGGGCGTTTCTGCGCCCTTTCGGGTCTGCAGGCGGTGAATCTCTGCTGCGAAGCTCAGCGCTTCGTCGAATTTCTTGCTTAATGCCATGCGTTCTCCTGTGCAAAGAGTGCGTGCGCGGTCGTGATTGGCGGCCGCCGAGGCAATGCCAATCGCAGGAGCCGCTAACGTGCTCCAGTGTGTTTCTAAGGTGGGTGTTACTTCTTGGATTGCAGGTTCCGCATTGCGCGGCACCAAGGTAATTTTAGCTCAAGTGATGCCACATTGGGAGTCCGTTCCGCAGGATTTACCTGCGTAGTTGTCATTTAAATCGAGAATTCACGATATATACGGCACCATTTATGCAACATGCAGACATGCCGAATGTTAACTGTCTAGGGAAGGGCGCCTAAGTGCCAGTAGCGGGCAACGGCGAGCGGCAGCTTTAGGAACGTTCACTTGGTAATTGCCGAACTTATTTCCCCTGCTGCATATAACGATGGAGCGTACTTGCCAGCTCCTTAACCAACTACAGTCATTTCGCGCTCTTGCTGCTCCAACAGATCCAGCGCAACGTCAACGATCATATCTTCCTGACCACCCACCATCCGGCGGCGGCCAAGTTCCACCAGAATGTCGACCGCACTAATCCCATACTTGCGTGAGGCAGCTTCAGCATGTCGCAAGAAGCTGGAATAGACCCCGGCGTAGCCTAAAGCCAAGGTTTCACGATCGACCCGTACCGGGCGATCCTGCAACGGGCGCACGATGTCATCGGCAGCATCCATCAGGGTGTAGAGATCCGTGCCGTGGTTCCAGCCCAAACGCTCGGCCGCCGCAATAAAGACTTCTAAGGGCGCATTACCCGCACCAGCACCCATCCCTGCGAGGCTCGCATCGACTCGATCACAGCCTTCCTCAACAGCAACGATGGAGTTGGCGACACCTAGAGAAAGGTTGTGATGGGCATGTATACCTGTTTGAGTTTCAGGTTTCAGAATCCCTTTCATGGCGCGGAATCTGGCTCGCACATCTTCCATCCCAAGCGCACCACCCGAATCAACGACGTAGATACACTCGGCCCCATACGACTCCATCAGCTTGCCCTGTTGAGCCAGCGCTTCAGGCGTCGTCAGATGGCTCATCATCAAGAAGCCAACCGTATCCATTCCGAGATTACGGGCGTATTCGATGTGTTGCTTTGAGATGTCTGCTTCTGTGCAATGCGTTGCCACGCGGACTATGCGAGCACCACAGTCATAAGCGGCTTTCAGATCATGAATCGTGCCGATACCCGGCAGTAGGAGTGTCGCAATTTTGGCGTGCTGAAGAACATCGGCCACAGCCGCCATCCATTCCAGATCGGTATGAGCCCCAAATCCGTAGTTGAAGCTCGATCCTTGGAGTCCGTCACCATGAGCGACTTCAATCGAGTCTACCTTGGCTTTATCCAGCGCCCAGGCGATATCCTGGACGTTCTTGATCGAGTACTGATGACGAATCGCGTGGCTGCCATCGCGCAGAGTCACATCCGAGATGTAGAGCTTTTTCTGAGTCTTCATGGTTCAGGCCCCCAGAATTCTTTGAGCAATACGCTCGCCCGTCGCCAATGCAGCAGACGTCATGATGTCGAGATTGCCTGCATAGGCAGGCAGGTAATGCGCGGCGCCTTCCACTTCCAAGAAGACTGACGTCTTCAATCCTGAGTACAAGCCAAAACCCGGGATCTTGATCGGCGAATCAGCCGGGATGACATCAAATTGCACTTTCTGTTTGAGTCGATAGCCCGGTACATATGTACGAACTAGTGCCACCATCGCTTCAATGGATGCTTCGATCTTATGGACGTCGACAAGCTCCGAGAGCACATAGACCGTATCGCGCATCAATAGTGGCGGCTCCGCCGGATTCATGATGATGATCGCCTTACCTTTCCCGGCTCCTCCAATCACCTCAATCGCCTTGGAGGTGGTTTCAGTGAATTCGTCGATATTCGCGCGGGTGCCAGGGCCTGCCGATTTGCTCGCGATCGAAGCGACGATCTCGGCGTAGTGGACCTTTGCCACCCTGGAGACTGCTGCGACGATGGGAATGGTGGCCTGTCCACCACAGGTCACCATATTGACGTTGGGAGCTTCCAGATGCGCGTCCAGGTTTACCACGGGAACACAGTAAGGGCCGATTGCTGCTGGTGTGAGATCCACGATCCGGATATCAGGTCGCAGCTTGCGAAGCCGCTCATCGTTTTTAACGTGAGCGCCGGCGGATGTGGCGTCAAACACAATCCCGATCTGATCAAAGATGGGAAGCTTGATCAGCCCCTCTACACCCTCATGGGTGGTGAGCACTTTTAAGCGTTGCGCCCGGGCCAGGCCATCCGATGCGGCGTCGATACCGACCATTGCCCCCATTTCGAGATTCTGGCCATGACGCAGAATCTTGATCATCAGATCCGTGCCGATATTGCCGCTGCCGATGATGGCGGCTTTGACTTTATGCATGGCTCACTCTGAAACGATGAGATTGCTTTGCTTGCCTAGATCGACTCGGCCATCGGCTGAGCGAATACTGGCTTCGACCAAATCACCGGCCTTCAGGTAGGGCCGCTTTGCCTGAACGCTGAAGAAGATTTCCCATTTCTTTTTCTCAGGCAGAAGAGCGCCAATCTTCTGTTTAGAGGGCGATGGGATGGACAGTGCACAGCCAGCAGGCGTACCAGTCGCCAAGAGGTCCCCTGGCTCAAAATCCTGCACGCCGGAGAGTTCAGTCAGTGTTTCTGCTGGGCTATAAACCAAGTTCTTGGTGCTATCACTCTGACGAACCTCGCCGTTGACAGTAAGCTTCAACTTAAGATCTTTGAGCGCGCCAATGCTCTTGGCATCAAGTAAGGTCATCCACGGCCCAACAGGACCGAAGGTGCGAAACGACTTCCCTTTATAAAATTGCATCTGCGGGATCTGTACGTCGCGCGCCGAATAGTCATTGACGATGACGGCACCGGCCACGAATTCATGCAGGTTGGTATCGGTGACGTTGGTCTTGCAACTGATTCTTTTACGCATGATCAGACCCAGCTCGATCTCATAATCGAGTAACTGCACGCGGGTCGGCTTGATCACTGCACTGTCTGCGGGGCAAATGCAGCTCTGCGCCTTGGTGAAGATCATGTTGTATGACTTGACGTCGGGATCCATTCCCGACTCGACCATGTGTTGGCGATAGTTAGCGCCCTGACAGACAAATTGTTGATTCTGTGTGACAGGAGACAGAATCTTCACTGCTGAAAGATTGAGTTCAGCGCCTTTTAGAGCGGCCAGATCTTCTAGGAGTGTGCCTCGGATGAACTCTCCAGTCGTGGCGAAATCACCCGGAACCGGCGTGATAAAGCTGTTGCGGATCACGCCCCACTGGACGCGGTTTTTGTATTCGTAGCGGACAATATTGAGAGTCATTTTTCGTCTCGACTGTTAGTGCACTTATGCACCCGATAAAGCTTTGATCCGTGGAAATTGAGCGAACGCATTGTTACGTTCTACTTTTAAACGCTCGTTGTTATTGAATGTCTGGCTCAATCGTGGCTGTGGATCACCGCTCGCGGTTGCGAGAAATACTGGGCCTGAAAAGGGCCAATCGGTTGCGAACAGGATGTGATCCAGGCTCGTCACCTCCCGTACCGACTTCATGGCGGAGGGGGCTGGCGACAGGGCGGTGTCGTAGAACAGATTCGCATAGCTTCCCAGCACTTCTACTTCGTTGAGGACCGGAAGACTCAGTGCATCTGCTGCTGCGGGTGTCAGCGTAAATAGGCTTGTTCTATAGGACAGGAAGGGCAATGTTCCGCCCGCATGCGCCAGCAGCCAGCGGATATTTGGATACGTGCGGTACACGCCGTTGTAAAGCATGTTGACTGCAGCGCGCGTGGTGTCGAAGGTAAACTCAAAAAGGAATGTCGGTAGTACGATGTTATCTGGCTTCACCGGGGTAACTGGGTGGAGGAACACCATGGCGCCAAGCGTGTTGAGTGTCGCCATTAATGGGGCGAGTCGTGGATCGCCTAGATAGATCCCCTGATAGTTGCTCAGGATGCCGATGCCATCCATACCAAGAACATTGATTGCACGAATTGCTTCAGTACAGGCGTTTGCAATATCTAGCGGATTATTTAGATCTCCCAGTGGCAGCACTGCAAAGCCACCGAATCGACCAGGATATGTGGGCGAATTAATCAGTGTGCTTGCTGTGTAATTGTTGATCTGCTGGGCCATATCCAGCCGCTCTTGGGGCGTAGCCAAATAGGTCACACCGGGCTCGGATATCGAGACAACCTGTGTCTGAATGCCAAACTGGTTCATGAAATTCACCGCCATGTCAGGTGACCATGCGGGAATCGGGATGCCGCCGGCCGTCACGATGCCATGTGTGGCTAGCGATAATCGGTAGAAATCAGGGATATGGTGGCAATGGACATCAACACGGAAATTTCCAGAGGGCAATACGGCATCAGGTTGATCCCCTGTGCTTGATGACGTATTGGCTGTCGCGCTAGATATTCCACAAGCAGCAAGAGCTGAGCCGCCAACGGATACCGCGCCGAGTTGCAAAGCATTGCTAAGCAGTTTCCGGCGACTAATCGACTGAGGAGAATTACACTGCGGATTCGTCATGGTTGATCTCAAGTATGTTTAGGGGATGTGCTTAAAGGTGCTCGTGCCATTGCACCAATCAGAGCGCCCATCGTCGTGAATGCGACGCCGAGCGCCGTCGCAGCCGTCAATGGTTCGTTAAGAATCGGCACAGATAACAGCGCGCCCATCGCCGGAACAGAAGACAGCATTACGGCCATCTTCGAGGCGCCAATGAGCTGAGTTGCCTTGGTATAGGTCCAAAGCGCCAGGCACACGATGAGTACGCCTTGGAAGAAACTTTGCAAGCCAATCATTTTCCAGCTGGCCTGCGCGATGTGCTTAGGCAGAAATACGGCATACACAGGCAGATAAACCAGTGTTCCAATGCAAACCACAGCGAGCGTGACTTCAAAGGCTCGGACGTGCCAGCGCTTCAGAAGAACGCCAAATAGCGACCAAACAATGCTGGCGGTGACGAAGAACAGATCACCATGGAGGGTTTGTGATTCTCCATTCAATGTGCCATGCAACAGTGACATCACACCGGCTGCGATCAGACCAAGACCCGCAATGCGGGACCATGATGGCCGCTCATCCAAAAGGAAGTAGGACAACAAAGTGGTGAAGAACGGCAACAGCCCCGATATCAACACCGCACCATGGCTAGCTGGAGAAAGACTGAATCCGCTATAGGCCAGCAATGGATACCCAATGCCGGCGAGCGCCGCGAACCCCAATGCACGTGGGATGGACAGCAGTCTGGTCGTGGGGCGATATAGTCGAGGTAACCACCAAGGTGCCAGGACGACTGCGGCCGTTCCAACTCTCAGCGCAGTCGTGTCATATGGCGTCAGTCCACTGTTACCACCTAATCGCGACACAATGACGAAACTGGCCCACAGAAGAATCGTGACGCAGGCCAGAAAATAGCCTGCACCAGATTCGTGAATATTGATATTTGGGGTGCTCATTAAATTCGAATCACTGCATTCGGCAAGTCACGCTGCCCAAAGCCCCGATCCTCGCGTGCACGTGATCACCGGCTTGCACAGCAGCCATTGGCCCAAGCGCCCCGGACAAGATCACTTCGCCCGCACGCAAGCCTTCACCACGTGCGCCCATGACCTGAGCTAGCCAGTAGGCAGCACGTAGTGGATGACCCAAACAGGCTGCGCCACTGCCGACTGAGACCGTCTTGCCGTTGATATCCATCTGCAATCCGATCTCGCCAAGAGAGAAGTCGCCGATAGCGACTGGTTGGCTACCCAGCACATAAAGGCCACACGAGGCGTTATCCGCGACCGTGTCCACCAGCGTCAGCTTCCAGTTCTCAATAGCGCTGTCGACGATCTCGATTGCAGGTAAAGCATATGCAAGCGAGGACAAGAATTCGCTATAGCTCGGCTTCTTAGTTGTCAGATCACGCCTCACCACAAAAGCGATCTCCGCTTCGGCCTTGGGCTGGATCAGGCGCGACATAGGAATGACGTCTCCATCGAGATATTCCATGTCATCAAACAACACGCCGAAGTCTGGTTGATCCACACCTAGCTGCTGCTGTACCGCTTTGGAAGTCAGCCCGACTTTCTTGCCGACTACGCGAGCGCCAGCATCTATCCGTTCTGCCGTATTCAAGGCGGCAACGGCATAGGCGTTATCGAGCCCGGAGATCCCGTGCGATTCGGATATGCGGCCAATCGGTTGACGATTCACACGTGACTCGCGAATAGCCAGTGCCGCCTTATGTATTGTTGATTCCGTCACAAATATGCTCCCGAGTGTTCCTTAAAGGCCGAGTTGCTTCTGTAGTTGGCCGACCACGGCAACTGCTTGGTTTGCTGGCACGACGCCAAAGGTGAATTTGTCGGGTCGAATCAATGCAACGGCATCTTTTTCGTATCCGGCCTTGCTAAACCACTCGACCATGTCACCGCCCAAATCCTCGACTTCTACCAATCCGTCGGCGGCTCCACGTGCCACGCCCTTTAGGCCTTGCGGACGACCCCCATACGGATAGAGGGTGACGAACCGAACATCGAGCTTTTCGAGAAATTTCTTATCCTTGTCGGACAGACTCTGGCGTGGGTCGATACCCAGGCCGACCACTGAATAGTCCTTGTCCAATAATTCATCGAGCAGGATCCGGCGGCCGTTGAGCTGCCGCACTTCAGGTTGTGGCGCCATGGCTCCCTCGGGGCCCTTGCGCTTGCGTCTCGGCAAGCCGAGGTACTGTCCCTTGGTATAGACGGGCGTTGGTTTGAAACCGCCTTCTTCAAAATAACGACGTCCGGCTGGAATGGCCTGCATTGCGGCAAGAAAGACATCGCGTACCCGCGTACCCACAGGATGGGTCATCGACACCACGTCTTTCATCAGTACCGAAATGTCGATCATGGCCTTGGCATGATCGCGACGTTCCCGCTCGTATGTATCCAGCAGTGCATCACCGGCCTTACCCTTGAGCACGGCACTGAGCTTCCATCCAAGGTTGTAGGCGTCACGCACACCAGAACTAGCGCCTTGACCCATGAACTGCGGTGTCATGTGAGCCGCGTCACCTGCAAGAAAAACGCGATCCTTGCGCCATTCGTTGGCCATCAATGCATTGAAGGTGTAGACCAGCTTGCGCTTGATCTCGAACTGATCGGGATCTACATACTTCGACAGCAGCATTCGCACGGTTTCGGGCTGCTCCATCCACTCCTTGGTCTGACCATCCATCATCATGAACTCGAAGCGATGGAATCCATCGGGCTGCACGCAGCTCACCACGGGCATCTTCGGGTCCACAACGAAATTGAAATACGGGATGTGACGCAGGCCCTCGTCGGGACTCTTCTGCTTCAGATCCACCACGAGCCAGGGCTCGGGGAAGTTCTTGCCTGTCATCTTGATGCCCAGCCCCTCACGCACCGGGCTGCGGCCACCGTCAGCGCCAATCAAATACTGGGCGCGCAGCGTCTGCACATCTGCATCGCCGGTGCGTTCTGATTTCACATCGGTGGCATCACCGAAACGGAAGCTCTTTGTTGCCTGATGTGTCACTGTGACACCAGTGGCATCCTGCTCGAAGCTGATCAGCTCGCGGCCACGGCACACTTCAACGTTCGGGTAGCGCGCCAACAATTCCGTCAGCGTAGTTTCTAGGTATGGCTGATAGAAGAAATTGACCACCGGCCAGCCGAAGGGCCGTGACATGGGTTTGTACTGTCCCATTACACTGCCATCCGGGCGCACGAACTGCACTGGCGTCTCCAGCAGCATGTCCTTCTGCACTTCTTTAGCTGCATTGATGTGCTGGAAGATGCGCATGCATTCGTCGTCGGTATAGACCGCACGGGCGTTGCCGTAGAACACAGGCTCACGCTCCAGCACCACCACACGATGGCCACGCATGCCCAGCATGTGGGCCAATACAAGCCCGGTGGGCCCGAGGCCAGAAATAATCACTTCAGGGTTTTGGGTATTTGTATTCATGGGATCACTTAGAGAGGTGAGTATTCGGACTTGAACGCGGCACGCAGACCGCGTCCGGCATTTCCGAGATTGACGAGCAAGCCGCTCAGGGCAGAGGGGTTCTCTGGCTTATGGCCCCAGGTGCTGATGGCGTTGTACTGAGCTTGGGTCCAGGTCGCTTCGTCGACCTTCAATGCATCCCAGCCCAATTCAACCTCAAAGCCTGAGGGCGAAATCGCATAGAAGGACACTTCCTTGTCATTCGGGTGCTGTCCAATCTCGTGAGCCATGGCGAATCCGAGATCACGAAGACGTTCGAACGCACCAGAGACGTCCTGCAGTCGGTTCGCGACCATGTTGAAGTGTTGGATCTTGGTGCGAATCGGATCCAGCCGAACACCGCGTGTTGCGGCAATGGCGACCGAGTGATGCCGTTCGTTTAAGCGTAGGAATGTGACATCGAGCATTGCGCCACCAACCTTCTGTGACACGTGGTCTGAAACACGAGCGTTGAATATCTCCTGCCAGAATCGCTGCATCTTTTCAGGCAGTCGCGAGGTGATCGCAACATGACCCCAGCCGCTGTCACCGGTAACGAAACCACTGGCCAACATGTTCAGCGGTGTGCTGCTGATCTTGGCGTCCATGAACAGCTCTAAAGGAACCGCCTTGGGTCCCATAACCCGAACAAACGAAGTCACGCCTCTTTGTTCTGCTTCTTCTGATGTTCCTTCTTCAAAAGAGATTTTTCGCTGTGTAAGACGTGTGAGGACGAGGTCGAACGTTGCTTGATCGCGCAACTGCAAACCGATGGCCGCGACGTCTTCCGCGCCGCCTTCCTGAATAATTAGGCGCCGTTCGTGGGAGTCCATCCGAAAGGCGAGTTGCGCCTCATGCTCGCTCTCCAAGTGAAGTCCGATACCTTGTTTAAGAAAGCGTCTCCACTCATCGAGCTTCTTCGATTCGATGACGAGATAGCCCATCTTCACGCTGCCGAAAATATCGTCAGCCTGGTTAGATTTATTTACTTGCATAGTGATCTCCTCTCGCGGCCTGACTATCGATTGGCCGACGGCATGTGCTGGTTGAGGAAGGCAGTCGTCGTCGCGTTGAATTCCTCGGCACGCTCCCATTGCACCCAGTGACCCGTATTCGCAAACAGGTAAAGGTCACAGTTCGGCATCGTCTTGCGCAGCGTTTCGCCACCACTGGGGCGATTGACCTTGTCGTTAGCTCCCCAGAGGACCAACGTTGGGGCCTGGCACTTTTGCAGGCGACGATCACGCGAAAAGTCCATTCGAACTGCTGCAGCCAAACTGTCTGGGCGACGCAAAGGTGGCTGTGCAATGACTTCCGGATCGATACTCGCCTGATAGCGCTCGTCGATCACTGATTCCGGAATGCGACTTCCATCGGCAACAAGAAACTCGCGTATGAAGGTCGCGACCTTCTCGCGTGATGGGCCAGAACCGCCGTAATAATTCAGTAGACAGTTAAGTCCCTTGGTGGGAAGGCCACGAGTAGTATTGATACCGCCTGGCCCCATCAGCACCAGTGCAGACACGCGCTTGGGCTGGTCAAGTGCCATGCGCAAGCCGCAGGCACCGCCATAAGAATTGCCCACGATGTGCGCACGTTCGATCTTGAGCACATCCAGCAACCCCAGCATGGATTCGGCGAGATCACCGAACGGATCGGAGCGCTTCACTCCCTTACTGGATTTGCCATACCCCGGCATATCGGGAATCAGCACATGGAAGCGAGCAGCTAGAGCCTCAACGTTTCGTGTGTAGTTGGAGAGGCCAGAAGCTCCGGGGCCACCACCATGCAGCATGAGAACCGGGTAGCCAGTGCCAGCTTCTGACAAGTGGATCTGTCGATTGCCAACTTTAACGATGCGGGACTTCATCCCAGCGATGAAAGCTTGAGACATGGATATTCCTCGTGACTGTGTAAGTGGATTAGGCGTACAACGGAGCCAATGCGCGACGCACCAGGCTCCAGTTTTGTGTTCGATCTTCTTCGCGATAAGTGCGTAGGCGCGTGATCTGCTCTTTCACTGCATCCGCAACCTGTTCGCGTAATTTCCAGACGACATCCTTGTCGCCGTGCTGCCCTTTCAGCTGTTCCGTCGAAATGCGTTGGCCAAACCCGAAGTAGTAGCGCTGTGGACGTGGGATCAGTGTTGGGCCGAGGCCCATGGCGATGGGCGGAATGAAATCTCCACCACGTGTGGCTTCGAGCAGGCCGATCTTTTCTGCTCCCTTGCGCAGCCAGTCATGTTTCAGCAGATCGTTGGCATCCAACAGGATGCGATAGCTCTCATCTGGGCCAACTGAACCGAAAGGGATGATGTCGTAACCATGTTCAATGGCGAGACGCGCAAATCCTGCACGCTGCTTCCAGATCAGGTTGTATGCCTCGCCTTTGCGACGCATCACTTCTCGTGCGCCGCCAGGAAATACCAGGATGTGCTGCCCAGCTTTCATCAGTGTGGAGCACACCTCTGGGCTGCCCATCACCATGCCGTGGCGCACCAAAAGGTCTCCCCAGTAGGGCACCTGAAAGTGACCGCGATCTCCAAGACCTCGAAGCGCCACGCCGTATTGCGTGTTCAGGTGCTCAATCATCAAGGGCGCGTCGGTCATCCCGAACAGCGTGTGGTTCCCCACAAACAATGCCGGCTTAGTCAGATCCATTTCCCAAAGCCCAAGAAATTCCGGGTAGAACCAGAATCTCGCCAGCTTCATGAAGCCACGCATCGACTCGCGCGAAGGTGGCGTGTAGTTCAAGACCTGCTTAGGGTCGGTTGCGTCCATATGGGCTCCTCAGCACCGTGAAACATCAATGGACTAATTTGAACAGTAATGTTCAAATTAGTCAAGCACAGATGTTTTATATGGACATAACTCGTTCTTTATTGGACAATAATGTTTATAATTGGTCGGAAGGCGGACAATGAAAAAACAGAAAATGCGGCTGAACACGGCCCAAAGGCGCATTCACGAGGCCGCTCTCAAACTGTTCGCGGAAAAGGGCAGCGGCGAGATCAGCGTGAGCGAGTTAGCAGCAGCAGCGGGCGTTGCCCGAGGTACGATCTACAACAATCTCGAAGCACCCGATCATCTCTTCCAACATGTCGCCGCGCAGCTCGCGGATGAGATGGATGAGCGTATTGCCGCTAGTTATGTCGGCATCGAGGATCCTGCAGCGCGGACGGCTCTGGGCATTCGCTTGTACGTGCGTCGAGCGCACGAGGAACCACACTGGGGGCGTTTCTTGGTGCATTTCGGAAACACGAATGACTCGCTACGCAAACTGCTGAGCGGTCCGCCGATGAGAGATTTGATGCTGGGGTTGCAGTCGAAGCGCTTCGACTTCCGGCCAGATCAAGGTATCAGTGCACTCGGGATTGTCGGTGGTACAACGTTGTCGGCAATCCTTGGTGTTCTTGAAGGAATGCGCACATGGCGCGATGCCGGATCAGATGCAGCTGAGTTCGTCCTTCGTGCGCTCGGCATCTCAACAAGCGAAGCCAGAATGCTAGCTACAAGTGAATTGCCACTACTGGTAGAAGTCTGACCGCAAGAACCTTATGGTCCTGAATTGCGAATGACACGCCGGCGAATGTCTGCTCTGCGGCTGAAAATTCAGAGGCGCCTACGACCGCATTGGGCTGATAGGTGCCATAAGCAGGCGTTCGAGCTTCGATTCAGCTAGCCCAGCCTTCTTTCTTTAATAGAGCAACTACACGACTGCGAATATCGTCTCCGTTCTGGATGCGCTTCGATAACATCATCCGCACACGTCTCACCAGAACAGAAATTCTGAACGATCTGTTGGGCCATGAGTTTTATGCGAACGTCCCAAAGCCGACATTTCTGCCGCTGCCTGATAGTTTCTGGGCATTGGCCGGCCTTTCCTTTGGGCGCTTTCTGTGGTTCGTGAATCGCGCGACCTTCCCCGTTGGGTTTCGCGAGAAATTTGAAATCTCCTGGAGCCAGCAGGATGAACGGAAATTCCGGCAGATCAGACGAGGCGTGAACTTGATCTGGAAAACTCTTCCCGAGCAGTTGCGCTACCTACCGCAGGCACATCGCGCGATCAGTGACGCGCGGCAACATCCGGAGCGCTATCGCCAGGAGACAAGTCCCTATGTGGGCTCAAAGCGAATGGGCCGACAGTGGTAGCTGCGACCGTGCAGTAACTTTCTATCCGCTTGGACCGGAAAGAGCCGGTCAGGTCAGAGGCTGCAATATGATGATTAAATACCACTGCTAATGTATATGTCTTGATATATACAATGTAGCTATGAATCTAGCTATCGTTACAGGCTTTGACTGGGATAAAGACAATGCACGCAAAAACGAACGCCACGGTGTGACACAAGCCGAGATCGAGCAGGTTTTCGTAAGCGCGCCGTTAGTCCTCGCATCTGATTCGAAGCACAGCACTGTCGAGGCACGCCATCACGCACTGGGGCGTACCGATGCAGATCGCTGGCTCCATGTGATGTTTACCTTGGTGAAAAAGGGAACGCTCATCCGTCCCATCTCCGCACGTGACATGCACCGAAAAGAGGGGCCTTTGTATGAGCAAGCCATTAAAGGTAGTTCCTAAATTCAAGGCAGAAGAAGAAGAACGCGTTTTCTGGGAATCTCAGGACAGCGACAGCACTGCGTATATGGATTGGAGCAAGTCACAGATCGTGGCTTTTCCGGGTCTGTGCCCGTTAACCAAGACTATCTCGCTCAGGTTGTCCGAAAATTTGTTGAACATTATTCGGGCAAAGGCCAATAAGCTCGAAGTGCGCTATCAGTTTTTGATGATGATTTGGTTGACTGAGAAGGCAAACGAATCCTCAGTTGCCACGCATGGCCGCAAAAAGGACAAGTAGAAGTCACGGGCACATTTGAGTCGACGGCTACTTGGACCGGAAAGAGCCCGTCAGGTCAACCTGACCGGCACTTTTTTTCAAGTCACTTTCCTAAGAAAACACTGCTTGAGCATAAAACTGCTGCCATCGATGCTGCAGTCTACCGCGTGATCGCCCGAACCGAGTCGTATGTTTCTGATCTTGGTACCCTGCTTGAGAGTGATTGAGGAGCCTTTGACCTTTAAATCCTTGATCAGCGTCACAGTATCGCCGTTCTGTAAGACGTTCCCGTTAGCGTCCTTGATGATTTCGTCCGATTCTTCTGACTCAGTCTTGGCCGCTATCGACCATTCATGCGCACAGTCCGCGCAGATATAGCTGTCCCCATCCTGGTAGGTGTTCTCCATCTTGCAGCGGGGACAGGGTGGAATCTCGGCGGTCATAATTATTTCGGCTACGAATTGAGATCAAATTGTACCGTTCAATT
>JACXTT010004143.1_pt1 | contig 21684 bp, 16 predicted proteins | sample 9270951 | NCBI WGS metagenome assembly JACXTT01 (sample SAMN15532306, study PRJNA645909) | rock metagenome | isolation source: weathered quartz diorite | place: Puerto Rico | collected 2017-06-21
CGCCGCCCGACCGTCGCCACGACGCCCGCGGGCCGCTGCGCCTTGCCGAGCAGCGGCCGCATCGCGCATCCTGCCGCCTGGAAGAAGGCGGAACCACGAGCAGCCACCCCGAGGCGTCATGTCACCGGACATCATCTACACGATGAAGGACCTCCGAAAGGTGGTCCCACCCAAGCGCGAAATCCTGAAGGGCATCTGGCTGTCGTTCTGGCACGGCGCCAAGATCGGCGTGCTCGGACTGAACGGCGCGGGCAAGAGCTCGTTGCTGCGGGTGATGGCGGGCGCGGACCCGGACTTCATCGGCGAAGCGTTCATCGGCAAGGGCTATACGGTCGGCTTCCTGCCTCAGGAGCCACAGCTCGACGCGACGAAGAGCGTGCTCGAAAACGTGCAGGAAGGCGTCGCCGACCGAGTCGCGATCGTGCGCCGCTGGAACGACATCAGCGCCCGCTTCTCCGAGCCGATGAGCGACGACGAGATGAGCACCTTGCTCGACGAGCAGGCGAAGGTCCAGGACCAGATGGACGCCGGCAACCTGTGGGAACTGGACCGGCAGCTCGAGATCGCGCTCGACGCGTTGCGCTGCCCCCCCGGTGACGCCGAGGTGACGAAGCTGTCGGGCGGCGAGCGGCGCCGCGTGGCGTTGTGCCGGTTGCTGCTCCAGCGACCGGACTTGCTGTTGCTCGACGAACCCACGAACCACCTCGATGCGGAGTCGGTCGCCTGGCTCGAGCGGTTCCTGAAGGAGTATCCGGGCACCGTGGTGGCGGTGACGCACGACCGCTACTTCTTGGACAACGTGGCGGGCTGGATCCTCGAGCTGGACCGCGGCGCGGGGATTCCGTGGGAGGGCAACTACTCGTCGTGGCTGGAGCAGAAGAAGACGCGACTCTCCCAGGAAGAGAAGACCGAGTCCGCCCGCCAGAAGACGCTCGAGCGCGAGCTCGAGTGGGTGCGGATGGCGCCGCGGGCGCGGCAGGCGAAGGGTAAGGCGCGGTTGGCCGCGTACGAGAAGCTGCTGGCCGAGGAGGGCCGCGAGAAGCTCGAGAACGTCGAGATCTACATCCCTCCCGGCCCGCGGCTCGGCAACGTGGTGATCGAGGTCGAGCACCTGCGCAAGGGCTACGGTGATCGCCTGCTCATCGAAGACCTCTCGTTCAAGCTGCCGCCGGCCGGGATCGTGGGCGTCATCGGGCCGAACGGCGCCGGCAAGACCACGCTGTTTCGGATGATCACCGGCCAGGAGAAGCCCGACGCCGGCTCTCTCCGAGTCGGCGACACCGCCCGACTCGCGTACGTCGACCAGAGCCGTGACGCGCTGCCGGGCGAGTCGAACGCGTGGGAGGCGATCTCGGACGGGAAGGACACCATCGAGCTGGGCAAGCGATCGGTGAATTCCCGAGCCTACGTCGCCGGGTTCAACTTCAAGGGCGCGGACCAGCAGAAGCGCGTCAAGGACCTGTCGGGCGGCGAACGCAACCGCGTCCACCTCGCGCGCATGCTGAAGAGCGGCGCCAACGTCCTGCTGCTCGACGAGCCGACGAACGACCTCGACGTCGACACGCTCCGCGCCCTCGAACAAGCGGTGCTCGAGTTCGCCGGCTGCGTCGTCGTGATCTCACACGACCGCTGGTTCCTCGACCGCATCGCCACGCACATCCTGGCGTTCGAGGGCGACTCGCAGGTGCGCTTCTTCGAGGGGAACTTCGAGGCGTACGAAGCCGATCGCAAGGCGCGCCTCGGCGCCGAGGCGGACCAGCCCCACCGGATCAAGTACCGCAGGCTGGTACACACCTAGCGGGCGAGGCGCGCGTCGGGCGAGCTTCGTCCCGACCGTTTCAGTTCGCGCCGGCGTCAACCAACTGCACGCCGTCCACGATCTCATGATCATCCGAGACGACCGGCCCCGTGGGATTGCCTTGCTCGTCGACTCCCTCGCTCTCGCCGTGGAAGTCGAGGCGCAGGAACCCTTCTCGACCGTACCAAACGAGCACCCGATCGTTCGGTCCGAACAGATCGGCGTCGATGCGGATGCGGTAGGCGACGAATGTGCCGGCCGGCAGGTGAAGCACATCCACGCCCTCGACGCGCGACGTGAATCGCGGCTCGGGCCGGATGATCCACTGCTGCCCCGCATGCAAGGGGTACGCGAGCCGGACGATCTCTCCCGGTGCGGGTCGCGGGCGGCGCAGTGACGGCGCGGGCAGACCGAGGCTGTATCGGACGAGCGCCAGGCGCTGCTGGAGCGCGTCCACCTGGGCGCGCACCCCCGCGTCTTCGGGGAGCTTCCCTGACTCCCCGATGGCGCTCAGTCGGCCGGCGCGCGACGCGACGCTCATCCCGCCGGTGGCAGGCGAGGAGCAGGGTGGGGACGCCGGATCGTCGGCCTCGTACAGGCCGCTGCGGTCCTGTCGGTAGTAGAGCCAGGAGACGTAGGTCGCCCCCGGAGTGACTTCGGTCGTGCGCTCGCCGGTGTACGAGCGACCCTCAGCCGATCCCTCGCACGTCAGCTCGCGCTCGATCGTGCTCGCCTGGTGGAACGACTGCGGCGCTCCCGAGGCGTCCACCCAGCGGACGTCGAACGTTCGCGCGTAGTTCCAACGGTTGCCGACGTCGAGCGGGTAGAAGCCGTGGCCCCCGGTGACGATGGCGAGCGGCGTCGGGGGCGCCACGGGAACCCGCGAGTCCCGCGCGAGCGAGTCGAGCGCCGCGAGGCGGCAGCCGGATTCCATCAGGAGGGACAACGTGAGACCGATGGGGACGAGCGTGCGACGCGACATGGGACACCTCCTACGGAGGAACGCTCGGGGAGTCGATGCTAACGGGTCATACACCCCGCTCCGCAGGCAGGTTCGAGAAGGAAATTCCATGTGACCGCCCGAGCGCGTCGGGCGTTCTAATGTGTTTGGGGTAGCGTCGCGCGCGACGCAAATCCTCACGGTTGCGGCGGCGCCGGGACCAATCGGTCGTCTTCGAGTGCGATCGCCGGCACGTACGTCCCGACGGTGGTCCTCACCCACCACGCCCCGCCGGCGCGGCGCTCCGCCGCCGTCGTGAAGCGATAGTCTTCGAGGGTCGCCCGCACGTAGCGAGGAGGCGCGTCGGGGAACGGATTCGTCGCGAGCAGCACGAGGACGGGACGCGAGCCCAGAAGCAGCCGGGCGCACAGCCCGGCGAACCACGGCGGCACGTGCTCCGGATCGAGCGCCGCGAACCACATCTGCCAGTCGAGTCGCGGCATGTGAGGCGTCGTGAACGCCGGGATTCGCCGCGCGTCGCCCGGTTTCCACCGGAACTCGTAGGGCCGCCACGTGACGCCGTCACGGCTGCCTTCGACGGTGATCTCGAACCGCCGCGTCGTCATCACCGCGAACAACCCGTACGGATTGACGAGGTGGAACGGGGACACCTCGCGATAGATGGCGCTGAGCGGCTCGAGCCAGGGCGTCGGCTGACGAATCGACCGCACGAGGGGCACCAGACTCAACACGGCCAACGCCGCGAATACCGGCCGCGTGAGGGCCCGGGGCCAGCGGCCGCGGCGCGGCGGAGCCGACTCGGAGGGGCTCGGCACGGGCGCTTCGACCCTCGCCCAACGCCGGAGCGCGGCGGGCCAAGCGGCGTCGTCGAGCAGCAGCGCGCACAGCGCGAGCGACAACAGATTGAAGAACCCGTAATTGCCGGTGATGAAGATCGACGTCTGGAGCGTCGCCAGCGCGCCGGCGGCGAACATGCGCGCCCGCCGCGGAGCGAAGATCAGAAACGGCACGGCGCCCTCGATCACGAACATCACCGCCGCCGAACCCGCCTGCGCCCAAACCGGCAGATGGTGCGCGTACCAGGCGGTCCATGGCGGCAGCGGTTGCGTCTCGTAGTGATGCGTGAGCGCCGTCAGCCGGCGCCACTCGGGGTCGCCGCTCGACCACTTGACCAACGCCGAGCCGAACATCAGCCGGAACAGCAGCCAGCGCAGCATCCACACCGCCCCCCGCAACGGAGGCGGGTCGAGACGCGGCGTCGAGCGGAGGCCGAGCGGCGCCAAGAAGATCGCCAGGAATCCGGCCTCCAGCAGCAAGCTGTCCCACTGGAACCACAGGAATTCCTGGCCGGCCGTCGTCAACGACAGGTACAGCACCCACATCAGGATCAGCATCGCCGCGGGTGCGATGCCGATCGCGAGCAGCAGGGCGGCGGCGCAACCGAGCCAACACTGCGCGCTCAGGAACGCGTCGCCGTGATTCCACCAACCGAGCGTCGGCAGCACCCACAGCGCGCGCGAACCGATCTGCGCCAACGCCGCCTCGAGGTAGGGCCCGAGCGGCAGCAGCCCGTCGCGTCCAACGAGCCCGGTGATCTGAACGCCCAACGAGGCGAACGCGGCGAAATACACCAGCGCCAGCAGCCGCAGGAACGCCCACGCGGTGAGCCGCTCCCCCGGAGGCACGACGTGCCCGCCCCACAGCACCCGCGTGAGCACCGTGAACGCTGCCCGATGGTTCGCCACCTGGCGGTATACGAACTCGCTCACGGCGCGGAACCCGGGAAGACGCCGGTAGCACGCGAGCGCGAAGCCTCGCCGCGGCGCGCGAGCGAGCGCGCGAAATACCGCTTCGGCGGCGATCGACACGCGGCCCTCGGGCTCGATCAGGATCACCGATTCGCGGAATCGCTCCGGCGCGATGTCGGGATACTGCTCGGCGACCCGCTGCCACGGCGCATAGTCGACCGCATCGCCCGTCGCGCGGCGCCAGCGCGCAATCCATGCTCGGCAGAATCCGCAGTCGCCGTCGAAGACGAGCAGCGGTTGCTTCAATCGAGTCATGGTCTCCGATCGTCGGCCACCGGGGCCGGCGGCCGAGCGCCGCGGATCGCCCGACGCTAGCCCTTGTGGATGCTCTTGAGCATGGTCTCGAAGTCCGTCGCGGCGGCGCGCACGGCGGCCTGGGGCCCCGTGAGCTTGAAGAACACAGAGCCGTTGGGCCCCTCGGCGATGGCGCCGAGCAGCGCCCAGCCGGGCATCTCGGTCGACGACCCCGGTCCCACCATGCCGACGTGCGCCATGTACGTTCCGCGGAGCGAGAGCAGCGTGACCCGCGCGCCCGGCGCGTCGATGATGCGCGGGGCATCTTGCTTCGCGTCCTTGAACTCGCCTTGCCAGCGTTCGAGGTTCGCCTGCACCGATCCACCTTGACCCGGGCCGAAGTAGTACACCGCGCACTGCGCCTGCGTGTCGTGCGGGCCGTTGAACACGTAGGTCGCGAGTCGCATCGCGCTGCCGCCCTGATCGGCCCAGCGACCGGGCACCGTCCACGCGATGCCGGGGTTCGATCCCGACTGCACCACAGGAGGGTGGGATTCGCCGGGCCCCGCTTGCGGCGCGCCGCCCGAGGCGTCACCCGGTGGCATCTCGGAGGTCGAGCCGGGGGCTGGCGCCTCCGTCTGCGCCTGCCCCGCCGCCGGCCGCTGCATGTTCCGAGTCCATGCCACGTATGCGATGATGAGCACGGCGACGATGCCGAGGATCGCGATCGTTTTGAGTGACATGGCGGTGCTCCTCAACCCGGTTCCAGGCCGCCAACGTCGCGGCGCGGTTCGCCCGGACGCATCGGCGCCGGTCACGAACGCCTATTGAGATACCAGCGGAAGCGGCTCCGCCGCAACCCGCTCGCCTCGGTCCGGAGCGACGGGGTCGAGTCGGGCTCCAGGGAGATTCGCCTTGTCCAAAGACGTGTACGAGGTCAAGCCGAGGATCCGCGAGCGAGCACTCCTCAAGTCGATGGAGGAGTACCAGCGGCTGTACCACCGGTCGCTCGAGGAACCGGAATCGTTCTGGGCCGAGCAGGCCAAGCGCCTGGAGTGGTTCCACCCCTGGCACACGGTGTTGGACGCGGATTACGAGGAGGTGGACTTCGGCTGGTACCTCGGCGGCCGCTTGAACGCCTGCTACAACTGCGTCGACCGCCACATCGATCGCCGCGGAGAGCAAACGGCGATCGTCTGGGCGGCGGACGAACCGGGCGTCTATCGCCGGGTCTCGTACCGCGAGCTCAAGCACAACGTGTGTCGGCTCGCGAACGTGCTACTGGCACACGGCGTACGCAAGGGCGATCGGGTCTGCATCTACATGCCGATGATCCCCGAGACCGTGTACGCGATGCTGGCATGCGCGCGCATCGGCGCGGTGCACTCCGTGGTGTTTGGCGGATTCAGCGCCGACTCGCTGCGCGACCGCATCCTCGACGCCGGATGCCGCGTGCTGATCACCGCGAACGAGGGAATGCGAGGCGGCAAGGTCATCCCGCTCAAGCAGATCGCCGACCGCGCGGTCGAGGGGCTGGACCTGGTGCAGACCGTGCTCGTGGCGCGCCGCACGGCGCACGATGTGCCGATGAAGCCGGGTCGCGACCACTGGCTCGACGCCGAGATGACGCGCCAGCGCTCGACCTGCACCGTCGCCTGGATGGGCGCCGAGGATCCCCTGTTCATCCTGTACACCTCGGGCAGCACCGGGAAGCCCAAGGGCGTGCTGCACACGACCGGCGGCTACCTCGTCTACAGCTCGATGACCCACGAGCTGGTCTTCGACTACCACCCCGGCGACATCTATTGCTGCGCCGCGGACGTCGGCTGGGTCACCGGACACAGCTACATCGTCTACGGCCCGTTGGCCAACGGAGCGACGTCGGTGATGTTCGAGTCGGTGCCGCTGTATCCCGACGCCGGCCGCTATTGGCGCATGGTGGACGACCTCGGGATCAACATCTTCTATACCGCGCCGACGGCGCTCCGGGCGATCGCGCAGGCCGGCGACGAGTTCGTCAAACGCTACCGGCGCGACAGCCTCAGGGTGCTCGGCACGGTGGGGGAGCCGATCAATCCCGAGATCTGGCGCTGGTACCACGACGTCGTCGGCGACGCCCGCTGCGCCGTGGTCGACACGTGGTGGCAGACGGAGACGGGCGGCATCTTGATCACCCCGCTGCCCGGCGTGACGCCGACGAAGCCGGGCTCCGCGACGCTGCCGTTCTTCGGCGTGAAGCCCGTCGTCGTGGACGCGGAGAAGGGCGCTCCGCTCGAAGGCAACGGCGTCACCGGGGCGCTGTGCCTGGCCACGCCGTGGCCGGGACAGGCGCGAACGGTGTGGGGCGATCACCAGCGCTTCAAGGAGAACTACTTCAGCCAGTACAAGGGGTTCTACTTTACGGGAGACGGCTGCCGCCGCGACGAGGACGGTTACTACTGGATCACCGGGCGGATCGACGACGTGCTCAACGTCTCGGGGCATCGGCTCGGCACCGCCGAGGTCGAGAGCGCGCTCGTGGCGCACGAGGCCGTCGCCGAGGCCGCCGTCGTCGGCTACCCCCATCCGATCAAGGGACAGGGGATCTACGCCTACGTGCTGCTCACCTCGGCATTCACGAAGCAAGACCGGGGCGAGATCGAGGGGGCGCTCAAGGAGCAAGTGCGTCACGCGATCGGCTCGTTCGCCACGCCCGACGTGGTGCACGTCGCCGCCGGGCTGCCGAAGACGCGCAGCGGGAAGATCATGCGCCGCATCCTGCGCAAGGTGGCGTCCGGCGAATACACGGGGCTCGGCGACGTCACCACGCTCGCCGAGCCCGACGTCGTCGACCGCCTGATCGCCGAGCACAAGGCGCGGGGCTGAGCCCCGCGAATCGCAACATTCATGGAGGACGCGCGCGATGACGAAGAGCCTCGAGGGCATCGAACCCTCCAGCCTGTCGCGGTTGTCGCAGGGACTGATCGGCTCCGAGGTGTTGCGCATCGCGGCCGAGGTGCGCGCGTTGATCGCCGCGGGACGGCCGGTGTGCAACCTGACGGTCGGCGACTTCGACTCCAGCGAGTTCCCGCCGCCCGCTTCGCTGGTGACGGGCGTGCACGAGGCGCTGTCCGCCGGCCACACGAACTACCCTCCTTCGAACGGCGTGCTGGAGCTGAGGCAGGCGGTCGCTCGCCACTACGCCCGCGAGTTCGGCCTGGAATTGCCGGTCGAATCGGTGCTCGTCGCGGGCGGGGCTCGGCCGCTGATCTACGCGACCTACCGGGCGCTGGTGGATCCGGGCGAGGCCGTCGCCTACCCGGTGCCGTCGTGGAACAACAACCACTATTGCTATCTGGCTGGCGCCCGCGGCATTCCGATCGAGGTCACGCGGGCGTCGCGCTTCCATCCTTCGGTCGATCAGGTGCAAGCGTTGTTGCCGCAGATCCGCATGCTCGCGCTGAACACGCCGCTCAATCCGACCGGGACGGCGATCGACCCCGAGGTGCTCCGCGGGATCTGCCTCGCCCTTACCGACGAGAACGCGCGGCGACGCGAACGCGGCGACCGGCCCGTGTTCCTGATGTTCGACCACGTCTATTGGTCGCTCGAGTTCGCGCGCATGCGGCCGCTGGCTCCGGCCGGGCTCGTGCCTGAGGCGGCGCCCTACGTAGTGATGCTCGACGCGATCTCCAAGTCGCTCGCGGCCACGGGTCTGCGCGTGGGCTGGTCCGTGGCCTCGCCCGCGGTGACGCAGCGAATGTCCGATCTGCTCGGGCACGTGGGCGCCTGGGCGCCGAAGGCCGAGCAGGTGGCGACCGCAGCGTTCCTCGACGACGCCGCGGCCTTCCGCGCCTTCCGGCTCGAGATGCATCGGCGGCTGTCCCAGCGCCTCGACGTCGTCTACAAGGGACTCAGCCGGCTCGGCGCCCGCGGGCTGCCGGTCGACGCGATCGCCCCGGAGGGGACGCTCTACCTGTCGGCGCGCTTCGATTTGTTCGGTCGCCGAGTCGCGGGCCAGCCGCTCAAGACGAACGAGGACATCCGCCGCCTGTTGCTGCAGCGCGCGGGTGTGGCGGTCGTGCCGTTCCAGGCCTTCGGCTTGGCGCGGGAGGACGGCTGGTTCCGTCTGTCGGTCGGCGGCGTCACATTGCCGGCGATCGAGGCGGGGCTCGATCGGCTGGGCGCGATGCTCGAGGAGCTCGAAGCGTGAGCGATCGCGGCACCGCGACGGCGGCGGCACCCCGGGTCGAGACGCGCGAGCGCGAGCGTACGGCACCGCCGTGGAACGTGGTGGTCCACAACGACCCGGTGAACCTCATGAGCTGGGTTACGCTGGTGTTCCAGCGGGTGTTCGGCTACGCGCGCGAGCAAGCGGAGCGCCTGATGATGGAGGTCCACGTTCGGGGTCGCTCGATCGTGTGGACCGGCGAGTACGAACGCGCCGAGGGCTACGTGCGGGAGCTGCACGGCTGCCAGCTGCTCGCCACGCTCGAACGCACGGAGTAGCCCGGTGCTGTCGATCCGCACCCTCGACGCACACCGGCTGGAGCTCATCGGCATCGACTCGACGATCGCGCTGTGCCTGCGTCACGTCCCGACGATCCTGTCGCATCGCGACGCCGCGGGCGTGCGCGAGCGTCTCTACCCCGACGCGCTTCCGAACGATCCGGCGCGGAACGCCGAGTGGCACCGGTTGACGGACGCCGACCTGCGGCACCTGTTCGAGACCGCGCAGCAGACGCTCGAACGCGACCTCCGCAGCCTCGATCCACGCCGCCGCAAGCTCGCGTTCCCCGCGGAGCACTTGAGGGGGTGGATGAGCGCCGTGAACCAGGCGCGCATCGTGTTGAGCGAGCAGCACCAGCTCGAAGCGTCCGACCTGCAGCGCCAAGACTTCACGCCCGGCTCGCCGCGGGACGCGGCGTTGCTCCAGGTGCAGGTGCTGGGCTACGTGCTGCAGGTGCTCGTCGACCACGCGCTGGAAGGCGCGTAGCGGCGGCCCGCGTTCGAGGCTGGAACTCAGGATCCCGCCGCGGCCGACCCGCGCGCCAGCACGCGCCGATCCTCCGGGCTCAGGAACGCCATCTCGAGCGCGCACTCCTGGGCGCGACGCGCGTGCCGGGCGGTCAGCCCGGCCGCCGGGGCGGCGACCTCGAATTCATGCCGCAGGTCGATGCCGCTGATCGACGGGTCGTCGGAGTTGATGCTCGCCAGCAGCCCGTCGTCGAGGTAGCGCCTGAGCGGGTGTGCCGCGTAGCTCGGCACGGCGCTCGTCTGCACGTTGCTCGTGAGATTCGCCTCGATTCCGATCGCTCGGGATCGCATGTGATCGAGCAGGCGCGGGTCCTCGACCGCGCGCACCGCGTGGCCGATCCGCGTCGCGCCGAGCTCTCGAATCGAGCTCCAGACGCTCTCCGGGCCCGCCGCCTCACCCGCGTGGACGGTGACGCCCCAGCCCGCGTCGCGCGCGATCCGGAAGTGCTCGACGAACAGCTCGGCCGGAAACGCCTGCTCGTCCCCGGCCAGATCGAGCGCCACGAGCCGCGACCGCTGGGTGAGCAGGGCGTCGAGCTCGCGGCGCGCCGCGACCGGGCCGTAAGTGCGGCTCAGGATGCCGATGAGCCCCACGCCCAGATGGAAGTCCCGGCGTCCTGCGGCGATTCCGTCGACGACCGCTTCGGTCACCGCCGCGGGGTCGAGGTCGTGGCGCTCGGCCATGAACCATGGGCTGAATCGCAGCTCGAGGTAGTCGATCCCCTCGGCGCGAGCATCCGCAACGTTTTCGTAGGCGATTCGCCGGCATGCCTCCGGGCTCACCATGACCTCGCGCAGCCAGCGAAATCGCGCGATGAACGCCATCACCCCGGGCTCACGGCCGTCCACTTGGACGTGGGGTCTCAGGCCCTCGAGATTGCGCGCCGGCAGCTCGATGCCGTGCTGTTCCGCCAGGTCGAGGACGGTCGTGAGCCGGACGCTGCCGTCCAAGTGCCGGTGCAGGTCGATGAGCGGGATCGTGCGGTCGATCATGGCGTGGGGGCCGCGGTTGGAGGCGCAGGGCCGGCTCGGTAGACGCACCGACACTACGCCGGGGAGCCAAAGCGCTCCAACCCCGGAGGACCACGCCGAGTCCAAGCAGCCGATGCCGCGCAACCTGAGGGAATCTCCAGCCGTATGGTCGGGCGTCACCGCCCTCTTCCCCGGAGGCATGTTCGCGATGAGCCGCAACGCGTTGTTCTCGCCGGGCGCCCGAATCGGGCGCCACACGACCCTCGGTTCATGTTCGTCCATCGTGGCCCTGCGTCTCGCGCGGCATACGGCGCTGCTGCCCGCGGCGCTGCTGCTCGCGGCGGCGCTGGCCACGGCCCTGTTGGCCGCGGCGCCGGCCCACTCGTCTCCGAGGGCGACCTCGGGGCAGGCAGCGCGCTACACCCTCGGCCCGGGCAAGGTCGCCGTCTACGACCTTGCGGGCGGCGTGGTGCTCGAGCCGACCACGGGCCCCGAGACGATCATCGAGGTCACGTTCGCCGGGCGGGACGCCGACCGCCTCAAGGTCGCGACCGGCGAGGCAGAAGGTCGCCGCAATGTGCGCGTCCTCTATCCGGATGAACACATCATCTATCCGCCCTTTGGGCCCGGCTCCAACACCTCGACGAGCGTCCGCCCCGACGGCACGTTCGGCGGCAGGAATAGCTCGCTGTGGCCGACGGGACGCAGGGTGAAGATCTCCGGCTGGGGCAGCGGCCTCGAGGCGCACGCGGACCTCAAGCTGCTCGTCCCGAAGGGCGCCGACGTGTTGCTGCGCCTCATGGTGGGCGACGTCCGGGTGACGAACGTGGACTCGAAGCTCAACCTCGACATCGGCAGCGGCTCCGTCGTGACGACGGGCACGCGTGGAGGGCTCGCCATCGACACCGGTTCGGGCAGCGTACGCGTGGCGCGCGCCGACGGCCTGGTGAGCATCGACACGGGATCGGGCGGCGTCTCCGTCCACGATTTGCGCGGCGGAGACCTCGTGATCGACACCGGATCGGGAGACGTCGACGTCTCCGCCATCGAGGCCTCGACGCTGTCGGTCGACACCGGCTCGGGCCGCGTGGATCTGGACGAGGTGAGCTCCCGGTCCGTGCACGTCGACACCGGTAGCGGCGGCGTCACGATCGGGCTCAAGAGCATCGTCGACGAGCTGAACATCGACACGGGTTCGGGCGGCGTCGAGGTGAGCCTGCCGCGCGAGACGGGAGCGATGCTGTCGCTCGAGACCGGCAGCGGTGGTCTGGACGTGGACGTGCCGCTCACGACGCTCCATCGAGATCACGGCGAGCTGCACGGCCGCATGGGCGACGGCCGCGGCCGGATCGTGATCGAAACCGGCTCGGGCGGGATTCACATCGGCGGACGTTGACCGGGCGGGGCGCGGCGAGTCGCGCCTACCCCCACGAGCCCGCCACCCTTCGGGGCCGGCGGGCTCGCGCTTGCTATCGCCCGTAGACCCGCACGCCCGCCGGTGGCGTGACGCCGTGAAGGCGGGCGGGATAGACCCGCCTGTCGCGCACCGGGCGATCGGCGTTGGCCTTCCACCCCACCTCGAACACCTCGCGCGCCGCCCCGGCGAGCGGACGATTGCGCAGCGTGACCGCCAGATTGCGAGCGGCGTGGAAGTAGCTTGGCTCCCAATTGCTGGTGCCGACCCAGGTCACGAGGGTGTCCACGACCATGTACTTGCTGTGATCGACCCGCGCGAACGGGATGTACGCGCGACTCCATTCCGGGACGCTCGACAGCCGCACCTCGATACCCGGAACGGCGGCCAGTGAATCCAGCGTCTGCATGCTCTCCGAACCGGCCTGCCAGTCCGAGATGAGCAGCCGGATCCGCACGCCGCGCGCCGCGGCACGGCGCAGCGCCTGATCGATGGCGTCGTCGCGGATCCGCCGGTCCGCGCTCGAGTAGTGGAGCGATTGCGCCACGACCTCGCTGTGGGCGCCGTCGATGCTGCGCACGATCGCGTCGCGATCCCACAGCGCGCTGTCGGGGGAAAACGACAGCGGGCACCAGCTGGGACGCAGCTCGACGGTGTCGCCCGGCGCCTGGACGACCCGGATGGGGAGCTGCCCCGCCGGGCCCTGCGGCGGCGCCGAGCCGAGCACGCCGCTCGAGTCTGCGCCCGCGGCCTGCAGTCCCGCGACGGCCCAATCCATCTCGAACACTTGCTGGAAACGCGCCGCCAGGCGCTCGTCGTGCACCCTCACCCCCAACTCGTGAATGTGCTCGAGCGAGCGCCAGTCGAGGTTCTGGCTGCCCACGTACACGGTCTGAGCGTCGATGATGAAGTACTTGGCGTGCTGGATTCCCCCGGAGATCTTCCCCATGTCGATCGTGCGGACGGTGATGCCGGGAACGTGACCCAGCGAGTCAGCCGGCTGCGGATACGTGTCGTGCATGCGCGCGTCGAGCAGCAACCGCACACGCACGCCCCGCCTCGCGGCTTCGACGAGGGCTTCGAGCACCGGCTCGAGCGGCTCACCCGGCAGGTTCGACAGGTAGTACTCCTCGAGGTCGATGCTCGCGGTCGCGGCGCGGATCATCTCCGGCCAGACGTCCTTCGCCCGGCGCAGCTTGGGATTGCCGAGCGAAGTCTCGATCGGCACCGACTCGACCAGCTCGACGGGCGGCGGTCGATCGGAGCTGGCCGGCTTGAGCGCGCTCGGCGGCCGGCCGCGTAGCGAGTCACGCGCCGTCCGCGATGCCGGTGCGACGTGCTTTGCGGGCGCCGCGGACGCGGCCGAGACGGCCGTCGCGACGGCGACGACGAGCAGGGCGAGAGCGGAAACGCGGGTGGAAGCCGTCGCGGGAGCCATAGGGACGGAAGAGGGTACGCGTCCCGCCCCGGCCGCTCCAAACGGGGCTGGGCTGCGGGACCCGTGCCCGACGCGGTTGCGGCGCCCTCGGGGGCGTCACTATGCTTCCGTCGTGAGCCTCACTCAGATCGATCCCCAGCGCCGCGACGGACGTTCCAGCGTCGTCTGCTGGGTCGGGGACGTGGCCCTGGGCGGCGTGCACCCGGTGGTCGTCCAGTCGATGACGAACACCGATACCGAAGACGCCGCGGCCACGGCGGCGCAGGCTCAGATGCTGGCCGCGGCAGGCTCGGAGCTGGTGCGGGTCACGGTCAACACGCGTCAGGCCGCGGCGGCCGTGCCCGAGATTCGTCGGCGCCTCGAAGGCATGGGCTGCACGGCCCCGCTGGTCGGCGACTTCCACTACAACGGCCACCTGCTGCTGACCGAGTATCCGGAATGCGCGCGGGCGCTCGACAAGTACCGGATCAACCCCGGCAACGTCGGCGTCGGCGCGGCGCACGACGACAACTTCCGCCGGATGATCGAGGTCGCCGTGGCGCATGCGAAGCCGGTGCGGATCGGCGTCAATTGGGGCTCGCTCGACCGCGCGCTGCTCACCGAGCTGATGGACGCGAACGCCCGCCGGCCCCAGCCACTCACCGACCGCGAGGTCGTGCTCGAGGCGATCACCCAGAGCGCGCTGCGGTCGGCCGAGCTGGCCGAGCGCTGCGGCCAGCCGCACGACCGCATCGTGCTCTCGGCCAAGGTGAGCGACGTACGGGACCTGATCGACGTGTACCGCGGTTTGGCGTCGCATTGCGACTATCCGCTGCATCTCGGGCTCACCGAGGCGGGAATCGGATCGAAGGGGATTATCGCCACCACCGCGGCGCTGTCGGTGCTGCTCGTTGAGGGCATCGGCGACACGATCCGGTGCAGCCTCACTCCCGCGCCGGGCGGCGACCGCGCGGAAGAGGTGCGCGTGTGCCAGCAAATCCTACAGTCGCTCCGGCTGCGTCATTTTGCGCCGCAGGTCACCGCGTGCCCGGGCTGCGGGCGCACCACGAGCACGTTCTTCCAGGAGCTGGCGGCGCGCGTCACCTCGCACATTCACGAGCGGCTGGGCGTGTGGCGGCGGTCTTATCCGGGCGTCGAGCACCTGCGGGTCGCCGTCATGGGCTGCGTCGTGAACGGCCCCGGCGAGAGCAAGCACGCCGACATCGGGATCTCGCTGCCCGGCACCGGCGAGGAACCGCGGGCGCCGGTCTTCGTCGACGGCAAGCTCACCACGACGCTGCGCGGAGATTCGATCCCCGAGGACTTCGCGCGGCTGCTAGACGACTACGTCGAGCGGCGCTTCGGCGCTCCGGCGCCACGCGGGTGACCACGGATTAGGTCAGCGCCCCGCCATCACGCAGCGGGAATGCCGGGCGACTGCTCCGCAAAGATCGCATAGCTCGCCTCGCCGCTGATCATGTCGAGCAGCGCATGCAGCGCCATCCCCGGAACGACCGAGCCCATGGCGATCGCAAGGACGACAAACGCCGCGCCGAGCGTCCCGGCACGGATCGCGCCGCGGCGGCCCTGATAGGCATGGGCGAACCCGAAGCTGACCGTGCTCGCAAGCGCCGCGCCCCAGAGTCCCACCCAGGGCCGGAAGGCCCACAGGAGAAACCCTCGGTAAATGAACTCCTCGCACAGGCCCGCTGTGATGGCAACGGGAACGAACCACGCGCGCTCGACCCGGTCGTGGGGGATGAGGGGCGAGATGGCGGCCTGACGGGTGCGGACCCGATCACGCTTTGCCGGATCGAGGCGGCGAATGGCGCGAAGTTGCGCCCGGAAGAGCATCAGCACAGCGGCGATCAGGGCCGCCGTTAGGACGAGGCGCCAACCACCCGGCGGGACCAACCCGAGCAGACGCCACGGTCGTGCAGCATGGATCCACACGGCCGCGATGACGGTCGTCATGATCCACTCGGTGGCGAGCACCTCGCGATAGACGGACACCCGCGCGTTGGGCCGGCCCGATGCAATCGTCCTCACCATGCGTGGCCAGGCGTTGAAATAATCCCAGATCGGATACACGATCGCGATGAGCCCCGCGATGACTAGATCGATGGTTCCTGGCACGCGCCCTCCCCTCTCGAAACTTCATGTTTCTCGTCGTTCGAACGGCTGTCATGGTGGGGCAAGCATTCAATGCGGATGCTCGAAGTGGTGAGGAGGGGTGTGACTTACTGGCGCTCGAACACCAGCGTCTGGTCGCCCTCGCCGAAGCCGTACTTGACGTGGCGAGCGAACGTCAGCGTGCGCCCGTCGGGCGACAGCCGCCAACGCTCGTCGAGACTCGTATCGAGCACGAGCAGCTTCGCCGTCGACTTGAGGTGCAGCGTCCGGCCCTCCCACGTCACGACGGAGCGAATGTCGCGGCCGTCCACCTTGTTCACGGTCGGGGTGCCGTCGGCAGAGTAGAGGTAGACGGTGGTGTCGCGCTGCTCGCCGCGCAGCAGATAGAGCGTCTGGCGGATGCGCGTCCCTGCGTGCTCGATCACGTCGGTGCGGGCGGTGGGCTGCCCGCCCGGCATCTTGCCGAAGGTCGAGCGCGCGATCGACAGCTTCCAGCGCCCGCTGAACGACGGCCGGGAGGCCGTGTCCGCGGCGACGGGCGACGAGTCGCGACGGGCGGGAGCCATTCCCCGCCGCTCGGACGGCTTCGAGGCGACGGGTGCAGCCAAGGCGACCGCCAGCAGCAAAGCACCGACGACCCCGAGCCGCCGCCTCATCAGTCGCCGCCGCCGGCGGCGATGCGACCGCCCGACGAGTCGGCGAGCGCCACGACGATCCGCCGCGCGAGCGCGCTGAGCGAGGGATCACGGGCGCCCATGACGAGCACCAGGTCGCCCTCGTGCGCCTCGGCGACGAGGCGAGCGACGAGCGCGTCCCGCGTGGGGGCGAACTCGGCGGCGGCGCCGGCCGCCGAGATGTCCGCGACGATGTCGGCGGCCGAGAAGTCGCGCGTCGCGGTGCCGCCGGCGTAGAACACCTCGAGCATCCACAGCCGGTCCTCCGGGTGCAGTGCGCTCGAGAAGGCGTCGACGAGATCGCGCCACAGGAACCGCGTGGGGCCGAATCCGTGCGGCTGGTAGACGGCCAGCACGCGACGGGCGCGGCCCTGGGCGGTGCGGATCGCGGCCGTGATCTTGGCCGCGTTGTGCGCGAAGTCGTCCACCACCTCGACGCCGCCGGCCGTGCCGACGCTCTGGAATCGCCGGCCCACTCCCCGGAACGCCGCGAGCGGCGCCACCAGGTCCGCGAGCGGCACATCCACCGCGCGACAGGCGGCGATGGCCGCCAGGGCGTTCACCACGTTGTGCTCGCCCGGCACCGGCAGCCGGAACTCGACGCCCCCCACCTCGAACCGGCTCGAAGCGGCTTCCAACTCGACGCGCTCCCCGCGCACGTCGGCGCGCGGGCCGAAACCGAACACCGTCGCACCCGCCGCGAGCGCCTCGAGGGCGTCGTCCTCGCCCACCACGAATGTCTCACGCGTCTGCTCGCGAAAGCGTGCGAACAGCCGCCCGACTTCCTCGGGCTCCTTGTGATCGCGCTGCAGGTTGAGCACCAGGCCGACCGCGGGATGGTAGCGGACCACCGAGCCGTCGCTCTCGTCGGCTTCGACGACGAGCAGGTCCGAGCCCCCGAAGCAGGCGTTGCCCCACAACCCCTCGGCCTCGAGCGCGAGCAGATCGCCGCCGGTGATCACGGAGGGACGCCGCCCGGCGCCGCGCAGCATCTCGAACACCATCGCCACGACCGTGGACTTGCCGCTCGTGCCGGTGACCGCGAGGGTCCGAAAATGGTCCACGAAGTGCGCCAGCAGCTCCGAGCGATGAATCATGGGGACGCCTCGGTGGCGGGCGGCCGCGACGTCGGGCACCTCGCTCTCGACCGCGGTGGACACGACCAACGCCGCGCAATCGCTCGCCAGCCCGCTTCCGTCCTGCGGCAGGATCTCGATTCCCATGCGCTCGAGCTTGGCGCGCGCCTCCGGGCGCTCGCCGCGGTCGAACGCGCGGTCGCTGCCGCTCGCGCGGCCGCCGATCATGACCTGGAATTGCGCGAGGGCGCTCATGCCGCTGCCGCCGAGCCCGGCGTAATGGAACCGCCCCGCGGTGCTTGGATCGGGAATGGTGGGCAGCAGCGCGGAGTCCGCAGCGGCCGCGGCGCCTGCGGACCCGGCCGCGAGCGACGCCGACTCGCCGACCACCACGACGCCATCGCCCTCGCGAACCCGATCGAACAGCGCGATCGCGTCGTCGTTCCGCATGCGGATGCAGCCGTGCGACGCGGGCGTGCCGAGCGACGACTCGTGGTTCGTGCCGTGGATGTAGATGTATCGTTCGAGCGAGTCGTGCCCCGGTCCCTGGTTGACGCCCGGCTCGAGACCGTCGAGCGTCAGGATCCGCGTCAGGATCAGGTCTTCGCTGGTGGGTTCTCCCCGCCACACCCGCCCGGTCGGTTGACGGCTCACGAACTGGGTACCGGGCGCCATCCCCCCACCGATGCGGGCGTGAATCCGATGCCATCCCGGTGGCGTACGGTTGGAGCCGTTCGCACCCCCGATGCCCAGGTACGCGGTGGAAACGGGGGACTCGAGCGCCACTTGGCCGTCTTCGATCAGCGCCAGGCGCTGAAGGGGGGCATCGACCACGACGAGGCGCTCGGGCAGCGTCCGCACCGGCGAGAGCGGACGCTCGAGCGCCTGCCGCGCGAGTGACAGCCAGCGGGCGGAGGCGGCGGTGGAGGCCGGCAAGGACATGGCGGGCAATGTGCCACAAGCGGCCTCCCCATGCGACGCCCAGGCCGGCCAGTCGGCCCAAGCGGCTGGCGCCACGATCGTTGAGGGCTTGGGCGGTGGACCGGTCGATAACGAGAACGGCCTAATGTCCACCGCCGGAAGTGCGAAGTGGGCGGGCGGTGGTCCGGCGGGCTGGCCGGGCCGCGGCAAGTGCGGTGCAAGCAACCGAGAGCGTGTGGTAGAGACCAACATGCGGACCGGCCCCGGACCCCTCGCAGGGAGAGCCACCGGCCGGCCCGGAACCCATTCGACATCAGTGGCGAGCACAGACTCGATGGGGTGATCCATCCGATGCCTACGGTTGGTATGAAACGATCGGCGCGACGAACGGGAGCAAGCTGCCCATGACCCCGCCGGAATGGATGCCGGCGTCATGGGCGCGAGCGTTGCCGAAAGGTGCCCAGCGCAACCGGCGCTTGGCGCGCATCGGGGTGCTCGTGGGCGTGATCGCGGCATTCGCATTCCTGACCGGCCTGTTCGGCGGGCGGCTGCACGCGATGCGGGAGCTGCGCGCCACGGGTCCGGGTTGGAGTTTCCCGTCGCGCCTTTATTCGGCCGATCTGCCGCTCACCCCCGGCGACGGCACTCCGCCCGACGCGCTGCTGCGACAGCTCGAGGCGCGCGGTTACCAGCGGGTCGCCCGGTCGCCCGCGGCGCCGGGAGAATTCGTGACCGGGGACGGCACGTTCGAGATCGGCCTCCGCGGCTTCGATGCCGCGCCCGATCCGGCCGGCCACGGCGGTCCCGAGCGCGTTCGCGTGACATATGCGCACGGCCAGCTGTTCGCGGTCGAGCGCCTGGGCGGGTACTCCGGCCGGCCGGCACCCGATCTCGCGCACGATCCCCGGCTCGAGCCGATTCTGTTCTCGATGGTGCTCGACACGTTGCGCGTCCGCCGCACGTGGGTGCCCCTGGCGCGAATCCCGAAGATCATGCAGGAGGCGGTGATCGCATCGGAGGACCGGAGGTTCCGGTGGCACTGGGGCCTCGACATGCGCTCCAACGCCCGGGCGCTGTTCGTCAACGTACGCGCCGGCGGCGTTCGACAAGGGGGCAGCACGCTCACGCAGCAGCTCGCGCGCGCCTTGTTCCTCGGCCGCGAGCGCACGCTTCCGCGCAAGCTCGCCGAGGCGGTGTTGGCGGTCGCGCTCGAGTTCGCGCTGTCCAAGAACCAGATTCTCGAGATGTACCTGAACTCGGTCTACTGGGGGCAGGACGGGGGCGACGGGATCGCCGGCATCGCCGAGGCGTCGCGCCATTACTTCGGCGTGCCTCCCGATTCGCTGAAGCTCGCGCAGGCCGCGATGCTCGCCGGCATCATCCCCGGTCCCAACGTGCTGTCGCCGTTCCGCAGCCCTCACCTGGCGTTGCGCTCGCGCCATCGCGTCCTCGGGGACCTCGTCGAGGTTGGGATCATCGACAGCGCGACCGCCGGGCGTGCCGATCGCTCGCCGCTCGGCCTGCACCACGTCGATCCTCCGCCGGAGCGATTCCCCGCCGCGAGCGGCTTCGTGCGCGACGAGCTCGCGCGCCGGCTCGAGAACGGCGCCGCGGAGCACCTGGGCCTGGCCGTGTTCACCACGATCGACCCGGTGCAGCAGGCGGAGGCCGAAACGCAGCTCGTGCTGGGACTGAACGAGCTCGAGCCGCCGCGCGCCCACGACCCGCTGCAGGGCGCGTTCGTGGCGCTCGATCCGGTGAACGCCGCGGTGAAGGCATTGGTGGGCGGGCGCGATTCGCAGCCGGGCGACTTCAATCGCGCCACCCAGGCACGGCGGCAGGCGGGCTCTGCGATGAAGCCGGTCGTGTACGCGGCGGCGCTCGATCCCACGCGCGGCGAGCCGCCATTCACGCCGGCGAGCACCGTGCCGGACCTGCGGCATGCGTTCGGCGAGCCGGGGGACACCTGGACGCCGCGCAACGACATGGAGGAGTACCACGCGACGGTGACCCTGGCGAAGGCGTTGGCGAAGTCGCTCAACGTGGCGACCTCGAACCTCGTGCACGAGATCGGACCGAACACCATCGTCCGGTACGCGGAGCGCTTCGGACTCGGGCGGCTCAAGCCGGTGGCAAGCATCGGGCTCGGCTCGAACGAAGTCACGCCGCTGGCGATGACCGCCGCCTATACGGTGTTCGCGAATCGCGGGATGCGCGCGGAACCGACCGCGGTGCGCGCGACGGTGAACGCCCACGGGGGCGACCCGTTGCCGCGCCTCGGTGCCCCGACCCGGGTCATCCCCCCGGAGACGGCGGCGCTGATGACCGGCATGCTCCAGGACGTCGTGGCGTTCGGCGTCGCCTACCCGCTCCGCAAGTCCTACGGCTTCATGCGGCCGGCCGCCGGGAAGACCGGCACGACGAACGACTTCAAGGACGCCTGGTTCGTCGGCTTCACGCCGCAGCTGGTGGCCGGGGTGTGGGTCGGACACGACCAGCCCCGGCCGCTGGGTGGGCCGGCCGCGGAAACCGCGTTGCGCGTGTGGGCGCGCCTGATGAGCCACCTGCTGGAGGGGCTCCCGTCCCCGGACTTCGACTCGGACCGTTCCCTCCAGACGGCTTGGATCGACCCGTATTCGGGGGGCCTGGCTCGGCGTGATTGTCCGACGCCGATGCTCGTGGCGTTCCTTCCCGGGACCGCGCCGCGCAAGACGTGCACGCGGGACCACACCGCGGACTGGAGGCGCATCTGGGCCACGGCGGGGGCCGACACCGCGGCCACGTCGGGGACGGAATCCGAGACGACCAAGCCCCAGGAAGCCGACACCACCGCCACCCAGCCGGAAGCGCCGCCCAGCGACTCGACCCTGATCGGTCCTTGACGCGCTCGTGGCATCCGCGCCCCGACCGCGCGGCGCTGCGCTGTCCCGGTTAGGGGGCCGATCGTGCATCCCGCAAGCCGCCACTCCCGCGCCTCGCAGTTCGCAACGGCACAAAAATCGCCCCTGCTGCAGCACAACGACTTACGGGTGGTACGCGGGATGCGATCCCGCGTGGACTAGTTGTGGCAGTCCAGGCGTTTTCGTACCCACCACCCTCTGGCCATGTAGCCACCAGGAGGAACCGCAGATGCGGAACAGCAAGGGCTTCACCCTGATCGAGCTGATGATCGTCGTCGTGATCATCGGTATCTTGGCCGCGATCGCGATCCCGAACTTCATCGCGATGCAGAACCGCGCCAAGGAAGGCAGCACCAAGTC
>JACXTT010004144.1_pt1 | contig 21682 bp, 19 predicted proteins | sample 9270951 | NCBI WGS metagenome assembly JACXTT01 (sample SAMN15532306, study PRJNA645909) | rock metagenome | isolation source: weathered quartz diorite | place: Puerto Rico | collected 2017-06-21
GCCCAGGCGTTCCGTACCTCGGCAGCCAGTTCATCGGCGCGTCCTTGATAGCGTGGCGAAAAATGGAACGGCGTCACCGCGCGTGCGCCTATGCTGCGCGCAATCAATCCGGCCTGGGCGGCGGTCAGGTGGTTCTTGCGCAGGCCGTGTGCCCGGTCAACGTCCAGGAATACGCTCTCGATGAAGAGGTGGTCGACGCCTTGCATCAGTTGCGACAGCGCTTGCACGTTCTCGCTGGTATAGCGCAGGTCGGTCACGTAGCCGATGCGCCGGCCGGGCTCGGCATCCAGGATCAGCCGGCTCAGCTCGCCGACTGTTCGCGCCGACGCATGGTCGCCGCGCCGGTCCCGCCACTGCACGAGGATCGGCGCATCGCCGGCGGCGCCGGTCAGGACGGCATGCTTGAGTTCGCGCAGCCAGGCGCCGGTGGTCAGGCCGGATGCGGCCAGGCGTTCCTTGTTGACCCCAAGCCGGGCCTTTTCCTCCACCAGGTAGGCCAGGCATGGAATCCCGTGGTCGACAAAGCAGGCGCGCACCCGGAACGTCGCTTCGTCGTGCACGATATCGCCGGTCCTGTCGGCGCGCGCTTCGGCCTCCCTGGCAAAGCCGTGCCGGCTGGAAAAGCAGGCGCGCCGCATCTGCCCGTCCAGCCCAAGTTCGGCCACTTCGATGACCAGTTCGGTGGTGTAGCGATGCACCACGTTCCAGGTATAGGCAAGCAGCTTGTGCTCGACCTGTGCCAGGAATCCCGGCCCGCCGACCAGCACGATGCGCGGCTTGCGCCCGAGCAGCACCCGCAGCAGCTTGTCGAAGCCAGAGAAATGATCCATGTGCGCATGCGTGACAAACACATGCGACAGGCGCATCAGTTCGCGCGGCATCAGCCGGGCGATGTCGCCCAGGTCGAACAGCAGCGCGCGCCGTTCGTCCAGGAAGTCGACGAACAGCCCCGGGTCGCCAAAGGCATCGTTGACGAGGCGGGCTTCCAGCAAAGGGCGCATGATCAATCGCGGTGCGACCGGCACCAGGGTCAGGCAAAGGCGCATGCTGGTCCGGGCTGCCAGTCACCGCCCGGTCAGCTGGCGCAGCAGCTTCTGCACGATCCGCTCATGCTCTTCCAGCGCCGCGTCAAGCGTCTGCGCGCCAAAACTTTCATTGTCCTGCTCAGCCAGCCCCGTCACGCGCGTGATGAACAAGGGGGTGTCCGTCGGTGCGGCCTCCGACACGCCGCGGAAGCGGGTCGTCACCATGCCGCCGGACTGCTCCAGCAGGGTGCGGCGGAATACCAGGTCGTTGTCCGCCATCCAGCGCGACCATTCGTCGTGGTCGGTTACCTGCACTGGCCGGTTCTTTTCATCCAGGATATAGAAGCGGCGCCACTCCTGTGCGTCTTGACGAGGCTTCATGGAAGGCCACCTCCGTACGGTTGTGGGCACCCGGGCCCGGCGGGCAACCGTGGCCGGAGTGCCGGAAGCTGGCCGTCTGTGGCCGCAAAGTGCCTTGCAAGGGACTGCCACGCAACGCACGAGCTCAACGTTGCCCTACAGCCAGTCTATTTAACGCCCGCCACAAACTGGAGTAGATTTGAAGAGACAGGCGCGCACAAGGTTGCCACCGGGGTGCCAGCGTGGCTGTCGCCTGGGAGTGGATGCATCATGGACGAAGACACCGTTGTCACCGTTACGGTACAGGACAATGGGCCGTACCGCATAAAGGGTCCCGTCAGGATCGTGACCCCGGCAGGCGCCACCTTCGCTTTTGAAGGCGATCAGGTCTGGTTGTGCCGGTGCGGCCATTCCGAGAACAAGCCTTTCTGCGATGGCTCGCACAAGCGGCAGGGGTTCAGCAGCACGCCACAGCCGAAGTCTTGAGCCGCCGGTGATCGAACCAGCGCCAGCACAGCCTGGTTCATGCCAGCGCGCCATTGCGCGCGACCACCCGGCCGGCCGACACCACCAGTTGCCGGACCGGCCTTGCCACGACCGCCTCGGCCACCGTTTGCGCGGCGACCAGCACCAGGTCCGCCCGGTCGCCCGGCGCCAGGCCATAGCGTTGGAAGCCGCATGCGCCGGCGGCCGCATACGTCACGCAATCGAGCGCAACCGCGAGTTCGTCATCGCGGCGGAAGTTGTTGCGCAGGCCGATCAGCATGGCCCGCTCCAGCATGTCGGGCGAGCCGTAGGGCGTCCAGGTATCGCGGATGCCGTCGTTGCCGCCGGCGATCCTGACGCCCGCCGCGCGGCACGCGGCGACAGGCGGCACCGGGCGCGACGGCGGCGCGGTGGTGACGATGACGACCCCAAGGTCGGCGATGCGCCGCAGCAGCGCATCGCGCTCGCGTTCGGCAATATCGCCCAGGCAGAACGCATGGCTGACGGTGACCATGCCGCGCATGCCCAGCGCGGCCGTGCGTTGCAGGATCAGGTCGAGGGAACAGGCGCCCATGGTGCCGGGCTCGTGCAGATGGATGTCGAGCGGGCGGCCATGGCGCTGCGCGAGGCCGAACAGGACATCCAGCGCGCGCACCGGGTCGCCTTCGATGGCGCACGGGTCCAGCCCGCCGAGGATGTCGGCGCCAGCGCGCAGCGCCGCATCCAGCAGGGCTTCCGTGCCGGGGCGCCCCAGCACGCCCGACTGCGGGAACGCGACGGTCTGCATGTCCATCTGCGCGCACAGCTCGTCGCGCGTGGCAAGTACGCCTTGCAGGTGGCGCAGGCCTGCGTCGGTGTCGATGTCGACGTGGGTGCGCAGCCGCGTGGTGCCCGCCGCAAGGAAGGCGCGCGCCAGCACCAGCGATTGCGCGCGGGCATCGTGGCCGGTGGCGGCGCGCCAGCGGCGCTCGTTGTCGATGCGATCGGTCAGGTTGGGGCCGACCTCATTGCGATACCAGGGCATGCCCCACAGGGTTTTGTCCAGGTGGGTGTGCGCCTCGACCAGGCCGGGAAGCGCCAGCGCGCCGGCGCCGTCCTCGACCTGGCATCCGGCCGGCGCCTCAAGCCCGGCGCCGATGCGCACGAACTGGCCGTCTGCCATCAGGATATCGACGTGGTTCCCGGCTGTGAGCCGGACATTGCGCACCAACAGATGATTCATTGCAATTCCCGTTTTTGTCAGGATGAAACTCTCACTGCACGGTTCAACGCGGCGGGGCGCGCATGCTGCCGCGCGGCAGGCACCCAAGCAGCCTGTCGAAGGCCGGCGCAATGTCCTCTTCCGGCACGCAGGCGTACCCCAGCAGCAGGCCTTGCTGGACGGCATCGCCGATGAAATAGCGCGACAGCGGCCGCACCACGATCCCGCGCGCGCGGGCGGCGGCGGTGATGGCCACGTCGTCGGCATCGTCGGGCAGGCGCAGCACCAGGTGCAGGCCGGCATTGCTGCCGTGTTCGTGCAGCGCGCCGGGGCCGAGGTAGCGCTCGATCAACGCGGCCAGGATGGCGCGCCGCCGGGCATACAGCGGCCGCATGCGGCGGATGTGGGCGGCATAGTCGCCGGCCTGCATGAATTCGGCGACGGTCGCCTGCGTCATCAGGTGGCCGGCCCGGTATAGCTCGGCGTGCGCGGTCTGGAAGGCGCCGGCCAGGCTGCGCGGCAACACCAGGTAGCCCATGCGCAAGCCCGGATAGAGCGTCTTGCTGAAGGTGCCGATATAGATCACCGGCGCATCCGGTTCCATGCCCTGCAACGACGGAATCGGCTGCCCGGAAAAACGGAACTCGCTGTCGTAGTCGTCCTCCACGATCCAGCTGCCACGCTGGCGGGCGTACTCCAGCAGCGCGCGCCGGCGCTTCAGGCTCATCACGGCGCCGAGCGGGTACTGGTGCGAGGGCGTGACGAAGATAAAGCGCGGCGCGGGCATCTCCCTGCCGGCTTCGGTGTCGGGCAGCGTCAGGCCCTCGTCGTCCACCAGCTTCGGCACCATGCCGATATCGCTGACCTGCAGCACGCCGCGGATGCCCCAATAGCTGGGTTCCTCCACCCACGCCTGGTCGCCGGGCGAGCCCAGCATCCTCACCACCAGGTCGATGGCCTGGTGAATGCCCTCGGTGATCAGCACCTGGTCCGGATCGCAGCGCACCGAGCGCGCCACCCGCAAATGCGCCGCCAGGGCTTCGCGCAGCGCCGGCAGCCCGCCGCCATGGCTGTAGCTCAGCCATTCCGGGTGCGGGTTGCGCCACACGCGGGCCGAGATCTGGGCATAGCGGCGATGCGGGAAGCGCGTGACGTCGGGCACGCCCGGCATGAAGGCGCCCCATTGCGTGGGCGAGGCCGAGGCATTGGCCAGCAGCCGCTGTCCGCGCGGCGACAGCCCGGGCATGGCCTGCGGACCGACCTCGGTCGCCGGGACCGCGGCGGCGTTCAGGTAGCGCTCCGGCGCGGTGGCGGCAACGAAGGTGCCGCTGCCGGTGCGCGCGTACAGGTACCCCTCGGCCAGCAGCTGGTCGTAGGCAAACATCACCGTATTGCGCGACAACCCCAGTTCGGCGGCCAGGTCGCGTTGCGGCGGCAGGCGCGTGGCCGGCGCAAGGCTGCCGTCCTGTATCGCGCCGCGGATGCATTCGTAGAGGCCGCGGTTTAGCGGTTTGCCCAGTGCCGCCGTGCCTTCGGGGCCCAGGCGCTGGAGCAGCTGGTCGCCGCAGATCGATTTCAAATTGGCACCATCGGAATTGCGAAAGCGGTACTGGATTATAGGGCCAAGGCCGGTTGAAATGGCTGGCATCGCTGGGCCCCTGCCAGCGGTGCCCGTTTCGCGAGTCGGCCGGTGCCGACAGTCCTTACCGCACAATGACCATGAAAAACCTCGAACTGAACCAACGCCGTACCCTCGCGACGCCGCGCGGCGTGGGCGTGATGTGCGATTTCTACGCCGACCGCGCCGAGAACGCCACGCTGTGGGACGTGGAAGGCCGTGCCTACACGGACTTCGCCGCCGGCATCGCCGTGCTCAACACGGGCCACCGCCACCCGCGCGTGATGCAGGCCATCGCCGCGCAGCTGGAGCGTTTCACGCATACGGCCTACCAGATCGTGCCCTACCAGGGCTATGTCACGCTGGCCGAGCGCATCAACGCGCTGGTGCCGATCCAGGGCCTGAACAAGACGGCCCTGTTCACCACCGGCGCAGAGGCCGTGGAGAACGCCATCAAGATCGCCCGTGCGCATACCGGCCGCCCCGGCGTGATCGCCTTCTCGGGCGCCTTCCATGGCCGCACGCTGCTGGGCATGGCGCTGACCGGCAAGGTGGCGCCGTACAAGATCGGGTTCGGCCCGTTCCCCTCCGACATCTACCACGCCCCGTTCCCCAGCGCGCTGCATGGCGTCAGCACTGAGCGGGCACTGCAGGCGCTTGAAGGCCTGTTCAAGACCGATATCGACCCGGGTCGCGTGGCCGCGATCATCGTTGAGCCGGTGCAAGGCGAGGGCGGCTTCCAGGCGGCGCCGGCCGATTTCATGCGGGGCCTGCGGGCGGTGTGCGACCAGCACGGCATCGTGCTGATCGCCGATGAAGTGCAGACCGGCTTTGGCCGTACCGGCAAGATGTTCGCGATGTCGCACTATGACGTGGAGCCGGACCTGATCACCATGGCCAAGAGCCTGGCCGGCGGCATGCCGCTGTCGGCGGTCAGCGGCCGGGCCGCGATCATGGATGCGCCGCTGCCCGGCGGCCTCGGTGGCACCTATGCCGGCAATCCGCTGGCGGTGGCCGCGGCGCACGCGGTCATCGACGTCATTGAGGAAGAAAAGCTGTGCGAGCGCTCCGCCAGCCTTGGCCAGCAGTTGCGCGAGCACCTGCTGGCGCAGCGCAAGCACTGCCCCGCAGTGGCCGAGGTGCGCGGGCTGGGTTCGATGGTCGCCGCCGAATTCTGTGATCCCGCCACGGGCCAGCCCAGCGCCGAGCATGCCAAGCGCGTCCAGGCCCGTGCGCTGGAAGCCGGCCTGGTGCTGCTGACCTGCGGCACTTACGGCAATGTCATCCGCTTCCTCTATCCGCTCACCATCCCGCAGGCGCAGTTCGACGCGGCGCTGGCGGTGCTGACCCAGGCGCTGGCCGAATAAGGGGAACACATGGAACTCCAACATACCGCGCTGCTGCGCAGCCATTGCCTGATCGACGGCGAATGGACCGGGGCGCAAAGCGGCGCAGAACTCGCCGTCTTCAACCCGGCGACTCAAGAACGGATCGGCTCGGTGCCCCTGGCCGGCGCGGCTGAAGCCGAACAGGCGGTGCGCGCCGCCGAGCGCGCGCTGCCGGCGTGGCGCGCGCAGACGGGCAAGGCGCGTGCCGCCGTGCTGCGCCGCTGGGCCGACCTGATGCTGGCGCACCAGGAAGACCTGGCCCGGCTGATGACCGCCGAGCAAGGCAAGCCGCTGGCCGAGGCGCGTGGCGAGGTGGCTTATGCCGCGAGCTTCCTCGAGTGGTTTGGCGAGGAAGCCAAGCGGGTCGATGGCGAGGTGCTGGCCAGCCCGCGCAGCAGCCAGAAGATGCTGGTGCTGCGTGAGCCGGTGGGCGTGTGCGCGGCCATTACGCCGTGGAACTTCCCCGCGGCGATGATCACGCGCAAGGTCGGCCCGGCGCTCGCCGTCGGCTGCACCATCATCGTCAAGCCCGCCGAACAGACGCCGCTCACGGCCCTGGCGCTGGCCGTGCTGGGCGAACAGGCCGGCGTGCCGCGTGGCGTGCTGCAGGTGGTGACCGGCGACGCCGTGCAGATCGGCGGCGTGCTGTGCGCGAGCCCGGTGGTGCGCAAGCTCAGCTTTACCGGCTCGACCGCGATCGGCAAGCTGCTGATGGCGCAGTGCGCCGGCACCGTGAAGAAGCTCTCGCTGGAACTGGGTGGCAACGCGCCGCTGATCATCTTCGACGACGCCGACCTGGATCGCGCGGTCGAGGGCATCCTTGCCTCCAAGTTCCGCAACAGCGGCCAGACCTGTGTCTGCGCCAACCGCATTTATGTGCACGACCGCGTCTACGACGAGGTCGCGCGCCGGCTGGTGAGCGCGGTCGAACAGCTGCGGCCGGGCCATGGCGTCGACAGCGGGGTCACGCAAGGCCCCCTCATCGACGCCGATGCGGTGGCCAAGGTCGAAACGCATATCGCCGACGCGCTCGCGCACGGCGCCACGGTGCTGACGGGCGGCCAGCGCCATGCGCTCGGCGGCACCTTCTTCGCGCCAACGGTGCTGGCCAATGCGACTTCGTCGATGCGGGTCGCGCGCGAGGAGACCTTCGGCCCGCTGGCACCGCTGTTCCGCTTTACCAGCGAAGCAGAAGTGGTGGCGATGGCCAACGATACCGAGTCCGGGCTGGCCGCTTACTTCTTCTCGCGCGACATGGCGAAGATCTGGCGCGTGGCGCAGGCGCTCGAGTACGGCATGGTCGGCATCAACACCGGCCTGATCTCCAACGAGGTGGCGCCGTTCGGCGGCGTCAAGCAATCGGGGCTGGGCCGCGAAGGCTCACGCCATGGCATCGACGAGTATCTGGAGACGAAGTACCTCTGCATGGAAGTCGAATAACAGCAATGGGGTGAAGCACACCCCACCACCAGGGCGGGGCATGGCGCACCCACGCAGTGCGCTGGCCCCACGGAGACAAGACAGTCCGGCAAATGCCGGTGCCAGGTGGGCGATGGCGGTGCAAGACCTGCGCAGACTTCCAGGAAACGGAAGGGGGCGGACAGGACGCGCGCCGGGATCGGCCCAACGCCAATGGCACGCATATTGCGGACTGGGAAGTGCCATCCGTTCCTGTCAGCGGATGCCATTTCTTCTATCGATGAGGGTACAAAGATGCGTTCCACTGCTATCCGCAGCCTGCTTGCTGTCACCATGCTGGCGGCCTCTTCACTGGCACTTGCGCAAGGCGCCCGCGACTGGCCCAGCCAGCCGGTGCGTATTGTCGTGCCGTTCCAGGCCGGCTCGGCCACCGACCTGATCTCGCGGCAGATCGGCATCGGGCTCGGCAAGGAATACGGCCAGACCTTCGTGGTTGAAAACCGCCCGGGCGCCGCCGCGATGATGGGCAGCGAGGTGGCCGCGCGCGCGCCGGCCGATGGCTATACGCTGCTGATGTCCGGGCCGGCATCGATGGTGACCAACCGGTTCCTGTACAAGAAGCTCAGCTATGACCCGGATGCGTTCGAGAAGGTCGCAGTGGTCGCGGTCACGCCGAATATCCTGTTGTCCAACCCCTCGCTGCCGTTCAAGACGCTGCCCGAGATGGTCGCGTATGCCAAGGCCAATCCGGGCAAGCTGACCTATGCCTCGTTCGGTGCCGGCACCACCTCGCATATTGCCGGCGAGATGCTGAAGGCCGCGGCCGGTATCGATATTGTCCATGTGCCGTACAAGGGCGCCGGCGAAGCGATCCCGGCGCTGCTGTCAGGCCAGGTGTCGATGTATTTCGACACCATCATGACCGGCCTGCCCTATGTGAAGGCCGGCAAGCTGCGCGCGCTCGGCATGTCCACCGGCAAGCGGTCGCCCAACGCGCCGGAGATTCCGACGATTGCCGAGCAGGGTTATGCCGGCTTCGATATCGCGCCCTGGTACGGCATTGTCGCGCCCAAGGGCACGCCGGCCGACGTGGTCAGCAAGCTCAATGTCTCGATCAACAAGCTGCTCAAGGCCCCGGAGTTCCGCGAGCGCCTTGCCGCCACCGGCGCCGAGCCGCGCGGCGGCAGCGTCGGCGATTTCAGCGCGATGGTCAGCGCCGAGATCCCGCGCACCGAAAAGCTGGTCAAGCAGTCCGGCGTGACGCTGCAATAAGCCGCGTGCAGCAACCCTGGGGCGCGCCCGCGCGCCCTTTCATCTGTTCTGAATGGAGTTCCCGATGTTGCCTTTCGACTGGACCTTTCCCTACCCGTCGCAAAAGATGCCGCTGCTGGCCGCCAACGCGGTCAGCACCAGCCAGCCGCTCGCCGCGCAGGCGGGGCTGCGCATGCTGTACGAAGGCGGCAATGCCATCGACAGCGCCATTGCCAGCGCGATTGCGCTGACCGTGGTGGAGCCGGTGATGAACGGCATTGGCGGGGACATGTTCGCGCTGGTCTGGCACGAGGGGCAGCTGTACGGGCTCAACTCCAGCGGCCGGGCGCCGGCGCGCTGGACCCTGGATCATTTCGCCGGGCACGACAGCATGCCCCAGGTGGGCTGGGATACGGTCACCGTGCCGGGCCAGGTCGCGGGCTGGAAGGCGCTGTCGGCCCGCTTCGGCAAGTTGCCGTTCGCGCGGCTGTTCGCACCGGCCATCGAGTACGCTGAACAGGGCTTCCTGGTGTCGCCGCAGATCGCACGGCAATGGGCCGCGCAGGTGCCGGTGCTGGCCGGCCAGCCTGGCTTTGCCAAGGCGTTCCTGCGCGACGGCAGGGCGCCGCAGGCGGGCGAGCGCTGGCGTTTCCCGGAGCAGGCCGCCACGCTGCAGCGTATTGCCGAAAGCGATGGCGAAAGCTTCTACACGGGTGAACTCGCCGCGCGCATCGTCGCGTTCGCCGAGGAGACCGGAGGCGCCATCCGCGCCGACGACCTGGCCGCGCATCGCGCCGCCTGGGTCCAGCCGATGGCGCAGCAGTTCCGCGGCTACACGCTCCATGAAATTCCCCCGAACGGCCAGGGCATCGCCGCGCTGATCGGCCTTGGCATCCTGGACCGCTTCGACGTGGAAAGCATGGGCTGCGACAGCGCCGGCTTCTACCACGTCAGCATCGAGGCGATGAAGCTGGCCTTTGCCGACCTGCACCGCCACGTGTCGGACCCCGCCACCATGCAGCACGCGCCCGCCGCCTTCCTGGATCCGGCCTATCTTGCCGAGCGCGCGGCGCTGATCGATATGAAACGCGCAGGCACTCCCACCGCAGGCGTCCCGAAGAGCGGCGGCACTGTCTACCTGTCCAGCGCGGATGCCGCGGGTTCGATGGTGTCGTATATCCAGTCCAACTACCGCGGCTTTGGCTCCGGCGTGGTGGTGCCCGGCACCGGCATCGCGCTGCATAACCGCGGCGCGGGCTTCAACCTGAAGCCCGGCCACGCCAACTGCGTGGCGCCGGGCAAGCAGCCGATGCACACCATCATCCCGGGCTTCGTCACCCGCAATGGCGAGCCGGTGATGTCATTCGGCGTGATGGGCGGCTCGATGCAGGCGCAGGGCCATGTGCAGATGATCGCGCGGCTTGCTGCCTTCGGCCAGAATCCGCAGGCCATGAGCGATGCCCCGCGCTTCCGCGTGGAGCACGGGCCGGTGGTGAATGTCGAGGCGCATCTGCCGCCGGACGTGGTCTCCACGCTGCGCGGCATGGGTCATCGTGTTGAAGTGGCGCCGCGCGACAGCCTGGAGTTCGGCTCGGCGCAGCTCATCTACAAGGCGCCGGACGGCTATATCGCGGCCTCGGACTCGCGGCGCGACGGGCAGGCAGTGGGGTTTTAGGCGGGCGCGGGCGTTGCGGGGCAACCCACCCGCATCGGCGTCGATGGCTTGGTCAGCTCAGCCTGATCTGTGCCTCGCGAATCAGCGCGCCCCATCTGGCGTGTTCCGCGCGGATATGCGCGGCGAATGCGGCGGGCGGCGTTGGGGTCGCGATGCTGCCTTCCTGCTTCAGCCGTTGCTGGACATCCGGCCGGCTCATGACCTGGAGGGTTGCTGCCGCGAGCTTTGCTGTCACCTCGGCCGGCAGGCCCGCCGGCGCGACCAGGCCGAGCCAGGTCGTTACCTCGAAGCCCGCGAAGCCCTGTTCCGCGACGGTGGGAACGGCTGGCAGCGCGGACAGGCGCTGCGCCGAGGTCACCGCCAGCGCGCGGATCTTGCCGGCAGCAAGCTGAGGCATGACCGACACCGTGTTGCCGAAGCAGGCAGCCACCTGGCCACCAAGCAGGTCGTTCATGGCCGGGCCCGCTCCCTTGTAAGGCACTTGCATAAGGCGCACGCCGGTCCGCCGCGCCAACATCTCTCCCGCAAGGTGTGCGACCGTGCCGTTGCCCGGCTGGGCAATGCCGGTCTCGCCGCTGCGCGCTTTTGCTGCCTGGATGAAGTCGGCGAGCGTGCGCAGCGGGGAATCCTGCCGCACGACCAGCACCACCGGCTGTGCCGCGACGCCGGCAATGGGCGTGAAGTCCTTCAGCGGATCGAATGGCATCTTCGGGTAGAGCCCGGGATTGATGGCGAGATTGGCGGCCTGGCCCATGCCGATGGTGTAGCCGTCCGGCGCGGCCTTGGCCACCATGTCCAGGCCGATGTTGCCGCCGGCGCCGGGCTTGTTGTCGATCACCACGGTCCAGCGCTCCAGCGTTGCCAGCTTCTCGGCGATCAGCCGCGAGGTGGCATCGGTGCCGCCCCCGGGCGGGAAGGGCACCACCAGCCGCACAGGCTTCTGCGGCCAGGGTCCTTGCGCCCGGACGAAGCCGGAGGCGGCCAGCGTCATCGCTGCGCCGGCCTGGATAAACTGACGTCGTTGCATCGTCGTCTCCGTAATCTTTGTTGTGAGGCCATGACGTAAGGCAAAGGCCGGTCAGACCGGCAGCCCCTTGGCCCGCAGCGTGGCATCGAAGCGCTCCGGATCCGACGTTCCGGTGGCATTGCCGGCGCGGATCTTCGCTTCCTTCTCCAGGTGGGCGCGCGTGCGCGCGAGGATCTCGGCGGCCTGCGCTGCCGGCACCGCGATCACGCCATCCGCATCGCCCACGATCAGGTCTCCCGGCATCACGGCCATGCCCGCGCAGGTGATCGGCACGTTGATCTCCCCGGGACCGTCCTTGGTCGGGCCGCGATGGGTATTGCCGCGCGCGAAGATGGGCATGCCGTCTTCCGCCCATTCCAGGACGTCGCGGATCGCGCCGTCGATCACCAGGCCGGCAAGCCGTTTTGCCACGCAGGTGGTGCGCATCAGTCCGCCCACCAGCGCCTGGGTGACATCGCCTGCGCCGTCGATGACGAGCACGTCGCCCGCGCGGACCATCATCAGGGCCTTGTGGATCATCAGGTTGTCGCCCGGCCGCACGCGCACGGTAACGGCCGGGCCGCACAGCACTGCCTCCGGCCGCCGATGGTAGGGACACAGGCCGATCGTGCCGATCTGGCGGCTCATGGCGTCCCCGATGGCCGGCACCGGCAGCTCGCGGAACGCCGCGATCAGCGGGGCCGGAAAGCCGTCGGCGCAGGGGTTGATGCGGTATCCCGCCGGCCATGACAGGGCCGTCGCTTGCTCGGTGTGCATGGGTATCTCTTTGGAAAGCTGGGTGGGAAGGGTGGCAGCCAGCCGCTATACGATGCGCTGGTCCAGCCCGGCAAGCACGCCGGGATTCACGCACAAGGCCGGCACGGGCGGCGTCCCTTGCAGGTAGCCGAGCACGTTGCGCACGGCATCGCTGGCCATGGCCGCCAGCGCCGTCGGCGTGGAGCCGCCGACATGCGGCGTCAGCACGACGTTCCCGAGCGTGAGCAGCGGGCTGCCCGCCGGCAGCGGCTCAACGGCCATCGTGTCGAGGCCTGCGGCGTGGAGCCGCCCGCCGCGCAAGGCGGCAACAAGGGCCGCCTCGTCGACGAGCTCGCCACGGGCGGTGTTGATCAGGATGGCGCCATGCCGCATGCATGCAAGCTGGGCCGGGCCGATCATCCCGCGCGTGTGCTGGTTCAGGGGAGCGTGCAGGCTGACCACATCACTCACGGCAAGCAATGCTTCCAGCGTGTCGAAACGGGTGACGCCGGCGGCCGGCACCGCAGTGCCGGCCAGGGCGGGATCAAAGGCCGCGACCTGCATGCCCAGCGCCAGGCCGACGCGCGCCACGCGTTGCGCGACCTGCCCGAATCCGACCAGGCCGATGGTGCGCCCATGCAGTTCCACCCCATCCTGCGCGCGCGACCACCGGCCCGCGCGCAATTCGCTATCCATCCACGTCACACGCCTGGCGGCGGCGAACATCAGGCCAAGCGTGAGTTCCGCCACCGACTGGGCATTGGCGCCGGGCGTCACATAGACGGGAATGCCACGTTTGGTGGCCGCGCCGACATCGATGTTGCTGACGCCCACGCCATGCTTGGAGATCACCTTCAGCGTGGGGCAGGCGTCGATGGCGGCACCGGTCAGGTCCACGGTGCGTGAGATCACCGCGTCTACCGGCAGGGTGCCGAGCAGGTGATGCAGCTCCCGCGAGTAATCGGGGTTGGCCAGGCAGTGCAACCTGGCGTTGGCGGCTTCCAGCAGGCGGACGCCGGCATCGGCAAGGCGGGGCGCGGTAACAAGGACGGTGTAGGGCATGGCTGCGATCGGTTTGGTATGGGGCCATTCTTGTCCCGCTTGTCAGATGCCGTCCAGCTTATAATTTTTCTTTTTCGATAAATATTAGTAATCAATCGTGCTTGCCCCGACTTCCCGACCACCGGAGTGCCGGTATGGATTTGCGTGACCTCAAGTACTTTCTTGCCGTGGCGAATGCCGGCAACTTCCGGCGTGCGGCCGAGTTGGTGCACCGTAGCCAGCCAACCCTGACCAAGGCGGTGGACCGGCTCGAAGCCTCGCTGGGCGCGGCACTGTTCGAACGCGACGGCAGGGGACAGAAGCTGAGCGCGGCAGGGACCGCGCTGCGCGCCCGGGCCGCCGGCCTGTTGCAGGAGGCGGAGCTGGTGCGTGATGAAGTCGGGGCCATCGCCCGGGGCGTTGCGGGTACGGTGAGACTGGGCAGCGGACCGCTCGGCGCGGAATACCTGTTGCCGCCGATCTGCAGAATGCTGCTGCGCGAAGCCCCCAACGTGGTGCTGCAACTGAGTATTCGCAACAACTACGAGCTACGCGGCGATCTTCGGGAAGGGCGCGTGGACGTGATTCTCGGCTTCGTGCCGGAACAGGAAGACGAGTTTCACTGCGAGACGCTGCTGAAAGACACCGTGGTCGTAGCAGCAGTCAGGGGGCATCCGATCTTCCGGGTGCGCAAGCCGGGGCTGGAAGCGCTGACCGGATATCGTTGGGCCCTGCCCAATCGCGCCGTCCCCAGCCGGACCTGGCTCGACCACACGCTGGAGTCGCGCAGCCTGCCGCGGCCCGTGGTGCAGATCGAGACCAACTCGATCCCGCTGATTCCCCGTGTGGTCGCCGATACCGAGCTGCTGACCTTTGTCTCGCGCCGCACCCTGCGCGCCAGTGGTGGCGAGTTGGTGGAAGTGCCTTTGCCCGCTGCCACGCTTGTGCGGAACTTCGGCATCACGTTTCGCAAGGACCAGCCGCTTTCGCCCGTGGCAGACCGGCTGATCCGCCTGCTGCATGATTTTGGCAAGACGCTCTTCGACCAACTCCACTGAGGCTTGCGGCTAGCGCGTCCACGGCGCCTGCGTGGACCGCGGGGCCCGTCACAGCGGCGCAGGCTGGGGCTGGCTGGCAGGCGTGGCCGCGGCGGGCTTCTTGTTGTCAGTGCCGCTATATGAGAAGTACCTCGCCTTCGCGCCCCTGGCCCAGTACGCCACCGTGAAGTGCTTGCTGTCGCGCCCATAGAGCAATTCCAGGCTGCCATTGGCGGCGGCCCACTCGGCGTAGCCATTCTCCGCCGCGCCTTCAGTCTTGCGCAGGGGCGCATAGCGTTCGTCGAGCTTCTTGCGCACCTCATCCAGCGCCGTGCGCTCGAACGTCATCGTGATCAGCGCCACGGTGTCCTGCGCATCGCAGTTCAGGATTACGCGCGTCAGGCCCGGGAGGTGGAAGCGCTCCAGGTGCCTGAGCTCAACGGCGTCGCCACCGGCCCACTCGGACTTGCCGGTCCTGGCGTGATTCTGCGGCGGCGCCAGGCGAGAGCACCTGGCCTTGCCCAGCTCCAGTCCCAGCGGCGCCGCGGTGTTGCTGGCTACGTCAGGTTGGGCAGGGGATGCGGCATGGATCGAAACAGATGCCAGCAGGGTGGCGCAGAGCAGGGCGACCTGCTTCAGGTTCAGGCGGGAAAGTGCTTTCACGGTCTTGAGGGAAGTTGTCAGCCGGGAATTCTACGGCTTTCTTGCTTCCAGCCATGCATCTCCACGCCTGCCCGTGGTCCTTGCGCGCCCGGTGTGTCTGTCATATAGTTCTATTCATAGAACTATAGAAATAAGACAGGAGCAAGGATGGAGACAAGGACTGGAGCACTGGCTGGCGTCAAGGTTGTGGACATCACGGCGGTGTTCATGGGCCCCTCGGCCACGCAGATGATGGGCGACCTCGGCGCGGATGTGATCAAGGTGGAGCCGCCCACGGGCGACAGCACCCGTGGCATCGGACCTTGCGGCAATGAGAAGATGGGGCCGCTTTTCCTGGGGCTGAACCGCAACAAGCGCAGCATCGTGCTGGACCTGAAGTCGCCGCAGGGGCGCGAGGCGCTGCTGCGCCTGGTGGCGGATGCGGACGTGCTGGCCTACAACGTCCGGCCCCAGGCGATGCAGCGGCTCGGCCTGGACTACGAGACGCTGGCGCAGATCAATCCGCGCCTGGTCTATGTCGGCATGTTCGGCTTCTCGCAGCGCGGGCGCTATGCCCCGCAGGCGGCGTTCGATGACCTGATCCAGGCGGCCACCGGGCTGCCCCAGGCGGTCGCCATTGGCACCGGCGACATTCCGCGCTATCTCCCGCTGACCATTGCCGACCGTTCCGTCGGGCTCTATGCCTTCGGCGTGATCTGTGCCGCGCTCTACGCGCGGGCGAGCACCGGCCGCGGCCAGCGCGTCGATGTGCCGATGTTCGAAACCATGGTGCCTTACGTGATGGGCGACCATCTCTATGGCGAGACCTTCGTGCCAGCCAAGGGCGGATTTGGCTATCCGCGCCTGCTGTCTCCCGAGCGCCGGCCCTACCGGACCCGCGACGGTCATGTCTGCTGCCTGATCTATCACGACCATCACTGGCGTGCCTTCCTGAAGGTGATCGGCAAGCCCGGCCTGTACGACACCGATCCGCGCTTCGCTGACATCACCACCCGGACGGCGCACATCACCGAGCTCTACGGCATGGTCAGCGACGAGCTGGCCAGGCGGACCACGGAGGAATGGCAGGTGCTGCTGAAGGAGGCGGATATCCCCGTGTTCCCGATGCACACCTTTGAATCGCTGCTCGATGATCCGCACCTGAATGACATCGGCTTCTTCAGCGAATCCGATCACCCGGCGGTGGGCCGCATCCGCGAAATGGCAGTGCCCAGCGAATGGCACGGCACGCCGCCATCGCAGCGCCGCCACGCCCCGGCCCTGGGCGAGCATAGCCGCGAGGTGCTGCGAGAAGCCGGCTACAACGAGGCCGACATCGACAGCCTGATGGCATCCGGCGCATCGCGCGAACCGCGCCAGGCATCGGCGCATACGACTGGCACGGCAAGCGAGGCCTGAGCATGAATGAAGAACTCCTGAGCGAAGTCCGCGGCGCGGTCCTCTGGCTGACCATCAACCGGCCCGAGCGCCGCAACGCGATCAATCCGGCGGTACTGGACGGGCTGCACGCGGGAATCGACCGTGCCAACCATGACGAGGCCATCCGCGCCGTGGTCATCACCGGGGCCGGGGACCAGGCCTTTTGCGCGGGCGCCGACCTGCAGAGCGGCAAGTCCTTTGCGTTCGACTATTCGGAGCCGAGCCAGCGGCTTGCGGACCTGCTGCGCCAGGCGCGGCGCTCCAACGTCCCGCTGATCGCGCGCGTCAACGGCGCCTGCATGGCGGGTGGCATGGGGCTGATGGCCATGTGCGACATGGCGGTGGCCAGCGAGCGGGCCGTGTTCGGCCTGCCCGAGGTCAAGGTGGGCGTATTCCCGGCCCAGGTGCTGAGCGTGCTGCAGCACCTGGTGCCGCGGCGCGTGCTCAATGAGCTCTGCCTCTGCGGCGAGCCGCTGACCGCGCAGGAAGCGCTGGCGGCAGGGCTGGTCAACCACGTCAGTGCGGACCTGGACGGCAAGCTTGACTGGCTGCTGGGCCGGCTGCTCGACAAGTCGCCCGCGGCGATCCGGCGTGGGCTCTATACCCTCAAGCATATCGATGTGATGTCCTTCGAGCAGTCGATGGCATTCACGGAAAGCCAGATCGGCTTGTTCGCCATGACCGAGGACGCGCGCGAGGGCCAGCTCGCCTTCCGCGAAAAGCGCAAGCCGAACTGGACCGGCAAGTAAGCCAAAGGCAAGGAGACAGGACCATGCATGACAAGACAGTGCGCATTGGCGGCGCTTCCGGCTTCTGGGGCGACAGCAGCGTGGGCGCGCCGCAACTGGTGCGCCATGGCGAGATCGACTACCTGGTGTTCGACTACCTTGCGGAGCTGACCATGTCCGTGCTGGCCGCGGCGCGGCTGCGCAAGCCGGAGCTTGGCTACGCCACCGACTTCGTGACGGTGACGATGAAGAGCCTGTTGCGGGAGATCGTTGAGCGCAATATCCGGGTGGTCAGCAATGCCGGCGGCATCAATCCGCGGGGCTGCGCGCAGGCGCTGGCGGAGATCGCCGCCGAGCAGGGCATTGCGGTGCGCATCGCGGTGGTGGAGGGCGATGATGTCATGCCGATGGTGGCGTCGCTGCGCCAGGCAGGCATCACCGACATGCAGAAGGGCTTGCCGCTGCCGGACCAGCTGGTCAGCGCCAATGCCTATCTTGGCGCGCTGCCGGTCTGCAAGGCGCTGGACCAGGGCGCGCAGATCGTCATTACCGGCCGCTGCGTGGACAGCGCCGTGACCCTCGGCGTGCTGATGCATGAATTCGGCTGGCAGGCGGACGATTATGACCGGCTGGCGCAGGGCAGCCTGGCCGGCCACATCATCGAGTGCGGCTGCCAGGCGACAGGCGGGCTGCATACCGACTGGGAGCAGGTGCCGGACTGGCCGAACATCGGCTATCCGGTGGTGGCGTGCCGGGCGGACGGCAGCTTCCTGGTGGGCAAGCCACCCGCTACGGGCGGGCTGGTCACTACTGCCACGGTGGGCGAGCAAGTGCTGTATGAGATCGGCGACCCTTCGGCCTATCTGTTGCCGGACGTGACCTGCGATTTCACGCAGGTGGCGCTGCGCCAGGCCGGGCCGGACCTGGTCGAGGTGCGCGGCGCACGTGGGCGTGCGCCGGGTCACTGCTACAAGGTCAGCGCCACCTATATGGAAGGCTTCCGCTGCAATGCCCAGCTGACCATCGTCGGCATTGACGCCGTGGCCAAGGCCGAGCGCACGGCCGAGGCCATCCTGGCCCGCACGCGCAGGCTCTTCGCGGAAAACGGCTGGGGCGACTACACCCGCACCCGGGTCGAAGTGCTGGGCGCGGAATCCTGCTTCGGGCCACACGCCGCGGCGCGCCATACCCGCGAGGCCATCATGCGGCTTGCGGTCATGCATCCCGAGAAGGCGGCCCTTGAACTGTTCGCCCGCGAAATCGCGGCAGCCGGCACGAGCTGGTCGCCGGGCACCACGGGATCGGGCGGCGGACGCGCCAGCCCGTCGCCATCGATCCGGCAATATGCCTTCCTGCTGGACAAGGGCGCGCTGTCGCCGGCGGTGGTCATGGATGGCGTGTGGACGGCCGTCTCCATCCCGGCCGGGCACGCAACGCCGGACGCCGCCGCCCCCGCGACGGCGCAGGCCGCCGCCAGCCCGGCCGGTGGCGACAGCATTGAAGTCCCCCTGGTCCGGCTTGCCTACGGGCGCAGCGGCGACAAGGGCGATATCTCCAATATCGGCCTGATTGCGCGCCGGCCGGAATACCTCCCGCTGCTGCGCGCCGAGGTCACGTCCGCGCGGGTGGCCGACTGGCTGGGCCACCTGGTGATGGGGCCGGTCTCGCGCTATGACCTGCCGGGCTTCGACGCGATGAACTTCGTCTGCGAGTCGGCGCTCGATGGCGGCGGCATGGCATCGCTGCGCAATGACCCGCTTGGCAAGGGGATGGCCCAGATCCTGCTGACGATGCCGGTGCGCGTGCCGCGGAGCCTGCTGTCATGACGCGCGCCACCGCCAATGTCGCAGCCAATGACGGCATCGCGCTGGCCGACGACAGCGCCGGCGGCGTGACCCGCTACCGGCAGCTGGCAAGCGTGCTGCGCCACAAGATCGTCGCCGGCGAGTATCCGGTCGGGCACCAGCTGCCCACGGTGGAGCACCTGGCGCAGGCGTACGGCATTGCCAAGGTCACCGTGCGGCAGGCCTTTGCCTTGCTGACCGAGGAAGGGCTGATCAGCAGCCAGCGCGGGCGGGGCACGCACGTCATCCTGGTGCCGTCCGGCCCGGGCGAAGGCATGCGCTCGGCCATCAATGATGTCTCGGTAGGCGCCAGCGACCTTGAGATCCGCATCCTGGAAAAGCGCAAGGATATGACCCTGCCGCCCGGGCTTGCCACCTGCGGCGCGCCAATGGACCGCTATGTGATGCTGCGCAAGCTGCATGTGCATGACGGGATGCCGTTCTGCCTGATCGAGTTGTATGTGGCCGAAGCGGTGTTCGCCAGGTTCCCGCGCGGCGGTGAGAAGCACCACAAGATTGCCCATTTGCTGCGGGAGCAGCTGGGCGACCGGCTTGGCACGATGCGCCAGACCATGACCGTGGAGCCGGCCGACGCCATGCTGGCGCGCGACCTGGACTATGCCTTTGCGGCACCAGTCGCGCGCATTGTCCGTACCACGCTGGATGTCGACGGCAACGTGCTCACGGCAGGCCGGTTCTGGTACCGCGGCGACCGCTTCATCCTCGACGTGGAGATGCCCGCGCAGCTGACCGATCGTTACCCCGAACTGGCCGTGCCGAAAGCTGCTGCCCGACAAGAAGACTAATCAGGAGACAACGCATGACATCGCAATTCGTACGGCGTGCCGCCGATGTGCCCGCCTATTCCCCGGCAAACCATACCGGAACCGCCAACCAGCGCGTGATCGGCAAGGAGACGGTCGGCGCGCGGCGCATCGAAGTGCTGTTGGGCACGATCTCTCGCGGCCATGGCGCCTTGCCCCATGCGCATCCGAACCTGGAGCAGGCGTCCTACCTGCTGGCGGGCGAGGGCATCGGCGAGGTCGCCGGCAGGGCGCGCACCTTGCGTGCGGGCGATTGGGGTTTCAATCCGATGGGGGTATTCCACCGTTTCGAGGTCGTCAGCGACGAGCCGGTGCAGGTCATGGTGGTGTACGCGCCACCGTACAGCGAAAACCCGAACGCCGCCGTGGTCGCCAGCGCAGCGGATGACCCCCGTTGCAGCGCGCAGGCGGACAGCCTGCGCGAGGTGCCGACGCAGCAAGCGGCGCAAAGCCTGCCTCACTACCATCGCGTCCGTGCAAGGCCCGTGATTACACGCGACACGGTCGGCGCCCGGCACCTGGATATCCGTGCGCTGGCGCTGGAAGCCACGGGCGGTGCCGAAGCGCACGCGGTGGCCGCTACTGAGCAGGTGCTATTCCTGCAGTCGGGTTCGGTCAGCGGCGAGATCAACGGCCAGCAGTTCACAGCGAAGTCGGGGGACTGGGTCTTTGTGCCGGAGGGCGGCACGTTCAGCTTTGCGGCGCAGGGTGGCCCGTGCGAGGCCATCCTGGTGCGGGCGCACGACGCGGTGCCCTGAACCCGGCCCGCGCCAGGGTCCGAACCATCAACAGATGCCAAAGGCACGAGGAGACCAACCATGATTCATCCATGCATGCGCAACGTGGCCATCGGGCTGCTGTTGCCGCTGGCCGCGGCCACAGCCGGGATGGCGCAGGCCGCGGACGCCAGCCAATACCCCGACAAGGCAGTCCGCGTCATCGTGCCGTTTCCCGCGGGCAGCGGCACCGACAGCAGCGCGCGCTTTGTCGGCGAGCGGATCACCGCGCAGACGGGCAAGCCCGTGGTGGTGGACAACCGCCCGGGCGCCAACGGCTTCATTGCCGCCAAGGCCGTAGCCGGCGCTACCGGCGACGGCTACACCATGCTGGTGACGACCAACACCACGCATGCTGCCAATGCGTCCTTGTTCAAGAAGCTGCCCTATGATCCGATCAAGGATTTCGCCCCGGCATCGTTGATCGCCAAGAGCGGGCTGGTATTGGTGGTGCCGCCCGACAGTCCGGTACGCACGCTGGCAGACCTGACCGCGCTGGCCAGGGCAAAAAATGGGGCGCTGACGTTTGCCAGCGGCAGTTCGTCGACCCGCATCGCCAGCGAACTCTACAAGATGCTGGCCGGCGTGCAGGCGCTGCACGTGCCCTACAAAGGGGTGCCGCTGGCCCTGACCGACCTGATGGGGCACCAGGTCGATTTCATGATCTCCGATATATCGCCGGCCATGACGCTGATCCAGGGCGGCAAGCTGCGCGCGGTCGCGGTGACCACTGCGCAGCGCAATCCGGTGCTCAAGGATGTCCCGACGATGGCTGAGAGCGGCCTGCCCGGCTATGAGATGGTGGCATGGTCGGCGGCCTTCTTCCCGGCCGGGACGCCAAAGCCCGTGGTGGACCGCATGAGCGAACTGATGCGGAATGGCCTGACCGGCCCGGCTGCCACCGACTACTTTGCCCGCACCGGAGGCCAGCCTGCGCCGTCGACGCCCGAGGAACTGGCCGCCTTTGTCCGCAGCGAGACCCTGAAATGGGCCAAGGTGATAAAGGCAGCGGGAATCGAGCCCGAGTGACGCAGAGGGGGGCGTTGATGCGCAGAACGCCCCCTGCAGGCTCTACACCTCATGCGCTTGCGTGGCTTGCGCCGGCATGAAGCGGCAGGTGGCGGCCCAGAACACCAGCGCCAGCAAGCTGACCACGGCGCCCAGC
>JACXTT010004145.1_pt1 | contig 21682 bp, 19 predicted proteins | sample 9270951 | NCBI WGS metagenome assembly JACXTT01 (sample SAMN15532306, study PRJNA645909) | rock metagenome | isolation source: weathered quartz diorite | place: Puerto Rico | collected 2017-06-21
CAGAGTCTAACGACGCTCTGAGTTAATGCTGGCACTCCCACCGCACCCATCGGTCCGCTAAGTTCTTTTGCTGCATAGCCCGGCCAGGTAGCTCAGTTGGTAGAGCAGCGGACTGAAAAAACGACGGGCCCCATGCGGGCCCGTCGTCTTGTGCTCCTGCACTGGCACTCACCTACCCAAATAGAGCCCATTGGCTGAGACTGACCGGCAAACATTACGGCAAACACTTTAAGCCTTGGCGGACCCAACTCGGGGCTAAAACCGCTGTGGGGTTCGGCAGCCCTTCCTTCATCGATTGCGTGTTCCGGTAGGGCGAGCGTCCTCTGGTCACGGTCCGGGAGGAAGGTCGCGACGCAAGCGCGCTGCCCAAGCCACAGACCCAGCTGCAACCGCGCCGGGGCTCGCCTTTAGAGTCCGCGAGTTGAGGAACGTCCAAAGGCCTTGGCAGGGTCCCGGTTGAGCGCCAACATACAACTGCGCGCGAGGACCAGTACTCGCTCTCCTTGCGAGGGAGGTCTCACGGTGGCACGGGCAGCAGACCTGGAATTTGCTTTGAGCGAGATCAGGAAGCTCTCACGAAACCCTACGTCGCTCAACGATGCCGAAAAGCGTCTCTCGTCTTTGATCGAGAGCATGCCACCTGCGGAGCTTGCTGAGTCAGAGAATCTCATCAAGGATGTAATCGCGCGATGCTTCTTGCCAAAGCGCCAGAAGCGCCTTCGCACAACGCTTGCAACTGCGTTAGGGGCCCCTCCTTCGGGCGCCGGCCCAGGCGACGTAGTCTCGCCGGCTCCACTTCCTACGGTGAGCGCTGCCGACGCCCTAAACCTGTTCAGATCGGACGTGCATGCAGCCCTCATTGACCTCGCGGACAGACACATCTTCCAGTGGGCTCTCTATGAGGTAGCTGTGGCTGGGCTGTTCGACAAACAGGCACCTGCCGCCCTTGCAAGAGGTGTGCACCTTGTCGAATTGCAGACCGTTCTTCGGAACGAGGTTGCCTCGCACGCAGCTGAGATTTTCCAGCGCGGCTTTGCTTATGCGACGAACTATCAGCAACTGTCAACGAGTACGGCTTTGGCAAAGAGCACTTCTGGGTTGCTCAGGTTTCTCGATATGGTCCTAAGTGAGTACAGGCGACAGCTCCTCCACCTCAGGGCTGCGTCAGCGGCGCCTCGGCTGCGAGCAATTTGTTCAGCACTAGTGACCGGGATCTTGTTGGGGCGCTGCAAGTCAACGTTTGGAGCGCTCTCAGGTACTGCGCAGCTCGCGGACGTGTGGAAGCTGTGGGCGCACACTACTCCCTTTATGATGCGCGGTGATATGGAGCAGTTCACGTTCGCGCTTCAAGTCGGCCACGTCCGGGATCGGCTCAACGGCATCATCCAACCCCTTGTTGCCGCGCTCGATGAGCAGAGTTCGCGACCTGAACCAGACGGGGTGTGTGTGCTGCGGAGCGCTTCTTTCGACCGAACCCTTGATCGTCTGGAGCTGATCTTAGTGGAGCCGATCCGCCTGGCGGACAAGGAAATCCCGGTGCACTGCTACCTCACTTCCAGCAGCATCGACAGACTGGAGCTCGAGAGCGCAGCAAATCGAGACATGCAGCTCATCCTCGCCCCCCTCACCGATGAGTTGGACCGATGGATCTCGTCGCACGCCACACTAAGGCGGATTGTTGTCGATACCGCAAAGGGCGACGCTCCCGAACGCCTGCGCGACGCTCTCAGCTTCGCGGTCGCAAGCCTAGGCAGTACTGCTCGGGAGCAATTGCCCGTCACTTACAATTACGCAAAAAGGTTCCCCCTCGACAGACCAGACATAGGCGTGGACTTTCGGGTTCCGCGTCGGAGTGTGCAAGCCCTTCTCGAACAGCATCAGCACCAAACAGGAGTTCGCCTCTGGTGCAGTGTTCGCCGAAGTGGAAAGACGACGGCTTGTCTCGACCTGCAAACGGTCCGGGGCTCTGCGGCCGTCATTACTGAGACCTGTGAGCGCATTGGGGTCGCTAACCTGACGGACTCATTCTACCAAGCGGTCTTGGAAGCACTAAGGGAAAATATTCAGTTGAAGAGCACATTCGTCGCAGACGCCATACGACGCTCTGCCGACTACGATGTCGGGTCGAGCAAGATCGTCTTTGTCCTGGATGAGTACGAGTCACTGTTCAGGCAGCTAGAACTTGCAGCGCGCGACGATGAGCGGCGTCGGTATTCCGTGGTGCAACCGGTTTTGAACCAGTTGCTCGAGTTTGCGCAACGGAATCTTGTAGTCTTCCTCGGCCTTCGTCCCGACGCGCACTACATCCTGATGGACCAGAACCAGCTGAGTCCGTACGTTCTCGCCGACTCGTTTCCACTATTTGAGTTTGAGCAAGAGCAGCCAGACAGTGAATTTCGCGACTTGGTCAGAAGGATTCTGACCGATCGGATCCAATGTGACGATGCATTCTTAGGTCACGTGTATTCAGAAACGCGTGGCCACCCTGCTCTCACCGTGAATGTCCTAACTGCCGTCTGTGAATGGCTAATCAAGACCAAGCGTCCCCTGGGACGACTCAGTTTAGGTGGCGGAGACTTCGATGATTTCGGGGCAGCTTGTCTTACCCCAAGCGCTATCAGCCTAGAGGATGCTTACGACTTGCACCGCCATTTCTGTGCTCAAGGGCTGAGCGAGGCGTCTCGGCAACGCACCCCGTGGCTGTACAGTGTTCTCCAAGTCCTGAGGCTCACGGCCAAGCGCTCCCACGAGCAAATGAGTTGCACATTCGAAGAGGCTCGCCGACTGTTGGATGGCCTCGGCGTGAGCCATGAGCTGGGATGCGATATCAAATCGCTTTCTCGGAGTGGAGCAAAGGCAAACTTCTTCGAACTGAAGGAGCACGCCATTAAGCCCAAGATCCGGCTATTAGCGCGCATAGCTGGGACAGTGGTTCCACCGACTCCAGCATAGAGGAATGATTCCTTTAGCTGACATGATCGCATTCGTCGCACGCGATCTGGTGGAGCGTGATATTCTGCTGGGCTTCTACTGGTACGAGTGTCACCAGAGAAGGCAAGAGGTCAGAGAAGAGTTGCAAAGGGTTGAATCGGACATCTGCTTCTTGCCACTCGTTCCACAACGAGGATTCGACAATCCTAACGCGATCTCGACCGATCTGGTGGCACTCTTGGAGCACGAGCGACCTTCGGTGGAAGGACCGGCAAAACGCGCTGCACAGCATCGTGGGCGGATAGCAATCGTGCTCATCGCCCGGACCAGTCTTCGCGAGCCTCTTATAGGCTCCGCGGTCACAGTGCCAGAATGGTTTCCGTACTCCGGTGGATCAGTTGTTGAACTGGACATTGTAGAGGTCGCGGGGTCCGCTACAGCAACGCTAAAGTCGCAGCAGGAGGTAATTGCGAGCATCCAAATTACGCTATTCGAAATCGAAGCGTTCTTGCTAAAGCGGTTGGAGAGCCGAAGGAGCGGAGCACTCCATAGCAGCACAAATGCATTCTTCGATCGAATCCTGCAGCCCGGGGAAGCCGCGACGGAGTTCTTGGCAGCTGCGTCACGTCGCCATGGACTTCAGACCGCCGATGGCTTTCGTGCCGTCGCGTCACCGCAAGGTAAAGAGCTGCTGGGACGCATCGTCGCGAAGATCGGAGAGCTCGCACCTAGCCAGCTTCCGGCTCTGGGGGAGGCATTCTTCACGGCGCTTGGCCTTAGCGGAGCTGAAACCGGAGCAATTCCCGAGCCGCTTCTTGCAGTCGTGCTTCGCTCTACGATCAAGGAACTGGAATCAGAGCGCGCGCGCAGGTGCGGACGAAACGTGTTACTTGTCCTCTATAGCAGTTCGCAGGCGATCACGGCTGCGGCGCACGCTGGAGAGTATGGGGAGTTCAACGTCCTTGCCATGAGGAGCCTGTTGCGCGAACTGCGCGCCGTACTAAACGCGTTCAAGAGCGTCCTGAGCTAGAATGATTCTCGGTCCTCTCGTGACTAGCGAGCCTTTCACATCAAGATCGAAATGCGGCGACTGTTCACATGAGTCTGGATGGGATGTGTTAAGTGTGTAGCCTTGTTGAGTGGTGAATGGGGCAGACGCTTGCAGGCGGCACACGAACATTCGTATCCGAGCGAGCGGGCCCGTGACGAGCGACGCCGTACGCAAGTTCGACGGACAGATCACCTCGGTCACGGAGCTGTGGCGCTTCTTGGACAAGCTCCCTCGCCACAATACTCGTATCTACCGGGGCCAGGACATCGACGAGCCGCTCCTGCCCAAGTATTGGCGTGAAGCAAAGCGGAGCAGATTGCCTCAACCGTTGCAGGCTGAGCAGAGACTTGTGGACTTATTTCGGCGCCTGAGCCCGCCCTATTTGCATCAGCTACCTCACGACACGTTCGAGTGGTTGGCACTAGCCCAGCATCACGGTCTGCCGACAAGATTGCTTGACTGGACTGGGAACCCGCTATTCGCCCTGTGGTTTGCGGTTCGCAATGGACCGGCTGCGGAGGCGAAGAAGAATGGCAGTTTATGGGTGCTTGACGTTCAAGATGAGCATTACATCCCTGGGACAGAGAAGGGGAAGGATGTCTACCAGCTCCACCGTACGAGGGTGTTTCGGCCACCTCACATCACGGAGCGTATCGTAGCTCAAGACGGCTGGTTCACGGTCCATTGGTATATTGAGAAGCAGGACAAGTTCGTCCCTCTTGAGAAGCAGAAGCGCTTCAATAGGCATTTGGCCTTTGCTACGATTCCGAGGCGGTCGTTCGAAGCTCTACAGACCGAGCTGCGTCGGCTCGGCATCAGCGACCGCGTTTTGTTTCCTGACCTGGTGACCCTCTGCAAAGAACTGACGGCCGAGCACTTTCCCCGATAGGGATGGCTTCCGGGCAAGTCTTCACCTACGCCAACTGAGCACGACCCGTAGGTGAGCAGCGGACTAGCAATCCGCCGTGCGCAGTCACGTCCAGCTGGGGCTTGAGGTTGCATTCGCTTTGCCGGATTGTTTGCCGAAGGCTAACCTTCCAAGAGCGCTTCATCACTCCCCCGCAGGAAGTGTCGCCATGCGACGCAAGACGATCACAGCCTTTGAGACGGAGCACGAGCGCATGAGGCGTGATCGCGCTGCTCTGTCCCTTACTCTGGAAGCGCTCTTCGCCCGGTACACAACCGAGGGCCGCCACCTACCTGATGGGTCTCTGAAGACTGAGCGCTATTTAGAGCACCTTCGGCAGACTGGTCGCTACCTCGAGCAGTTTTTCGGGCGCTGTCAGGTGGTGAGCGAGCTCACGCCGGATCGCGTTCACGACTACGTGGTGTGGCGACGCGATGGGGGCGCGGCAGGCCGTCGCGTCGGAGCCAACACCGTTCGGCGGGACTTGGGCATGTTCAAGGCTGCGCTCAACTGGGCTTGCCAGAAGTACGAAGGAGGCCACCCGCTCCTCACTCGACACGCGCTCGAAAAGGTCCGCATCCCCACGGAGAAGGACCCCAAGCGACCGCTCCTGGAGGCGGAAGCGATCCGGGCTCTCGTCGGGGTAGCTACGAGCGTCCATCCGTTCTTACGTCCGATGATTCTGTTGGCGTGGCGTACGGGGCGGCGGCTGAGCGCGATCCTGGCCCTGCGCTGGGATGACGTGGGTTTTGAGAAGGGCACGATTCGGTGGCGCGCTGAACACGACAAGATTCGTCAAACGTGGGTCGTTCCGGCGCGTACCGACTTGCTCAACGAGTTGCGGCGGTTCCGAGCAGAACGCCCGGGCATCGGGTCAGTACTGCTGTTCCCCCATCCGCAGCGCCGCCAGCACCGTGGTGGACCCGTGACCAGACACCTGGCCGCCTACTGGCTCAAGGAAGCGTTTGAGCGCGGGAAGATCGCCAAGCCCAAAGGAGGGCTTTGGCATATGTTCCGTCGCGCTTGGGCGACGGAACGGAAGGACCTGCCTCTCAAGGATGTCGCTGCGGCCGGCGGATGGCGGGACACCAGTACTCTGCTCCGGTATCAGCAACCAGACGAAGAGACCTTGCGGGCGGTGGTGGAGTTCGATCGCCCGCGCGGGCGGGCTTGGTTCGACCTAAGGCGGCCGCCCAACCGCAAACCCACGGGGTAGCTCCGCGGATCGCGTCGAGAAACGAAGCCCGACGCTGCGCGCTGCGACGTCGGGCTCTGAGTTGCCCCTCCTGGGCTCGAACCAGGACTCTCCTGATCCCATGCCACTTCGGCTTTCGCCGCCGCTCAATCTGCCGAGCGTTCGTGGTCTGGACTGTGCCTTCACCTTCGCCCTTACGCGGTCAGGTGGCTCCCACCCAGTCTCTACACCTTCCCCTCTCGGGGCTTGGCTCGGCGTTGCCAATCCAGGGTTCGCCGACTTCGAGAGCATTCACGCGCGCCGTTTCTGGCGTGGTGTCCAGCGAGCGCACTGCGAGACGCCGCTAGAGTCAGGCGTGTTGCCAGTTACACCAAGGGGCAGTGGCCCGGACAATATGGTCCCGGGCTAGTCACCTTGGGATCTCATTTTACCTTCGATGGACGTGGGCGGCAACGGGGCGGGCGCCTTGTGGGTGACTCACAGACATTCAACGGCCAAAGGCCATGTCTTCATTTGGAGAGAGCGAGCTCCTCGTAGGTAGCCGGATCGTTGGTCGGGTCCGGGCGCTGGACGTCGTATCTGGCTCAGCGATATTCCCGCGCCTTGACATCCGGCTGGGATTCGCGCTCCACGATAGTCCCAAATATGAGTTCGGCCCTGATCGCCCGATTCAGGCTTTTGAGGTCCGCGACGTCCGGGGAGAACTGCGGCTAGAAGAGAATGCCAAGACGGTCGGTTATCTGCACTGGGCCGGTGCGCGGCGATTCGTGCGATCTACGTCCTATGGTGCCGAAAACGATGTATTGCTTGTCTGTGATCTCGACTCGTCCCGTATGGAGATGATCGAGGAACACCGTGCTGGCCGAGACTCCCTGTTCTGGCTAGCTCTCTGGCCGAGTCTGGTGGATGAGCACGGTTTTCTCGACTGCGACGTTCGGCCGCTAAGGGTCGCGATCCCCCGCGAGAAGTGGATCGCGGTGGTTGGCTCCCTCACCCACGCGCGCGTGACCCTCCTGGAAGTCAAGCGCCCCCGCTTGGAGGCCCCGGAGTTTGAAGCGGCCATCGGTCACATCATGGAGGCTCGGACTCGTGTGGACCGTGGAGACTTTGATGAATCAGTAGCCTGTTGTCGTCGGGCTATTGAGGCGCTCTCGAGGGCACTCGACATCGGTCACAAGGCGGCGAGCTTGGAAGGCTCACTCGGCGCGGTTACTGACGAGAAGCGTGCGAAGGCGTACGCAGGAATTGTGTCAAGGGTCAAGGAACTCGGGAACTACACAATCCACCGCTCCGAGGCTCCCGGACGGTACTCCCGCACGGAGGCTCAGTTTGTAGTTGGCACGACGGAGCATGTCCTCGCGCTCCTCGCCGGGCTCCTTAGAAAATCATGACCAAGTGTCGGGCCTACTGCGCGGGCACCGTTCTCCGTCATCGGGCCAACTAGGTTGTCCCTGGCCAGCTGCGCGACCACCTGTAAGCCACGGAGCTCCTCGCCTGCACAAAAAGGACCATGGACAGCGTGTCGAGGTTATGAGCAAGATGAGTCAGCGTAAGATCGTCAACCTCTCGTGGGGTGTCGTGACTCACATCCGCGACACCTACGAGCGTGAATGGTTTCAGGACGCCCATCGTTCCGCTCGTGGTTCTGCGGTGGTTCTCTGGGCGGATCATTGCGCTCAAGACCTCAGGCCCTGATTGTGTCCACGTGCGAAACTGAGCGATGTCACCATCCGGCAGTAGGAACGCGCCTGAAGCAAAGGCCCGCGAGAAGATCGACCTTCTGGTTGAACAAGCCGGCTGGATCGTCCAAGACCGCGAGGACATGAACCTCACGGCGAGTGACGCCATTGCGGTCCGCGAGTTCAAACTGGAGAAAGGTCACGGCTACGTTGACTACCTACTCTTCGTGGACGGCAGTGCCCTTGGCGTGGTCGAGGCCAAGCCCGCAGGCTTCTCGCTCACGAGCGTCGAGTTCCAGGCCAAGAAATACGTGGAGGGCCTGCCAGCCTCGCTGACAGCCCCACACAAGCCCCTGCCGTTTGCCTACATCTCAACCGGCGAAGAAACTGTCTTCATCAATGCGCTGGACCCCCAACCGCGATCACGCTCGGTGTTCTCGTTTCACCGGCCGGAGACGCTGCGGGAATGGTTGGCGGCCGACACCCTCGACGGGTGGCTAAAGCAATCCGGTGGCTTCTACACCGGCGCTGACAACACCAAACCCTCAACGCTGCGGGCACGATTACGAGCCGTGCCCCCAGTACACTTGCCCGGCCTATGGCCGAACAAGGTGCAGGCTATCGCCAATCTGGAGAAGAGTCTTTTCGACGACCGGCCACGCGCCCTCATCCAGATGGCCACGGGGACCGGCAAGACCCTCCTGGCGGTCACGGAGATCTACCGCCTCATCAAGTTTGGGGGCGCCCGGCGTGTGCTGTTCCTGGTCGACAGGGCCAACCTCGGCGAGCAGGCCGAGAAGGAGTTTCAGGGGTTCCGCACGCCGGACGACAACCGGAAGTTCACGGAGCTGTACAACGTCCAGCGGCTGACATCGAACACGATCGGATCGTCGAGTAAGGTCGTGATCTCCACGATTCAGCGGCTGTACTCGATTCTCAAGGGTGACGCAGAGCTGGACGCTGAGGCGGAGGAGCATACGGCTATGGACGCTGGGGACGAGGTCGGTCTCCTGAAGGGGCCGCTCCCAGTCGCCTACAACAAGGCCATCCCGCCCGAGTTCTTCGACGTCATCTTCGTCGACGAGTGCCATCGGTCTATCTATTCGCTGTGGCGGCAGGTGGTCGAGTACTTCGACGCGTACCTGATCGGCCTGACCGCGACCCCGGCCAAGCATACCTACGGGTTCTTCAACCAGAACGTGGTGATGGAGTACCCGCACGAGCGCGCGGTGGCGGACGGGGTGAACTGCGACTACGAGGTCTACCGGATTCGTACCAGGATCACGGCGGCCGGGTCTACCATCGAGGCAGGACCTGGCACCATGATCGGCTACCGAGACCGGCAGACTCGTAGACTGCGCTGGGAGACCCCTGACCAGGATGTGAGCTACTCAGCGGACGATCTCGACCGGAACGCGGTGGCTATCGACCAGATCCGGCTCATTGTCCAGACGTTCCGCGACAAGGTATTGAAGGAAACATTCCCCGACCGCACCGAAGTCCCCAAGACGCTGATCTTTGCGAAAGACGACTCACACGCCGAGGACATCGTCAAGATCGTGCGCGAGGAGTTCGGCCGGGGCAACGATTTCTGCCAGAAGATCACGTACAAGGTGACCGGCGCGAAGCCCGCCGACCTGATTCAGTCATTCCGAAACAGCTACGACCCACGAGTCGTGGTCACGGTGGACTTGATCGCAACGGGCACCGACATCAAGCCGATCGAGATCGTTATGTTCATGCAGAGCGTGCAGTCCCGCGTGCTCTTTGAGCAGATGAAGGGTCGCGGGGTCCGCGTCATCAGTCCGGACGAACTTCGGGCCGTTACCCGAGACGCCAAGGCCAAGACCCACTTCCTCATCATCGACTGCGTTGGCGTCACCGAGAAGACGCTGTCGGATACGAAGCCGCTCGATAAGAACCCGAGCGTAACGCTCAAGGCGCTGCTCGACCACGTCGCGGCTGGGGGCGTCAAGGACGACTATCTGTCGTCGCTCGCCAGTCGTTTGGCTCGGATCGATAAGCAATGCGGACCAGAGGACAGGCAGCTCGTTGCCACCACCTCCAAGGGTGGCTCGCTCGCCGCCATCTCGAGTGGGCTCATTGAAGCTCTCGATCCTGACCGGCAGGATGCGGCCGCACGCGAGCTGTTTCACTTGAAACCCGAGGACACACCCACCGACGAGCAGCTCGCAAAAGCGGCCATCCCGTTGAAGAAGGCAGCCGCGCAGCTGCTGATGGCCACGCCGCCGCTCAGGAAGCTCGTTATCGACTTGCGGCAGAAGTTCGAGCAGGTCGTCGACGAGATCAGCAAGGATGTACTCCTGCCGGACACCGGTCAGAGCCCAGAAGCACGGGAGAAAGCACAGGCGCTGGTCCGATCGTTCGAGCAGTATCTCGCTGAACACAAGGACGAAATCGACGCGCTCCAGTTCTTCTACTCGATGCCCCACACGAAGCGCCTGCGGTTCAAGGACATTCAGGCGCTCGCGCAGGCGATCTCGGCCCCGCCGCGCTCGTGGACCCCGGAGAAGCTTTGGCGAGCTTACGAGGCGCTGGAAAGATCGAAGGTGCGGGGAGCCTCAAGCGAGCGGCTACTCACGGACATCGTGTCGCTTGTGCGATTTGCGCTCCACCAGGACAGCGAGCTCGTTCCCCATGCGGAGCGTGTGCGCGAGCGGTACGAGCACTGGCTTGCTCAGCAGCTGAATAAGGGCCGAATGTTCACGGAAGAACAATTGCGGTGGCTGGGCATGATGCGTGAGCACATCGCAACCAGCCTCGAGGTAGACGTGGACGCCTTTGACTTCACCCCGTTCGCCAACCAAGGTGGCTTGGCTCGCGCGTCGAAGATCTTTGGGAAGAATCTCGGCGGCATCGTCCGGGAACTGAATGAGGCGCTTGCTGCATGACTGACGGCGACGTCCCAAACCCACCAAGAGGGTGGGCCTGCCGCCCACTTCAAGACCTCTGCACAAAAATCACGGATGGCACGCACAAGACACCCAGTTATCAGCCGCAGGGAGTTCGGTTCATCTCAATAAAGAATGTCAAGCCTTTCAAGCCCATCGACTGGGATGCTTACACAAAATTCATTAGACCAGAAGACAGTGCTGAGCTGCGACGGCGATGCGATCCGGAGTACGATGACATTCTCTTCCCGCGCATCGGTACTCTTGGATACGCGAAGAGGGTGGACTTTCACGAAGAGGTCTCACTATTCGTCGGTCTGGGCCTTCTGAAGCCCGACAAGGCGCTAGTAGAGCCGAAGTACCTTGAGTACTACATGAACACGCCTTGGATTACCGAGCTGTCCCATCGGCGGGCCACGGGATCAGGAAGACTAACGCTCGCGCTGGAGCAGACCCGGCGCCTGCCGGTACTTCTTGCTCCTCGCGCTGAACAAGTGAGAGTAGTGGAAGCTCTCGACTCCTACCTCACCCGCCTCGACGACGCCGCCGCGAGCCTCGAACGGGCGCGGGCCAAGCTGAAGGCATACCGTGCCTCCGTACTGAAAGCATCGGTCGAGGGGCGGCTCGTGCCGACCGAGGCATCTCTGGCCCGCGCCGGGAAGCGCGACTACGAACCGGCTGACGCCCTACTAGCCCGCCTCCTCGAGGAGCGTCGTCGCCGCTGGGAGGAGACGGAACTCGCTCGTCTGAAGGGTGCAGGGAAGGAGCCGGAGGGCGACAAGTGGAAGGCTCGGTATCGTGTGCCGATGGCTCCGGACACTTCTGTGCTTCCTGAACTTCCAGAGGGCTGGTGCTGGGCTACATCAGATCAGATGTTCTGGTTCATCACGAGCGGATCCCGCGGCTGGGCAAAGCATTACAGCGAGTCAGGGTCTCTTTTCATTCGGATCGGCAACCTAGACCACGAAAGCATCAGTCTAGACCTGTCTGAAGTCCAGTATGTTTCTCCGCCCGACCGAGCGGAGGGAACTAGAACGAGGGTCGCTCCGGGCGATGTGCTGATATCGATAACAGCGGATGTCGGTATGATAGCAGTCGCTCAAGAGGGACTTCAGGAGGCGTACATTAACCAACACGTTAGCCTCGCTCGTCCCGTCCCCGGTTTTTGCACTCCGTACCTCGCATGGTTTCTCGCAGCGGCGGAGGGAGGTCAGAAGCAATTGCGTGCTCTTCAAAGAGGAGCCACAAAGGCCGGCCTCGGGCTTGACGATATTCGTACGGTCAACGTGCCCCTTCCTCCTCTTTCCGAGCAATGCAGGATTGTTGACGAGGTTGAACGTCTTCTCTCCGTCGCCACGGATTGCGTGTTAGTGACCGTAGCTAGCGGGCATCGCTTGAATCGGCTGCGACAGTCCATTCTTAACTGGGCGTTTGAGGGCAAGCTCGTCGACCAAGACCCGAGGGACGAACCGGCAGCCACGCTGCTCGACCGCATCCAAGCTGAGCGCGTGCTCCCGGTCGAGCACGGAAGGCTCCGGATCAGGGCAGAAGGGGCGGGGCGTGACCGATCAGAGTGATCGCATCGTCAAGAAGCTGTGGAGCTACTGTCAGGTCCTCAGAGACGATGGTCTGAGCTATCAGGATTACCTCGAGCAGCTGACGTTCCTGCTCTTCCTGAAGATGGCAGATGAGCGTTCGGAATTGACCGGCCAGCCGCAGGCGATTCCGGACGGCTATCGCTGGGCCGACCTCGCCAACCCGAAGATGGAGGGCGTCAAGCTCGAACAGCACTACCGCGACACGCTCAGGAAGCTGGGCGAGCAGGGTGGCATGCTCGGGCTGATCTTCAGCAAGGCTCAGAACAAGATTCAGGACCCTGCCAAGCTCCGTAAGCTCGTCGTCGATCTCATCGGCAACGAGTCGTGGTCTGAGATGTCCGCGGACGTAAAGGGCGACGCCTACGAAGGGCTGCTCGAACGAAACGCCGAGGACACCAAGAGCGGCGCTGGCCAGTATTTCACGCCGCGGGCGCTGATCGACGCGCTCGTGGACTGTATCCGCCCGCGCCCGGGTGAGGTCATCGCCGACCCGGCGTGTGGCACGGGCGGCTTTCTCCTCTCGGCCCACAACTACCTAGCCAGCCATTACAAGCTGGACAAAGACCAGAAGCAGCATCTCCGCTATGACACCTTGCGGGGGATTGAGCTGGTCGATGCCGTGGCCAGGTTGTGCGCAATGAACCTGTTTTTGCACGGCATCGGCCCTGATGACACCAAGAGGAAGCCACCTGTCAAGACCGATGATGCTCTGCGTAGCGAGCCGTCCGAACTGGTCGACGTAGTGCTCACCAACCCGCCATTCGGGAAGAGGTCGTCCATTACCGTCATCAACGAAGAGGGCGAAACCGACAAAGAGTCCATCACCTACAACCGGCGGGACTTCTGGGTCACGACGTCCAACAAGCAACTCAATTTCGTCCAGCACGTGAAGTCGATGCTGACGATTCACGGGCGAGCGGCCGTGGTAGTACCGGACAATGTGCTGTTTGAGGGCGGGGCGGGCGAGAAGGTTCGACGGAAGCTCCTGAACGAGTGCGAGGTCCACACGCTCCTGCGTCTACCCACCGGCATCTTCTACGCGCAAGGCGTGAAGGCCAATGTCCTATTCTTCGACCGGAAGCCGGGGGCTAAGGAGCCGTGGACCAAGCAGGTCTGGATCTACGACCTGCGCACCAACAAAGAGTTCACGCTGAAGGAGAGGCGCATGGTACGCGCCGACCTCGACGAGTTCGTCGCGTGCTTCAATCCGGAGAACCGAAACAAGCGGAAGCCGATGTGGGACGAGAAGAAGCACCCCGACGGGCGGTGGCGAATGTTCGCCTACGACGAGCTGGTCGCCCGGGACAAGTGCAGTCTCGACATCTTCTGGCTCAAGGACGAGTCGCTGGAGGACTCGTCCAGGCTGCCGGACCCACACCTACTGGCGGCCGAGATCGCCGAAGACCTTCGCAGTGCCCTGGAGCAGATTGACTGCGTGCTCGGGGATCTTCGGCAGCGTGCGGGCATCGCCGAGGCACGGAACGGGCCACCAGGGGAAGGTCCGGAACTCAGAGGAAGAGGACCTTGAACCGGAAGCGACCGACTCATGAGCGACAAAGTTATTGGTAAGCTGGAACGCGTAGACTTGCGAGAAGTGTGGAAACATGAAGCACGCAGTTTTACGCAGTGGTTGGAAAACAATATAGACGTGTTGAACGAGGCACTTGACCTGACGCTCGTGAATGTGGACCGCGAGCAGGCTGCCGGTGCTTTCAGCGTCGATCTCGTTGCTGAAGACGAAGGTGGCGGCACCGTCATTATCGAGAACCAATTAGAGAAGAGCAACCACGATCACCTCGGAAAGGTGATCACGTACTTGACGGCGATGAGCGCTAAGGCAGCCATCTGGATTGTCTCCGACCCGCGTCCGGAACATGTTGCGGCCGTGGCATGGCTGAATGAATCGAGCAGTGGGGCATTCTACATGGTCAAGGTGGAGGCAGTGAGAATCGGCGGTTCTCCCGCCGCACCATTGTTCACCGTGATTGTCGGACCGTCAGAGGAAACGAAGGATGTCGGCCAGGCCAAGAAGGAGATCGCCGAGCGCTACGGCATCCGGAAGCGTTGGTGGACTCAGCTAGTGGAACGTTCAGTCAACGTTACGAAGCTCCACGCCCACATCACGCCAGGCGAGTATTCCTGGATTGGTACAAGCAGCGGGGTGCGCGGGTTGAACCTGAACTACGCTGTGACGCAGGACTCGTGCGCCGCGGAACTATATATTGACCGCGGCAAGGGAGCCGAGGGAGAGACCAAGGCAATCTTTGACCAGCTTGCCGGGCATAGGGCGCAGGTCGAAACCGCCTTCGGCGATAAGTTGAGTTGGGAGCGGCTTGACGGGAGACGGGCGTGCCGCATTCGGTACACCCAGTCCAGCGGTGGCTACCGCTCTCCAGAGGAGCAGTGGCCCACGCTGCAAGACGCGATCATTAAGGCAATGGATCGTTTAGAGAAGGCGCTCCGACCGTATTTGAAGGACTTGAAGTTGAGCGCGTGAAGTCCGTTTCCAGCACCTGGAGGACGGCGTCTTCGGTTCGCTGTGTCCTCCACGGACCGCGGACTGCGAGTCCGCTGCCCGATCACAACACACTGCTGCTTCGGATGTTACGGCGTGCTTTGCCGGAGTGTTTGCCGTTGGAGCCGCGTGGTCGCCCACTCGAGCAAGGCGGCGCCCAGCTCTCTCTCCCAGGGTCAACTGCCGGAGCCAGTTCCATCACCAGTAATCGCCGCGTTCCAGTTCCTCGAAAGCGAAGGTTGTGGGGTCCCGAGCGTCGGCGCGCCGGCGGTAGTTACGTTCGTGCTCGGCCTCCAGGGTCTCTCGATTCCAGATGTTGAACGGCTCGCCTTGCGATACGTCGGGGGCGGGGGACGGGCGGGAGCACATAGCGTACCTGAGAGCATCGTAGCAGTCGTCACCCCCCTCTCCGGTCTCCGCGTTCGCGTCGACCTTTAAGACGTCTTCAGGGTCATTCGGGTCGAGCACGATTGCCTGGAGCTGGGCAACGCACCTGCGGTTTCCCGGAGTGTTCATGAAGACGAGCGATGGGTTTTGCTCCGGCCCATACGCCAGGTACCGACGAAGAGCAACGAGCCCCGGAATCCGCCTAATGTTCGCTGGGCTCAGGTAGATCCGGTGCCGGGCGAACTCCTCTTCGGTCGAAGGTGCGGTGTCACCGCGCGCCCGGTATTGCGCGAAGCAGTCGTGACCGGCAGCAATCATGGAGAACTTAGACACGTCGAAGTGATGGCCGATGCGTTCGGCGATCTCACGGTCGTGCATCCGCCGGCCAGTGAGAGTGTCGACGACGTAGACCACGCCACGCTCGTCGGTCACGCACGCCACGAAGCACCAGGGGTGCGCGTACCCCCAGTCGAAGCTTCCGAACCATGCCCAGTGCGCCGGAGGCTCGAAGTTAGGAACGATGTGTACGTCGGGATTCAAGTCCAGCGCCGCCCCCGCAACGACGTCCCAGTTTCCGAAACGCCACGCCTTGTACAGCTCAGGATTTCCAACTGCTGCGAGGCGGCTCTCGTACTGAGGGTCGTGCTTAACAAGGGCGAGGTTATCCTCGAGCCTTGCGGGAATGAAGACCGCTTCGATCTCGAGAGCAAGGTTGGGCTGTGGACGATACTTGAACGGCGTCATGGGCGGCACGGGATCGATGTACCGACGCCTTACCCACTGGTGCCCCGGGCCGCCAGGGTTTCCGGTCGATCGCCGCACGCATGGGACGCCGTGGGGTGAGCGGAGCGTGGCCCACAGTCGATCAACCGGCGCCGGCTGTGGCCAGCTCTGCAGCTCGTCGAACCCCATCCAGGTGTACTGGTGCCCTTGATACTCGTCAGCGTGCTCGTCTCGATCTAAGTGTCGGAGGCGTAGTGTTGCCACGTTCGGGAAGGTCCAGGTGCGGGAGCCAGCGTTATAGGACGCACGTACGGGAGCGTACAGTTCGCGTGACCGACGCTCGATTTCTTCAAGCTCCGGGTAGGTGCGGCGGAAAAGGATGCCCCGAGCCGCGCTCCCATAGCGTCCCGCGTGAGCGGCGAAGTCGCCAAGAAGGCCGTCCGTCTTCCCGCCGCCTCGAGCGCCGCCGAAGAAGACATCCGGGATCGGGCAGCTGAGGAGCGCCTCTTGGGGACCCGCCTGGGGTCGCCAGACGACGGGGCGCTTACGTCTAATCATGTGCTTCCAGCTCTCAGGGCTTTGCGGTGACGCATTACCCATTCAGTCGCGTCTACCGCGACTGGTGGCACCTCCACGATGAAGCGGTGTTCGTGTTCTACTTGGCCATCAACTTCAATCTGCCGGCCCAACCCGAACTCTAGCAGGGCGCGCGCGGCCGCCACGACGTCCTTGGGATCTGACGATTGACTCGTCACGATCTCAATGAGTCGGGGTAACGCCTGGGCCGCGCCGCGGAGCGCAAGCTGGCGGACGGCGTTTCGCGGGCGGCCGGGGCCGCCGCGATTCGTGCCGCCACGCCGTAGCGAGCCGCCGTGCGCCTGTGGCTCCAACCGAGGCGGCACCGGGGAATTCGCCGGGGTTTTCTCACATTGGGCCATTGGGCTCTTAGGGTAAGAATTAAGGGCCGGCAGCACAATACATCGTCGACACGTAACTCAACGTGAATTACCCCCTGCCGGGCCTGCCACCTATAATGCGCTACGGGGAGATGAGGCCTCGTCGAGCAAGAGCGGTACTTCGCCCTCTGACCTGACCCCGGCCACAATCTGCTCCTTGATCCGCGCGATCGCCCGGCGGTCGCGCATGGGGTCGCGCACCTGTTCCAATTGTTCCAGCTTTCTGGCGAGCCGCGCTATGGTCTCTTTGCGCGTACGGTCCCAGCGCTCACGATGGCGGGCCCGAACCTCCGAGAGCACCAGAGCCTCCAGGGCATCAAGCAGCTCCTGACCTTTAGGCAGTAGGCCTTCGAAGAAGCGCACGAGCCGCTGTCGCTGGTAAGGCTGCTCTGCCGCGCGCCGGCTGAGAGCCTCCACGAGGTAACGCCGAAGCTCGGCCGCCAGGTCGCTCTCGGGCTGGTAGAGGCCGGGCATGGTAGGACCGCGGCCTAGCACGAGGTAATCGAGGGTCGTTCCCATCTCCTCGGCGAAGGTTACGAGGCTGGGGCTGAATGGCGTGGATGGCTTCCGGGGTCTGAACCACTGCTTGATCGTTCCCTCGCTCAGCCTCGGGCGCGGGCCGCCCTTCGGCCGGTGGCTGTATGCGTACGGGGTCCCGCGCCCCAGACGCCGGGTGATCAGCTCCTTGGCTCGCCGCCGAAACTCCGCATCGAGAGTAGCCACATCATCCCCCCATATAGGACGTAATGACATCTCACTGTAGGGTGTATAATAGGATATAGGTTGCATCTAGCGCAAGCATACCCCGCCGTCGTACAGTCGTCAGACCATGAACAGCGTTAAAGCACACGCCGCGGCCCTCGCGCGCCGTCGGGCAGAGACGCTAACCCCCGAGCGGCGGTCGGAGATTGCTCGGCAGGCAGCCCGCGCTAGGTGGGACCGAGATCGGGAGAGAAAAGCCCCTGCTCGGGGCACCGGAACGAGCCGGCAGCTCGGGGATGAGGGGCAGCATTGACGCCGGATCGGTGCGTTCTACGCCCGGACGGCGCTGGAGGTCGCAGTGACGGTCGTACGCAGGAGGAGAACGTCTCCCGAGGTGTCCTGGTGAAGTACGCCGCGGTTCGTCGTCATCTAGACCATACCGCAGCACTTGAACGAAACACGGTTGCGTTGATCCGGCTTACCGCTGCCCTTGAGTCTCTCTCGGTTCTGGCAGAGCGTCCGGTGAGTGATCACTAACGTGTACACCAAGCTCTTCAACACCATCATCCACTCGACGGTTTGGCGTGAGGAGATGCACGTCAAGGTCGTGTGGATCACGATGCTCGCGATGGCCGACCCGGAGGGCGACGTCTGGGCATCTATCCCGGGGCTGGCAGACGCGGCCCGCGTTAGCCTCGACCAATGCCAGGACGCACTTGCTCGGCTGAGCTGCCCCGATCCCTACAGCCGGACTCGCGAGCATGAAGGTCGCAGGATCGTGATGATCGATGGGGGCTGGCGCCTTCTCAACTACCCGAAATACCGGCAGATGCGCGATGCGGAACACCGCCGTGCCCAAGTACGCGAAGCGGTACGTCGTCATCGGGCGGGGCGGCAGCAGTCAGTTGGGGTGAAATCAGATGTAATCAGCGGTAGTCCGTTGAAAACTCAGTCAGAGTCAGAGTCAGAAGAAGCACATCAACTGCCGCACGCCGCATTGTGTCGGCGTAAGTACCCGAACGAGTTCGAAACAGCATGGGCCGCATACCCTCGCAGGGCTGGTGGAAACCCCAAGCGGTTGGCGTTCAAGGCGTGGTCAAAGCGGGTGAGAGATGGCGCGTCGTCAGGCGAGATCCTCGCTGGGGTCGAGCGTTACGCCCGCTACTGCAAGGCCACGGGGAAGGAGGGCACGGAGTACGTGAAGCACGCCGCCACGTTCTTCGGCCCCGAGGAGTACTTCCGTGAACCATGGGTCCTGCCGAGCGCGTCGCGCGAAGGCGGCCCGCGTGATGCCTATCTGAAGCCCGCGGAGCTGGCTACGTGAGTTCTGCCGTGAAGCCCCGCGCGCTCCAGTTCGACACTGTGAACTCTGCTTTGCTCAGTGCACTCGCTGAGCGGAACGGGGGTCCGGTTGAAGCAATGCCCACCCCGTTCGCGACGTGGAACCGCGCCTGCCGCGACGCTGGCGGCGGCGAGGGGCTCGCCAAAGGTTGGCACGTTTGCATCGCCGGTGCGACCGGCGCAGGAAAGTCGCTCCTCGCCCTCAACATGGTCGCGACCGCCCTCCGCTCGGGTGCGGCCGTGTGTTACATCAGCCTCGAGATGTCCCAGGAGCAGCTGGTCACGCGGCTCGTCGCGCTCACCACCGGGACGTCGGTACGCCACCTCGAGCCTGGCAAATCGTTTCACCCGCAGATCGCGCGTACAGCCAATGCGGACTTCGTTGCCTTGCTCGATCGGACCGAGGGCTCCATCCGCGTCAACCGTTACCCGCTTCGCGATCTGACCGACCTCGACTTGGTGTTCGGCTACTACAGCGAGCGCGAGCCTTGCACTCTGTTCGTAACGGACTACCTCCAGCTCGCTTGGGCCGGTGGCGCACGGTCCATGCTGGAGTCGATCACGGAAGTTTCCCACGCTATTCGGGCCCGGGCCCGAGAGCACAGCATCGTGAGCATCGGCCTGTCGCAGTTCAACCGCAGTACGAGCGCCAACCGACAGGAACGACCCCGGGTCGAGGGGCTGATGGGCGGCTCACCGCTTGAGAACGACGCTGACCAAGTCCTACTCCTTGACCACTCTGCTTATGAGCGCCTGGGTCCGCACGCTGGCCGGACGAACCTCCTCCTGGCCAAGAACCGCCACGGACCGCAGGTCGAGATCCCGATCGTTTGGGATTACCAAACGCTACAGGTCCGTGAGCAGTGCACAGGCGAGGACCCCGAGTTGTCGGCCAGAACGGCGATGCAGGAGGGCGCGTGAAAGCGTTGAGCGTCGGCCTCTCCGCGGCCTCCGACGTCATCCTGACCCGTGCCGAGGTCGCTGCATGGCTCAAGATCAAGCCGCGTCAAGTGGAACGGCTCGGGGTGCCGTGCCTTGACCTAGGTCGGAAGACCAAGCGGTACCTCATGAAGGAAATCCTCACGTGGCTCGAGGAGCAACGGACCCGTGATCGCGACTGACGGCGACGACGTCGTCGCGTGACTCACTACCAGAGGGGCTTCGGAATCGCTCCGCGTAGCGATCTCCGCAGGAACCTTCGGCAATATCTGGAGCCTGAGCGAGAGACTTGACGACAGTCGACTTACTAACACACTGTTAGGTGCAACCATGACTCTGGACGCTGCGGTTCGACGCGCCATTGCCCGTGCCCCTGGTTCCACCCGAGAGCTTGCGAAGCAGGCTGGGGTCTCGCACGTCGTCTTGTGGGCGATCGAGCACCGTCGCGAGCGAGCCACACGCCGGGTCGCCCGACTGGTGGCGGCCGCGCTTGAGCGGTGGGGCAAACAGTGCGCCGGTGATGCCGCGCGCGTGCGGGCAGCGCTCCGGGGTCGCTAACTACAGGAGGAGTCATGCGCGGACAGGGCAGAGTTTACCGACCGCGTGTACGCGGCCGTGAGGTCGCCACGTGGTGGCTCGACTATTCCATCGACGGGAAGCGACACCGAGAGCCGGCGGACACAAAATCAAAGGGCGAGGCGTTCGACGTACTCCGGCAGCGGATTGGCGACCGCAAAACAGGAAAGGTGGTCGGCCGTCCCGACAAGCTCACACTGGCAGGGCTTCGAGCCGGTTTGGAGCGTCACTACAAGCGCGAGGGGAACCGGTCCCTGCGCCGGGCGCAGCAGGCCCTAGATCACCTTGAAGAGTTCTTCGGCGTCGACACGCGCGCCATGCGGATCACGAAGTCTCGCGTCGGGGAATACATGGAGCACCGCATGGCGGAAGGCGCCGCCCGGGGTACCGTGTGCTACGAGGTGCGTGTGCTCGGGGCAGCGTTCGGCGTCGCGGTCGACGACGAGCTGCTCGCCGTCCGACCGGTCTTCAAGCTGCCCGCGCTCCGCAACGTGCGTTCCGGCTTTTTCGAGGATGGGGACTTCGCTGCCCTCCTGCTAGAACTCCCCGCCCATGTGCGACCGCCTGTCCAGTTTCTACGTATGACTGGGTGGCGGAAGGCTGAAGCACTAGGGTTTACGTGGGATCAGGTGGATTGGGAAGGACAGGTGATGCGGCTGTACCCATCCCAGACCAAGGGTCGCGATGCCCGCGTGTTTCCCTTTGGCCTCGCGTCAGCGTTGAAGCTGTTGCTCGAGGAGCGTTGGGCGCAGCGGGATGGCCGGTTTGTTTTCCACCGGAACGGTCGGCGCATAAAGAGCTTTCGATCCGTTTGGAAGCGGGCGTGCAAGAAGGCTGGCCTGGAAGGCCGGCTTGTGCACGACCTCCGGCGCACGGCTGCCCGCGACTTCCGTCGTCGCGGCGTGTCAGAAGGCGAGATCATGAAACTCTGCGGCTGGAAGTCGCGCGCGATGTTCGACCGCTACAACATCATCGATGAGGCCGACCTCGCAGAAGCCGTAGCGAAGCGGTTCAAGGACCCACAACGGCAAACAAAAGGGCAAATTACGGCAAACAGTGGCACTCCCACCGTTCAAGTCAGCCCGCTAAGTTCTTCTCCTGCATAGTTTCGGCCAGGTAGCTCAGTTGGTAGAGCAGCGGACTGAAAATCCGCGTGTCGGCAGTTCGATTCTGCCCCTGGCCATCGTTGTTACAGTCGCTGACAGAGTTTCCCCGATGCGATGTAGGCAGCGCGCCCTTCGGGGGACCGCGTCCCCGAGTCCCATGTGTC
>JACXTT010004146.1_pt1 | contig 21680 bp, 25 predicted proteins | sample 9270951 | NCBI WGS metagenome assembly JACXTT01 (sample SAMN15532306, study PRJNA645909) | rock metagenome | isolation source: weathered quartz diorite | place: Puerto Rico | collected 2017-06-21
ATGTAAGTCTTCATAGTTTTCAATGGCTGATTATTGTTGTTTCATTATATCGCGATTTGCGGCGGCATGAATTCTCATCTTTAATTGCTGTAGCCCCAACATGCGGTAAAATGTGCTCACATGAAAAGTAAACATCCATCAGTGCCGCTGGTCATGGTGTTTGCCGGTAACGACCCCACCGGCGGGGCGGGGATTCAAGCCGACATCGAAACGCTGGCCAGTATGGGTTGCCAGGCGGCGCCGGTGATCACCGCCGTCACCGTGCAGACTACGCATGACGTCATCACCTACTCGGCCATGAGCGCAGCGCTGGTGATCGAGCAGGCGCGGGCGGTGCTGGAGGAAATGCCCGCGGCCGCCTTCAAAATCGGAATGATTGGCACACGCGAGATCGCCGAGGCGATACATACTCTATTAAAAGACTATGCCGACGTCCCTGTGGTTCTTGACCCGGTGTTGTCGGCGGGCGGCGGCTATCCCTTGGCGGACTGTTCGTTGCAACAGGCGATGATCTCATTGCTGCTGCCTTTGACAACGGTGTTGACGCCGAATAGCCTGGAGGCACGCAAGCTGGCGCCCGAGGCGGATACACTGGAGGCCTGCGCGCAACAACTCATGGATCAAGGCAGCGAATTCGTACTCATCAGTGGCACCCACGAGGATACTCCCGAGGTCGTGAATAGCCTATACGGCAATCGCCGCCGGCTCGAGTCGTTTAGCTGGGAACGGTTACCTTATAACTACCACGGTTCAGGCTGTACGCTGTCGTCTGCCGTTGCCGGCATGCTGGCGCATGGGCTGGAACCGTTCACCGCGGTGTACGAAGCGCAGCACTATACCTGGGAGACGCTTAAACACGGTTACCGGATTGGTAAGGGGGGCTATCTGCCGAACCGTTTGTACTGGGCACGCAATGAAGAAGGTCAGGACGCATGAATCAGATCTTGCATAGCTGTGGCGATGTCAAAACGCAATGGCGCGGACTCTATGCGATTGCCGACACCGGCCTGATCGGCAGCGATTTAATGGATCGTGTCGCACAAGCCCTGCAGGGTGGTGCAGCGGTTGTGCAATACCGCTCCAAGGAGCCGGACCCGCTGTGCTGTAGCGAAGAGGCGCGCGCCTTGCTCGCGCTCTGCCGCCGTCACGGCGCGCGCTTAATCATCAACGACGACGTCGCGCTGGCGGAAATTATCGGTGCTGACGGTGTCCACATCGGGCGTGATGACGCGAGTCTCGCCGAGGCGCGGGCCGTACTGGGACCGCGAGCGGTAATCGGCGTCTCCTGTTACAACTCGCTGGAGAGTGCCCTGGAGGCGCAAGCCGCCGGCGCCGATTACGTCGCCTTCGGACGCTTCTTCGCTTCGCTTACCAAACCCAATGCCGTGCTGGCGGATCTACCGCTGTTACACGAGGCCAGAAAAAAAATATCCCTCCCCATCGTCGCCATCGGCGGCATTACACCTGAGAACGGCGCGGCGCTCATTAACGCAGGCGCCGATATGTTGGCGGTGATACACGGCCTATTCGGCCATCCGAATGTGACCTGTGCGGCAAACCATTACACAAAACTTTTTCAACCGTGAGAAAAAAATGAACACCTCTCATTCGCATGCGCTTTTTTTACAAGCCCAGCAACACATTCCGGGTGGCGTCAATTCACCGGTGCGCGCCTTCCACGGCGTAGGCGGAGAACCTTTATTCTTCAAGCGCGGCGTAGGCGCGTATCTGATTGATGAAGACGATAACCGTTATATTGATTACGTCGGCTCCTGGGGGCCGATGATAGTCGGTCACGCCCACCCGGCGGCGGTCAAGGCGGTGCAAGAGGCGGCTGCGCGCAGCCTCGGCTTCGGCGCACCAACCGCTGTCGAAACCGAGATGGCCGACAGGCTGTGTGCCTTGATGCCCTCCATCGAGATGGTGCGGCTGGTAAGTTCCGGCACCGAGGCCACCATGACCGCGCTGCGTCTGGCGCGCGGTTATACGAAACGCGACAAAATAATCAAATTCGAGGGCTGCTATCACGGACACTCCGACTCGTTGCTCATCAAGGCCGGTTCCGGCGCGCTCACACTGGGTGTGCCGACCTCGCCGGGTGTGCCCGCCGCGCTCGCCGAGCATACGATTACGCTGACCTATAACGACCTCGACCAGGTACATACTGCTTTTCAGAGGTATGGAAATGACATCGCTTGCATCATCGTCGAGCCAGTGGCAGGTAATATGAATTGCGTACCGCCGCTGCCGGGATTTCTCGCAGGCCTGCGTAGCGTGTGTAACGAATACGGCAGCGTGTTGATTTTCGATGAAGTGATGACCGGCTTTCGCGTCGCCTTGGGTGGCGCGCAACAACTCTATGGCATCAGGCCGGATCTCACCACGCTCGGCAAGGTGATCGGCGGCGGGCTACAGGTCGCCGCCTTCGGCGGCCGTAAAGACATCATGCAGCACATCGCCCCGCTGGGGCCTATTTACCAGGCCGGCACACTGTCAGGAAATCCGGTGGCGCTCGCGGCGGGCCTTGCCACGCTCGATCTGATCTCTCAACCCGATTTCTTTTCCAAGCTCGGCGCAACAACAAGGCGCTTGACCGACGGCATTAAGGAACGCGCAAAAAAGGCGGGTATTCCTTTCACCACCAATCAGGTTGGCGGAATGTTTGGACTGTTCTTTGCGAAAGAAAACAGCATTCACAACTTCGCGCAGGTCATGGCCTGCGATGTCGAGCGTTTCAAAAAGTTTTTCCATGGCATGCTGAAGGAGGGGGTGTATCTCGCGCCTTCCGCCTTCGAAGCCGGTTTCGTCTCAGCCGCTCACGGCGATAACGAAATTAACGCCACACTGGCTGCGGCGGATCGGGTATTGGCAAAGCTATAGCAGGCTGTTGAAAAACCCATGGATGGGCTTTTTCACAACCTGATAGGGAACCGTTGTCCCCAACATCGTTCCCGGCGTAAGAATCAGAGACTACTTCTTGCTCGAAGAAAACATGCGCGGCAGTATCCCATCATGTGAAGAGAAGTGATGCAACAGCGCCATACCCACATGACCGCCCCAATAAATCCACACAAAAGTGGAGATGAATTGATGCAGCTCGCTCGCCGCACCGGTGAGCATATTAAGTTTGCCGTCCTCGGGCATAAAAAAGAACAGCACGGCGCCCGTTGTGGCGATGCCGAGCACGGCCAATAAACCCAGCCCATGAATGACGCCGGCAAGCTTGTCCTTTGGACCACCCGGCGGCATCTTCCCTTTAAGGGCATCACGCAGGGCGGTTACAATCTCGTTGCGACCCTGTTTGCTCCAGGGCAGCAGGTGACGCACACCGTATCCGCCCAAGCCCCATATACTCCATGCCCAATGCAACAGCACTATGACCAAAGCGGACATACCGAGCCACTCGTGCACGTCAAGCATGAACGATCCAAAACCTGATAAAGGATGCCCAGGCTCGGGTTTTTCAATAACCAAGCTATTAAACAGTTGCAAAGTTACCGTAATTGCCAATCCAAAATGCAGAAAACGGGTAGCCCGGTCCCATTGTTGGGGCGTGTGTCGACTGACCATAAAAATCTCCTTAAACAAACGGCCGGCAGCAGGGTCTGCCCGGCGCGCATGGTAACTCAGAGCTCCTCAGCCTCGTGCTGTTCGGAGGTCTTTTCGTTGTGATCCTCAGAGCTGTTGTCTTGCGCCTCTGACCCAGATCTAGCTTGCCGTTCTGCGGTATGGCGATTACCCATATCCTGTGCTTTATTAGACGTTATGTCTCTGCGCTGTTCAGTCGTCTGTGACTCTTTGCGCTCAGCCTCGGCGCCGCTTGCGAATACTGTTGTGGAGGCTATCATAACCAATGTGGCGCCGGCTAAAACACCCAAAATCAACTTGCTCGATTGCCTATTCCCGCTCCAGGTAAATACGTTGAATTATTCAACGTGGGCACAGCATGCCACTCCGCCCATTACGCAGCCCTTTCCACACCATTAATAATTAGTAATGCGCCCAATCCCCAACCTGCCTTATGATTAAGCCATGCGCATACTGATTGTCGAAGATGACCGGCAAGCTTCGGACTACCTCGCTAAAGGCCTGAGGGAGCAAGGCTATGTGGTGGATCAGAGCTATGACGGGAAAGCAGGCTTGCACCTCGCTATGACCGAAAATTACGATGTACTGGTAGTGGATCGCATGCTGCCCGGCCTGGATGGGCTGTCGCTGGTTCAGTCGTTGCGCGACAATGACAAACGCACGCCGGTATTGATACTCAGCGCGCTCGGCGAGGTGGATGACAGAGTCAAGGGTCTGCAAGCAGGGGGCGATGACTATCTCACCAAACCCTATGCCTTCTCCGAGTTGGTGGCGCGTATCGAGGCGTTACTGCGCCGTGGCAGCGAGACCCGTGCTGACAGCCGCTTGCGGGTAGCAGATCTGGAGATGGATCTGCTCGCGCGTAGCGTGACGCGCAATGGGCAGCGTATAGAGTTACAGCCGAGGGAATTCCGTTTGCTGGAATACCTGATGCGACATCACGACCAGGTAGTGACGCGCACCATGTTGCTGGAAAAGGTCTGGGATTACCATTTCGATCCGCAGACCAACGTCATCGATGTCCACATTAGCCGTCTACGCCAGAAGATAGATAAAAGTTTTGCCACGCCCCTGCTACAAACAGTGCGCGGGGCGGGGTATTGCCTGCGTGCGCCTGCCTAATCTATTACGCACTACAGCTTTCCGCCTAACCCTCTTGTATGTCGGCCTGTTCGGAATCTCCAATATCGTACTGCTGGGTTTTATTTATTGGACCACCACCCGCTATATGGATCAGCAGATGGACATGGGAATTTCGGCGGAGGCCGACACCTTGCGCGATGCGTATAACCAGGGGGGGCTTGATGAGTTGCGCCGCATCATAGACCGGCGCAGTGCGGCAGGAGATGAAACGGAACGCGTTTATCTTTTAGCGACCTCGGGGCAAACGCAACTGGCCGGCAATATGAAGATCTGGTCGGGTGTAACGCCTCCCGTTGCCGGCTGGTCCCGCATCACCCTGTCCGCCAACGGCAATTATCACGATGAGGAGCAAGAGGCCCATCGGGCGCGGATCTTGACGGCTGCCTTGTCGGGCGATTACTACCTCGTCGTGGGACGTGAACTGCACGAGCGGGAAGAACTGCGCCGCTACACGCTGTTAACGCTGTTATGGGCGTTCGGCATCACGCTTACCTTGGGTCTGCTGGGCGGCTTGGTGATGAGCCGCAATGTGCTGCATCGCATAGACGGCATCAACCGCACCGGCCGGGCGATCATGGCCGGACATCTCGCGCGGCGCATCCCCCTGGCCGGCAGCGGCGACGAGTTCGACGAACTGGCGGAGAATCTCAACCGGATGCTCGATAAGATCGAACAGCTCATGGGCGCAACGCGCATGGTTACCGACAGCATCGCCCACGACTTGCGCGGCCCGCTCAACCGCCTGCGCAGCCGGCTGGAAGTTGCGCAGCTTGGCGCACAACCCATCGCGGAATACCGCGCTGTGATGGAGCAGTCGCTGGCCGATGTAGACGGGTTGCTCGAAACGTTTAACGCACTGCTCGGCATCGCCCACGCGGAAGCGGGTGGACGCCGCAGCGATTGGGAGAGAGTGGATCTCGGTCCTATCGTGCGCGACATCGTCGAACTTTATCGCCCTCTCGCTGAGGATCGCAACCACACACTCAGTACCCGCATTCAGGAGAGTCTTGGGCTTTATGGCAGCCGCCAGTTGCTCGCACAGGCGCTTTCCAACCTGCTCGACAACGCCATTAAATATACGCCGCCGGGAGGATTTATCGAGGTCACAGCGGCACACTATAATGGCAGGCTTGAAATCAGCGTCGCCGATAACGGCCCAGGTATTCCGGAGGCATCGCGGCAACAAGCCTTGGAACGCTTCGTGCGTCTGGATGCCAGCCGCAGCACACCCGGCAGTGGATTAGGCTTGAGCCTGGTGCGCGCCGTTGCGCAATTACATTACGCCGAACTGGAACTTGCCGATAATCATCCCGGCCTCAAGGTTATAATGCGCTTTTCCGAACAGTCCGTTTCTGCGGATTGATAATCAGCCTGGCAATAGTTTATTCATCATGTTTGATACCCTGAGCGGGCGTCTCGTCCGCACCCTGAAAAATCTGCGCGGCCAAGGGCGCCTCAGCGAAGACAACATCAAGGACAGTCTGCGCGAGGTGCGCATGGCCTTGCTGGAGGCGGATGTCGCCTTGCCGGTGGTGCGCGAGTTTGTGGAGCAGGTGCGCGTGCGTGCCGTGGGCCAGGAGGTCATGCAGAGCCTGACGCCCGGGCAGGCGCTCATCAAGATCGTGCATGACGAGCTTATCAGGGTGATGGGCGAGTCCAGCGCAGAACTGGATCTCAATGTTCCGCCCCCCGCGGTGATACTCATGGCCGGTCTGCAAGGCTCCGGCAAGACCACCAGCGTCGCCAAACTGGCGCGCTGGCTCAAGGAGCGCAAGAAAAAGTCGGTGTTGGTGACCAGCGCTGACGTCTACCGCCCGGCCGCAATCGAACAGCTGCGTGTCCTGGCCGGCGATGTCGGTGTGCAATTCTTTTCCAGCGACGCCTCCCAGGATCCGCAGGCGATAGCGCTGGCGGCGTTGCAGCACGCTCGCAATCAATTGATAGACGTACTACTGGTTGATACCGCGGGACGCTTGCACATAGACGCTGACATGATGGATGAAATCCGCCGTCTGCATGCGGCACTCAGCCCGGTGGAAACCCTGTTTGTAGTGGACAGCATGACCGGCCAGGACGCCGCTAACACCGCCGCCGCCTTCCACGCCGCCTTACCCTTGACCGGTGTGATTCTTACCAAGACCGATGGCGATGCGCGCGGCGGAGCGGCGCTCTCGATCCGGCACATCACCGGAAAACCCATCAAGTTTCTGGGCACGGGCGAGAAGACCACCGCCCTGGAGCCCTTTTACCCAGACCGCATCGCCTCGCGCATCATGGGTATGGGCGATGTACTGAGCCTCATTGAGGAGGCTCAGTACACTGTGGACCATCAGCATATCGAGAAATTCGCCAGCAAGCTCAAGAAGGGCAAAGGATTCGATCTGGAGGACTTCCGCGATCAATTGCGCCAGATGCGCAAGATGGGCGGCGTGGCGGGTTTGATGGACAAGCTGCCCGGCATGTCCAATGTCCCGGAAGCGGTGAAAAGCCAGATCAATGAGCGCGAAACCCAACGCCTGGAGGCGATTATCAATTCGATGACGCCGCTTGAGCGGCGCCAGCCCGATCTCATCAAGGGTTCCCGCAAGCGCCGCATCGCCGCAGGCTCCGGCGCCCAGATACAAGACGTAAACCGCATGCTAAAACAATTCGAACAAATGCAGCGGATGATGAAACAAGTCTCCAAAGGCGGCATGGCCAAGCTACTGCGTGGCCTAAAAGGCCGTATTCCCTTCTAAAACCGGCACAAAGCCTTCCTTATCGGCCGGAATTTGATTAAAATACTGTGCTAACCAGAGGCGGTTGGTAGTTTTGCACTGCTTCAATACGATGAGCGAGAGGACAGTATGGTAACAATTCGTTTGGCACGCGGCGGCGCTAAGAAACGTCCCTTTTACAACATTGTCGTCACCGACAGCCGTAACAAGCGCGACGGCCGTTATATCGAGCGGGTAGGTTTTTATAACCCGATTGCGGCGGGACAGGAAACGGGTTTTTTGGTGCAGAAGGAACGGGTGGATTATTGGCTATCCAAGGGCGCCAAGACCTCCGAACGGGTGGCTGACCTCATCAAGCAACACAGCGCCTGACCACCTCGCCGAACTCCGCAATAGTGCCGGTAGGGCGCATCATCGGACCCTACGGTGTGCGCGGCTGGTTGAAGGTATATTCGTACACCCACCCCAAGAAAAATATTCTGGACTATGCCCCCTGGTTTATACAGCTGGGGCAGGGACCCGCGGAAGTGCGACGTTTGATAGACGGCCGTGTGCACGGCAAAAACATCGTTGCCCAGGTTGAGGGTTGCAGCACACGTGAACAGGTGAGCCGCTGGGTCGGCGCCGAGATTTCGGTCGAACGCTCCAGGTTGCCACGTCTCGAACCCGGCGAATATTACTGGGCGGATCTCATAGGCTGGAAAGTGATTACCGTGACGGGCGTAGAGCTGGGGACGGTGGATCATCTTCTGGAAACCGGGGCCAACGATGTCGTGGTCATTAAAGGCGAGCGTGAGCGGCTGATTCCATATATTAAGGGTAGCGTGATACGCGAAACCGATCCGGTGGCCAGGGTCTTATGGGTAGATTGGGACCCGGAGTTTTAGTATGGAAATAGCGGTCGTCACGCTGTTTCCCGATATGTTTAAGGCCCTGACCGATTACGGCGTCACCGGCCGGGCGGTGCAACGAGGCGTGGTGCGGCTAAGCGGCTGGAACCCTCGGGATTACAGCGAAGACCGCCAGCGCACGGTAGATGATCGTCCTTACGGCGGCGGGCCGGGTATGGTGATGCGAGTGGAGCCTCTGTCCGCGGCCATAGCCGCGGCGCGGCAAGCGGTGGGCGAGGGCAGCCGGGTCATTTATCTCTCGCCGCAGGGCAGAAGGCTCGATCAGACCGGCGTGAACCAGCTCGCTGCGTTACCCGGGCTGGTGCTGGTGGCGGGGCGTTACGAAGGCGTAGATGAGCGCGTCATCGCCACACAGGTGGACGAAGAGTGGTCCATCGGCGATTACGTGCTGAGCGGCGGCGAGTTGGCCGCGATGGTGATTATAGATGCCCTGACGCGCCGGCTGCCGGGCACGCTGGGCCACGAAGATTCGGCGCAGCAAGACTCTTTTGCGGAAGGTCTGCTGGAGTATCCGCACTACACCCGGCCCGAGGACAGCGCGGGCTTAAAGGTGCCGGAGGTGCTGTTAAGCGGCGATCACCAGGCCATCCTGCGCTGGCGCCGGAAACAGGCATTGGGCCGAACCTGGTTAAGGCGGCCTGATTTATTAAAGCATTTGCAGTTGGACCAGGAACAGCAGAAACTGTTGAACGAATTTATTGAAGAACAAGGGAATCCATCATGAACAAGATCATTGCACAACTCGATGCCGAACAGATGTCTCGCAAACTTCCCAATTTCAGCCCCGGCGACACGGTCGTGGTTCAGGTCAAAGTCAAGGAAGGTGCGCGCGAGCGTCTGCAGGCCTTTGAAGGCATCGTCATCGCCAAACGCAATCGCGGCCTGAACTCGAGCTTTACCGTGCGCAAGATGTCACACGGCGAGGGCGTGGAGCGCGTGTTCCAGACCTACAGCCCCGGCATCCAGGACGTCTCCGTGAAAATGCGCGGAGAAGTACGGCGCGCCAAGCTTTATTATCTGCGCGATCTACAAGGCAAGGCCGCGCGCATCAAGGAAAAACTGTAAACACACCTGTTTAGCTCACACGGGATGAGGTTATAATCTACACCATGACCAGCCCTCCCGACGCTGAGTATGACGCTGTAGCCTACATCCCCAGCCTCAATGTGAGGCTGGGGGTGCATACCCGTCAGCACGCCTTGTCCGGCATAGACTTTCTGCCCTCCAAAGGACCCGAACTCAAAGCGGCCTCGCCCCTGGCGCGGCGCATCGTCGCCGAGCTTCAGGCCTATTTCTCCGATCCGCATACACGCTTTTCCATACCGCTGCATCTGTCCGGCACCGCCTTCCAGCGCCGTGTTTGGCGGGCGCTGTACAGACTGCCCGCGGTCCGCACCGCTCAGTATGGCGAACTCGCCAGACAACTCGGCAGCGGCGCACGCGCCATCGGTAACGCGTGCCGCGCTAATCCCATCCCTATCGTCATCCCCTGTCACCGTGTGTTGGCCGCGCACGGATTGGGCGGCTATTCAGGAAAAACAAAAGGCTCCCTGCTCGGCATCAAACGTTGGTTGTTAGATCATGAGTCGCGTGCCTGACGTCGGCAGCATCGGCGCAGCGAACGCGCGGCTGATTGACACGGTAATAGATGCGCTGTGGCTGGAACGCGGACTCAGTGAACATACCCGCAGCGCCTACCGCACCGATCTGCAAATCCTGTCCGCCTGGTTAAACGCGCGCAACCTGGATCTGCGCAGCGCACAACGCGCGGATCTGCTGGATTATCTTGCCGCGCGCGCACGCAGCGACTTCAGTCCACGCTCCACCGCGCGTCTACTCTCTGCGCTGCGCCGCTTTTACCAATATCTGAGCCGCGAAGGCGGCATAGCGGAAGACCCCAGCGCACGCATCGCCGCGCCGAAGCTGGGCCGCCCATTACCGAAATTACTTACCGAAGAAGAAGTTGAGGCGCTATTGGCCGCGCCGGCGACGGAAAATCTTCTGGGCCTGCGTGACCGGGCCATGCTGGAACTGTTTTACGCCTGCGGTCTGCGCGTCACAGAACTGGTCTCGCTCACCTTCAGCCAGATCAACCTGCGTCAGGGCGTACTGCGCATCACCGGCAAGGGTAATAAGGAACGCCTGGTGCCGTTCGGCGAAGAGGCAGCGGCATGGCTGGAGCGCTATGTGCAGACGGCGCGCCCGGAACTCGCGCGCGGACAGGCCAGTTCGATGCTATTCCCAGGCCGGCACGGCGAGGCGCTGTCCCGCCAAGCCTTCTGGTATCGCATCCGCCACTATGCGCAGCGGGCGGGAATCACCAAACACCTCTCACCACACACCCTGCGGCACGCATTCGCGACCCATTTGCTCAACCACGGCGCTGACCTGCGCGTGGTGCAACTGCTGCTCGGACACAGTGACTTATCCACCACGCAAATTTATACTCATATTGCACGTGAGCGCCTGAAAGACTTACATGCTCACCATCATCCCCGTGGGTGAGCGGCGGGCTTAGGGGCTTCGAGCGAAGCAGGATTGCGAAGCGCGGAAGCGCGAACGCCAGTACAGGATGCACGGGTCGGCAGGAATATCAACGCAAAAGCTTCATCCGAGAATCCGATACCATGCCATCCTTCGACATCGTCTCTGAAATCAACATGCACGAACTCACCAATGCGGTGGATCAGACCAGCCGCGAGATTTCGACACGCTTCGATTTCAAAGGCACCAGCGCCAGCATCGAGCAGGCCAAAAACGTACTCACCCTGCATGCTGACAACGACTTTCAAATAAAACAGATTATGGATATTTTGCGCGGCAAACTGGTCAAACGGGGTATAGACCTGGAATGTCTTGAGGAGGGCAAGATCGAGGCGAGCGGTTCCAAGGTGTTGCAAAAAAACACCCTCCGCGAAGGCATTGATACCGAGACGGCCAAAAAGGTCAGCCGGCTAATCAAGGACAGCAAGCTCAAGGTGCAGGCCGCAATTCAGGGCGAACAGGTGCGCGTCACCGGCAAAAAACGGGATGACCTGCAACAGGTCATCGCCTTATTGCGCAACCTCAAGGTCGGACTTCCGTTACAATATATCAACTTTCGTGATTAACGGTGGGCAACGTGGATAATCTTATGAGTAAATTACACTTCATGGTGCTGGCCGCGTTGTTAAGCCTGCCTGCTCTAACGGTTGCCGAAGACACTGCCGACATCGCCAAGCGGCTCGCCGAACTGCTGCCCGACCAAAAACCGGACAGCATCGGTTTATCTCCCATCCCCGGTTACTTTGAAGTCAGCTATGGCACAATGATTTTTTATATATCGAAAGACGGCCGCTACATGTTGCAGGGAGACGTAGTAGATCTGAACACGGAAAAAAATATCACCGAAGACAAACGTGGTCAGGTCCGGCTCAAGCTGTTAAGTACGGTGCCGGCGGAAAACATGATCGTGTTTGCGCCTGAGCAAGTCAAGCATACCATTACCGTTTTTACCGATGTGGACTGCGGCTTTTGCAGGAAGATGCACAGCGAGATCGCCCAATACAACCAACTGGGCATCAAGGTGCGGTACCTGGCCTTTCCACGTACCGGAATAGATTCGCCTTCTTACGACAAGGCCGTCTCGGTATGGTGCGCCAAGGATCGTAATCAGGCCATGACCGACGCCAAGGCCGACAAGTCTATCGAGGTGAAGACCTGCCCGAATCCCGTCAAGCAGGAATTCGAGATGGGTAAAAAGATTGGAGTGACCGGAACACCGACGCTGGTGCTGGAAGACGGCAGTTTATTGCCGGGTTATGTCCCGCCGGACCGGCTGCTTAAACTCCTCGACGAACACATCAGCAAAATATAAAACAGGCGTAATACATATCCATTAGCGCTTAGAATTCTCGCCTTCCTCACTCTCGAGCCCTTTCCCCACGTCGCGGAGTGGCTCCTCCCAATCCTTCCCCGTCATGTCGGTTTCGGAATAACCGAGGTCGTCGCGTTCGATATCGTCCATCGGCCCGGTCCAGTCCTCAGGCGGCTCTATGGGAGCTCTGAATAAGTCCATCCCTGGACTTCTCAGAGCACGAAAAACCAAAATGCGATTTTGGCTTTTCTTCATTTTTCAATCGCTTGGGCGATTGAAAAATGGCAGCGCGTCGTGCGCTGCACGGAACCTCCGACTTAATCAGAGGTTCCCTATGGGTTCGATGTCCATAAGATGCCAACTATCTATATCTATTTCTTCTAAATCACCGTCAAAGTGCTGGAGCTCGATGATTGCTTCATCCTCATCCACGGCCGTCACCTGAAACTTATAACCTTTGTCGAGATGTCTGTACCACTGTGAAATGATAGGCGCTTGCTCTGTAGGCATGATTGACCTCCTGGTATGACTTCAGTCTCCATTTGCTTAGCAGCAGTATTTAGTATATCAATGTCGCAGCCCACTCGAAGTCCCACTATAAAGCAACATAACATGAAACCCGTCATCGCTTTGGTCGGCCGGCCTAACGTCGGTAAGTCCACATTGTTCAATCGCCTCACACGCTCGCGCGGGGCGTTGGTGGCTGATTTTCCAGGCCTCACCCGCGACCGTCAGTACGGTAGTGCCGAACTCGACGGACGCTCATGCCTAGTGATAGACACGGGCGGTTTGGGCGAGACTAAAGATGGACTGGAGGCATTGGTTGTTCAGCAATCATTGCTTGCGGTATGCGAGGCGGATGCTACGCTGTTTCTGGTGGATGGCCGCGCAGGCATGACGGCGGAAGATGAGTCATTGGCCGCGAAATTGCGCCGTCTGGGCCGGCCGATTTTTTTGGTGGTGAATAAAACCGAAGGGCTTAACACTGCCCTAGCCGGAGCGGAATTCCACCGCCTGGGGTTGGGCGATCCGCATGCCATATCGGCCGCGCACGGCGAAGGCGTGACGGAACTGATGAGTGCGGTGCTGGCCACACCCGGCCTGCCGCAGCCTGATGAAGTCGAAGCAGAAGCACCACCGGGGATCAAGGTCGCCGTCGTCGGGCGTCCCAATGTAGGAAAGTCCACGCTGATGAACCGGATGCTGGGCGAAGAGCGGGTATTGGCCTTCGATCAGCCGGGCACCACACGCGACAGCATTTACGTTCCCTTTGAGCGCAAGGGTAAGCATTACACGCTGATAGACACCGCGGGCGTGCGGCGGCGCGGCAAGGTGTTCGAAGCGGTGGAAAAATTCAGCGTGATTAAAACGCTGCAGGCGATTGCGGATGCGCACGTCGTGATTCTGGTGCTGGATGCCCAACAAGGGATTACCGATCAAGATGCAAGCTTGCTGGGCTTTGTGTGGGAAGAGGGGAGGGCGCTGGTGCTCGCCGTTAATAAATGGGACGGGCTGGACCTCGAGCAGCGCAGCCGCGTGAAGCAGGAACTGGATCGCAAACTGTCGTTCCTGGATTTTGCCAAGATCCATTTTATTTCCGCATTGCGCGGCACCGGCGTTACCAGTCTGTTCGGTTCGGTGGACAAGGCCTATACTTCGGCCAGTAAAAAACTATCTACTCCGCAACTCTCGCGTATTTTGGAAAAAGTAGTGGCTGACCATCCGCCGCCGCTGGTGCGCGGACGGCGCATCAAGCTGCGTTATGCGCACCAGGGCGGTCACAATCCGCCACTGGTGGTCATCCACGGCAATCAGACGGAAGCTGTGCCAGAGTCCTACCGGCGCTATCTTGCCAACAGCTTGCGCGATGCGCTGGGCTTGGAAGGCACGCCGGTGAGGGTGGAATTCAAGATTAGCGAGAATCCCTACAAAGGGCGTAAGAATGTGCTCACGGAGCGCCAGCGCACAAAGCGCAAGCGACTGATGAGGCACACGAAGAGTTAATAAAGCAGTGAGAGCTATTTCTTGGGTGCTGTGTTAGCGGCAGGTTCTTCTTCAAAAAATTCATCTGCCGGCGCACCGCTGTTATCTCTAATCAGATTCGCACGCCGCTGACGATAGGCCTCGCGCGCAAATGCGTACGGGTCAAGTGCCGCGGCCTCTTCGAAGACCCGGGTCGCGCCGAGCAGACGCGAGCGTGTATCTATAGCTCTGACTCCGCGGGCGACGTTGCGTTGACTCATGTCGCTGTGGTAATTCAGTATGTCAGCCTGGTAATCGGCCACCAGACCCGCTGTGTCACGCACGTTGTTCGGCCCTAAAAAAGGCAACACGATATAAACACCCTCGCCGAAACCCCATACCCCCAAGGTTTGTCCGAAATCCTCGTTATGCGCCGGCATGCCCGCAGGAGTGGCGACATCTAGAAAACCCAACAGGCCGAAAGTGGAGTTTGTTATGAAGCGGCTGGTGTCATCTAATCCCTGGGTGACTTTCCCTTGCAGCATGTCATTCACTATCACGATGGGATAGGTGAGATTACCGAAGAAATTCGCCACGCCCGTTCTGACCACCTCCGGAATGGCGTCACGGTATCCAGTGGCAAGCGGTTTGACGACCGCCTTGTCTACATTTTCGTTGAAGCCGTATACTGCCCGGTTGATGCCCTCCAAGGGATCACGGTCTTCCTCGCTGCATTGTAGCGTCGCGCAGCCCGACAACAGGCCAAGCATAACGGCCAAAACACCGTTGCGGCTGCGCGAAGCCAGGTGGTTACACATCATGAATTTCTTAGACATTGTTATCAATCAACATCGTTATTATTGCATAAATCCTACGCAAACAACATGCCACAGCACCTGCTAATGCCTGGAAATCTCGTCTAAATGACGCAAGAACAGGGCCGGATCCACCGACACCTGGTTCAGAATTACCCCCCAGTGCAGATGAGGTCCGGTGGCGCGGCCGGTCATGCCGACCTTGCCGATAGGGTCGCCACGTTCAAGGGTCTGGCCGGGCTGCACCTGAATCTGTTCGAGATGGCTGTACAACGTGATGAGGCCCTGACCGTGGTCTACGAATACGCTGTTGCCGGTAAAAAAGTAATCACCGGTCGTGATGACCGTCCCTGGTGCCGGGGATAGTACTGGGGTGCCGCTGTCGGCGGAGATGTCCATCCCGCTATGAGGTTTGCGCGCCTGGCCGTTAAAAATGCGGCGCATACCGAAGCTGTTGCTGGGCCGGCCATCGGCCACTGGCAATGTAAAGCCGATCGGAATTACCCTGGCGTCGCTCCAGGTGGCCAGTGCAGTGCCGATCTTTTTGCTCTCCTGTTCGATACGCGCCAAATCTTCCGGGGTGGGTTCCACCTTACGCTGATCTGTTATGGTGAGACGCTGGGTCGCGTACTGTTTATCGCTAACAGCAAAGGGAATTCTGCGGGTCTTTTTGGCCGCCGCTACCTCCAGATAATGAGTGCCGGGCGGCGTGTCCAGCGGGATACCTACGACCGCCTGCCAGCGCCCTTCAGTACGCAGCACCATGACCCGTTTCTGCTCGTAGCGGACGAGAGGAGCCGCCTGAGTTTTGAGTGTAAGAGGAATGATTGCCACACCACCCGGTACAGGGCTGCTCTGCGGGAGCCTATCTGCATGGCTTGTTTTTATAAAAAATAAATAAAAAACAATAAGTAATAGTTTATTTTTCATGTATTTTATCAACACTGAACATAAGACTTCCCTGCGCCAATCTTGCTTCAATGGGATCGCCGACAGCGACATCCTTGGCCGTGCGCACCAAGCGGCCATCGGCCAGGCGTTTAATAATGGCATAGCCGCGGCCGAGGGTCGCCAGCGGGCTTACGGCCTCCAGGGCGCGGCTGACGGAGGCCAGTTGCCCGCGCCGCCGCTCCACAAGCAAGCTGAGCATGGCGCGCAGACGTTGGCTCAGGTGATCACAGGAAAGATGCGCCTGGATGAGACGCTGCATGGGACTGTGGCGGTGCAGATGAGCCGTAAGCTCCGCCAAACGCGAAGCGGCGTGCCGGTAGAATATCCGCCGGGCGTGTTGCAGACGCTGCTCCAGCTCGTCCAAACGCTGCGCCTGCCTGAGTAGCCGTTGCCGGGGATGTTGCAGACGCTGCGCCAGTCCGCGCAGGGTCTGGCGATGATGCTTGATCTGGGTTTGCATCAGCGTGGCGAGCCGCTGCCGATAACGGGCAAATTGTTGTATCCATTCCGTTGCGTCCGGACTGGCCAGTTCGGCCGCGGCGGTCGGCGTAGCCGCGCGTTGATCGGCGGCGAAATCGGCGATGGTGATGTCGGTCTCATGTCCGATCCCCGCCACGATGGGAACGGCGCTGTGGTACACAGCCCGCGCTACGACCTCTTCGTTAAACGCCCAGAGATCCTCCAGTGAACCGCCGCCGCGAGCCAAAATCAGCACATCGCAGTCGGCCCTCTCCGAGGCGAGGCGAAGCGCGCGCGCAATCATATCCGCCGCGTCCGCGCCTTGTACGGGCACCGGGTAAATCAAAACCGGAATGGCGGGAAAGCGGCGGCGCAGCGTGGTTAAGATGTCGCGGAGCGCCGCACCGGTGGGCGAGGTAATAACACCGATACGCTGCGGCAAACGGGGCAGGGGGCGTTTATGCGCGGCATCGAACAGACCTTGCGCGGCCAGGCGCTGTTTGAGCAATTCAAAGGCGCGGCGCAGTGCGCCATCACCCGCCTGCTCTATGTCCTCGACGATAAGCTGAAACTCACCGCGGCCCTCATACAGACTTACCCGCGCCCGCACCAGCACCTGCATGCCATTGTCCGGGGCAAAACCCAGATTGCGGTTACGCATGCGGAACAAGGCGCAACGCACCTGGGCATGCTCGTCCTTGAGAGCGAAATAGAGGTGCCCGGAAGAAGGCCGGGCAAGGTTGGAGATCTCGCCTTCAACCCAAATCAGCGGGAAATGGCCCTCAAGCAGCGCGCGCACTTCCTGGTTGAGGTGCGAGATGGTGTAGACCTCCCGTTCAGAGGGCGTCTGATGCGATGTGTTATCCATGCAAGGATGATACTCATAAGTCAGCAAGTAAGGCTAGATTTGGTTTACCGCGAGGCGATAAAACTCTATACTATGTCCGCATCATCCCTATACGGAATAGTCCGATGCGTGTCGCTCAAGACGCCCTCACCTTTGATGATGTGATGCTGGTTCCGGCCCACTCCACAGTGCTTCCTACCCAGGTCCAGTTAACGACTCAGCTCACACGAAATATCCACCTCAGCATCCCATTGCTATCTGCCGCGATGGACACCGTTACCGAGGGCCGCCTGGCCATCAGCATCGCTCAAGAGGGCGGGGTAGGCATCGTGCACAAGAACATAACCGTCGAAGAGCAGGCGCGCCAGGTGCGCATGGTCAAAAAATTCGAAAGTGGCGTCATCAAGGAACCCATCACCGTGCCACCCACGATGAGCATCGGCGAGGTACTGGGATTGATGCGTGCCAATAATATCTCGGGCGTGCCGGTGGTGGACAAGGAAAACCTGGTTGGCATCGTCACCAATCGCGATCTGCGCTTCGAAACGCATTTCGACGCACCGGTTTCCACCATCATGACGCCCAAACAGCGGCTGATCACCGTCAAGGAAGGTACCGAGCGCGACCGGGTAGTGGAATTGTTGCACCAGCACCGCATTGAAAAGGTGCTGGTGGTCAACAGTAAATTTCAATTGCGCGGCCTGATTACCGTCAAGGACATCCAGAAGGCGAAGGAGAACCCGCAGGCCTGTAAGGATGGTTTTGGCCGGTTGCGGGTTGGAGCCGCGGTGGGAACCGGGCAGGGCACGGACGAGCGGGTCGCGGCACTGGTTGCGGCGGACGTGGATGTCATCGTGGTGGATACGGCCCACGGCCATTCCCAGGGTGTGCTCGATCGAGTGCGTTGGATCAAGAAAAATTTTCCCGACGTACAAGTGATCGGCGGCAATATCGCCACAGCCGAGGCCGCCCGTGCCTTGGTCCAGGCGGGCGCCGACGCGGTCAAGGTGGGCATAGGCCCGGGCTCGATCTGCACCACGCGCATTATCTCCGGCGTGGGCGTGCCGCAGGTGACGGCGATTTCGAATGTGGCCGAGGCCTTGGCGGGCAGCGGCGTACCCGTCATCGCCGACGGTGGCATTCGCTACTCCGGTGATGTCGCCAAGGCGATTGCCGCCGGCGCCTACTCGGTAATGATCGGCAGCCTGTTCGCCGGCACCGAAGAGGCGCCGGGCGAGATCGAACTTTACCAGGGCCGCTCCTATAAATCCTATCGAGGCATGGGCTCGCTGGGTGCCATGACCCGGCAGACCGGCTCCAGCGACCGTTATTTTCAGGAGGGCGCCGAGGCCGAGAAGCTGGTGCCGGAAGGCATCGAGGGCCGCGTCCCCTACAAAGGCAGCCTGCAAGCCATCGTTCATCAGTTGATGGGCGGCCTGCGCGCCAGCATGGGCTATACCGGCTGCGGAAATATCGAAGAGATGCGCACCAAACCCAAGTTCGTCCGCGTCACCCTGGCCGGTATGCGTGAGAGTCACGTGCACGATGTGACCATCACCAAAGAAGCACCGAATTATCAGATTGATTAAAATCAGTGGCAAGTTACAAATAGCAATTAACAAGAAAATTTCTATTCTTGCCACTTATAACTTGCCACTTGTGACTCAATGAAAAACATCCACGCCCAGCGCATTCTCATCCTCGATTTCGGTTCGCAGTACACGCAGCTCATCGCGCGGCGCGTGCGTGAGATCGGCGTGTACTGCGAAATTCATCCGTGGGACATGAACGATGCCGCGCTGCGCGCCTTTGCGCCCAAGGGCATTATTCTCTCCGGCGGACCGGAATCGGTGACGCTCACCGACACGCCGCGCGCGCCACATCTAGTGTTCGAACTCGGCGTGCCGGTACTCGGCATCTGCTACGGTATGCAGACCATGGCCGCGCAGTTGGGCGGCGAGGTGGAAAGCTCCAGGCAACGTGAGTTCGGTTACGCCGAGGCGCGCGCGCGCGGACACTCGCAACTGTTACGCGACATTGAAGACCGCACCAACGAAGAAGGCCACGGCCTGCTCGATGTGTGGATGAGCCACGGTGACCGTGTGATACGCCTGCCGCCCGGCTTCATACTTGCCGCCACTTCACATAGTTCACCCATCGCGGGCATGGCCGATGAAACGCGTCACTTTTATGGGGTACAATTTCACCCCGAAGTGACGCACACGCGTCAGGGCGCGCGCATCCTGCAACGCTTCGTGCTCGACATCTGCGGCGCCGAGCCGTTATGGACCGCGCGCAACATCGTCAGTGACAGCACCGAGCAGATACGCAAACAGATAGGCAAGGACGATGTGCTGCTCGGTCTCTCCGGCGGCGTGGACTCCTCCGTGGTGGCTGCCTTGCTGCACAAGGCCCTAGGCACGCAGCTCACCTGCGTGTTCGTTGACAACGGCCTGCTCCGGTTGCACGAGGCCGATCAAGTCATGGCTACTTTTGCCACCCACATGGGCATCAAGGTGATCAAGGTGGACGCCGAGCAGCGCTTTCTTGAAGCGCTCAAGGGCGTGACTGATCCGGAAGACAAGCGCAAACGCATCGGTAAACTGTTCATCGAGGTATTCGAAGAACAGGCGGGGAAGATCAAGGGCGCGCACTGGCTTGCCCAAGGCACTATTTACCCGGACGTGATCGAATCCGCCGCCGTCAAAACCGGCAAGGCGCACGTCATCAAGTCGCACCATAACGTCGGCGGCTTGCCGGAAAAAATGAAGCTCAAACTGCTGGAGCCACTGCGTGAGCTGTTCAAGGACGAAGTGCGTAAACTCGGCGTGGAACTGGGTTTGCCCTATGAAATGGTTTACCGCCATCCATTTCCCGGCCCCGGCCTCGGCGTGCGCATACTGGGTGAAGTGCGGAAAGACTACGCCGACACGTTACGCCTGGCGGATGCGATTTTTATCGAAGAACTGCGCAAGCATGATGTATACGACAAGGTCAGCCAGGCCTTTGCCGTATTCCTGCCGGTAAAGTCCGTCGGCGTGATGGGCGACGCGCGTCGCCATGAGCCGGTGATCGCCCTGCGTGCCGTGGAGACCGTGGACTTTATGACCGCCCATTGGGCACGCCTCCCCTACGACCTGCTGGACAGAGTCTCTACGCGCATCATCAACGAAGTCCCCGGCGTGAGCCGGGTGGTGTACGACATTTCCGGAAAACCGCCCGCGACCATTGAATGGGAGTGAGTCTACTTATTCTTTCCCGTGATCATGTCGTGAATGATCGGCGTCAGTATCAGTTCCATGGCGAATCCCATCTTGCCGCCGGGCACGACGATGGTGTTACGGCGCGACATGAAGGAGCTGGGAATCATGTTCAGGAGATAAGGAAAGTCCGCGCCCTTGGGGTCACGGAAGCGGATCACGATGAAGCTTTCGTCCGGCGTCGGGATGTCGCGCGAGATGAACGGATTGGACGTGTCCACCGTTGAGACGCGCTGGAAATTGATGTCGGTGCGCGAGAACTGCGGCGTGATGTAATTCACGTAATCCGGCATGCGACGCAGGATGGTGTCTACGATCACCTCGGCCGAATAGCCGCGCTCGGCGCCGTCGCGGTGGATTTTCTGAATCCACTCCAGATTGACTATGGGTACTACGCCTATGCCAAGGTCAACATGTGCCGACACATCGGCATCGCCCGTCTTGGCCAGGCCGTGTAGGCCTTCATAGAAGAGCAGGTCGGAACCCGCCGGCACGTCTTCCCAGGGAGTGAATTCGCCCACATTCAGATTGGTATTGAGACGATTATTGTGGTGCGCCGCCTCATCATGGCTGTGGATGTAATAGCGCTTCTTGCCGGTGCCAGTTTCGCCATAGGTTTTGAAAAGTTCGGCGAGCTTATCGAAATGGTTGGCTTCCGGGCCGAAATGGCTAAAGTGGCGATTACCAGCGGCTTCGGCCTTTTTGACGGCTTGTTTGAAGTCGGCGCGCGACAGACTGTGAAAGCTGTCGCCTTCGACCACGGCAGCATCGATTTTTTCGCGCAGGAAGATATGCTCGAACGCGCGCTTGACTGTCGTAGTGCCGGCGCCGGACGAACCCGTCACCGCAATCACAGGATGCTTCTTGGACATGCTGGAACTCCCTATTAAATTGAAAACGCAAATTGTCTCATTGTACCTGCGCAAGGCTGGGCCTGTCACCCAAGTCCGTGAGCAGCGAGGTACGGAGGAGGGTGTATTTCATAAGTTTGTCTTCCTTGCCGGATCGCCTCTGCTGGTCTTCTCTATAACACGGCTTGTGTGTGGTCCAGGGATGGGCCGCCATTTTTCAAACACGCCTTATGGGTTTGAAAACTTTCGAAGCAAAGCGCCCTAATTACCTTCAGTTACATCGCAAAATGGCCTACTACACACACCTGATCACGGCCTTC
>JACXTT010004147.1_pt1 | contig 21676 bp, 14 predicted proteins | sample 9270951 | NCBI WGS metagenome assembly JACXTT01 (sample SAMN15532306, study PRJNA645909) | rock metagenome | isolation source: weathered quartz diorite | place: Puerto Rico | collected 2017-06-21
CGCGCGAGCCGGTGCGGGCGGGCGCGGCGAGGCGGACGCGGGCCCGCTGACCGCGCGGGGGGCGATCATCGGGACGGTGCAGTACATGGCGCCCGAGCAGCTGGAGGGGAAAGAGGCCGACGCGCGCGCCGACCTGTTTGCCTTCGGGGCGATCCTGTTCGAGATGATCACGGGACAGCGCGCGTTCGCGGGCGGCAGCCAGGCGAGCGTCATCGCCGCCATCCTCGAGCGCGAGCCGCCGCCGGTGTCGAGGCTGGAGCCGATGACGCCCCCGTCGGTCGATCACCTGGTGAAGCGGTGCCTGGCGAAGGACCCGGACGAGCGCTGGCAGGCGGCGGGCGACGTCGCCCTCGAGCTGGAGTGGATCTCCGAGACCGGCTCGGCCGCCGGCCCGAACGAGCGCCCCACAACCGAACGAAAGCGGTGGGGCCGCGCCGGCTGGCTGGTGGCCGCGCTTCTGGCGCTGCTCCTCCTGGCCGTGGGCCGGGGATCGTGGACCGGAGCGCCCCGGCCGGGGGAACTGCTCTACTTCTCCAGCGTCGTGCCGTTCCCCGCCAACGACGTCGCGCTGTCGCCGGACGGGCGCGTCGTGGCGATGGTGGCGTACTGGGATCAGGCCAACAAGTACGCGATCTGGACGCACGAGGTGGGCGGCCGCAAAGCCACGACCGTGGCGGGCACGGAGGACGCGTCCCATCCGTTCTGGTCGGCCGACGGCCGCTCCATCGGGTTCTTCGCGCAAGGCAAGCTGAAGAAGGTCGATCTCTCCGGCGGAACCGTGCGCGTGCTCTGCGAGGCGCCGTTCGGCCGCGGCGGCGCCTGGAACCGGGAGGGAGTCATCTTGTTCGCGCCGGACGCGTTCGGCGGCCTGTCGCGCGTGCCGGCGGCCGGCGGCACGCCGAGCGTGGTCACCAGGCCGGACCCGGCGCGCTCCGAATCGAGCCACCGCTGGCCCGTGTTCCTGCCGGACGGCAGGCACTTTCTTTATCTGGCCGCGAACTTCTCGGGACAGTTCGAGAAGAACACGATCGTCCTCGGGTCCCTGGATTCGAGCGACAGGATCCCGATCGTCAGCGCCAGCTCCAACCCCGCCTACGCCGACCCCGGGTATCTGATCTACCTGCGGGACGACGACCTCGTGTCCGTCCGATTCGACCCGCAGAGCCACGTGCTGAGCGGCGAGCCGCACACGCTGGCGCAGGGGATCCAGTACTTCCCGCAGATCGATCTGGGGCTGTTCTCGGTGGCGGGCGCCGGGGTCCTGGTGGCGCAGACCGGAGTCGGCGTGGCGAAGTCCCAGCTGACCTGGCTCGACCGCAGCGGCAAGCCGGCGGGCACCGTCGGCCCCCCGGGGTTGTTCGCCAACCCGAGTCTCTCGCCGGACGGCCGGCGGGTGGCCGTCGATCGCACCGACGTCGACGGACGCCACCAGAACATCTGGATCCACGAGCTGCCGAGCGACACCATGGCGCGCCTGACGTTCGGCCCGTGGCTCGACCAGACGCCCGTGTGGAGCCCGGATGGCAAACGGATCGTCTTCAGCTCGAACCAGAAGCTCAACTTCAGCCTGCACGAGAAGAACGCCGACGGATCGGGCGGCGAGAGCCAGGTCGCCGATTTGAGCGTCGCCGAAGAAGGCGTCTGGGACTGGTCGAAGGACGGCCGGAATCTGCTCATCAGGAAGCAGGCCGAGCTGTGGTCGATGACTTCGGCGGACCGCGATCTCAAGCCGTGGATGAAGGCGACCTGGACCTTCCGCAACGCCCAGTTCTCCCCCGACGGCAAGTGGGTCGCCTACGCGTCGAACGAGACCGGGACGTGGCAGATCTACGTCTCGCCGTACCCGAGCGCCAACGGCAAGTGGCAGGTGTCCACCGGCGGCGGCGAGGAGCCGCGCTGGAGGAGGGATGGACGCGAGCTGTTCTACCTGTCGGGCGGAGGCGAGATGATGGCGGTGGAGGTGAAGACCGACCCCAGTTTCGAGGCGCGCACCGCGGTCGCGCTGTTCCAGACGCACCTGCGCCAGCCGGTTTCGGCGATGGACGTCTTCTCCTACGACGTCACGGCCGACGGCCGGAAGTTCCTGATCAACGCGAAGGTGGACGAGCCGGGCGCCGCGCCGGTGTCGATCATCGTGAACTGGACGGCGGCGCTGGAGAAATAGACCGACCGCTGGCGCGCTCCGCTTCCAGCTATCTGCCGACGGTCAGGACGACGCGAAAGCGCGCCTTGCCGCTCATCATGCGCTCGTAGGCCTCGGAGGCGCGCTCGAGCGGGAACGTCTCGTTCATCGACTTCACGTCCATGCGCGCGCTGAAGGCGAGCGTATCCTGAGCGTCGATCGAGGTCCCTGCGGCCCAGCCCTTGATCGATCGGCGCCCGGAGAGAAGCAGGACGGGCGAAACCTGCATCGAGGGTGCCGCCCCGACGATCAGCAGGGTGCCGTTGATCGCCAGTCCGCCCTGTACGCTGGCCATCGCCTCGCCGCTCGTCGCGGTCGCCAGGATGACGGCCGCGCCGCCGACCCTCTGAAGCTCGGCCACCGGGTCCTGCGTCTGGCTGTCGATGTACGCCGCCGCCCCGAGCCGGCGGGCGTGTGGCTCCTTGTCCCTGCCGCGCGCGATCCCGATCGTGTGAAACCCCATCCGCGCGGCGTATTGCACGGCGAGGTGACCGAGACCGCCGAGACCGAGCACGGCGACGACGTCTCCCGGCCGCGCGCCGCTGTGGCGCAGCGCGTTGAACGTCGTCAGACCGGCGCACATGAGCGGCGCCGCCCCGATCGGGTCGAGCCCCGCCGGCATCCTGGCCACGGCGTTGGCCGGAGCGACCATGTACTCCTCGTAGCCACCATCGGACGTGATGCCGGTGACCCGGCCGGTGACGCACGCGAACATGTCTCCCCGCCGGCAGTGGTCGCAGATGCCGCAATAGCCGCCGTGCCACCCGACTCCGGCGGGCTGGCCCTTCTCCCATCCGACGACGCCGGGTCCGACCGCATCGATGGCGCCGGCCACCTCGTGGCCCGGGACGCGCGGATACTGCATTCCGGGCCAGCCGCCTTCCTTGGTCAGCGCATCGCTGTGGCAGATGCCGCAGGCGCGTACCTTGATCCGCACCGAGCCGGCCCCCGGCTCGGGGATCGGCCTCTCCACCAGCTCGAACGGTCCGCCGGGGCGTGACACCTGTACCGCCCGCATCGTCGCCATCGCTCCCTCCAGTCTTCGTCAAACGGTCCGAGGCAGTATATGCCTCGTCCCGATCGCTGGAAACCGACCGACTTCGAGCGGCGTGCCGTCGCTGCGTGAAGACGCAGAAGAGGCTGGCCGAATCGCCCTCGCGGCGCCACAATCTCTTGCGGAGCCTTCGAAGATGGAAACGCAAGTCCGGCCCGCTTCCCAGGCAGCGACGCCGCGGCGGCCCCGCCTGCTGGCGAGGCTGCTCGTCGGCGTTGCGCTCGTGCTCGCGTTCTATCTCGGCTGGATCCACTGGCAGGTCGAGCGGCTGCGGGACCACAACCCCCGGACGACGGCCTTCATGCAGGAGGGGCTCGAACGACTGCGCTCGAGCGATCCCGAGGCGCGCCTGCGGCAGGTCTGGGTGCCTTACGAGCGGATCTCCGAGAGCCTGAAGCGCGCCGTCATCGCCGCCGAGGACCAGCGGTTCCTCGAGCACGACGGGTTCGACGCCGGAGCGATCGAAGAGGCGTACGAAAAGAACGCGCGCCGGCGGCACATCCGCCACGGCGGCTCGACCATCAGCCAGCAGCTCGCCAAGAACCTGTTCCTGTCACCGCGACGGAGCTACTGGCGCAAGGCGGACGAGGCCGCCATCACTGTGATGATCGAGCACGTCCTGAGCAAGCGTCGTATCCTGGAGATCTACCTCAACGTGATCGAATGGGGCGACGGTCTCTATGGCGCCGAGGCCGCCGCGCAACATTATTATGGGGTGCCCGCCGCGGACCTCGACCCCGAGCAGGCGGCGCGCCTCGCGGCGATCATCCCGAACCCCAGGCGTTACGCGCGCGACCTCGACAGTCCCTACCTCGATCAGCGGACGGAGACCCTGCTCTACGAGATGGGGTACGTGCGCGTGCCCTAGCGACTGGGCGCGCGCTCACGCGCGGGAGCGCATCCAGGCGACGCAACGCTCCAGCTCCTGGCGCATCGCCGCGGCGGAGGGCGCGCGCCAGCCCCAGCCGTGTCCCGGCAGGACCTGCTCGAAGCGGTGGTCGAGGAGGCGCTCCATCGAGCGCGTCTGCTCCGCCCACGAGTACCAGCAGGCGTCGCGGAAGGCGATCAGGCGCCGGCGCTCGGGCGACCAGGCGAGATGATCGCCGCTGAACAGGATCGTCTCGCGGTACAGCAGGACGGCGTGCCCGCGCGTGTGCCCCGGCGTCGGGATCGCCAGCAGATCGTCCGCCAGGCGCGCCGGCTCGGAGCCGGCCAGGCGACGCTCGACCCCGCGGGTGTCCGCGGTGAGGTCGTCGGCGTGCAGGATGCGCTCGCAGCCGAGGCGCCGGTGGAGCGCCTCGTGGCTCGCGACGTCGTCGCGATGGGTCAGGAACATGAGGCGCGCACCGCCCATCGCCTCGATTCGCCTGAGGAGAGGCTCGGCGGCGCGCGGCGAATCGATCAGCACGTTCCCCTCCTTGCGGCGGACCAGGTAGCTCCACGCGCCGAAGGAGTCCTCGGAGGTGAAGCCGAGGAAGAACACGTCCTCCCCCAGCGGCTCCGGGAACGCGGCCACGCCCGACCCGACGTCGAGGTGCGACTCGGTGCCGATCGAGGCGGTCGGGCAGGCGACCTGCGCCATCAGGGCGCGCAGGCGTTCGGGCTCGCCCGCCGGCTGGCGGGCGACGAAGGAGTGATCCTCCGCCGCCGCGAACAGGCCCGGGGCGATGCGCGTGCAGGTGTCGCAGTCGATGCAGGACCGATCGACGTAGAACTCGCCGGGGACGTTGTCCGGCAGTCGCTCCGAGAGTTTCGCCATACCCCGTTGGACGAGGTCCGCTGGCCGGAGGTTTCGTCGTGAAGCGTATCATCTTTATTACAGGTCGGGCCGGACGGCCAGCCTCGGCCGGCGGGACCGGGATGCGGTCACCCCCGGTCGCGCGTAGAATGCAGGTCGACCCGCCTCATGCCAGCGCGTGCTCGAGGGAGCGCGAACGTGAAGGACGTCTCCGACATCACGACCAAGAGCGCCGACCGATCGGACGCGCCCGATCCCGCGCATGCCCCTCCTCACCCGGGCCGCGCCCCTGTCGATGCCGCGCGGTCGCAACCCGATCCGACGCGCCGGCTGCTGACTCCGGGGCAGACGATTCAGAGTCCGGAGACGATGCTGTCGTACCGGATCGAGCGCTTCCTCGGCGAGGGCGGCTTCGGGCAGGTCTATCTGGCCAGGCGGCTGGGGCCTTCATCGGTCGTGGCGGAAACGGTCTGCATCAAGGTGAGCGGACGGATCGACGGGTGGCTGCGCGAGGCGTACTTCGGGCAGCTCCTCGACAGGCATCCACGCGCGATTCGTGTCTACGACGCCTTCCCGCTGACTCCGTCGGATGGCCGCCCGCTGTACTTCCTGGCGCTCGAGTACGCGCGCCATGGAGATTTGAGGGCTTTCCTGCATCGCGCCGAGAAGGGATGGGCCGAGAAGACAGTGCGTCGCGAGATCGCCGGCATCCTCGAGGTGCTGCGCAAGCTGCACCGCGGGCAGCTCCTGCACCGCGACCTCACGCCGATGAACGTGTTCGTGTGCGACGGGCCGAGCCTCAAGCTCGGAGACTTCGGGATCGTGCGGCAGCAGAGCGACCGGGGCGGCATCGTGGCGCGCACCATGAACGCTCTGACCGCCCCGAGCGACATCCTGGCGGGGGCGGTCCCCAAGTGGCAGGCCCGCGACGACGTGTACCAGGTCGGGCAGCTCCTGGGGATGCTGGTGAAGGGGGACGCGAGCGCCCGCCTGCGGACCTCCGAGATCCGCCGCCTCGCCTGCGGCGACCATCTCAAGGAGATCATCCACCGCTGCCTCGGCGAGCGCCGCAAGCGCTACGAAAGCGCCGACGACCTGATCGAGGCGCTGCGCAATCCGCCGGCGCCGCTCAAGGCGGGCGTGCTGCGGTCGCTGAAGGGGGTCCATCTCGCCTTCACCGGCATCCTGAGCAAGCGGCGCAGCGTAGCCTCCCGGGCGGCGCGCCGGGCCGGCGCCGTGGTGCACGGCGGTCCGTCGTCGCGCACCACCGTGGTCGTCCGCGGCCGCCCCAATCCGCTGCAGGCGGCGGGGCGTGACGCTGGTCTGAAGCTCATGGAGATCAAGAGGCTGCGCGCCAAGGGACACCGGATCACCCTGCTCGACGAGAAGCGGTTCTGGCGCCTGGCGCGCCGACGGTAGGGCGCGCGCCGAAGGAGCGGCATGCGAATCAGCGAGATGAGGCATCCCCTTCCGGTGGGGGCGCGGCCCTGGGTGGCGATCGCTGCGCTCGTCGGCGCGCTGCTCGCGGCCGCGTTCACGATCCCGGGATGCGCACGCGGCGGCGGGTCGCGCGCTGACGCCCCTGTCGCGACTGCCGCGCCTGACGCGCCCGCCGGTGTCACCGACGCGGTCTCTTCCGGCGAGATGCCCTCCGTGCCCACCATCCGGATCGCCGGAGACGCCCTGGCGGACCTCGACGACGGCGATTTCCTGCTCCCCCGCTTCTCTCCGGACGGCCGCACGCTCGCGTTCGCGTCCTCGATGGTGCGCGACGGGGTCGAGGGGGGCGAGGTCTTTCTTCTCGATCTCACGACCGGCAAGCGGCGGCGACTGCTCGACGCGAACGAGGCGGCGGCGGTGGGCGTCTACAAGGCGTTCATCGGCGATCTCGAGTGGTCGGGCCGATCGGTCCTGCGCGTCGACGTCGCCGACGGCGACGTGGGACTCACCAGCCTGACCTACGACACGAACCGAGGCGCGGTGGTCGACCGCGTGCACGTCGAGGGGGATGACGAGCCGCAGCTCCCGTCCCGGCTCGAGCCGGCCGCGCAACGCGTGGCCGCGCTACTTCCGCAGCTGAATCCGTCGGAGGTGCGCGCCGCGATCGCCGCCTTCGGCGCCGCCGTCCAGGACGAAGGGGCCATCCTCGATCCTTCGGGCACCGGATCGGATATCCGGCTGGTCGATTTCCGCCGCGGCGTCGCGGTGCCGTTGCAGGGGCGGCCGTCCGCCGCCGGACAGGAGCTCAGCGGCGGCTTCATCCACGACGACGGCGCCGTGTATCTGATCGCCGGCCGCGACGATGCCCGGGTCTATGCGCACCAGGGAGGGACGAGCCGGGAGGTCGCGCGCTTCGCCGGCGCGAAATGCTCCTATCTGCGCGGCATCGGCAGCCCTCCCGGAGCACCCGCTTTCTTCGTGGTCCGCACCCAGGCCGGGAACGTTCATAGCGACAACCCGTTCTTCATGTACGAGCGCGGACGGATATCGCGCATCGAGGACTACGCCGCCCTGGCCGACGCGGACGTCGACCCGGGCGCGTCGGTCGTCGCCTTCGCCCGCTGGGTAGGAGACGTCCGTCACATCGCCGTCCGGCGCCTCCGGACGCCGCGCCCGTGACCGATTCGACACGGAGACCGCCCATGCCCAAACTTCCGCTGACCGGGGGCTGCCTGTGCGGCAGCGTCCGCTACGAGATCACCGAGCCCCTCGTGTTCGCCAATTACTGCCACTGCACCCGCTGCCAGCGGCGCACCGGGGCGGCGGCGGCCGCATCGGCGCGCATCGCGCCCGGATCGCTGCGCGTTCTCTCGGGGCAGGAGCTGATCACGTCCTGGCGCCCGCCGGACGGCTTCGCGAAAGTGTTCTGCTCGCGCTGCGGCGGCGCTCTCTGGAGCCAGAGCCAGCAGGATCCCGAGTTGATCAGCGTCCGGATGGGGACGTTCGACAGCGATCCGGGCATCCGTCCGTCGTACCGGGCGTACGTCGCCTACGCCGCGTCCTGGGAACCGATCCCGGACGACGGTCTGCCGCGCTTTCCCGAGGCGCGCAGATAGGCAAGGGCTTGACTGGCCGCCAGGGCTCATGGTCCTCATCGGCGATCGCGCGCCTTCAGCCCTTCCAGAGTCTGAGCGCGGTGTGGCGTGCCATGTTCCCGAAGTCGGCGTCCGGGCTCAGAAGTTCGGCCCCCGTGTCGAGGCAGGCCTGCGCGATGACGCAATCGACCGTACCGCGCACGGTGACCCCCTTTCCCCGCAGGGCGCGGAACAGACGAGCCGCGCGCACATGCTGTTCCAGCGACGGATCGAGCATGGGCAACGAGACGAGGAGCCGGCGCGCGCGTTGAAACCCGGTTTCGGTTCGGAATCCCTGAAGGACCTCGGTCACGATCAGCGGAATGACCGCGATGTCCTCTTCATTGCGAAGGGCCGTTTCGAGACGCTCGGCGTGCGCGGACGGCACGCCATTGAAAAAGTCTGCCCAGGTATTCGTGTCGACGACGATCATCCACGTCTCGTCCGGGACGAGCGCCAGGAGCCCACGTCTCCTTCCCAGACCGCCTTGCCGCGCAACCGGCGGAGCGAGCGATAAAGGCTGCCCTTCTCCACCAGACGGCGAAGAGCGATATCGACGGCCTCCCGCTTCGATCGGGCCCCGGTCAATCGTCTGGCCTTCTCGACAAGGACGTCATCGATGTCGATGTTCGTTCTCCCCATAGCGTGGCCTCCTTGACGATACACCACTATACGTGTTTTTGGTGTACGAGACAAGAGCGGCTTGATGCAAAAGGATGATGGCAGGAGTAAGATTCGCTCATTCCCATGAGCCGTTTTCACAGCCAGCGCGAGGCCAAGGAATTCCTCGTCGCCAAGATCGCAGAGGAGGCACAGCGGGAGGGCGTGTCGCTATCGGACGTCGAACGAAAGATGCTCTATTTCAGCGAAACCGATTGGACCCCCTCGGACACGATGGACGTCAACGATAAGTTCGACAGGGAGTACGACCAAGACAAGTATGAAAACAAGATCCGTGGTCTCGTTGGACACCTGAGTCAACGCATCAAGAGAGAAGACCGGAAAGAGTACGACTCTTTCGTGGATGCTCTTCGCGCGCTCAGCAAGGGTGATCACTATATCCTTGTGATGACAGGCCCCGTGCGCCCGCCGGGTGACCTGCTGAAGCTCTTGATGACCGCACTTGCGGTTTCGGTGGCATTCTTCGGCGGGGTGTTCCTTGCCGCGAAGTACAACATCGACCTCGACCGCTTCCTTCCTTCCAAAGACACAGTCATCGGCATCGTCTTGACCGGGCTTGCCTCCATTGCTATTGCATACTCCCTTTCCTGGCTCATGATCGGCAGAGACAAGACGGAACTCCTCTTGTATAGAGCCATCGAAAAGCTTCGCAGCCTCGGACTCAAGAAGAAACAGCGCAGCTCAACCGGAGGGCAACATGAGCGCTAAACACTGGATCTTCTTCGCTGCTCTCGTGTGGTTTGCCGGAGTTGACGCGACCGCAATATGGCCGTACAGGTATACAAGCCGAATCATGGGGTCAAACCGCCTACCGGGGGAGACGAATTGATGAAGACCCGCGCAATCTGGAAATATGTCGTCACCGGTTTGCCGCTGTTGTTTATTCTGCGCCACTCATTCGCCTCCGATTTTGGTTTCGATGAACGTGTGCGGGCCCAAATGGCGCTCGATCGAGTGTACTATTCGCATCAGATCGACGCGACGGTGCCACTCGCCGAGGCTGCGTCTCGCGCGGTCGCCGCGCGCAAGGTGAGACGCTATCTCCGGCAGTCGGGCGCTCTCGAAATCCTCTGGGACACACGCATCACCCCCGAGATGCTGCAAGATGAGCTGCAGCGCATGGCGGGCGGCACACGTATGCCGGACCGCCTGCTCGAGCTGTACCGGGCGCTCGATGACGATCCCTTGCTGATCCAGGAGTGTCTGGCCCGGCCCGCTCTCGTCGATCGCCTGTCGCGAAGCTTCTATGCCTCCGACACGACATTGCACGCGGCTACGCGGGCCGAAGCCCGGCGGCTTCGCTCGGCGCTCGGATCCGGGCGGCCCGATCGGCATCTGGCGCAACGCGACCGCACGATCACCGAGGTGATCCGGATCGAGCCCGGCGCTCAAAGTGCCGCGCGCCGCGATGCGCCGGTCGGAAAGGTGGCGGCACCGGTCCTCGAGATGAGCCCTGCGGAATTCGCCGCCTACCGCGCCCGGCTTCCCTTGCGGGCCGGCGAGGTCGGGCGCGTGGAGGAGCTGAGCACAGGATTCACCGTACGGACCGTCCTTGATGACGCGCCTGGTCGCCTGCGCGTCGCGTCGTATGTGGTCCCGAAGCGGTCCTTCGACGAGTGGCTGATCGCGGCCGGTCCCGGCTTCGATCAGGCGGTGACGATGCCCGATCGCGGACAAAGCACCCGGCCCACCTTGCCGATACCCGACATCCGGCGCGGGCGGCCCGCCCCCTGCTTCGTCGAGGACGCGTGGAACAATGGATCGCTGAACGATGTCCCGGATGGGCGCTCGATTGCCTCCTCCGTGTGGACCGGAAGCCACGTCATTATCTGGGGAGGGTACGACGGGGCGTCCTATGTCAACACCGGAGGCCGCTACGATCCGGCAACGGACACCTGGACATCGACCTCGACGACCGGCGCCCCTGCGGGACGGGCGAACCATTCGGCAGTCTGGACCGGGAACCTCATGGTGATCTGGGGCGGCCAGGGCGGAGAGCGGACCGCTTTCGATGACGGAGGACGCTACGACCCCGTGAGCGACACCTGGAGTCCAACCTCGCTGGCAGGCGTACCCGAGGGACGCTTCGGCCATAGCACGGTCTGGACAGGCTCCAACATGTTGGTGTGGGGCGGAGCCGGCCTGAGTCTGCTGGTTAACGACGGCGGGCGCTATGACCCTGCCTCGGATGCCTGGTCACCAATCTCGACATCGGGCGCCCCTGCGGCGCGGCTCAATGCCACGGCCGTCTGGACCGGACAGGAGATGGTGGTGTGGGGTGGCGAGGACGGCGCCAACGTTCTGAACACCGGTGGCCGCTATGACCCGGCCTCCGACAGCTGGAGACCCACTTCCTTCTTCAACGCCCCCTCCCCCCGCGCCGGACACACCGCCGTGTGGACCGGCAGTTCGATGGTCGTGTGGGGTGGCGGAAACGTCTTCTCGTTCGCGTACGTCAACACAGGCGGCCATTACGATCCCGCGACCGATACCTGGCTGGCCACTTCGATCATCGGTGCGCCTTCGCTTCGCGCGTTTCACTCGGCGGTCTGGACGGGAAACGAGATGATCATCTGGGGAGGCGATCAGAGGGACCACCCCCTCCTGCAGACTGGTGGGCGCTACGATCCCGCGGCCGATCGTTGGAGCGCGACCTCGACGATCAACGCGCCGTCGCCCAGGGGAAGCCACGCTGCCGTCTGGACGGGCGATCTGATGGTCGTCTGGGGTGGTGTGACATCGGGTGACGCAGGCGACACGGGTGGTCGGTACGACCCCCGCTCCGACAGCTGGACCCCGACGCGAACGCTCAGCGCGACGCCGCGTTCTGGTCACACGGCGGTGTGGACCGGAAGTCTCATGCTCGTCTGGGGCGGGGCCGGCACAACTGGCCTCCTCAACAGCGGTGATCGGTATGATCCGACCACCGACACCTGGACGGCCATCTCGACAATAGGCGCTCCGGCGGCCCGTGTGGGCCATACCGCCGTGTGGACCGGAGGCCGCATGCTGATTTGGGGAGGTACCGGTTCCACCTATTTGAACACCGGCGGGCAGTACGAGCCTCTCGCGGACGCCTGGACTTCGATCGCGACGCTGAACGCGCCATCGCCGCGCGCCTACCACACCGCGGCGCTGTCGTCAGGGTACATGGTCGTGTGGGGTGGATACAACGGAACGTATCCGGGCATCGGCGGACGCTACGATGCAGCCGCCGATACGTGGCTGCCCACGTCGATCGTGAGCGCGCCTTCCGGACGCATCGGCCACAGCGCCGTCTCCACCGGCCAGTACGTCATCCTGTGGGGCGGTCACGACGACTTTCAGCTGTTCGGATCCGGCGCGCTTTACGATGCCGCCCTCGACTCCTGGTACGCCGTGCCCGACACGGGTACCCCATCACCACGAAGCGATCACACCGCCGTCTGGACGGGTCAGCAGATGCTGGTCTGGGGCGGCACGGACTACGTGACCGACCTTGCCACCGGAGCAAGGTACGATCTGTTCGGGTCCTGGAGCCCGACCTCCGATGCCGGAGCCCCATCGGGTCGCACCCTTCACAGCGCCGTGTGGACGGGAACCAGGATGGTGATCTGGGGCGGTGGCACTTATGCGACCTCGAACGACGGAGGCCTGTACGACCCGGCGAACGACACCTGGACTGTCACTCCGATCGCGGATGCGCCCTCCCCTCGCCATCTGCACACCGCCGTCTGGACCGACCGATCGATGATCGTCTGGGGCGGTTCGACCGGCTTCACTCCACTTCGTTCGGGGGGCGTTTTCGTCCCCGGCCATGTGCTGGGCGTTCCCGGTCCATGCGAAGGCGGCCACTGTCAGCAGCGCCGCCCGCCCGTGTGCCAGGGGCCGCGGCCAGATGAGACGCATAGCAACGCACTGCCATCTCTGACCTATTGATGCCGCAGAGCCTCCGCCGGGGAGACGCGCGCGGCGCGGAGGGCCGGCAGGAGCGACGCGACCGCGGCGGTGCACGCCAGAAGCGCCGCGATGGCGACGAAGGTCAGCGGATCGGTCGGGTCGACGCCGAACAGGAGGCTGGCGATGAACCGGCTGACGGCGACGGCCGCCAGGGCGCCCAGACAGAGCCCGATGCCGGCGAGGGTCATGCCGCGGCGCAGGATCATCCGGACGATGGCGCGCGCGTCCGCCCCCAGCGCCATGCGCACCCCTATCTCGCGCGTGCGCTGGCCGACGGCGTAGGCCATCATCGCGTACAGGCCGACCGCCGCCAGACACAGCGCCAGCGCCGCGAACAGTCCGAGCAGCAGCAGGGAGAAGCGGCGGATGGTGAGCGTGCCGCCGATCACGTCCTGCATCGTCTTCACCTGGAACACCGGCAGGTCCGGGTCGACGGCCCGCACCGCCGCGGCGGCGGCAGGGGCCAGGGCCTCCGGATGACCGGCGGCGGGGACCAGGCCTTCCGGGCCACCGCCGGCGGCCCGCAGCACGAGGAACTGGGTGTTCGCCGGCTTCTGCGAGGCCGGCAGGTAATACTGCTCCTTCACCCGGCCATCGAGACCGTACTTTTTGACATGCCCGACCACCCCGACGATCTCGCGCCAGAGCGGCTTCTCGTCGGACCCCTCGAACGTGGTCGCGATCCGGCGGCCGATCGGATCCTGGCCGGGCCAGTAGCGATCCGCCAGGACCTGGTCGACGATCGCGGTCGGCGGCGCCCCGGCGGCGTCGTCGCGCGCCTCGAACGGGCGGCCGCGCAGGACCGCGATCCCCATCGCGGCGAAGTAGTCGCGGCTGACGAGGTGCACGTCGCCGTGCGGGCCGGGATCGCCGGAAGGGGCCTGGTACCCTTCGGCGCGGAACGAGGCGCCCCAGTTGTCGCCGCTCATGGGCAGGTTCGACACCAGCGCGGCGGAGCGCACGCCCGGGATCGCCGCCAGGCGCTCCAGGATCGCGTCGTAGGTGGAGCGCAGCAGCGCATCCTCCCGGTACCGGGTCGCGGGGAGCGTGACCTTCATGGTCAGGACGCTCTCCGGCCGGAAGCCGGGATCGACCGAGCGCAGCCGCAGGAAGCTGCGCACGAGCAGGCCGGCGCCCACGAGCAGCACGAGCGCCATCGCGATCTGCGTCACCACGAACAGATCGACGAGGCGATGGCCCCCGCCGGTGCCGCGACCCCGGTCCTCCCGCTTCAGCGCGTCGTTGAGATCGACGCGCGAGGCGAACAGGGCCGGCGCCAGGCCGAACACGAGGCCGGTCGCGACCGACACGGCGGCGGTGAACGCCAGGACCGTCCCGTTCAATCCGACCGGCCGGCCGCCCAGCACCACCCCGGCGATCTCCGCCGGTGCGACCGCCATCAGGAGACGCAGGAACCCTCCGGCGAGCAGGACGCCGAGCGCCCCCCCGCCGACGGCGAGCACGACGCTCTCGGTGAGGAGCTGCCGGACGATCCGCCGGCGGCCGGCGCCGAGCGCCGCGCGCACCGCCATCTCCTGCCGGCGTCCCGCGGCGCGCGCCAGGAGGAGATTGGCGACGTTGGCGCAGGTGATCAGCAGCACGCAGCCGACCGCCGCCGCGAGCGTCCACAGGGCCGGCCGGATCTCGCCCGTCAGCTCGTCGAGCAGGGGCGTGATCGTGACGTTCCACTGCTCCGAGTAGAAATCCTTGCGCAGGCGCGCCACGATCCCGTCCATCTCGGCGCGCGCCTGGGCGAGGCCCGCGCCGCGCCGCAGCCGGGCGAACCCGACGAGGTACTCCATGCCGTGGTTCTGCGGCCCCTTCTCGGCGTCGGTGAAGCCGATCGGTTTGATCAGATCGATCGGCCGGTAGAACACGAAGTTCGGCGGCAGCACGCCGGCGACCGTGTAGGTCTCGCCGTTGAGCGACAGCGTCTTCCCCGCCAGGTCCTGCCCGGCCCCGAGCCGGCGCCGCCACAGCGCGTCGCTCACGATCACGACGTGGTTGTTCCCCGGACGGTCCTCTCCGTCGAGGAAGTCCCGGCCGTGCGCCGGGGCCACCCCGAGCGTGCGCAGGAAATTCCCGCTGACCCTGGCCCCCTGCAGGCGCTCCGGGTCCCCCGTCCCGGTCAGGTTGGCGCTCCAGTCGGCGCCGACCGCGACGTTCTCGAAGCGGCTCATGTGATCGCGGTATTCGAGGTAGGCGGGGACCGACAGGCTCGCCTTGTGCAGCATGGCCCCGTAGTCGTGCCACAGCATCACGAGACGCTCCGGCTCTCCGTACGGCAGCGGTCGCAGCAGCACCGCCTCGACGACGCTGAAGATCGCGGTGTTGGCGCCGATCCCGAGGGCCAGCGCCAGGAGCGCGACGGCGCTCACCGCCGGCCGATTGCGCAGGACGCGCAGCGCCTGTTTCAGGTCGTGACGGAAGTGGTCGATCATGGTGGGTGCGGGCCTCCGGTCATATAGGACGCTCCGGCCACGGCAGCGTGAGCAGCCGACGGCCGATCATACGGCCGAGCGGGCGCTGAAGTTGCAGCACCCGTCGGCATGTGCAGTTTCTTCGATGCGCCGACGTGTGCAGGCCGCGCACGAAGCAGTCCCTCCGGCCGCGCCTGGAAAACATCCGGCACCGATCGTGAGGGTGAAGCGCGCGCCGAAATGTGCCGGCCCGGCGATCAACGAAAGAACAACCGACGCGCGTCCTGCTCCGCAATGTAGCGACAAAGTTGCCGGAAGATGGCCGCGACCGTCCCGGGCGCCAAATCCTCGTGAACCGGGACGGTCAGAGTCTGGCGCGCGCCATCCGGGCCGATTCGCCGCAACTTCGCGTGGCTGCCACGAGTCGAAACGACTTCGAAGCCGACAGACCTTAGCGCGGCGACCAGCCCGCGTGAGGTGAAGCGTCGCAGTCTGGGAGACATCAAGTCGCGAGTTCATAAGTCAGCGAGATGCGGGGTTTCGCCACAACTCCCACTTCGCCGGGGTTCTCCCCCTCCAGATGCAATCCGACCGCCTCGCGCAGGTGCGCGACCACCTCGTCGAGCGTGTGGCCCTGCGTCACGACCGCCAGCTCGAGACATTCCGCCACATAGATGTTGCCCTCGCGTATCACGACCACATGGACCGTGTCGCGCGGACGCGCCCGAACACGTCCTCCGAAGGCACCGGCTGCGGCCTCGGCGACCCGCGGCATCGCACGCGCCGATGTGTGCAGGCGGATCCGGTTTCGCGCCGCCGGGTCGCGACGCACCTTGGACAGAATTTCATATGTCCCGCGGCCGACTCGCCGAAAGTACCTCCATCGATGAAGATGGTGACTCGGCGCGTTGACGCAGCAGCGACTGACGATGTGGGTACGCACTGAGCTCGGCTTCAGATGCGGAAGGGCCAGGACGATTTCCTGAGGCGCGAACCTCCAGTCGCCGCGCTCCTGGCAGATTCGCCGCGCCGCCTCCAGGACTTCCAGATGGATAGGCATCACCTTTCCTCGCATCCAAATATACAGTTGAAAATAGCAATAGTCAAGTTGACAGTGTACTCGGCGCGCCGAGCCTCGCCGGTTGACGCAGCGCTGACCGCGCGGAGAACCGTACGCGGCGTCCACACTCCGTCGCGTCGGCCGGCGGGACCTCAACGTGGAGCGAGAAGACGATCTGTAATACTTCTCCGGTGCGTGGGCCTCTATCGAGGAGCGTAGCGCTCGTGCTTCGGACGCGAGGGGTCGAGCAGGGCCCGGACGCTGGTCACGATGATGTCGTTCATCCCGGCGAGGCACTTCCACTGGTCTGTGCCACCGGCGCAGGGAATCCGCGCTTGCGCATCAGGGCGGCGATCCCGGGATCGCGGCCGCGGAACTTGCGATAGTCCTCGGCGGGATCGATGGTGTTTCCCGTCGAGAAGACGTTGTCGAGCAGGCGCTTCGCGACCGTCTTGTCGTAGGGTCCGCCGGCCTCCTCGAACGCCTCCCACGCGTCGGCCGAGAGCGTGTCCGACCACAGGTAGCTGTAGTAGCCGGCCGAATAGCTGTCGCTCGAGAAGATGTGCGCGAACTGCGTCATGCGATGGCGCATGACGATCTCCTTCGGCATGCCGAGCGCGGCGAGGGTGTCGCGCTCGAAAACCTGGGGATCGATCGTCGTGTCCGCCGTGGCCGCGAGGTGGACCTTCATGTCGACGAGGGCGCCGGCGAGGTATTCGACCGTGATGAACCCCTGGTTGAACTTCGACGCCCGGTCGATCTTCTCCACCAGGTCCTTCGGGATCGGCTTACCCGTCTGGTAGTGCAGGGCGAAGCGGTTGAGGATCTCCGGCACGGGCACCCAGTGCTCGAGCAGCTGCGACGGAAACTCGACGTAGTCGCGTGCGACGTTGGTGCCGGAAAGGGACGGGTAGTTCACGGAGGAGAGAAGCCCGTGCAGCGCGTGCCCGAATTCGTGGAACATCGTCAACGCGTCGTCCCAGCTGATCAGCACCGGCTCCCCCGGCTTGCCTTTGACGAAGTTGGCGTTGTTCGACACGATCGTCGTGACGACGCCGTCGAACCTCGACTGGTTGCGGTACGCGTTCATCCATGCGCCCGATTGCTTGCCGGGGCGGGCATACGGGTCGAAGTACCACAACCCGACGCGCTTGCCGGCCGCGTCGGTCACGTCCCACACGCGCACGTCCGGCTGCACGACCGGCACGCCCGTGGCCGGCTTGAACTGCAGCCCGAAGAGCTGGCCCGCGTTCCAGAAGATCGCCTCGCGCATCTTCTCGAGCTGCAGGTAGGGCGTGACGGCGTTCTGGTCGAGGTCGTACTTGGCCTTGCGGACCTTCTCGGCGTAGTAGCGGTAGTCCCACGGCTCGATGGTGACCTTCGCGCTTCCCCGGGCGGTCTCCGCGTCAGCCACCGCCTGCATGTCCGCGACTTCCTCATGCACGCGGGCGACGGCCGGCTTCCAGACCGCCTCCATCAGCTCCATGGCGCGCTCGGGGGTCTTGGCCATCGTGTCTTCGAGGCGCCAGTGGGCGTGCGTCGGGTAGCCGAGAAGATTCGCCCGCTCGGCGCGCAGCTTCAGGATTTCGGAGATCGTCGCGTTGTTGTCCTTGGCGTCGCCGTTGTTGCCGCGGGCGTAGTAGGTGCGCCAGACCTTCTCGCGCAGGTCGCGCCGGTCGGCGTACGTGAGGAACGGCTCCATGCTGGACCGCGTGTTCAGGATCGCCCACTGTCCCTTGTGCCCGCGCGCCTCGGCGGCGGCCGCCGCCCCCTCGCGCACCCCGACGGGCAGCCCGGCGAGGTCCGATTCCTTCTCGAGGTACAGCACGTAGTCCTTCTCGTCCCCGAGCAGATTCTGGGAGAACTTCGTGAACAGGCTCGCGAGTTTCTGGTTGATGTCCGCCACGCGCTGCCGGGACGTCCCCTCGAGGCGCGCGCCGGCGTGGACGAAGTTCGTGTAGTCGAGCCAGACCAGCCGTTTCTGCTCGGGAGTCAGGCCGCCCGCCTCGCGCGCGTCGTAGACAGCGGCGATGCGGGAGAAGAGCTCCTTGTTCTGGACGATCCGATCCTTGAAGGCCGCGAGCTTCGGCGCCATCTCCGTCTCGACCTTCTGGAAGTCGTCCGAGCTCATCGTCGATCGGAAGATGCCGTAGATCGCCGAGACCCGCTCGAACGGCTTCCCCGCCCGCTCGAGGGCGGCGATCGTGTTCTCGAAATCGGGCACCGCCGGATTCTTCGCGATCGCGTCGATCTCTTCCAGGTTCGAGGCCATCGCGGCTTCGAGCGCGGGCTTGAAGTCCGCGACCTTGACCTTGTCGAACGGCGGCACGCCGCCATACGGCCCCTTCCATTCCTCGAGCAGGACGTTTCCGGCGTACACGGGTGTGGCGGCCAGCGCGACGGCGGCGGCGACCAGGAGGAGATGGTCCCTCCACATGTGAAGTGCTCCTTATCAACGAGTGAGGCCAGGATTCTATTACGGACAGCGGCGGGCGTGGCGTGCGATGTTCAGGTCTGCGCGATGACGCAATCCATGGCGCCGCGCACGGTGAATCGACCCGGCGTCATAGGCATCCTCCCTTCGACATCGCGCAAGCATCGAACGACCGGTGCGGACGTCTAGTCTTTCTCCGGCCGCATCGCGGCGCGCAGCTTGTCGGCCAGCGAGCCGAAGCCTTCGCCCTGCTCCCGCTCCACTCGCTCCGCGGGCTCCGGCGGTTCGTCCCGCAGCGCGACACCGATCCTCTTCCGTTCGAGATCGAGGCTCACGATCTCGACCGTGACCGCGGCGCCGGGCGCAACGGTGGTCTTCCAGGCGTCCCTCTTCCCCGTGACCGCGAACGATGACTCGTGCGCCAGGGCCTCGATCCCCGGCTCCAGCTCGATGAAGGCGCCGAAGTCGGCGATTCGGGTGACCTTCCCCGACAGCACCTGGCCGACCTTGTACTTCTCGGCCGCCGTCGACCAGGGATCGGCTTGCAGCTGCTTCAATCCGAGCGCGATCTTTCCGCCGTCTTCGACACGCAGCACTTTGACCGTGATCGCGTCGCCCGGCCGGACCACCTCCGCCGGATTCCCCACCCGCGACCAGCCCATCTCGGACACGTGCAGCAGCCCCTGGACTCCGCCGCCGAGATCGACGAACGCGCCGAACGCGACCAGCGAGGCGACGCGGCCGGGAAGGACGGCCCCCGCCACGACGGCTCGCCGGACCTCCTCGGCCCTGGCGGCCGCCTGTTCTTGAAGCAGGACGCGCCGGGAGACGACCAGCTGCTTGCCGTCCTCCTTGCACTCGATGATCCGGAACGTGTAGGACTGCCCGACGTGGACCGCGGGGTCGGCGGTGAACCGATCGTCGATCTGCGAGATCGGACAGAAGGCGCGCTCACCGGCGAGGCGAACCTCGTAGCCTCCCTTGATCGCCTTCTCGACCCGTCCGTCGACCGGCAGCCCGGCCCGGAACGCGTCGATCAGACGCTGCCGCGTGATGGCCCCGCGGGCCAGTTTGTGGGAGAGCCTCAGCCCGCCCGCCGTCGAGACCACGACGGCCTTGACGGTATCCCCGATCTTCACCTGGACGTCGCTGTCCGGATCGGTCAGCTCCGCGACGTCGATGGTCGCTTCGCCCTTCCCGCCGATGTCGACGAAGGCCAGCTCGGGACCGATCGCCACGATGGTCCCCGTGACCGTGTCCCCCTCCCGGTGTGACTTCGGCGCGACGGATTCCTCGAGCATCCGGGCGAAATCGTCGTCATCGGCGGACATAGAGAAGCCTCTGCTGGAAGAGGCCATGTTATCAGCATTGCTCGCGTTGAACAGGCCGACATCGACGACGCGCCGATGTGTGCAGGCGTCGGCCGGGCTACGGCTGGCTCCGCTGGTTCCCTACGGGCAGGGCGGAGGATCGCCCGGCTGGCACTCGGGCGGCGGGCAGGGCGGCTGCACGTCTGTCAGAGCCACCCGCGTGGCCAGCAGCAGCGGCAAAGAGCAGGACGTTCGGTCCAGCGTGCCGCGCATGGTCACCCTTTGGCCCTCGTAACGTGTCACGTTCGTGCCGCTGGGGAAAACGGCGAAAAAGCCCGGCGCGTAAGGGAAGCAGGGACTGCGCACTGACGTTCCTTGCGACGTCGCGAGCGCAAACCTATATTCAGCCGGGCCATGGGCGCCCGATACGATCGTCGCACGCTCTTGCTCCTCCTGGTGGCCGCCGCTGCGTGCGCGGCGGTCTATGCCCAGGCCGTTGCGCCAGCTCCGCCCGCCGGCACGATTCCCACGTGGACGGTCAAGGTGAAGGGAGATATCCGCTGGCAGCAGGTCACGCCGGCGGGCGCCCTTCTGGTCTCGACCGACACAGCACTTGCGGCCGTTGATATCGAGCGCGGTCAGATCGCCTGGGAGAAGCCCGATCTCGGAGGGCTGCCGGCCGAAAGCGTCCGCATGATCGAGGGGTCGCTCCTCATGGAAGCGGAGCGCCCGGGCCTGCTCCTGATCTTCGACCCGGTGACCGGCGCCGTCGTCTTCGATTCTCGGCGCCTGAACGTGACCCAGGTCTCCTCCCGCCATGTGCTCCCCCAGAGCGGCACCCTGCTCGTTCAGGGGAGGCGCGCGGCGGGACCGCCGGTCGTGGCGCTGTACGATCTCTCGGCCGGCACCCAGCGCTGGGCCAGCGACTCGCTCTTTCAGCAAAGCGAGCCCAGGCGGACCGGGCTGGCGGGACTGGTGCAGGGTATCGCGCGCGCCGCGTCGGAGGCCGCCCCGCTGGAGGTCCTGCAGGCCGGTCCGAACGTGATCGTCGTGCACACGTCGGCGGGTCTGCGGGCGCTCGACGCGCGCACTGGCTCCGTACGCTGGTCGGCCGCGCTGCCCACCGCACGCCCCGGCAATCCCGCGCGACACGTGCGCCTCTACCCGTCGCTGAAAGAATCCGATCGTCTGTACGTGAGCTTCGACGACCGTCTCATGGCCTACGCCCTCGCCGATGGTCGCCCTCTCTGGCCCAAGCCGGCCACGGTGGACGGCTGGGTGCACGACATCGTGCAGCACCCGAACGGGATCGTCATCCTTCCTGAGTCGCCCCCCGCGAACGAGGCGACGGGACACGTGCGCATCGTGAACGGTGTCGTGCAGACGGGGCTGAACGTGGCGCGCTATGAAGACGGGACGACCGTCGCCGACAAGCCGCTGCGTATGCGCGGCACCGTCATGGACGCGATGATCGCCGACGGCTCCGTGGTGCTCGCGGTGGACGCCGAGTCGCGCACGTTCGTCAACGTGCTGGACGTGGCCACGGCCACGCTGCGCCTGAAAAAGGACGTGAAGATTAAGGGCCGGCTCTCCTACGCGGAGCTGACTCCCGCCGGCCTGCTCTACATCTCGCGCCCCGACGCGGCCACGAACGCGGAGGTGAACGTCATCGATCTCGCGAGCGGCGAGCCGCGCTTCGAGGAGGCCATCGAGAGCGGCCGGCCGTTGAGCTCGGGCGACTACGACGCCGCGCGGTACTTCCTGCATCATGCCGTGGAGGGGAA
>JACXTT010004148.1_pt1 | contig 21674 bp, 15 predicted proteins | sample 9270951 | NCBI WGS metagenome assembly JACXTT01 (sample SAMN15532306, study PRJNA645909) | rock metagenome | isolation source: weathered quartz diorite | place: Puerto Rico | collected 2017-06-21
GGGGTTACGTAGAGCACGACGGCTGCGCATACGATGGGCATGCAAGGATAGTAGGTCCTGCGTTGAGGCTGGTGCTGGAACCATGCGTTGCCAAGCCGATGGAGCTTGTGGGTGCGAGCGTGTAGGCGTTTGTCTGGGTGACTGGCCCGGACTGGAGGGGGAATTTAACAGTGCCGTCAATCGCGGCAGCGGACGGATTCAATAGTACGACTTGAGTTGTCCAACCTCCACCATCGGCAAAGTGTGTAAGGGTTCTAAAGCTATTTGGAACAGGCACTGGAGGTGGTGTTCCAACATCGAGCACAGGTAACGTCGTGATCAGGAATTCGCCACGCTCGTTTGTGAGACCTCTCAACGCGATAGCTGCAATCGCCACCGACGACGAGAATGTAAACGTGCCGAATACCGAGTTGCCTCCCTTGAACGGCGCTTCGTTCAAGAACGCCGCGATCTGTTGTCTCGGCAGCAGCGTCACTGTTCCACTTCCAAAATTGTTTCCATTCGCATTGGTGAAATAGAACCCGACCGTGGCGGGCTCGTCGTTCGGGTTTAGAAGCGCAACACCCGTGTTCACATTCGAAGCGACTTCCGCAAAGATGCGGCCCGCCCGTAAAACACTCGAAGCAGGAATCGACGCCTCCGTTACCAAAACGCCGCGCTGTTGAAATCCAAAGATCGCAAGGCCGGACGGCAGCGGTTGGCCCGCGTCTACCTGAACACGGCCATAACCAACAGTCAGCGCAGCTGCACTGCCGGCCGTCGAACTGACCGACGCGCTTGTATCGGGCACAGCGAAAGGACGCTGTGCCGTGGTGATCGCATCCGGATTCGTGAGCCGAAAGATCGAACCGCCAAGGTTCACAACGTAGATCTCACCCGATTCGTCTTCTCCGAACGACGATATCTGCAACGTGGAGGCGAGCAGAACGGTTTGCACACCGTCTTTCAGCATGAAGATTTCGCCCGAACACAAATCGCCGTAGACATACGCGCCATACGGTAGGCTCGCCTGTGTACCGCGATAGACATAGCCACCAATAATGGCGCATCGTCCAAACTCACCGGTGTTGACGTAATCGGCGATTGGCGGAATGAAGCCCGAAGCGGAGCACGGCGCAGGACCAAGGCCGGTGCATACTGTTCCCTCCCAGACACGCCAGCCGTAGTTACCACCTTGCGTGATGATGTCGATCTCCTCGCGAGCGCTTTGTCCCACGTCACCGGCGTAAAGCTGGCCGCTTAGACGATCGAAGGAAAACCGCCACGGATTGCGTAACCCTAAGGCGTAAATCTCCGGCCGGCTGTTCGCAACATCCACATTGATCCGAAGCATCTTGCCGAGAAGGTCGTTCGGATTTTGTGCGTGATTCTGGGGATCATTCCCGGAACCGCCGTCGCCCATTCCGATGTAGAGGTACCCATCGGGACCGAACTCGATCATGCCACCATCGTGATTCTCATACGGTTGATCGACCGTGAATAGAACCCGCTGTTCGACTCCGTTGCGATACTCCGCTACCACGGTTGCACCGTCCGGCCTTCGCGTGTAGTTCACATAGAAGAGCCCGTTCGTCGAGAACCGCGGGTGGAACGAGAGACCCAGCAGGCCGCGCTCTCCGCCAAAAAGGACACGTGACGTGATGTCGAGGAAGAGAGTGGGCGTGGTAGCTCCTGGTTGAAGAACCCGAATGCGGCCGACTTGTTCAATGATGAATTTCCGGTTCGTTCCGTCCTTCGCCGTCGTAAGAAACACGGGCTGGGACAGACCCGACACGAGTGGAACAAGCGAAAGCCGCGGTGTTTGCGCTTCAACGACGCCACAAACACTTAGGAGGACGGAAACTCGCGTAAGAAACCACAGAGCCACAGAGATGCCACTACAACGTTGAACCATTGTCACCCGGCAACAAAACCCTTCGTATGATTTTGATCGGAATGCCTCCTTGCCTCACAAGTTCATCATGAAAACTCTTCAGGCTGTAGCTGGATCCTTTTGCTCTTTGAAAGTCGTCTCGCAATTTGTAGATCTGCAGCTTGCCCAACGTGTAATAAAGATACGTCGGATTGTAGGCGCCTCGTCTGGCTTCTTCGTAAGCATTCGCCGGCTCCTGAAAAGCCTTTTCCTCAAAAAACTTCGCACCCTGTTCGACGGTCCAGCTCGCGGTGTGAAGCTTGATACCGACGATATACCGCGCATCGCGAAGAAGCGCCTCTTCGAGCTGTGCCAGCCGCAACTTCGGATCGCCGTCGCCGAATCCTTCCTCCAACATCATCTGTTCGCTGTAATGCGCCCATCCCTCGACATTGGAGCTGCAGTAGAGAATCTTTCTCGTCTTGGTCGGAAATTGTCTGGCATTGAGGAACTGAATGTAGTGTCCGGGATAGGCCTCATGGATGGTAATGATCGTCATCACTGCAGGACTGAATGCTCGGAGATGCTCTTCTTTGTGTTTCGCGTCCCACTCCTTTTCCGGCGGCGTGACATAGTAAAAGGCCTCAGTCGCTTTCGTCTCATACGGCCCCGGCGTATCCATTGACGCAAAGGTACCGGAGCGCGCATATGGCGGCGTCTCCGTGATGTTAGGCCGAACGTCGGAGGGAATGCTGACGATGCCCCTGTTCTTGATGAATTGAATGATCCCCTCGACGGTTTTCTTCGCGTCCGGAATGAGACTCGTCTCCGTCGGATGATCATCGGAGAGAGCCTTCATTACTGCCATCGGAGACTTGGAGGCGTCGATCTTCCGCGCCGTTTCAATGAAGGCGTTGTAATCCTTTTCAAGATTCGCTTCACCAATCGCGAGCAGGCGATCGATTGGTGTGTCGACCATTTCTTCATACAGCAACTTCTTCGAAAAATTATCCGCACCAATCGCATAGTGCCCCTTTGAATTGGGTAGAAGCGTTTTTTCCAACCATGTGGCGGCGTCTTCCAGCGATTTCGCCGCAGCGCGATTCGCCTGCTCGAATTCGTTCAACAAGGCCGTGTCATTCCCCGCAGCATCCTTTGCCCACATTGCCACGCTGTCTCTGAAGAACCCGACAGAACCGTGTGCGATACGGAATGCGAGGTCGGTGAATTCGTGAGGCGGGTTCTGAATGTTCGACTGCATTGCGTCCATCAGAACCGGTACACCCTTGAGTCGGGACACGACGGAGCGGAGCCGGTCGGCAGGAGGCGCGAAGTTCCGCTTGATGAGACCATCGATGGCGCCGCCCGGCAATCCAACGTAATTCATAGGATTGCGGCGCCACGTTTGCAGAGTCTCCAGATCCAGAAGCTCAGCATGGATCTGGGCGTCAATGATTTCGGCGTCGATCTCTTCGTCCATCGCGAGCTGGCCCGCACGTGCCCGCATGAGTCCAGCCTGCAGTTGCTTCAGGCGCTCAATTCTCCGATTGATCGCCGGCTGCGATAGGTCTTCAATCTTCGAATCGTACTGGTGAAAGCCAATTGACGTGGCAGTTGAAGGGCTCCATTCAAATAGCGCATCGAAGTATTCATCAATAAACGATGGCATCGCAGTTGCTTCCGGTTGCTTGTGACACCCACTTAAGAATAAAAGCAGCAGCAAGAGCCATGGAGCAGCAGCGCCTCCCTTCACCGCACACCAAGACTCAATGTTTGTCCGTTTTGACTGAAAAATCGAATCACGCCGGACGAGGACTGATCGGTTGACCCATTGAACAAAATGAATTGCGTTGTGTAACCGCCGCCATCCGCGAAATGCGGAAAGAATTGTTCGGAAGTGGAACCAATAGTCGCTTCATTTGTGGGCTGCGTGGTCGTGATCAAGAAATCCCGCCGTTCGTTGTAACGGCCGCGCAAACCCACGACAGTAATTCCGCCCGGCAACGGTGTCGACACCCGAAGGACGCCCTGAAACGGATTGGGTACGACCGCGAAGCCTGGAATTTGCGCCAAAAACATAGCAGCCTGACCATTCCCGGGCAGCAGAATAGTGTTCACCAATCCCGTGGAGACACCAGTGATCGTCGTCAATTCAAAGGTGACCACTGCGGAAGTAGGCGTCGGATTTGCCAAAGCGATGCCGGTCTGTATCGAGCCGACTTGTCCTGGGTCACCCGAGTTTTCCGCATATAAGCGGAATGCATTTCCAGTACGCATCGCCGGCACACCTGCCTCCGTGACGGTGACGCCGGCGTTCTTGAAGGAAAAAACAGCCACACCGGACGGTGTTCTACTTCCCGAACCAGGCGTGACTCGAACGGCACCGATGAAAACGCCGGCAGCCGTACCGGGTGTCACAATCTTCACCGCGCTGCGCGCCGCGATGGAGTAGTCCTGCGACAAAAGACCAGCGAACTGTGCCGTACCCGACATCGTTGCGTCCGTCGTGTTGACGAGCAGGATCTGAGTTGTCCAACCGCCTCCGTCCGCGAAGTGCGGAAACAGAATCGGATCCGTGTCTGCAGAAATGGACAAATCCGCCACAGGCAACGTCGTAATGAGAAATTCACCGCGCTCGTTCGTGAGACCACGCAGCGCGATCACAGCCACAGGTTGTGATGCGGTAAACGTGAAGGTTCCGAATAGCGACGCGCCCCCGAAGTAGGGCGCCTGGTTGAGGAATGAGGCGATTTGAGCGTTCGCACCGATTGTCACAGTGCCTGTACCGAAGTTCTGGCCGTTCGCATCCGTGAAGTAATAGCTGATGGTCGTTGGCGTGGCATTGGGGTTGGCAATGGCGATCCCCGTGTTAACGGTGTTCGTTACCTCTGCGTAAATTCGCCCCATACTAACAAGCATTGATGCGGGGACCGCTGCTTCGCTCACCAGGACATTGTTTTGGCGAAACCCGAAAATTGCGAGGCCGGATGGAACATTGCCGCTTATCGGTTGAATTCGAGCATATCCCACAGTCGTGGCAGCTCCACCGCCTTGCGACACAGCGGAGAATCCGCCGCGCGTGGGCACGGCATATGCCGCAGCGCTGCCCTCGCCGATTTTCACGATGAACGCATCCAGTAGGCCCGGGCGCGTTGCGTTTAAGGCCGCCGTCGTTGGAAAGTCGGAGGAAGCGGTTACCCCGACAACATACGCCGTATTACTCGCGTCGACGGCGATTCCTTTTCCGAAATCGTCGCTGCTGCCTCCGAGGTACGTCGAATAACTCAAGTCAGAACTCGCTGTGTCGATTCTGGTGGCGAACGCATCGCTCACAACACCGGAGCCACCGCCGAAAGTCGATTGAAGCGGATGCGAGATCGGAAAATTCGTAGAACTGGTACTCCCCGCAACGTAGATGGCGCCACTCGAATCGACGGCGATCGCGTTAGCTACGTCGTCACGATAACCGCCGAGGTACGTCGAATAAACCATCGAGCCCGAAGCATTCCACTTGGCAACGAACGCGTCGGAGCCCCCGACTGTTGCAGCGTACACGGTGCCCGACGTGCTTCTATCGATACTTAATGCTGTTACCCGGGTCGTTGCGAGATTGGTCGGTGTCCATGTCGTCCCATTGGAGCTCTTGTAAATCCGCATCGCGTTCGCTTCGCCCGTGGCTGCGTAGAATGCTCCGGAGGCAGGATCCATTGTCATTGCAGTAACGGAAATTCCGGCACTGGAACTCGTCAGGCCGCCATTGGCTGGAACCCAGATTCCACCATTGTTGGGGCTGCGGAAAATTCCCGTGGAGTTCGTCCCCGCATACAAAAAGTTTGGTGTCCGTGGATCTATAACGAGCACGTTGATGTTCGGATCGAATAATCCCGAACTGGCTGCCGTCCAGCTCAATCCTCCATTTACTGACTTGTAAACGCCCACGGCAGTCGCCGCATAAACCGTTGAGGTCGAGTTTGGATCGACAACGATGCTGTGAATTGGAGATGAAACCAGACCGCTATTAACCACGGACCAACTTCCCCCACCAGTCGTGCTCTTATAAATTCCGTTTGCGTCAGTTCCTGCATAGATCGTTCCGGGTGCACCAGGATCAATTGCCAGTGCGGTAACGAAAACATTGTTCAGCGGTGTGCTCGACCAACTCGCGCCACCATTCGTGCTTTTATATACCCCTAGGGTTCGAGTACCGGCGTAGACCGTAGCTGGCGTCGAGGGATCCACAACTATCGAATGCACCCGGAGATCGAAAATGCCGGTGCTGGAGCTAATCCACGAGCCGCCCCCATCGGCGCTTTTGAAAAGCCCACCGGCTGTCTCGTCATCGGCCCCGGCATAGATCGCAGTACCCGGCGCCACAGCCAGCGCATACAGAGACGTCCGAGTCAGTCCGCTGCGGCTGGCGTTCCAGGTCAATCCTGCATCGGAGCTTCGAAATGCCGGACCACCGCCAAATGCGGTTTGAACGGCGCCTGCTGTCGTCGGAAAATTGATGGATGTCGTTTGGCCTGCGACGTAGGCATTGCCTGAGGAATCGACCGTGATCGCGTTGCCGATTTCATCCTTCGCCCCGCGAATGGTCTGCGTATAAGTTGCCGCACTTCCTCCAAGATTCAATTTGGTAATGAAGAGGTCGTTGCCTGTAGCTGATCCCGTTCCAGAAAAGCTGCCGGTAATGTATGCATTGCCGCTGGAGTCTACTGCTATCCCCCGCGGATCCGCTGGGCCGAAGATCGTCCCGAAGAAGGTGGAGTAGACGATCATTCCGGCAGAACTTAGCTTCGTGACAAATCCTCCTGCAGTGGGGTCCGTCGAGTAAGCGCCTGCTGTTGTCGGGAAATCCGTCGAATCGGTGCGGCCAACAACATAAGCGTTGCCGGCCGGATCGAAAGCGACACCCAGCGCTTGATCGTCACCGGTTCCACCGAGATAAGTGGAATATATTTGCACCTGCCCGGTGGAATTAAACTCTGCCACGAACGCATCCTGGCAGCCCGTCGGCCCTACGTTGCAAATGCGGCGTATGGCGGCTGACGTCGTAGGTAAGTCCGTCGATGCCGTCGTGCCGACGATGACGACGTTCCCCGCGGAATCGACCGCAACACCGTTTGCGTCCTCGTCACCTGAGCCGCCGAAATATGTGGAAAAGACCAAGGCCGTACCTGCCGGATTAAGTTTTGTCACAAATGCATCACTCAACCCGAGCGTGGGATCTTGGCTTCCGGCGTTCGCCTGAAATGGAAAGGCGGTTTGAAAGTTCGTCGAGGTCGTGGAACCGGCGACGTACAGGTTACCCGCCGAATCCGTCACCACCGCCCGCGCGTCGTCGTCGCCGTTGCTACCGCCGAGGAACGTCGAGTAGGTTAGGATGGGGTCGATGACCAACGGCGTCTTGTGATCGTAAGATCCCAGTTCGAACGTGACGGTATTTGCCGCCAACAACCGATACGCACCTTCGATTTCCTTCCGCGACCTTCCCTGGCCTTGGTAAACGGCCGGCTTATGCTGCACGACTTCTGAATTCCCGGCATGCAGCGCCAGATTGCCGGCCGCGTCGAGGCTAATGGTATCGACGCCATCGAATTGGACCTTGATGCGATTCGGATCTGCACCCGGAGCGACGACAAAGTCATATTCGAGCTGTTGCTGGTTCCCGTAGTAGACCAAATCAATGCCTGGATAGACTCGCTCGTACCGCACCCTCGCATACGTGGGGATACCAACCAGCGACGCGGTGCTGCGGACGTAGTTCACTTTGCCGGCCTGTTTATCCTCTCCGCGGATGGTTTTCGGACTTGCATCGACGAGTCGTGTGCTGATCGACAGTCCGCGGCCTCCGCGGCGCAAGAGGAGTTGATTCCCGTCGGGAGTGAAAACGATGTTGTATCCGTGTCCTCGTGCAAGAAATGGGGCACCCGGTGGGCCTTGGCCCCGGTTCTCTTCAAAGGAGAGCGAAAGATGACCGAGAGACTTCGCGTGGGAGGATCCGTAGAGAAAAAACAATAATCCGAGAGCCAGAATCCGAGAATTCTTCATGGCAAAAATTTTAGCCACAAAAAAGCACACAAACTCGTGTGCTTTTTTGTGGCTAATCCTTTTTTAGTTCGTTTAGCGGAACAGCTCCACGATCGGTCTGCCGACATAACTTCCCGTCGACGGTATGTATTCAAACCCCCGGCCGAGCGGGTCATCATGGCGAACCGTAGTGTAATTGATTCCCATTGCCGAATAAATCGTCGCTGCAAAATCCTCATGGTATACCGGACGCTCTTCGCTCCAGCCCGGAACGTCAACGTACGCGCCATCCGGCGTCGTTTGGCCGATGACGCGCCCGCCCTGGACGCCGCCCCCCGCAACCAACGCGGAGTGCACGAAGTAATGGTCCCGGCCCTGTTGGCTGGTGATATTCCCGACCGTGCGTCCGAATTCGCCTTTTACCACGATCAGTGTATCGTCGAGCAGGCTTCTTCCACCACTCCCGGGAATGACACTGAGATCCATAATGAGGTTGGCCAAACCAATGTCTAATTGCCGCGCTGAAGGATAAATCCCAGCGTTGTTTGCATAAATGTTCTGGTGATTGTCCCAGCCGCCAAGCGTGATCTGAACGTGCCGGGTGCCGAGGTTCGCCCAAAGAACATTCCTTGCCGTGAGACAGGCATTTCCGAATGCAGTGTTTCCATACTTTGCCTGATCCGAGGCGGCGAACCGAAATGCATTGGTCACTGCAGGGTCATACATCAGCTCGCGAGCTGACGAATAGAAATCCGCCATGTCTTCCACCTTGTCTCCATACGGCGACGGTTTCGCCCGCAGTTGAGCATCGGAAGCCATCAGCATGTTGTACTTCGAGGTGAAAGCAACTTGTCCATCTGGATTCGTAAGATTGGCGATTCCGTTGATATTCGGCGTGACATCGAAGGGCGAGTACCTGCTTGAAAAGTATCCGGCACCCGCCAGACTTCCTCCTCCATTGAGGGACAAAAAGCCAGGCAGTTTTTGATTCGGCGCACGCTGCTTTTCCGTTTCGAGAGCAATGACCGAACCGAAATTCGGTGCAATCTTCCCGGTGGCACCGGTGGGGTTCCGCGCGATCTGAAGCCAGTTTTGAAGCAACGAATGGACAAGCGCTGTGGACTGGCAGCTTCGAACAAGGGAGAAACGATTCAGACTCCACTGCACGGCTAAATTCGGCAACAAGCCGACCGGCCAGTCGATACCATTGATCGTCGTTGGCCCGAAATTTGCGGGCGTCCAAGCACCGACGCGAAGATCCAACGTGTCCTGCTGGCTCATCGCTCCAGCGAGCATGATAAATATGACGTTCTTCGCCGTGCCCAGAATCGTCGCGTTGGGATCCCACACAGTCGTGGTTTGAGCAAACATCTCCATTGGGGAAACAAAGTATCCCGCTACGCCAGTGGCTGCGATCTTGAAGAAAATTCGTCGATCGATAATAGGTTCCATACCGCTCCTCAATAATTGAAAACAAAATCCATTTTGTTTAGAAGCACCCACTGTAGATTTGCCGCAGCCACACGATTACCTTGCTGCTGAAACATTGGTGTGAAGAGGTTCACCTCATCAGCAGACGGCGGCCGCGACAATGTGTTCATGAACAAGTCTTGGATGATCGTTTGCGCGCTCGCGTTTTGAGAGATCAATATCTGTACCCGCGAGCCTTGAATGGCCGCGCCAATCCGACCATCAACGAACGCATTGTTCATCAAGTTGAGCGCCTGAAGGAGTGAAGCGTCATAGCGCCGGAACGTCGTATTACGATCGCCGCGGCCAAAGGCATTCATGAAGGTCGCCGCAACCGTACCTCTGGGCTCGACCGGTTCGGGAAGTTGCATCGCCCATTGAACAGGTGGCAGCGTCGAGCCTTGAAGCGTGTAATTGCCGAGAATGCCCGTCGCTTTGGTGATCGCATCGTGAACTTCCTCGCCGTCGAGGCGCCTGACGTATTTTCGCGCGTAATACGGAACGTAGCTCACATCCCACGTGCCCGGATATACCGATGAAAGTTGATATGCATTCGATTTCGCGATCAGAGACATGAGCGCCCGGAGGTCATATCGGTTTTGTTGGAACCAAGTCGCCATGGATTCCAGTAATTGCGCATTCGTTGGCTGAAGCGCCCAAGCATCTGGAGGCAGGTGGACGGGATCGAGACGAGCAAGGTCAAACGTGTTCGATGGTGAAACGAAGGCTTCGACCATGAACTTTTCCCAAACGTAATTCACGATCGCTCTCGAGAATTGAAAGTCCGAGGTAACCTGGCGCGCAAGGGCCTGACGCCGGGTTTCGCCACTCGCAATGTTGTTCGGTGAAGTGGAAGTAAATGGATACTTCGGCGCAACGACAGCCACACCGTTCAGCGGCTGGCGGGCCGTGCGGTTCCCTGTGGTCGTGTTCAGCGTGTATTCACCCGTGAGCGCATCGCTCATCATGTACTTCACGACCTGGGGCGCCGTGGACACGACCTGCGGCCGTCTCGTCACTCGCGCGAAATACGCCGACAGACCCCACATGTTTTGGCGAGTCTGTTTCGATCCCCAGAGATTGACGGTATCCAGATGACGTGCGCCGTCGTGGCACAGCAAACAATCGACAACATTGATGCCCAGGAACATGCTGGCAAGGTTCACGGCCTGCCCATCGTAAGTATCTTGATTGGGCCCCATGGCGACCGTGTTGCCGAGAGGCCAATTGGCTTCACCTTGAACGAAGTTGTCACCCGCACCGGTGATCAACTCGCGCGCTATCTGGTCGTATGGCTTGTTCTGCGCCACCGCATCTTTGACATAGAGATAGTAAGCGTCGCGGCCGGTGGTGTAGCGATTAATAGCCGGGGTCTGGGTTGACACCTTGAAGAGGTCGCCGAAAAACATCGTCCACTTATCGACGAATTCCGGCGTTCCGATGAGAGCATCGATCTTCAGATCTCGCTTCGATGGATTTGTATCTGCAAGGAATGCGTCAACGTCCGCACCGGAAGGTATGCGACCGGTCAAATCCAGCGTCACGCGCCGCAGGAATTCCGCGTCGGATGAGATGGGCGCCGACCGAACACCTGCCGAAGCCATCCGGCTAAAGATCGATTCATCGATGAAGTTATTACGCTTCATCGTTGCCGGATCGACCGTGGCATCCTCATCCGATGCAGCATACCGAAACCTCTGCAATCCCGACGCTAGATCCGACCGCATCCGGTGACGTAGCTGAGCGTTATCCTTAAATTCGTCAGGGTTATTCAGGAAAGTGCAATCCTTTGCCGCGCCGGAAACCAACAACGCGGAAGCCAGTACAAAAATCGAAAGTATCAGCCCCCTTGCTCGCATCCTGCCTCCTTTTTCTCTAGGCCTCGCAGTTATACACCAGTGACATAAAGGCACAAATTGGGGTTTAAAGGCAGCCTTCAAAATTTCAGATTTAGCAACCTACCGGTCACCGGAGATGATGTCCCCCAGCGTCCCCAGCACAGACCCTTCCTCGCGCCCACCGCGTCCGGTTTGCGGAGCGGCGGCCACAATGCGGCGGGCCATCCTGCTCAAAGGCAACGACTGAAGCCATACTCTACCCGGTCCCCGAAGTGTGGCGAAGAAAAGGCCTTCACCCCCAAATAAGGCAGATTTGATGCGGCCTACATATTCAATGTCGTAATCAATGGTGGGCTGAAGCGCCACCAGACAACCTGTATCGATCCGAAACAGCTCACCAGGCTGGAGTGTCTTCTCGATCAGCATGCCGCCGGCGTGAACGAATGCCCATCCGTCGCCTTGCAGCCGCTCCATGATGAAGCCCTCCCCACCAAAAAACCCCACGCCGAGGCGCTTCTGAAAGGCGATGCCGATACTGACGCCTTTGGCCGCAGCCAAAAACGAATCCTTCTGTGCGATCAGCTCGCCGCCGATTTCGGAGAGTTTGATCGGAACGATTTTTCCAGGATAAGGAGACGCAAAGGAGACTCGCCTTTTTCCCTGACCGGTGTTCATGAACACCGTCATAAATAACGACTCGCCGATCAGCAGCCGTTTGCCCGCTCCGATCAGCGCATCGACAAAACTCGTGTTCTGTTGCGAGCCGTCGCCGAACACGGTTTCCATGCTGATGCCATCTTCCATGTAAAACATCCCGCCGGCTTCCGCCACCGCGGCCTCTCCTGGATCCAATTCGACTTCGACAAACTGCATGTCTTCACCGAAAATTTTATAATCCACTTCGTGCATAGCTGTCATGACCTCGTCCTCCTCGTTCGGTAAGTATATGATCCGCGTGTGACCTATGATGTCGTGATTATCGGAGCCGGCGCCGCCGGGCTCATGTGCGCCATCGAGGCTGGGAAGCGTGGGCGTACCGTTTTGGTTCTCGAACGGAACGAAACCGTCGGCAAGAAGATCAGAATCTCCGGCGGCGGTCGATGCAACTTCACCAATATTCATACAGCCGCCGAGTATTTCATCTCGAGCAATCCGAACTTTCACAAGTCGGCCCTTGCGCGATACACACCTGAGGATTTCATCCGTATGGTGCGGCGCCATCGCATTGCATACCACGAAAAGAAGCTCGGTCAGCTCTTTTGCGATGGGAGCTCGCAACAGATTATCGAAATGCTTGTCAAAGAATGCGCGGCCGCTCGAGTGGAGATTCAAGTGAATTGCCGGGTTGGAAACATCAATAAGGATGGACGTTTTGTACTTTCCACGACCACGGGTGATTTCGAATGCCAATCTTTGGTCATAGCTACAGGCGGACTTTCAATTCCAAAAATGGGCGCAACGGATTTTGGCTACAGAATCGCGCGTCAGTTCGGTCTTCAATCAACGGAGGTGCGCCCTGGCCTGGTTCCGTTGACGCTCAATGGTGAAGAAGGCCGCGCACTGCAGGAACTAAGCGGTGTTTCGATTGATGCCGATGTGCGCTGCGGCAAAACCATTTTTAGAGAAAACGTTCTGTTTACCCATCGAGGGCTCAGCGGACCGGCCATTCTGCAGATTTCCTCATATTGGAAACCTGGCGATCCACTCATCGTCGAACCGAAGACTCGGCCGTGGCGCTTCGTACAAAAGTGGCGCGAGCTGCATGGGCAGGCTGCGATGGAGAACTGGGAGCTGTCGCCATCGGGCACGGAAGGCTACGCCAAGGCGGAAGTCACGCTCGGCGGCGTCGACACGGCCGAGCTCTCTTCCAAAACGATGGAGGCTCGTCGCGTGCCGGGCCTATACTTCATTGGAGAAGTCGTCGACGTCACCGGGCATTTGGGCGGATTCAATTTCCAGTGGGCGTGGGCGTCTGGATTTGTAGCGGGGCAATACGTATGAACGATCCGGTTCGAGAGCAAGTCATTAAATTATTACAGGGCGGTCAGGCACACGTGACGTTAGATGATGTCGTCAAGGATTTCCCCGCCAAACTTCGAGGCATTAAGCCCGAAGGTGCACCGCACACGGCGTGGCAACTTTTGGAGCATATGCGGATCGCACTATGGGACATTTTGGAATTCAGCCGGGATGCGAAGCATGTGTCACCAGCCTGGCCTGCAGGCTATTGGCCAAAGACAGACAAGCCGGCGAATGACGCTGCATGGAAGAAGAGCATCGCTTCGATCAAGAAAGATCTCTTGGCGATGCAAAAGCTCGTTGAAGACCCAAAGACCGATCTCTACGCAAAAATCCCTCACGGTACCGGCCAGAACATCCTGCGCGAAGCGTTGCTCGTGGCGGATCACAACGCGTACCACATCGGACAAATGCTGCTGCTACGTCGCCTGCTTGGAGCATGGAATGGCGGATGAGTACTTTTTAGTCTTCGCCAATTCCGATTACACGCTGGACCTTTCCCGATTTCTGAGAACGGAATCAACCGATGGCTGGCACTTCTTTCAAGGACGAGAAAACATCGGAACTCTCCTGATCGTCAAGAGTGGAGACATGCACTACGTGCACGCTTCATTTACGCGGGAACTCGATGGAGAAAAGATCACGAATTACATTCGATCACTCTTGTGGTCTTTGAATGTGCACAACGCGCTGGTTACTGTGCACAGTGGAAAGCAGGTCGCGTCGTTCGATTACGAGATTTAATTCCGGGACGGTTGCGTCGTTTCCTTAATTAGCAACTCAGAATTAGGGAAACGACGCAGCCGTCCCGGAATTTTTACTACCCGATCACGCGCTGATCGCGGTGAATTGGGATCGGATTTTCTTGCCGGTCGCCGGTCTTTCCCAGCAAGGCTCGAATGCCCCGCTCAATACCGCGGTAGAGAGCACCCATTTCACAAATCGGATCGAGAACACTTTCCTCGATGGTGACAGCGGCACGGTTCATCTTGTCGACCGTATTGTGAACGCTCGATGTGATCTCGCTATTCTTGTTTTCGATCTCATGGACGCGCGAGCGGAATTGCTGGCCGGCTTCGCGATACGCGCGCTCGCCTTCTTCGATGCCACGTTTTGCTTTATTGATGACACCGTGGACCTGGTCCGTGACAATTCTCGCCTTCTGCTCGATGAAAGTTCGCGCTCCATCGAGGTTGTTTGCCAGTTCATCGGGATGAGTGACGTTATAGCGGATTTTCCTGCCGGACTCGGTCATGAACAAGTATCCGACGGCACCGCCAATCGCCGACCCGACAATCACATAGGGCCACACATTGGAACTCTTGGTTTTGAAGTTGTCCATATTGCACCTCTAAATATTGACGCCCACAATCATCGTTTGTTGGCCTGAAGGATTTTCTTGCGCAACCGGATGCTCTGCGGCGTGACCTCGACGTATTCGTCATCGCGGATGAATTCGATCGCCTGTTCGAGATTCAGAATTCGCGGAGACACGAGCCGGATCGCCTCATCGGCCGTGGATGCGCGCATGTTTGTGAGCTTTTTCTCCTTCACGATATTAACATCGAGGTCGACGGAGCGAGCGTTCTCTCCGACAACCATCCCCTCATAAACTTCTGTTCCCGGCGTCACAAAAATCTCGCCGCGCTCCTGGAGATTCCAGATAGCGTAGGCGGTCGCCTTGCCCGCGCGGTCCGCGACGAGGGAACCGGTCGGCCGCGTCGGGATATCGCCCTGCCACTCGGTGTAACCATGAAACAGTGAATTCATGATCGCCGTCCCACGTGTGTCCGTGAGTATTTCGCTCCGGAGTCCGATCAAACCGCGCGTCGGCACGTGAAATTCCAGACGCACGCGGCCCGAGCCGTGGTTAACCATCTTGATCATCTTTCCTTTTCGGCTTCCAAGCTTTTCGATGACGACGCCTAGAAATGTTTCGGGACAATCGATGATGAGCATTTCGACGGGTTCATGGAGCCTTCCATCGATCGATTTGGTCAGGATCTCCGGTTTGCCTACCATCAACTCGTATCCTTCACGCCGCATGGTCTCGATGAGGATTGCCAGCTGCAGCTCACCACGTCCCATCACGCGGAACGCTTCAGGCCCCCCGGACTCTTCCACTCGTATCGATACATTCGTCAGCAGCTCTTTTTCCAAACGGTCCCGCAGATTCCGAGACGTGACGTACTGGCCCTCCTGGCCGGCAAAGGCCGACGTGTTGATCGTGAACATCATTGCAATTGTCGGTTCGTCGATTTGGATGTGCGCCAGCGGCGCCGGGGTTTCCGCATGGGTCACCGTTTCGCCGATGTTGATTCCTTCCACACCGGCGATGGCAAGCACGTCGCCGGGACGGCCCGTCGTCTCGTCCACGCGTTTCAGTCCTTCAAAGGAATACAACTTCGTGATTTTCGTTTTCTGAAGTCCGCCATCGAGTTTGACGATTCCAACTTCATCGCCAATCTGGAGCGTCCCGTTGAAGACGCGGGCAATCGCGAGACGGCCGAGGTAATCGCTGTAGTCGAGGTTTGCAACGAGGATTTGCAACGTTCCGTTCGGATCTCCGGGCGGATCCGGAATATGTTTCAAGATCCCATCGAACAGTGGCCGGAGATCGCCTGTATCCTGACCATCGCCGTCAAGTGAAAGGCTGGCGATGCCTGCTCTTGCATTCGTATAGATGATGGGAAAATCGAGTTGCTCTTCGGTAGCGTCGAGATCGATGAAAAGATCATAGACCTCGTTCACCACCTCTTGAATACGGGCATCGGGCCGGTCGATCTTGTTGATGACGACGATTGCCGGAAGCTTTGCTTCGAGGGCCTTCATCAGCACGTAGCGAGTCTGCGGCAACGGACCTTCGCTGGCATCCACAAGCAAAAGGACCCCATCCACCATCTTCAACGCCCGCTCCACCTCGCCCCCAAAATCGCTGTGTCCCGGCGTGTCGACAATGTTGATCTTCACGCCGCTGTAACGAATCCCCGTAGTCTTCGCCAGAATCGTGATACCCCTCTCGCGCTCCAGTTCGTTGGAATCCATCACCCGCTCGACGAGTTCTTCATTAGCTCGGAAAATGCCGCTCTGCCGCAGCATCGCATCCACAAGCGTCGTCTTGCCGTGGTCAACGTGCGCGATGATGGCTATGTTCCGGATCTTGTCATTAGGCATAAACATTGATCATATAATTAGGCCACATGAATTGGGTTGTTCTCTTATCAGTCTTCCTTCTCTTTCAGGCCGGAGTTGCGCCGCGCCAACAGCAGCCATCGAAGCCGCAAGACCGAGGATCGATTGCGGGATATATCGTGAAGATGGGCACGAGCGATCCGGTGTCTAAAGCCGTTGTCACATTAAGCGCGTTCAATGGCGGACCAAGCCAGTCCTACACTGCAACCACGACGAGTGGTGGCCAATTCAACTTCCAGAATCTCGATCCCGGGCAATATCGGCTATCTGTCACTCGCAGCGGTTACGTTCGCATGGAATATGGCGCTCGATCTCCAAACCGGCCTGGTCTGCCGATCACATTGAGCGCCGGACAAAAGCTCACGGACGTTGTCTTGCAAATTATGCCGGCGGGGACAATCGCCGGTCGTGTCTTCGATCGCGATGGCGAACCGCTCGCCAACGTAACCGTAGAAGCGCTCAAGTATTCCTACCAAGAAGGCCAACGGGTGATGAACGTCGTCCAGACCGCGCGGACCAATGATCTAGGCGAGTACCGGCTGTTTTGGATGCAACCCGGCCAATATTTCGTCAGCGCCACGCCATCTGAAGGCCAGCGCGGTGTGTTGCTGAACGCGTTGGCAACTGCGGGGCCCGGAATCGCTGGAGCCATCGGAGAAATCGTCGGTAATCTGGGCGGCGGGCGTGGAGCGGCGCCCGCCGCGTCTACCGACCGAGACCAGGCAACGGAAGGGTACATTCCTGTTTACTATCCGGGAACAACGGATGCTCAGTCGGCGGCTCCGATCAATCTTCTGGCTGGTGTGGTTTTCAGCGGCGTGGATCTCACTGTGGCGGTGGTCCGTACTTTGCGCGTTCAAGGACAGGTCATCAACGGTGTCAGCGGTCAGCCGGCTCAAAATGCCTCCATCACACTATTGCCGGTCCAACGCCAGGCTGGAGGCGGAGGGTTTCGTGGTGGCATTCGAAATCCAGGTAATTTCCGAAGCCGTATTAACAACCAGGGCGCATTTGATATCCGTGGGGTCGTGCCGGGCTCATACGAACTCATCGCCGTGGTGAACGGCCGCGACACTCGCATGAGTGCTCGGTTGCCCTTGGAAATCGGGAATTCGGACGTCCAGAACGTCTCCTTAATCCTTTCTCCCGGATTCACACTGACCGGCAGGCTGACCATGGAGGGACAGCAAGCAAGCGCGGGCAATCAGAATTTGTCCCGCATGCGCGTCATGTTGCGTCCGGACTCGGCAGCCCAAATTGCAGGCGCGCCGCCTGCATCGCCTGTTCAAAATGACGGCACGTTCTCGCTGCAACAAGTCGGGCGCGATGATTATCGCCTTACCGTAACGGGTATGCCGCGAAATGCTTACGTCAAGATGGCGCGATACGGTGGAATCGACGTCCTGAACGAAGGATTGCGCTTGGATAGACAGCCTACAGGCCCTCTCGAGATTCTTGTTAGCGCCAACACCGGCATCACCGACGGTGTTGTACAAAACGAAAAGCTGGAGCCCGCAGCGAATGTGACTGTCGTCCTGGTTCCCGAAGCGACTCGCCGGACCCGGCTCGATCTCTATCGCACAACGTCAACGGACGCGGCGGGACATTTTCACATCGAAGGTGTTCCGCCTGGCGACTATCGAGCCTTCGCATGGGAAGATGTCGAAACCGGAGCATGGCAGGATCCCGATTTTATCCGCCAATTCGAAGATCGTGGCAGACCTGTTCGTGTCAATGAAAGCAGCACATCAAATATTGAGTTGAGAGTTATTCGTCCCTAGTTGTAGACTGCCGCGTCGATAGCGGCGGGTTTTGATAGATCCAGTTGTTCCTCTTCTCGTTCTGCTCTTGAATCTCCCGTCTAAAACTTTGTGAGGTGAACGTATGTCTGATGACACGAGTGGCTCCAATCTTTCGCGGCGAAACATCATGAAGATCGCTGGAACCGCACTCGTCGGAGTTTGGAGCCGGCAGGCGATTCCCGCCATCGCAGGCCAACAGGCGCCGAGCAGTGCAGCCACGGAAAAACCGCTCTTGCTTCCTCCCGACGACGCGACCGACGTTGTGGTGCATTCGCGCGTTGAGAACCTGTTCTGGTGCGACATGATGATGGAGCACGCCTCGTTCTTCACGATGCTCATGCCTGGGCCGGAGCTTGCTGCACTGCGCACGCAAGCCGAAAGTTTTCAGCGTACGTTTCAGACGCAATACGATCGCGCCAAAACCGTGGCGTTCGATCGCACAAACTCCGCCCCATTCAACCGCTCTACGATCGAGCTCATCAAGCCCTTCATCGAGTACAAACAGCGCATGCGCGACGCTCAGGAAGCTGGAAGAATTCGGACACTCGTGTTTTCGCTCTATTTCGATCACACGGCGCGAGAAGCCGAACGCGCAGTGTCGCGGCTTCAAAAGCTTGCCGACGGAAACGCAAATCTCGAGTTCGGCGAGGTCGTCGGCTTTTGGTCGCAAACGATGAGCGAACATGTCGACCTGGTCGCTCATCTGCTGGATCCGCAAGAGCAGGACCTCATCAGTCAAGCACTCGATTCAAGCGCCGTCTTCAAGGGATTCAATCAGGGCAATAGAGATCGAAAAATACCGGGCGCGGACATCATGCTTGCGACCGAAGATCTCATCGATTTTCAAACGGCCGTGGAAGATGGCGTGAGTTCCGGAAGAATTAAGAGCATTCTGCATCCCGCTCTCGCAGACCATATGCGCCGCGAAACATTGAAGTTCGTCGACGAACTGAAACGAACCGCCAGAACGTAGCGAGTGCCGTCATCTCAACGCATGCGTCCAACTATGTAGCGGGGATCTGCATGCGCCACTTCTGGGCCCTACTTTCCCAGACTTTAAACGAGTGGCTTGAAGACAAGGCACAGCGGATGGGCGCTGCGCTCGCATATTACGCGGCATTCTCGATAGCGCCTTTACTCATACTTGTCGTTGCTATTACGGGCTTCGTCTATCAGGAGGACACTCTCGGCCGCGTGCAATCACAGATCGCGATGATGGCCGGCGATAACGCCGCCGAAGCGATCGTGGCGACGATTCGTGGAGTGAAAAACACACCCGGCGGGGCGGCACCAACGATCTTGAGCATATTGACTCTACTGCTCGGCGCAACCGGTATGTTTGGTCAACTTCAGGATGCGATGAACACCATCTGGGAAGTCACACCAAAGCCGCGCCGCTTCTGGGCCGACATTCTCCGGACGCGTCTCTTGTCATTCCTGATGGTTGTGGCCATCTGTTTCCTTCTCCTGATTTCGCTCGTAGTCACAACTTTCCTCGCGAACGTCAGCAAGTACTTCCAAGACATGCTGCCATTCACAGCATCTATATGGCCAATCGTGGATATCGGTTTTTCATTTGCTGTGACGACGATGCTATTCGCTGCGATCTTCAAAATTCTTCCGGATGTGGATATCGCGTGGGGAGATGTTTGGCTCGGCGCAGCCGCAACAGCTGCGCTGTTCGCAATGGGAAAAATCGGCATCGGTTTGTATCTCGGCAGAAGCAGCTTCACGTCCGCGTACGGAGCGGCGGGATCCTTGCTTGTGCTGTTAGCGTGGGTTTATTACTCGTCTCAGATCCTTTTCTTCGGCGCAGAATTCACATGGGTTTACACCAAGCATTACAAACACCGGCTGCGTCCAGCTCGCGGTGCGGTATTCCTTAGCGAGGCGGCGCGTCTGCATCAAGGTATTCCTCACACAGAGGTCGTTCAAGAAGCCTTCAACAAACAGCGAATTGCATGAGACTCACGCCACGGCGTAACGAATGATAAACAACACGGTGAAGAGAATCATGAGCCAATGCAGTTTGCGAAATCGGCCTGAGATCGCACTCAGCAGAACATAAGAGATGAAACCGAAAGCAATGCCGTCGGTGATACTGAACGTAAACGGAATGAAAACGATCGTGATGAATGCTGGAACGTATTCCATCGGATCAGCCCACTCGATCCTTCCGACATTGCGCATCATGAAAGCGCCGACGATAATCAAAGCCGGCGCAACAGTGGGATACAGCGTAAGACCGGCGCGATTCTTGTAGCCCTCGCCGATCATCTGGGCTAAGGGTGCGAAGAAAAGACCAGCCAGCATCAACAACCCCGAAACGATGTTCGCAAACCCCGTCTTGCCGCCTTCCGCTACACCCGCGGCACTTTCGATATAGCTGACGACCGGTGAATTGCCTAACAAGCCTGACACCGAAGTCCCTATCGCATCGGCAAGCAGAGCTTCGCGAGCTCGCGGCAATTGCCCGTCGCGCATGAAGCCGCCTTGCTCCGCAATTCCGATCAGCGAGCCGATGCTGTCAAAAAGATCCAAAAAGAAAAACGTGAAGATGACGGGAATCGCTCCAAGCTTGAGCGCGCCAATAACGTCGAGCTTGAATGCGATTGGGGCTATTGATGGTGGCGCGCTAATGACTCCGTGAAAACGAACGACTCCGAATGCGAGACCCAGGACCGTGCTCGTCAAAATCCCCGCAAGTATCGCGCCACGCGAGCGGCGGACGAGAAGAACGGACGTGACAAGCACGCCGGCACCGGACACCCGCACTGCCGGATGATGCAAATCCCCAAGCGTTACAAGCGTCGCGGGATTTGCCGCCAGAAATCCACTCCATTCCAAACCAACGAGTGTGATGAGCAGGCCGATGCCTACAGCTATGCCGCGTTTCAGTGAATCCGGAATGGCGTGCACCAATGCCTCGCGCACACCCCAAATGGACATGAGCAGGAATACAACGCCTGAAATGAAGACGGCGCCCAGAGCGACTTGCCAGGGATAGTGCATGGCGGCGACAACAGTAAATGCAAAGAAAAAGTTGTGACCCATTGCAGGCGCTACCGCAATGGGATAATTCGCAAGTAACGCCATCAAGAAACATCCAATTGCGCTGACGATGCATGTCGCCGCGAGCACCGCATTGAAATCCATCCCGGTCGTCGAAAGAACCGCCGGTTGTACGAAAATGATGTACGACATCGTCATGAATGTCGTAAGCCCCGCGAAAGCTTCCGTGCGGAGGGTGGTATTGGAAGCGGAGAGATGGAAGGTCTTTTCGAGAAAATCCTGCATACGAAACGTTGCTCTCTTGTTCCTTCGAGGAGGGGCGGCCGCGCCGATCAACTACAGTTTCGACAAAACCGCATCACCAACTTCACGCGTGCCGAGTTTGCCGCCGGCATCTTGGGTGGTCTGACCTGCATTCACACATGCAATCACGGCACTCTCCACTGCCGCCGCCGCGTC
>JACXTT010004149.1_pt1 | contig 21673 bp, 23 predicted proteins | sample 9270951 | NCBI WGS metagenome assembly JACXTT01 (sample SAMN15532306, study PRJNA645909) | rock metagenome | isolation source: weathered quartz diorite | place: Puerto Rico | collected 2017-06-21
TCCGGACTCTTCCGGACAAAGGACCGAAGTCTGTGTTAATGATTCGACTGGCGCGCATTGGTAAGCCGAAGCAGCCGTACTATCGTGTGGTCGTGATCGAGAAGGAGCGGGCTCGCAATGGACGCCCGGTCGAGGTCGTGGGTACGTACAATCCGCGCACCAATCCGGCAACGTTCGACCTGAAGCGGGAGCGCATTACCTACTGGGTTTCGAAGGGCGCTCAGCTTTCCGAGCGCGTAGGCAAGTTGCTCGCCCTCCCGGTTCCGGCCGGTTCGGCCGCCTAGAATTCTCTTTCGGATTGACTGCCGGACCAACTGCAGATTCCTCGCTCCTCTCGGAATGACAACCGGAGCGGGTGTGTTTAAGGAGCATTCGAATGACCGAGCAGCCTGCCAATGCGCGAGCACTGATTGAGCACATTGCCAAAGCGCTGGTCGACGCTCCAGCAGAGGTATTCATTGACGAGTACGAAGACGGCGACGAAACGGTTATAGAACTTGAAGTTGCCGAGGCTGATCTCGGCAAAGTAATTGGACGTTCCGGCCGCGTCGCCCGCGCCTTACGCGGGGTGTTGAACGCGGCGGGATCGAAGCAGGATAAGCGCTACGCGCTGGAGATCATCGAATAGCGGCACCGGAGCCGAGCGGCGAGGGCGAGTTTATTACCCTGGCGCGGGTGGTCAAAACCCAGGGACGCCGCGGAGAAGTCGCAGTCGAACTGCACACCGATATTCCGGACCGCTTCCGCGAAGGCATGCGGTTATGGGCGCTCGCGAAAGACGGCCTGCGCCGCGAAGTTCAGGTGGAAAAGCTATGGCCGCACAAGAGCCTGTTGGTCCTGAAGTTTGCGGGCGTCGAAACAATTTCCGACGTCGAGCCGCTAATCGGCGCTGAACTTCAGCTTCCGAGGAGTGAGCGCGCCGAACTCGAGCCCGGCTGGACGTATCTCAGCGACCTGGTCGGTTGCAAAGTGTTCGACGGTGAGCGCGAAATCGGCCCGATTGAAGACGTAACGTTTGGGGCCGGAGAAGCGCCACTGCTGGTGGTGAAGAGCGGAGGGAAGCTTCCGTACGAGATTCCTTTCGCGCAGGCGTACCTGGAGAAAGTGGATCTGGAACAAAAACAGATCCGGATGCGGCTTCCAGAAGGGTTGTTGGATGTGAATGCGCCGCTAACAGGGGAAGAAAGAAAGAGCAGTCGTTAGTCACTGGTCGTTGGCTGTTTTGCTGTTGGCTGTTTTTGTTCGCAGGTTTTTCAAGATTTACTCTCTGCGAACTCCGCGTCCTCTGCGGTAAAAAAGAGTTTTTTGGTTTGCGATGCGAGTCGATATTCTCACGATTTTTCCTGACTTCTTTCGCGGACCACTGGATTACGGCATCATTCGCCGGGCACGTGAAACGGGTCTGGCGGAAGTAAACATTCACGACCTGCGGAACTTTACGCAAGACAAGCACCGAACCGTGGATGACCGCCCATTTGGCGGTGGCGAAGGCATGGTGCTGAAGCCGGAACCGATCTTTGAATGTTTGGAGTCGCTCGGCGGTTTGGCGTCGCGAGCGGAGCGCATCAGCGGCAGCGCGAAGCAATCGGTCATTCTACTTTCGCCCCAGGGTCGCCAACTGGAACAGTCGCTCGCCGCGGAGCTTTCTACGCTGGAGCAGATCGTTTTGATCTGCGGACGCTACGAAGGCGTGGACGAGCGTGTGGGCGAGCATCTAGCGGACCGCGAAGTCTCGATCGGCGATTACGTGCTGAGTGGTGGCGAACTAGGCGCAGCCGTGATCCTGGACACAGTAACGCGGCTGATCCCCGGCGCGGTCGGCAACCAAGCTTCGACGCGTCAAGAGTCGTTCACGGAGCATCCTGAACTAGTGGGCAATGGCCCGAGTTCGACATGCGTTTCCGGCGGATTGCTGGACTATCCGCACTACACGCGTCCGGCAGAATTTCGCGGAATGTCCGTACCGGAAGTGCTGGTGAATGGGAACCACGAAGACATTCGCCGCTGGCGGCGGAAGACGGCTTTGACGAAGACATTGCGCAACCGTCCCGATTTGCTGGAGCGAGTCGCGCTGACCGACGAAGACCGGGAATTGTTGAACGAGATCAGGAGTTCGCAGTCGATACTTTGAGAGTTAAGGCTTTGTAGCAGAGCCGTAGGTGAGGCCGGAGGGCACGGCTTCAAAGCGTGGGGAAAAGGCCCAGCTTCGTATCAGGGCACGGCTTCAGCCGTGCCGTTCAAGGCGGAAAATAGGATTCGGGGCCAGCCCCTGAGAATCGGAAGGAAGTCATGACAAACCAGATCATCGAAAGATTGCTGGCGAAGAGTCGCCGCACCGACATCCCGGACTTCGGCCCGGGAGACACCATCAAAGTTCAGGTCAAGATCAAGGAAGGCGACAAGGAACGCATCCAGGCGTTCGAGGGCGTCGTCATTTCCCGGACGCGTGGGCCGCAGGCCAGTTTTACCGTTCGCAAGATCAGCTTCGGACAAGGCGTGGAGCGTATTTTCCCCATCCAATCCAAAGTCATCGACAAGATCGACGTGTTACGCTCTGCCAAAGTCCGGCGCGCAAAGCTATACTATCTGCGCGAGTTGAGAGGCAAGGCCGCCAGGCTGCGCGAAGTGGAATAGAGTCGGAGACCGCCCAGCAGATCTCCTCCTGTGAGACGCGGCAATCCGCGTCTCTACTTCTATTCTCATAGAAAAATCCTCGTATCACTTGCAAGCGCCCTTATCCTCGGCGAAGATGCTGGAAGCTCCCGTGCGTTTCAGATCTAGAGATTCGAAAACACTCAGCCTTTCTCCGGCTGCGGCCAAGCTGCGCATGCTGAAGCGATTGCGCTGCACCCTCAAGTTTGAGAAGCGCGCCTGGGCATTGGGGGCAAAACTGGTGGCCGGCGCTGACGAAGTCGGTCGCGGGTCGCTCTTCGGCCCTGTGGTAGCCGCAGCTGTGATTCTTGATCCCGCCTATCGTATTCGTGGCCTGCGCGATTCGAAATTGCTACCCGCGGAGCGCCGCGAGGAACTTGCCATCCGCATCCGGGAACACTCGATCGCCCTGGCGATTGCAGCAGTCGATTCCGCCCGTATCGATCAGATCAACATCTATCAGGCTTCGCGCCTCGCAATGTTGCAGGCGGTTCAGCAACTCACGCCGGCGGCGGACTACCTACTCGCCGATGCCGTCAGAATCGACTGCGATCTTCCCCAGCATCCGATCATTCACGGAGACGCGCTCTCCGCCTCGATCGCGGCGGCGTCCATCATCGCGAAAGTCGAACGTGACCGGATGATCTCCGCCTGGGATCCGGTGTTTCCCATGTACGGCCTCGCGTCCAACAAGGGCTACAGCACGGCACATCACATCGCCGCCCTGCGTGAGCATGGCCCTTCGCCGCTCCATCGTCAGTCTTTCGCACCAGTGTGGAACGCTCCGATCCCGCAGGAAGTCCTGAGTTTTATGCTCGACGAACCAGTAGGCGAACAAGTGTCCGTTGACGAGGAACTGGCCACTGCCCTAGCAGAGTCGTAGCGCCCTTTCAAGCTGGGCGCATTTGCCGATTCCAGCTAGAATCACGCCATGTTGCGTCTGCTCGCAGTGACTGCTCATCCCGACGACGAAGCGAGCGCCTTCGGCGGCACTCTTCATCTCTACGGCGACCGCGGCGTGGAAACGTCCGTGATCTGCCTTACCGCCGGTCAGGCTGCCACACATCGGGGCAAGGCCAAGGACGATCACGAACTGGCCGCGCTCCGCCGCAAGGAATTTGCCGCAGCCTGCGCCATCCTCAACGTGAGCCGAGGAGCCGTGCTCGACTATCCCGACGGCCAGTTGCACCGCGTCGAAATGCACCACGTCGTGTCGGAGCTGGTATTGCACATTCGTGAATTCCGCCCGCATATCATGCTCTCGATGGGCCCGGAGGGCATGATTACCGGCCATACCGACCACTCCATGGCGTCGGTGTTCGCAACCCTGGCCTTTCATTGGGCGGGACGCAGCAATCGCTTTCCCGACCAACTCGCCGCCGGCTTGCTTCCTCACCGCGCACAGAAGCTCTATTACTCGACCGCGGCCGCTCCCTTGCCAGACCGCCAGCCCATTTCTCTGCCGCCCTTTACTGCGCGCATCGAACTTGGCCGATACGTGGAAACGAAGCTCGCAGCGTTTCATGCGCACAAATCGCAGGCGCCAGTGTTTTCCACATTTGACGCCCACGTTGCGAAGTTCGGTAATCCAGAACTCTTTCAACTTGCGGCCAGTATCATGCCCGGCATGGTTCCGATCGAGACCGATCTCTTCGAAAGAGTCGAGCAGCAGCAGGCAGCGTGAGGCCTGCGGAAGAGTCCGCAACCTGACGCCGTCGCTGCCTGCTATCATTCCCGGCGTGTCCGCGCGCGGAAAATTCATCACGTTTGAAGGCCTGGACGGCAGTGGCAAGAGCACGCAAATTGCCAAGCTGGCGCGTGGACTGCGGGCACGTGGCATTCCAGTCCTAACCACGCGCGAACCCGGCGGGACGGTAACTGGCGAACGGATTCGCGATGTCCTGCTCCACTCGGCCACTTCCGGGCTCTCTCCTTCCGCCGAGATGGCCCTCATGTTCGCCTCTCGTGCCCAGCATATTTACGAGGTGATTCTTCCCGCGCTGGCTGAGGGGCGCATGGTCCTTTGCGACCGCTTTACCGACTCGACCGAAGCCTATCAGGGCGGCGGCCGCAAGCTGGGATCGAAGCCGGTGTTGCAGTTGCATGAGGTATTGTGCGGCAATCTCCAGCCCGACCTGACGATTTTGCTCGACAACGACGTAAACATCACGGTCGAGCGCGCACGCCGCCGCAACCGCCAATATAAGAATCGGCGTCCGGACAAAGACGAGAACCGCTTCGAACAGGAGAACCGCGCGTTTTTCGGACGTGTTCGCAACGCGTACCTAGCCATCGCTGCCCGGGAACCGCAACGCGTCCACGTAGTTGACGCCCGCGGCACGCCCAGGGAAACGCATGCGGTTATCATGGAGTTGGTGCGGAAGAAACTGAAAATCTGAAGACTCAGCCTCTAGCTAGTAACTAGAGGCTAGCAGCCAGCAACTTTCTATGCCCTTTTCCGATTTTCTCGGCAACCCGGAAACTCTCCATCGCCTGCGCGAGATGCTGGCACGGAAGCGCTTTCCGCATGCGGTGATTCTTTCGGGCGCTCACGGATCGGGCAAATACACTCTGGCTCTGATGCTCGCCCGGGCGCTGAACTGTCTCGAGCAGCCAGTGACCGACGGTCTCCCCGACTTCTGCGGACACTGCGCCAACTGCACCCGCATCGCCCAGGCTGAAGATCTCGATGCGCGGTTTGCAGAAGCCGTCGAAGCGCGCGACGCCCTGCGCGAGGCCGACAAGAAAGAAACGCGGATATTAGTGCAGACCCATCCTGACGTCCTGGTCATCCCGCCCGATCCCCCGCAAATGATGATCAAGGTGGACCAGGTTCGTCACATCGTTGGCAATATTTACTTCCGTCCCGCCGAGGCGCGCGAACGCGTTTATATCTTCACGGATTCTGCCTTCATGAAAGAGGCGGCCAATTCGTTACTGAAAGTGCTGGAAGAGCCTCCCGAATTCGCGACGATTTTTCTTCTGGCCGAGAATCCCGGCGAGTTACTACCCACCATCCGTTCACGGTCGGTGATCTTCGCCCTGGGCGCCGTGAGTTCGGAGGAAATTGAAAGCCTTCTAGCCAAACGCCGTCCCGATTGGAATCCGCGCGAGCGAGCGCTGGTCGCGCGTCTGAGCGAGGGGGCAATGGGCCGCGCATTATCGTTCGACCTCAAAAACTACACCGCCGCGCGCAGCCAGGCGTTAGTGCTGCTGAACTCGGCTCTGCGGGGCAACGACCACAGTGAATTATTCAAGATGACGGAGAGTTACCGTCCCGGCGCCGAAGGCCGCGAGAAAATCGACGCCCTTCTGCGCACGCTCTACTCACTGCTCGAAGACATGATGTTTCTCGAATCCGGCACGCCGCAACTGGTGCGCAACACCGACATCCAGGGAGAACTGAAGAAATTAACGGAGTCCGCTGACTTTGCGTGGATCAGTCGCGCCGCTCAGGGCCTGGGAGAAGTCGAGCGCGGTATGCGCCGCAACCTGTTGCGGTCCCTGTCGCTGGACGCCTTTGCGACTGCCCTCGAACCGACGTCGTAGTGTGGGCCAAGTCCCCCAGGCTGCGCAAGGTCATCTCCTCCCGACCCGTCTCAATTCGAGTCGGAGGCTGTGCCCTAGGAATCATTGTCATCCTTGGTTTGCTGTGATACCGTACCGTCAAGTCACACCCTAGCACCCACAATCAGAGACTGTAGTGTTGTGGCATATTCTGCCGCCCCCGCGCGCAGGTGGTGAGATATGAAAGACACCCTCGACCCGGTACCAGCCGAACAATCCGCCGATCAGGAAGGCTTTGCGAATCGCAAGCTGATTCGCCCGTCTCTCAGCCGGACTGAGCACAACCACGGACACAACCATCTACCAGCAGAACGCCGAGATCGTCCCCTGGCCCCGGCCAAAAAGGGCGGTGCGCCCACGGAGCAGACCAACGCCGAAAACTTCTACTACCAGAAGCAGATGCAGACCAAGACCCCCATGGTTGTAGTGCTGCGCGACGGCGAAGAAGTCCACGGCTACATCGAGTGGTACGACAAGAACTGCATCAAGCTCAACCGCACCGGCGCCCCCAACCTGATGATCTACAAGCCCGCCATCAAGTACATGTTCAAGGAAGGCGAGAACGGTCGGAAGTAGGCTTCGGGCCCGCGGTTCCTGAGTTGGTTTCCTTCACGGCAAGGCGCTGTCCCATTTCTTACGTTGGAGGTTGGCATGGCGACTGTCGCGGTCGGGCTCGGCAAGCGCCGCTTTGACAGACTGTTCTTCTCAAGCATGGCCATGGTCATTCTGATTACGGTCTATATCGGGTTCGCACCTACCTACTTTCGGGCCGGAGTGTTCTACGCGCGTCTGCCCAACGTTCTCATTCACCTTCACGCCGCCGCATTTTCTTCCTGGATTGTTCTGCTGGTAACGCAGACATCACTTGTCGCTGCAGGCCGAGTGGATCTCCACCGGCGCCTGGGCCTGGCTGGCTTCGGATTGGCCTGCTTTATGGTGATTGTCGGCGTGTTGGCAGCTACCAACTTTCTCGTGAGGGGTATCGACGCCGGCCAGAGTATGAACCCAAGGGCCTTCTATGGAGTTATCCTCTCAGACATTGTCGTCTTCGCGACCCTCGTTTTTCTTGCTTTTCGAAATCGGCGTGATCCGGCTGCGCATAAGCGTTTCATCCTGATCGCGACCATTGCGCTGCTCGACGCCGCCTTTATTCGCTGGCCCTTTGCCGCTCTTTCGGACCTGCACATTGCGCAAATATTTTGCTACCCATTCCTGCTCGCGCTTGCTGCTTATGATTTGTGGTCCACCGGAAGAATTCATCGCGTCACTCTGTGGGCGAGCGTGCTGGTGGCCGTGATGCAGGTGGCGCGATTCCCAATCGGGCGTAGCGCGGCATGGCAAGCCTTCGCCGCGTGGGTTGAGGGTATCGCGCGGTAGAGCAATGACTCCTTTACAACTTCGGCAGCACGATCCCCTTCTGTGCCTGATACTTCCCCTTGCGATCCTTGTAGCTCGTCTCGCACACCTCATCCGACTGAAAGAAGAGAATCTGGCACAGACCTTCGTTAGCATAGATTTTGGCGGGCAGCGGCGTGGTGTTTGAGATTTCGAGCGTGACGAAACCTTCCCACTCCGGCTCAAAGGGCGTCACGTTGACGATGATCCCGCAACGCGCGTAGGTGGACTTGCCCACGCAGACCGTCAGCACGTCACGCGGAATCTTGAAGTACTCGACCGAGCGAGCGAGCGCAAACGAATTCGGAGGGATGATGGCGACATCGGCGTTCACCGTCACGAAGGACCGCTCGTCGAAATTCTTCGGATCGACGATGGTGCTGTTGACATTGGTGAAAATCTTGAACTCGTCCGACACGCGCAGGTCGTATCCGTAGCTGGAGACGCCGTAGGAAATCACCCCCGCGCTCACCTGCTTCTCGGAGTAGGGGTTAATCATGTCGTGCTCTTGCGCCATGCGGCGGATCCAGCGGTCACTCTTGATCATGGAACTCCTTGGAAAACTTGTAATGGGTGATTTGCAATTGGTAATTTGCGGGGAGGATCGAAACCCCGGCTTGGATGGGCTTCAATCACAAATTACAAATTACCCAATCACAAAATTCTTCGGCTGGCGTGCTGTCATCTTACGGGACAACAGGCAGAGTTGACAATCTGCCCTATCCCCCTTAGCATCAATCACTTGAGACAATTTTCCACTCCGAAGCCGGGAGACGCCCGTGATTAAGCTCGACATCATCAACGAAGTGGTGAACCGCACCGGGATCACCAAAACCAAGGCGGAACTCGCGGTCGAGACCGTTTTCGAGAGCATGAAGAAGGCGCTCTCCACCGGCGACCGCATCGAACTGCGCGGATTCGGCGTGTTCAACGTGCGTCCACGCAAGACCGGTATCGGACGCAACCCGCGCACCGGTGCCGAAGTCTCCATTCCGCCCGGCAAAGCCGTCCGCTTTAAGCCCGGCAAGGAACTGCAATCAATTGACTAGCCGGGTAGCGCCGACGCCCCCGCCGGCAAACGCTCTTGAACAGAGCCGGAACCTCGCGGGCTGGCGATCCAGCATTTTCTTTGCATTCAGACGCTATAGATAGAATCAAGAAATAGCCTCGCCATTGCATGTCCGAACCCACTTCTCCTTCCGCCGCCTTTGAAACAGATCGTCCACACGAGGTCTGGATCATCCAGCCCCCGCGGCGCCGGCTGTGGGTTCACGTCGCGCTACTGCTGGCGACCTTTATTACCACGATGGCGGTAGGCTCCCGAATCCAGTTCAATTTCGCGCATCAGCAGCCGACCTTCTCGCTCAGCGATGACAGTCCGCCGCTTTTCCCGCTGAGTTCGATCACGCATCCTTCCGCGTTGCTGCCCGGCCTTCCATTCTCCCTCACGCTGATGTTCATTCTGCTGGCGCACGAGATGGGACACTACCTGTACGCGCGACATTACCGTGTCTATGCGACGTTGCCTTTTTTCATCCCCTTCATAAGCCTAATCGGAACGCTCGGGGCATTCATCCGAATCAAAAGTCGGATTCCTTCGCGGGCCGCGCTGTTCGATATCGGGATCGCGGGGCCGATTGCCGGTTTCATTCCATCGTGCATTGCGCTTTTCACCGGACTCCATTTTTCTCGTCCAACGGGACCAGTTCTGGCGTCGAGCAACCAGATTGGTTTCCCTCTCGCGTTCCAAGCCGCAGCATGGATGCTGCACATTCATCAACCGCTGTCGACCCTTCCACTACACCCCATTGCGGTGGCGGGCTGGGTAGGAATGTTCGCCACCGCGATGAACCTTCTGCCCGGGGGCCAGTTCGATGGCGGCCATATTCTGTATTCGGTTTTCCCCAGGCTGCACCGACTGATTTCTTTGCTGACAATAGTTGTCCTAATCCCGTTGTCAAAATATTTCTGGATGGGGTGGCTGGTCTGGGCAACGTTTCTGTGGCTGACTTACCTTCACCCGCCCGTGCCGATGGATCCGGGAATCTCTGTTCCGCGAAAATGGATTGCTATCTTCGGAGTGGTGATGTTGGTACTAGCATTTTCCCCTGCGCCAATCGAGGGAGGTTCCGGCCGCGAGGTCTGGCGTCAGGGCCGCGAGGTTTGGCCCGAGATTCGGCAAGGAGTGCGGGACTCGGTACATTCGCTCCGTGATGAAGCGCGTCAGTGGCTGCACCGCAAGTAGTTTGCTGTGGCTAGGAGCTAGAAGCTAAGAGCTAGCATCTGCCTCACATCAACCACACCGCATCCACATCCACAATCACCTGCGGCCGCGGAATCTTTCGCGCCGCCGCTTCCGCAAGCATGGCGCGCAGGAGCGCATTCATCTTCTCCCGACTAGGAGACTTCAAAATGAAGTGATACCTGTAGTCGCGCTTGAGCCTGGCGATGGGCGCGGCCGCCGGACCAAGCACACGGATGCCCTCATGGCGCGTCTTTTCGAACCATCGTCCCAGCTCGCCCGACCATGTTAAAGCCTCGTCCAGCTTTTCACTCCGGATCAGCACATTCGCAATCGCGTTGTAAGGCGGATAGTGCATCCAGGCACGGAACTGAAGTTCCTTGTCGTAGAAGCCCGCGAAATCGTGCTGCGCCGCGAATTGGACGGCATAGTGATCGGGAAAATATGTTTGCAGGACGACCTTTCCAGGAGACTGCCCTCGTCCGGCCCGGCCCGCCACTTGTGTCAGCAGCTGGAACGTTCTCTCCGCCGCCCGAAAATCCGGCAGGCTCAGCGCCATATCGGCCCCAACCACGCCCACTAGCGTCACGCCGTGAATGTCGTGTCCCTTGGCAATCATCTGCGTTCCGACCAGCATGTCGAGTTCGCCTTCATTCAGCGCGTTCAAAGCGCGCTCGAAGCCTTCGCGTTCCCGGACGGTATCACGATCAAGCCGCCCGATCCGCGCCTGCGGAAACATGCCGTGCAGCAACTCTTCCAGCTTCTCCGATCCCGTTCCAACGAAGTACACGTACTCGCTGCCACAGTGAGCGCATTTGTCGGGGATATGCGCCACGTGTCCACAATAGTGGCACTCCATCTTTCGCTCGCGCTTGTGGTGCGTCATCGAAACCGCGCAGTTCTTGCACTGCAACGTCTTGCCGCAGGCGCGGCAGAGGACAACCGGCGAGTATCCACGCCGATTGAGCAGCACCATGACCTGTTCTTTTTTTGCCAGCCTCTCGCGAATCTCCTCAGCGAGTTTGCGCGAGATGACCTGTTCCTGACCGGTTTCCTGAAACTCCAGCCGCATGTCGAGGATCTCAACCTCGGGCAGCGGACGCTGCTCGACCCGATACGGCAACTCCAACAGCGCGTATTTGTTCGTCTTCGCATTGCAGTAGGACTCTAGTGAAGGCGTCGCCGAGCCAAGCACAACCACTGCCCCGGCCATCTTTGCCCGCATCACCGCCACGTCGCGAGCGTGATAGCGCGGCGTCTCCTCCTGCTTGTAGGAAGAATCCTGCTCTTCATCGACAATGATTAGCGCCAGATCGCTGACCGGCGCAAAGACAGCCGAGCGTGTGCCGACTACTACTCGTGCTTCGCCACGCTTGATGCGATGCCACTGCTCGGCACGCTCCGCGTCCGTCAGCCCCGAATGCAGAATCGCGACTTCGTCTCCGAACACCTGGTGCAAATCGGCCGCGACCGCCGGAGTCAGACCAATTTCTGGAACCAGCAAGATCGACGACTTCCCCTGCTCGAGCACCTCGCGCATGCCCGCGAGATAGACCGCCGTCTTCCCCGATCCCGTCACGCCATGCAGCAGCATGCCACTGAACTTCCCTGCCTCTACGCCGTCGTGAATCTTCCTCAGCCCTTCTTTCTGCGGCGGACTGAGTTCGAATTCGATTCTGGCTCGCCGAAGCTTGATCCTTGAGACCGCGAAATCCTGTCGCGCGTCCACGAGTTCAATCAGCCCCCGCCGCACGAGAGTGCTCAGCGTCGTGCGCGGCACTTCCAGTCCGCGCAGCGCTTCCACCGGCACCTTCCCTCCCGAAGCAGCCAGCGCGTCGATCAGCGTCCGCTGATTGTCATTGAGCTTCTGCGCCTTGCCCGTGTGGGGACGGGTCTCTGACCCGTCCAGCGGACGCGAAGCCTCCGCTCCCACCAGCACCGCAACTTTCACCGTCCGCGCCGCATCCCGCGCCGCCGACACATCCTCCCGAGCAATCCACTTCTTGCGTACCATCCCGGCGAGCAGTACTTTCGAAACTCGCGTGGCGCCGCGCAAACTCTCTTCCCTCACGCTCTCCCGCTCCGCCAGATAATCGAGCACCCGGAACTCAACCAACTGCTCTTCTGGCGTGCGCCGCGACCGCGCCGAAGACCCCGACATTCCCGCTAGATGCAACGCCATTTGCCCTTCGTCGGTGATGCGATACGTGATCGCCCGCTTGAACTCCGCCGACAGCGGCAGCATGGTGCGAAACACTTCGCCCAGCGGCGCAAGATAGTAATCGGCAATCCACTTCCCCAGTTTCAACAGCTGTTCATCGAGAACAGGCGAGGGATCGAGCGCTTCCAGGACTTTCTTGGTTTTCACTTGCGGAGAACGATCATGCAGCTCAACCACGATCCCTGACACGCGCTGGTGCCGGAACGGCACCAGCACCCGCCCGCCTACCACCGGCTCCATACCAACAGGAATGGTGTAGGTAAACACCATGTCCAGAGGCACAGGGAGAGCAACGTCACAGAATGAAGCCATGTAATGGAAGGATAAACCAAGGAAGGAGAAGCTCCGCTGACGTCATCACTTCGAGAGAGTCGTGTTGAGAGCGGTCCAACCCATCTTGTTCAACTCTCGGGGAGAACGCGATCCCCATGGGAAGGAGGTTGCGAAATGACAAGGAATTGAACCTCGTCGCTCGAGTCATTCTTCATCTGGTGCGATACCCCGGCTGAGATCCAGATCCCCTCTCCAGCAGTCAAAACTACCGGATGCCCATTCACTTCCATGACGGCTTCACCTGAAAGCACGTAGAAGAACTGTTGCGCGTGACGATGGAAGTGACGAACTTCTGCCGTGTCGCCTGGCATTCTCTCCTGAATTACGCTTAGCTGCGGATTCTTCACCAGGTGCCAGCCATCACAGCGGTTGCCCCAGATGTAATGCTCGGCAGTTGATTTACTGATCGCGCTGATGTCCATACGGGTGCGTGATAACTACTGAATACCCTTCGCCGGCGCCTTTAACCCTAACTCCCGCATCACCATCTGCAAGTCCTTCCACGCCTCGCCCTTCTGCCGCGGATCGCGCAGCAGAAACGCCGGATGATACGTGACCGCCAGCTTGCATCCATCCCAACTCGAATCGCGCACGCCCGCCGGCTTGAAGTCGTAGAAGCGTCCTCGCAATTGTGCCATCGAGGAACTCATTGCCAGCAAGGTTTTCGCCGCCACCGCGCCCAGCGCCACCACTACTTTCGGCTTGATTACCGCAATCTGCCGCATCAGGAACGGCGAGCAAGTTTCGCACTCCTCGCGCTCGGGCGTGCGATTCCCCGGCGGACGGCATTTCACGACGTTTGCGATGTAAACCTGCTCGCGCGTGATCCCCATCGCCTTGATCATGTTGTTGAGCAGTTGCCCCGCCCGGCCCACGAACGGCTCGCCCTGGGCGTCTTCATCAGCGCCAGGGCCTTCGCCGACAAACATCAGTTCCGCCGATGGGTTCCCCACGCCGAAAACGATCTGCTTCCGTCCCTGCTTATGCAGCGGGCAGCGCGTGCAGTCGCCCAGGTCTTCGCGGATGATCTTCAGCGCCTTCAAAGGATCGCTCACACCTTGCTCCGGCTTCGGTGCCAGCACCTCGAAGATATTGTCTTCAACCGCAACCGGCATCGCGACCGCAGGCGCCTTGCGTGGACTCATCTCTTCTCCCGATTCTGGCTGGTTTCCTCGAACCTCAACGGCCACTGCAATCCCCGACGCGTTTTCACCCGAAGGCGTCCGCCGGTAGAAGTCGTAAATCCCCAATTCGTTGTAGTAACGGATTCGCTCCGCGAGGGCAAGGCAGAGCTCAGGGTCAAGGTTGCGCGGCATTGCGAACAAGGATAACAAACTGGGCCGGTCCGGGATCCTCGGGAGGCTGGAAAACGCGAGGACGAGCGTGAACACCTACCGCGAAGCTACGCCACTACGCTTGCGCAGCTTCACCACCTGGTCGAGCACGCGCTGTGCGACTTCCCACTTCGAGGTCTCGGGCACTTCCACCACTTCGTCATGCGAAATGATGGTGACGGCGTTGCGATCGGAATCGAAGCCCACGCCTTCGCGGGAAACATCGTTCACGACGATCGCGTCAAGCGACTTCGCGGCCAGTTTCTTGCGGGCGTTTTCGAGGACGTTCTCGGTTTCCGCCGCAAATCCAATAATGATCTGCGAACTCTTGTGCCGTGCCAGTTCCGCAAGGATGTCGGTAGTCGGCTCGAGTTCCAGCGTCATCGGCCCCTTGCGCTTGATTTTCTGTCCTGCCGCGGCCTTAGGCCGATAGTCTGCAACCGCCGCCGTCTTGATCACGACGGTGCTCTCCGGCAGCAGCTTCAACACTGCCGCGCGCATCTCCTCTGCGGTCTCGACGCGTGTCAATTCCGCCGCGCCCGGAGGCGGAATCGCAGCCGGTCCGCTCACCAACAGCACGCGCGCGCCACGCCGTAGCCCCGCCTCGGCAATGGCGTATCCCATACGCCCACTCGAACGGTTGGTGAGGTAGCGCACCGGATCGATTTTCTCCCGCGTTGGACCCGCCGTCACCAACACCGTCTCGCCGGCCAGATCCTGTGACGCCCCCAGCACTTCCAGCACCGCCGTGACGATCGCTTCATTCTCCGCCAGCCTGCCTGGACCGACCATCCCGCAAGCGAGGTACCCGCTGTCGGGCTCCACGATGCGAACTCCCCGCTTGCGCAGGACCTGAAGATTCGCTTGTGTCGCCTCGTGATTCCACATGTTCACGTTCATCGCCGGAGCTATCACAACCGGCGCAGTGGTCGCGAGATAGAGCGTAGAGAGAAAGTCGTTGGCGATGCCCTGAGCAAACCGCGCGATCACATCGGCCGTCGCAGGCACCACCAGCAGAGCATCAATCGCCTGCGCCACTGCGATGTGCTCGATCGCAGCGTCGACATTCGCCGGCTGATCTTCCGACCCGAATAGGTCAGTGATGACTTTTTCTCCGGAAAGCGCCGCGAATGTCAGGGGACGAACAAACTCCTGGGCCGCGCGGGTCATCACGACCTGCACGCGAATGCCGCGGTCCTGCAGCAGTCGGACAATCTCCGCCGACTTATAAGCTGCAATCCCTCCGGAAACGCCCAGAGCAATTTTCATGGCGAGAACAACGAGAGCGATTGCCTACAAACGGCCGCTGCGCCTATACGACTAGATGACGCAGAAGGCATCCCGGTTTCAAGCCGGGTGCTCTTGCGGCCCAAACACCGGTCGGTACGACCGGCGGATTACTACCTACGCATCCGGCAAGAATGCTTTGTCCAAAGTTTCAGTCGCGGTGTCCACGGCCGACTTCGGAATCTCCGGAATCAGCCATTTGACTTTGCCCGCCCTGATTTCGTCCTGGGCGATCCGGCAGGGTTTCCGCGAGATCGTTTCGATGACCGGCGGGGCCCCGCCTTGCAGTTGCCGTGCCCGCCGCGCCGCCACCAGAATGTAGCGATAGTTGCTGTCGAACCCTTCCATTAATTTCATACACTCTCCCCCAACAAGAGCAAACTCTGCTATCGTGCAGCACTACCCTGGGCGCGGAATGATTCCAGAATCGGCCGCACGCGCTCACGCGCCTGATCGAGTCGGCAAGCTTGGGCGATTTCCAGAAGCCGCAACTCCTCCGGTAAAGGCTTGGTCCCGGAACGCTTCACCCGTTCCGACTGGACGATTGCCTTCAATTCATCGGTCGCTCGCTCGAGCCTCTCATTTACCAGTATATAGTCGTACTTGGAGTAATTCTCAATCTCCCGCCGGGCCGTGTCCAATCGGCGACGAATCACCTCTTCCGAATCCAGTCCGCGGTTTCGCAGCCGCCACTCCAGTTTCTCCCGGTCGGGAGGAAGAATGAAGATGCTGACTGCTGCCGGAATACGCTGCTTGACCTGCTGCGCACCCTGAACATCGATGTCGAGCAGCAGATCGTTCCCCCTCGCTTCGGCCTCGCGCAAGAACCGCTTCGCGGTGCCGTAATAGTTCCCGAATACATTGGCATACTCGAGAAACTCGTCGGCCTTAATCATGGCCTCAAACTGCTCTTTAGTAACAAAGAAGTATTCTTTGCCATTTTGCTCGCTGCCGCGCGGCGGCCGTGTCGTGTAGGAGATCGAGAAATCCAGGTGCTTTACGACCTTAAACAGTTCGTTGACCAGCGTAGACTTGCCCGAGCCCGACGGTGCCGAAACAATATAGACGATGCTCATTCCAGGTTCTGCACCTGCTCGCGGGACTTTTCGATCTCGGCCTTCATCAGCAGGCCCATCTCGGTAATCTTCAACGCCTCTCCGGCCAATCCGGAGGTCTTCGATAGCAGCGTATTCGCTTCGCGATTCATCTCCTGAAGCAGGAAGTCGAGCTTCTTGCCGACCTCGCCGCCCTGATCGAGCAACGCAAGAAAATGTTTGACGTGGGTATTCAAACGGACCAGTTCTTCCTGGATGTCACTGCGGTCGACCAGCACGGCCGCTTCCTGCAAGATACGTTCCTTGTCGATCTGCCCGCCCAGCATCTCTTGCAAGCGCGCCTGCAGGCGGTCGGCGTAGCTGCGCAAGATGGCGTTCCGATGGCCTTCCACTCCCGCCCCCGCTTTGGCCAGGTGAAGCATGCGCTCGCGTAACTCGGTTCCGATGCCCCGGCCTTCTTCCTCCCGCATCTGGTTCAGCTTAGCCAGCGCTTCTTCCACTCGAGCCAGTACTGCTGCTTCGAGTTCTTCTCCGGACTTCTCCGCTGCCGACTCCATCGCACCCGGCATGCGCAACACCACGTTCAAATCAGGCTCGCCGGTGACTCCGAATTCGTCGGCGGCCGCTCGGAACGCCTGCACGTAACTGCCTACCAATTGGCGGTTGAGCGCGACGCCATTGCTGCCTGCGTATTCCAGGCTCAGCGTCACTTCTACGTGGCCGCGCGCCATCTTTTCTTTCAGAAAACGGCGTAGCTTCATCTCCAGCGCATCGGTGTCCGAAGGCAAGCGGAAATGGAGGTCAAGGAAGCGGTGATTGACCGACTTCAACGCCAGCGCAAACGCCAGGCCGGTGTTCACCTGTCCTTTGACTTGCGCGTAACCCGTCATGGATCGAAGGGGCATAATTACTAATCATCAACCCTAGCCACTAACCGCTGACTTTCGGCGCATCGGCTTCTGCGAACTGCAACTCGTATAGCCGCCGGTACGTGCCCAACTTTTGCATGAGTTCTTCGTGTGCGCCAATATCGCTGATGGTGCCGTTTTCCAACACCATGATGCGGTCAGCGCGGCGCACGGTTGAGAGCCGGTGCGCGATCACCAACACAGTACGCCCGGTCATCAGATTTTGGAGTGCCGATTGGACCAGCGACTCGGATTCGCTGTCGAGCGCCGAAGTCGCTTCATCCAGAATCAGGATCGGCGCGTTTTTCAGGATCGCCCGCGCAATCGCAATCCGCTGGCGCTCCCCACCGGATAGCCGCACTCCGCGCTCTCCGATCACTGTCTGGTATCCCTCAGGAAGGCCGAGGATGAACTCATGCGCCAGCGCCGCGCGCGCCGCCTCCTCTACGTGCTTTTGTGAGACATGCGGCTGTCCATAGGCAATGTTATTGCGGACGGTATCGTTAAATAGCACCGTTTCCTGCGTCACAATGCCGATCTGCGAACGCAGCGAAGCTAAGGTAACGTCCCGCACATCGTAGCCATCGATCAAAATGCGGCCACCGCTAACGTCGAAGAAACGCGGAATCAAGTGCACCAGCGTGCTTTTCCCGGCACCACTCGATCCAACTACAGCCAGCACTTCGCCCGCTTGCACGTCCAGGTTGATTCCGTGCAGAACGTCCCGTGAGCCTTCCCCGCTCTCGTACGCGAATGAGACACCCTCGAACTGGATCATGCGCGTAAACTTCGGCAGCCGCTTTGCGCCGGGCTTTTCGCGCACTCCGTCTTCAATATCCATAAAGCGAAAAATCTCGGAGGAAGCGCCGAGCGCCTGCTGAAAGCTGTTGTTGAACAAGGCAAACTTCCGTACAGGATCGTAAAGCTTGAAAACTGCGATGATGAAAGCAAGAAACGTACCGGGTGTAAAGACGCCCTTGTTGATCTGATCGCGCCCGAGCAGGAGGAGCAGCGCAATCGCGATCGCTCCGATGATGTCCATCAGCGGAGAACTGACCGCGGCCGCCGCCACCGAGCGCAGGTTCGCCCGGAAAAATCTTTGCGCCGCTTTCCGGTAGCGGCCGATTTCCCAGGATTCCATCCCGAACGCCTTCACGATCCTGTTTCCCGTGATGGTCTCGTGCAGGATGTTCTGGACTTCTGCCAGCTTGTCCTGACCGCTTCTTGTCGTAGTCCGCACTTGTCGCCCGATTTTCCTGGAGGAATAAAGAATGATCGGCACGAATAGCAGAAGCACCCAAGCCATTTGCTTGCCAATCAGAATGACTACCGCCGCCGTGAACAGAAACGTGAAGAATTGCTGCAGAAATTCCGCCATCACACTCGACATTGCAGACTGAACCTTCTCGATATCGTTTACGATCGTTGAGATGAGGGTACCAGTGGTGTGCTTGGAAAAGAACGCAGTCGAGCGGCGCAGGATGGTGTTGTAGAGATCGTCCCGGAGATCGGTCACCAATCCGAAGCCGGCATAATTCACCAGGTACGTTCCCACGTAGTCGAATATTCCCTTGAGCACCGTAGCCCCCACGAACGCAAAAGCCACCACGGTCCAGGGATTGTGAAAGTGCGAGGGGACCAACTCCTGCAAGGAGAGCGTTCGGCCCGTGCCTGGCAGACTGAACAACTGGATGGGCTTGCCGGGTGCGCCCGGATTCAACACCCGGTCAAAGATTGGACCGACGAGCAGCAGGCGGAACGCATCCAGCAACCCCACCATCGCCATCAGAAGCACAGCCGGCAGAAAGTGCCAAAGATACGCGACCAGATAGCGCAGAAGCCGCGCCAGCTGTCGGATTGGGTGTTCTGATGCCCGTAGCTCTGTCGCGCCCAGTGATGTCGTTGCCATGCCTGTGAGTGCCAATTCTATATGGGCTTGAGGGTTTAAGCTCAGGTTACTTCGGACTATCCCGATGCACGACTTTGACCTTATACGCGGCCTTGCGTAGCCGCTTGCCGACCTCCTCCGCGATCATGACCGAGCGATGCTGTCCGCCGGTGCACCCAAAGCTGATCGTGAGATAGCTCTTCCCTTCGCGGATATAGTGCGGCAGCAGGTACACCAACAGGTCGGAAATGCGATTGATGAACTCCTTGGTCTGCGGGAACGACCGGATGTACTTGGCGACCCGCGGATGCCTTCCCGTCAGCGGACGGAACTCCGGCACGAAATGAGGATTTGGAAGAAAACGCACATCGAACACCAGGTCCGCGTCGTCCGGTACTCCGTGCCGGTACCCAAAGCTCACGCAGGAGACCAGGATCGTCTGATTGCTTCCGGACTGCTGCTTGAATCGATCCGTCAGGTGCGCGCGCAATTCGTGAACATTGAACTTCGAAGTATCAATCACCATGTCCGCAATCGCGCGGATGGTCCGCAGGTGCCGTCTTTCCGCCGTCAGCGAAGCCTTCACCGTAGTGTCGGTGCCGAGTGGATGCGGCCGGCGCGTCTCACTGAACCGCCGCAGCAACGAGGCGTCAGTCGCCTCCAGGAAAATGACCCGCGTCGGAATCATCCGCTTGATTGACTTCAGGATTGCGGGCAACCGCTCCAGCTGCGTGCCCTCGCGCACATCCACCACCAGCGCGGTGCGCGGAATCTCTCCGGACTGCAGCGCCAGCTCCGCAAAACGGGGAATCAGATCGACCGGCAGGTTGTCGACACAGTAGTAGCCAAGGTCCTCGAACGCCTTAAGCGCCGAGGCCTTCCCGGAACCGCTCATCCCGGTGATGATGACAAGTTCCGCCCCGTCGCGATGATCAACCTTACGCGCGCGAACCGATCTGGCCGGGCGCACTGTTTTCTTGGCTATGCTGCGGGGGGGCATCCTCGGGAATCTTAGCATTTCAGTGAGTTGGAACTCGGTAATAGCCGAGGAACGCCTCCACAATCGGCGTTTCGTCGTCGGGGGATTTGCTACAATTTCGTTACCGCATTTTTGTGGGCGCTTAACTCAAAACACAACTGCTAAATCCCGTTGATTCGGCTGTCCTAAGCTGCTCGGGAGCACGAAAATACCCCTATTTGGGGCGGGTTCTTTGCCTAAGTTTTGCCCAGATCAGCTGTTCCGGTGATGTTGGCGCCAGAATTGTTTTGACGCTCAATGTGGGGATCGTTGGCCGAAGGATTGGTGCGAGGGCTTTCCACGTGACCCAATCTGAATTCGGCTGCATCCTGAGGCTTCCCGCGAACTCAGGTGTAGCCGGCTGACGGCCGATTATCCGGCCAAGAGAATCTATTTCCTCCGACTTGCCAAGTGTTCAATGACTTGCCGAGATTGTGGTTTTTGTGTGTGTCGCAAAAGGTGTCGTAACCCTTTATCCAACACCTACGGGTATTCTTGAGGAACGGGATTAATTTGATAGGACGCTCCCGTATCAACGTCGGTATATTCCGCCCAATTTCCGTTTACAACCTCATGCAGGGTGGCGGTGATGCCGGTGGACGAGTAGGTCACGCCAAGATATTCAAAAGGGTTGGGTCCGTTGAGCTTGGTTGTCCTGTCTTTTGATGGGATTGAGTTGATGTGAATTCCGAAGATCGAGTTCCCCTTCTTGAAGCTCTTCATGATTTCATATCGGACCCACCTTCGGGCGTAGGTCCCCGTGAGGCACGACACGGCGCAGATGTATCGGTCGTGGCTGAAGAATCACATCTTGCCAAAGTGGGGAGATCAGCCTCTGTCAGCAATCCGGCCTCAGCCGGTCGAGCTATGGCTGCGAGGGCTAGCGCTGGCGCCAAAATCCAAGACTCACGTACGCAGCATCATGCATTCGCTATTCGAGTTTGCGATGTTCGCTGGTGTAATGGAGCTTGGACGTAACCCCATATCACTCGTTCGAAACGCAGGGGCAACGCACAAAGTGCGGCAGGCACGAAACCTAACAGTCGAGCAGTTCCAGGCTCTTCTGAAGGAGCTTCCAGAACCTTTCGCGATTCTGGCATTGTGCTGCGCAACTATGGGTCTGCGCATCTCAGAAGCATTGGGTTTGCGATGGGGAGACGTTGACTGGCTTGGATCACAAATCAACGTCGAACGTGCGATCGTCGCACAACATGTTGATGCAACCAAAACTCGAGGCTCCCAGAAGACGATCGGCATCGCACGCGAACTGATGGAGCGTTTACGTCTGTGGAAGCAGTCTTCACAATTTCCTGCTGATACTGACTGGGTTTTTGCAAGCCCCATGAAGATCGGCAGACTGCCGTATTCCTACACTGGTGTGCGGCAGACGCTTCAGAGGGCTGCTGACGCTGCCGGAATCGGAAAGCTGACGACTCACGCATTCCGCCATAGCTTCAGAACTTGGCTGAATCAGACTGGCGCACCCATTGCGACTCAGCAAAAGCTGATGCGTCACTCCAGCCTTGCAATGACTATGGATACCTATGGCACGACGTTCGATGCGGAATTGACAGCTGCGAGCAGCAAGGTTGCTGAAAGAGTGTTCGCTATCGGATCACGGGACGGATCACACGGTTCGTAAGCTGTTGAAAAGATGGTGGGCGCTATAGGATTCGAACCTATGACTTCCACCGTGTGAGGATGGCACTCTACCGCTGAGTTAAGCGCCCAAGTTAACAAAACCGTTAGGTGTTTCGATTCTACCAGTTGCAG
>JACXTT010004150.1_pt1 | contig 21670 bp, 21 predicted proteins | sample 9270951 | NCBI WGS metagenome assembly JACXTT01 (sample SAMN15532306, study PRJNA645909) | rock metagenome | isolation source: weathered quartz diorite | place: Puerto Rico | collected 2017-06-21
AGTTGCCCGTGGCGTTTTCCGGTGGCAGCACGCTGAATTGCGCGCCTGTGGCCGGCGCCAGGCTTTCGATATGACCGTGGAACTCGCGGCCGGGGAGGATATCGGCCCGAACGCTGACCGCTTGACCCACTTGCATGCGCGCCAGTTGGTCTTCCTTGAAGTTGGCGTCGACCCACAGTCCCTTCGCCGGCACCACCGAGACCATCTGGCTACCGGCGGCGGCGTAGGTGCCGACCCTGGCGCGGCGGTTACCAACATAACCATCCACGGGGGCGCGCAAGTCGGTATAGCCGATGTTCAGTTGGGCCTGATCGCGCTCGGCCTGGGCTTGTTGCAGCGCTGCCCGGGCCTGACCGCGCTGGCTGTCGATCACGTCCAGTTGCCGGCGTGCCGCCAGCAGCCCGGCTTCGGCGCGGGCGTGATCGGCGCGCGCGGTCTTCCAGGTGGCATCGACTCGCTGGGCACTTTCGACCGATACGGCCTGGCTGCGAACCAGGTTCTGATAGCGCGCGTGATCGTCTGCGGCGCGTTGCGTTTCGGCATCCGAAGCGTCGATCTGCGCCTTGGCCTGGTTGATCACCGCCTGTTGCAACTGTTCGGTTGCATCGAGATTGACCAGGCTGGCCTGCTGCGCTGCCACGGCGCCATCGGCCTTGGCCAGGGCGGCGCGGTAATCGCGTACATCGATACGGGCAAGCAGGTCGCCGGCTTTGACAAACTGGTTGTCCTGCACCGCCACCTCAGTGATATAGCCCGGCACTTTGGCGCTGATGACCGTGACATCGGCACCCACGTAGGCGTCGTCGGTGTCTTCGATGTAGCGGCTGACCAACCACCAATGGCTGCCATAGCCGACGGCGCCGATCACGGCGAGGGTCAGCAGCCCCAGGCGCAATGCTTTCTTGCGGCTGACGGGGGTGTAGGAGGCGGGGGTGTCTGCGGGTTCGGGCGCAGTGCCGACTTGAGCTGCCATGGCGAAATGACCTTTGTTGGAAATTAATTGGGAAAGTGGCTGACCAGGGCATCGCCCTGGCGGTAGGCCTGGCCGGTACGGACACGCCATTGAGTCAATGCATCGGCATCGTGTGACACATGGACCCGGTGGCCCTCGCGGGTGATGGGTTTGCCGGTATTGGCATCGATCAACGTCAGCGCCACGGGTTTTCCGGTGGCTTCGTCCGCCAGGAAAACCTTGTCCGAGGCGCTGGAGTGGCGAGCGCCCCAGGCCATCAGCGTGAGGATCACCGGGCGTAGATCCAGGCCGGCTTCGGTGAGGTGGTACTCATTGCGCGGCGGGTTGTCCTGGTAGGGGCGGCGCTCCAGCAGGCCGGCGGCCACCAGATCGTTCAGACGGCGGGTCAGGGTGTTCGAGGCGATACCCAGGCTGTTGAGCAGCTCGTCGAAACGGCGCAGGCCGTAGAAGGCATCACGCAGGATCAGCAGGCTCCAGCCGTCGCCGATGTGCTCGAGGGCATGGGCGACCGGGCAAGGCATGGGTTGGAAGCTGGCTCTTTTCATCGAGGTCTCCGAGTCGCAGTTCGCTTGTATTACGATCATAATATTTCATAGTGGGTTTCATAATGAAAGTGACTTTTTGAAAAAAATCCGCCGATCGTCGGACAGCGCTTGGCGCCGGGCCGGCGCGCATGCCTGCTCGCTCGATGGAGTAGGGGGAGGGAATCAGTTGGAACGGGGCTGGGCGCCCCGGTTTCAGTGGGCTGGGCTGGGCTTGAAGACACCGCTGAGGACAAACGCATAGCGTTCCGGGCGGATAAAGAAGGTGGTCCGGTCACAGCAGCGGCCATCGGCAAAATACGAGGTGCGCTCCATCACCAGCAGCGCCGCGCCACGTTTGACCTTCAGGGTCTGGGCCAGGTGCTTGTCGGCTTCCTGGGCTCCAATCGTCATGTCGGCGCGGGTGACCGGGGAGCCGGTGATCGACTCGAGGATCGAATAGATCGGCCGATGCTCGGCCTCGCTCCACGACACATCCGCCAGCTCGGCCGGCAGGTGGCTGCGACCCAGGGCAATGGGTTCGTCGTCGACAAAGTGCAGGCGCTCCAGCAGCAGGCACTGCTCGGCACCTGCATACACGCCGCGTAATGCCTCGGGAATCGGCTGCAGCTGATGGTCGAGGACGCGCATGCTCGGCTTGAGACCTTGCAGCAGCAACGCCTCGTGAAAACTGCGCAGGGCATCAAGACCATGGCGGACCTGCTTGGCGGCGACAAAGGTGCCTTTGCCTTGCTTGCGTTCCACCACCCCGTCGTCGCTGAGCTTGCCCACGGCCAGGCGGATGGTTACGCGGCTGACCGCAAAGCGCTGGCCCAGCTCGGCCTCGGAGGGCAACTTGCCGCTGGGTTCGTAGGCGCCGCGGCGGATCTCCTCCAGCAACTGGTGGGCGATCTGTTCGTAGAGCGAGGTGCTGCTGTCACGAAGAATAGGCGTGGACACTGCTGGGTTCCGTGATCGCAGAAGCGGGGTGCTCACCCGTGAGCCTTAGCTTCTAAGGTTATAAAAACAGGTTATTGGGACAACTTATATTAATACGTATTATGTCAGGCAATCTCATTTTAAGCGACCTGACGACACTTGCCATGCCAGAAACCTTCCTTCGTGTGCAGCCGCCGGCCGATGCGCTGAGCGTCGAGCAGATCAGCTTCAGCTACCCCAATGGGCATCGGGTGTTTTCCGCTTTCAGCCTGAGCGCCGCCCCCGGCGAATTTGTCGCGATCCTCGGGCCGTCCGGTTGCGGCAAGAGCACCTTGTTGAACCTGTTGTCGGGTTTCGTCCAACCGCAGGCAGGGCAGATCCGGCTGAACCAGGCCACGGTGAGCCCGGAGCGTTCGGAGCTGGGCTATGTGTTTCAGGCACCGCAGTTGTTTCCCTGGCTGACGGCCCTGGAGAACGTCCGTTTCGGCTTGCGCATGGCCGCCGATCTCAGCGAGTCGCAACAGCGTGAACGGGCCTTGCAGTACCTGCGCCTGGTCGGGCTGGAGCAGGCCGCGCAGCGCTTGCCCCATCAGCTTTCCGGCGGCATGCAGCAGCGGGTCTCGCTGGCCCGCACCCTGGCGCTGGAGCCCGAGGTCTTGCTGATGGACGAGCCCTTCGCCGCGCTGGACGCCATCAGCCGCAACCACATGAATGAAGAAACCCTGCGCATCTGGGCCGAGCTGGGCCAGACCGTATTGTTCATTACCCACGATATCGACGAGGCGGTCTTCCTGGCGGACCGGGTCATCGTCCTCAACATCGCTCCGGGCGGTATTCACAGCGAACTGAAGATCCAGCTGCCACGCCCGCGCTCCAATCTGAAAACCCGCCGGCTGCCGGCTTTCCTCGATTACCGCAATGAGCTGATGGAACGCATTTCCCAGGTCATGGCGCTGTCCGAGGCCCGTGTTTCGCCATCCCTTTCCCGTGTCCTTGAAACCGAGTCGATCCTATGATCAAACGTACGCTGCTTGCCCTTTCATTGTCGGTTGTCGCCGTGGCCGGCAGCCCGTTGGCTGTCGCCAACGAAAGCCGGCCGTTGCGGGTGGGTTATGTCTTTGCCATGGCCAATGCGCCGGCGCTGATCGCGGACAAGGAAGGTTACTACCGCGATGAAGGCCTGACGGTGGATCTCAAGGCGTTGGGCGATGGCCCGGTGATCCAGCAGGCGCTGGCCGCCGGTGAACTGGACATGGCCTATGTCGGCACGCCACCGGTGTACCAGTGGTTTTCCCGAGGGTTGCAGAGTCGGATCCTGGCCAAGGTCAATTACGGCCAGGCGGCGGTGATCGTCGACAGCAAGAGCCCGATCGATTCCCTGGCCGAGCTCAAGGGCAAGAAACTCGCCGGGGTGAAGAAGGGCAGTGGCATGGATGTCTTGCTGCGCGGCTATGTGCTCAAGGAAAAGGCCGGGCTCAGTCCCGACGCCGACCTCAACATCATCGACATGCCGCCCGGCAATATGAACGCGGCCCTGGAGCGCGGCATCGTCGATGCGGCGTTCTCCTGGGAACCCTTTGTCAGCCAGTCGTTGCTGCGCGGTTCGAGCCGGGTGCTGTTCGACGTCAACCAGGCCTTGCCGCAATACCCCTGGTATGTGGTGATCGCCTTGCCGAAAACCTTGCAGGAGCGGCCGGACGACGTGGTGAAACTGCTGCGCGCGCATCGCAAGGCCATTGCCTTTCTCAACGAGCACCCCGACGAGTCGAATCGGATCATCGCCGAGGCGTTCAAGCTCGAAGCGCTGCAAGGAGCGGACGGCAAGACCATCGCCCCGGAAACCATCGTCGCCCAGGCCCGCACCCGACTGGGCTGGTCGGCGCAGTTGCAGGTCACGGACATCGAGTTCATCCAGCGCCTGATGAACTACTCCCATGACCTGGGCTTTATCGACGCCCCGCTCAAGACCGAGCAGATCGTCGACACCACCTACCTGGAAAAAGCCTCGCGCTGAGCCTGCCCATGTCCTTGCCAAAACCGAATTGGGGATGGGCCTCGCTGCCGTTCCTGCTATTGATCTGGGTGGCCCTGGCCAGTCGTTTTCCCACCTACATCCTGCCGCAACCCTGGGACGTCGCCCACGAGACCTTGCGCTGGCTGGGCGACGGCTCGCTCTGGCAGCATCTGCAAGCCAGCGTCCTGGAGGAGCTCGGCGGCTTCTGCGCGGCGGTTGTCGTCGCGCTGCTGCTGGGGGCGGCAGGCGGACTGTCCGGGCGTTTTCGCGACTTCATCGCGCCGCTCAACAGCCTGTTCATGGCGATCCCGCCGATCGCCTGGGCGCCGCTGATCATGATCATCTTCGGCCTGGGTTATGTGTCCATCGTGCTGGTGATCTTCATTGCCGCGGTGTTCCCCATGGCGGTGACGATCCAGGAGGGCGTGCAGGGCATTCGCGGCGGGGAGGTTCGTGCGGCCCGCACCCTGGGGGCCAGTCCCTGGCAATTGCTCGCCCATGTCTACCTGCCGGCGTCGCTGCCATTCGTCACGGCGGCCCTGCGCATCGGCTTCAGCCAGGGTTGGCGGGCGCTGGTGGCGGCGGAAATGATCGGCGCCTCCCAGGGCATCGGCTGGATGGTTTCCACGGGGGGGCAGATCGGCAACAGCAGCCAGGTGCTGCTGGGCATTGTAATGATCGGGCTGATCGCCTGGTTGATGGAGAGTTTCGTGTTCCGGCGCATCGAGCGTCACTACCAGCAATGGCGCGCGCAATAAGTCGCCCGTGCCGCTTTCAAACCGTCAGTGAAACTGTACGAGGTGTCCTATGAGCAACCCGTTCGATCCCCGCGAAGCTGGGCACTACATTGCCCCGCAAGGCCTGTATGAACGCAACAAGCAACGTCCGTTCCTGGGGGCCATCAGCTGTGATCGCGAGACCCTGGTGGCCGGTCAATGGGACGAGATCACCCTGGTCTACGAAGTCGGCGGCAGCGGGCTGGCGGACGGTGCCTGGTTGAAGCTGGCGTTCAAGTTCTACTCCGATTGGGCGCTGTTCCAGACCTCGAATCCTGCGGGTCCCAACTACGTCAGTGCCGAGTACCAGGCAGGGGCGTTGGTGCCAGGGCAGAGCCAGGCCACGGTGCAGCACCTGAAGGTGCGCTTCGACCAGAAGGGCCATGAGCGGCCATTCCAGAAAGCCGTGATCATCGACATCGTCGACGGTTACCTCAATCCCGGCGACCGTATCGTCATCCGCCTGGGCGACCGGCGCCAGGGCGGTGCGGGCACCAGGGTGCAGAGCTTTGTCGAGAGGGACTTCCGTTTCCGCCTGTTCATCGACCCGCTGGGCAGCTCGAAGTTTGCCGAGGTGCCGGGTGATCCGCTGCTGGATATCGTCCCGGGGCCGGCCCAAAGCGTGCAACTGATCGTGCCCCGTCTGGTCAGCGCCGGCGAGGCGTTCGATGTGCTGCTGCGGGTCGACGATGCCTGGGGCAATACCTGCCGCCACCTGCCGCTCGAGGGGCTGTTGACCCTGACCGGTCCTGAGGGTGAACAGCGGCAGCAGCCATTTCGCCTGGCGGCCGAAGGCTGGGCGATTGTCCGGCTTGAGGGGGTGGCGTTCGGTGCGGTGGGCGAGTGGCGCTTGTCGGCCGAGGTGCGGGGGCCGTTTATCCGTGGGGCGCAGGCCTTTGTCACGGTCGATCCGGCCGCCACGGCATTGCGCCCGCTCTATGCGGATTTGCATGTGCACTCCGACGACACCGTGGGCACCAATGACACGCTGTACAACCTCAGCTATGGCCGGGATGTCGCTGGGCTCGATGTGCTCGGTTATACCGCCAACGACTTCAACATCACCGAGCAACGCTGGGACCAGGCGGTCAGGCTGATTCACGAGCTCAACGAACCCGGTCGATTCGTCTGTTATCCCGGAACCGAATGGTGCGGCAACTCCTGCGCCGGCGGTGATCGCAACGTGGTGTTCCTGCACGACAGGAAGCCGGAGTTTCCGTTCGACAACCAGGGCCGGCTGGTGCGTTCGTTCGAATGGAACGAGTTCACCGCCGGGACCATCAAGCCGGGTGCCTGGCCGGTGGATGAGTTGTATGCCGCCTATGCCAAGGACCCTGAAGGGCATCTGATGATGCCTCACGTGGGCGGGCGCCGTTGCAACCTGGACTGGCACCACCCGGAGCTGGAGCGCCTGATTGAAGTGGGTTCGGCCTGGGGGCAGTTCCATTGGGTCTACGCCGAAGCCTTGCAGCGGGGTTATCGAGTCGGTGCCGCCGCCAACAGCGATGAACACCAGGGCCGTTGCGGCGGCGGTGTACCGGCCACGGCGGTGTTCGGCTCACGCGGCGGGTTGACCGGGGTGATTGCCGACGGTTTCGACCGCGCCAGTGTCGGCAAGGCACTGCGTGCCCGTCGGACCTTTGCCACCACCGGCGAGCGCTCGTTCGCCAGCCTGCGCCAGGGTGTGCATTTCATGGGGGAAGTGTTCACTGCGCGGGCGGATGCGTTGCTGGATTATCGGTTGCTGGGGGAGGCGGGGTGGGAGCAGGTGGAGTTGTTCGACGGCGAGCAGCGGATCTGGTCGCGCAACCTGCATGAGGAGCTGGGCTTTTCTGGTCACGGCATTCGCCTGCGGCTGGGCGGCGCACGGATCAAGGATCGTTATCGCGGTGCCTACTGGACTGGCGAGATCCGTGTCACCGGAGCAGTGATCAAGGGTTTCCGGGCATTGGGTCTCGATCATCCCGAGCAGACCGTGTGGCGCAAGGATGCGACGACGCTGGCGTTTCGCACCGACACCAATGGCGATACCGACAGTATCGAGATCGACCTGTCGCAACTGGCTGGCGCGACCCTGCAGATTCACAGCCGTATCGACAATTACATCAAGGTCGGCGACCCGTCCGAGCCGCAGCCCTATGTGCATGCGCCGACGGTGCTGATGGAGTTGTCCGGTGAGCAGTTGCTGGCGCAGGGGCAGGTGATAGAGGAGTTGCCGGGGGCGGAGTTGAAGGTGTCCCTGGAGCGGACAACGGATGCGCCGCTGCCGCGTGAGGTGCAAGGGCGGATCGAACTGGCGGCTTTGAAGCTGGAGGCGGGGCGCGAGCATCCCTTGTTCATCTGTGCACGCCAGCGCGATCAGTCCAGGGTCTGGACTTCGGCGTTGTTTTTGACGGTGTAAGCCGGGGCTTGATTGCCAGCGGTGATTCGAAGGCCGTATGCCGCCGATTCTGCCTATCTGTATCTATCCCGCATTCTGGCGGCTTGGTACGGTCTGCGGTTCTTGTCGGCAAGGAACTACCCCATGGAGCTTACTGCGATCCCCTTTGGCACGACTGACTGGTCAACTATCGAGCCTGTCGCCCACCCGGGCGAAACGGGTACCGCCTATTGGCGGACCTGTCAGTTTGGCGCTACCCGTGTGCGGATGGTCGAGTACAGTCCTGGATACCTGGCCGATCACTGGTGTTGGAGAGGGCATATTCTGCTGTGCCTGGAGGGCGAGTTGGACACGGAACTGGAAGATGGTCGCCGATTTACCCTGTCCGCGGGGATGAGCTATCAGGTGGGCAACAACAACGAGGGGCATCGGTCTTCCACTACGAGCGGAGCGAAGTTGTTCATCGTGGATTGAGCATGGCCTGAGGACTGACTCCGGCCTCTCGGCTATGAGGGGAATGGCGGATTCGAATACGCCGAAAAACTTGTAGGAGTCAGCTTGCTGGCGATAGCGGTGGTGAATTTGACATCGCCATCGCTGCGGTGCGGCGTCCCGGCAAGCCAGCTCCTACAGGTACCGTGTTTCGTCTTGAGAGATGTGGCTATCAGCTAGTCACTCGACGACGTGCCAGTCTGTCATTTGCTGGCGTCCAGCACGACACGATAACGTGCCTTGCCGCTGCGCAGGTGATCGATGGCCTCGTTGACCCGGCTCATGGGAAAGTGCTCGACCTGCGGCAGGATCTGATGACGAGCGCAAAACTCCAGCATGGTCGCCGTGGAACTGGGCGAGCCAACCGGCGAGGCGGATAAGCTCTTCTGTTGGGGAAGCAGGTCGAACACGTGCACTGGAATAGCGCCGGGCACCACGCCAACAAAATGCAGGCGGCCTTTGCCGCGCAGGGTGGCGAGCATGGCCGGCCAGTCGAGGTTGGCGTTGGCAGTGACCAGGAGAAAATCCAGGGTGCCGGCAATGGACTTGAGTGCGCTGCTGTCGGTAGAGGCGACGACGTTGTGTGCGCCCAGTTTCCTGGCTTCGTCCTGCTTGCTCAACGACGAAGTAAAGGCCGTGACTTCGCAGCCCCAGGCATTGAGGAAGCGCAGTGCCAGATGACCGAGGCCGCCGATTCCCACCACACCGACCCGGTCGGTGGGTTTGACGCCGAACTCCACCAGTGGGTTGAATACCGTCGAGCCGGCGCAGAACAGTGGTCCGGCCATGGCTGGGTCGATACCGCTCGGTATCGGAAGCGCCCAGGCCCAGTGCGAACGCAGGCGGTCGGCGAAGCCTCCGTTGCTGCCGACGATGGTGGGTTGGGCGGTGCCGCACAGCTGGTGGGAGCCTTCGATACACGAGGAGCAATGCATGCAACTGCCCTTGTACCAACCAATGCCCACCCGTTGTCCCACTTCGAGACCGCGGACCTGTGCGCCGACTCGCACGATACTGCCGACCACCTCGTGGCCGGGGATGAAGGGGTAGTGGCTGAGTCCCCATTCGTTATCGATCATCGACTGGTCGGAGTGGCAGACACCGCAATACTCCACTGCGACTTCCACCTCCTCATCTCCCAAAGGGCCGGGATCGTAGCTGTAGCGCTCCAGCGGAGCGCCGGCCGCTGTTGCGGCCCAGCCGGTGAAGGAAGTGAGTTCGCTGCTATCGCTCATTGGAGACCTCCAGATCGGGAGACAGGGTTTGGGACCTCAGGTGCCGCGGCGGAGCCAATGGAGTGTAGCGTATCGTTTGCCGTCGTCTCGGTTGTCGATATCTTGGGGGGGCAACACAGGTCGGAGGCTCTCCAACGTTTGCCTGGATGAGAAGAAGAAAGTTACACGTCACGACCGAAACATTGTTCTAGATCGACAGGGTGAATGGACATTCGTCCTTCGTATTGTCGATCCAGGACTCGTGCTCAACCAGGAATCCGCATCGCTCAAGTACTTTTCTTGAGCCGATATTATCCTTGTATACATGAGCAACCAGTTGCGTAAGGTTCCAGTGCGTCTGTGCCTGTTGGATAAGATGCTTGAGGGCCAGGGTTGCCAGGCCCTGCCCGCAAAAGCGTTGGTCAATCCGATAGCCTACTTCTGCGCAACCCTTCGGTGAGTTGATATTTTTCAAATTGGCTCGACCCACTATTCCCTCACTGGAATCTTCGATCACAAATGGGTGCCAGGTCCCGGTGGCAAAGTCGGACAAATAGCACTCAATATGATCGGCAACCCCCTGCAATGAATAGAAGGACGGATCGCGCGCATCGATGTGAGATTCGAACCATTCACGGTTATGGATTTCGAATGTCAGCAACGCTTCAATATCAGTCTTTTCCAGCTTGCGAACGCTGAGTGTTTTCATTGGGGCGCATCTCCTTGCTTAAACTATCCTGGTTTTGAGTCGCTGCTTATCGAGTATTGATAGCGGTGTCGCATTCACCACCGCTATCGCCAGCAAGCTGGCTCCTACAGGTATCGTGTTTCGTCTTTAGGCCGACAGGAAGTGGCTTGCGATCGTTCCGTACAAGATCGGTTCAACCGATCCGGTCAGGACCACGCCGCCAATCCCATCCCATTTCACTTGCACCGTCCCACCGTCACATTCCACCTCGACGCTGTCATCCAGAAGGCCGCGTCGAATCCCGCCAACGACCGCGCCACAACAGCAGGAGCCCGAGCCGAGCGCAATACCACCGCCACGCTCCCAGATGCGCAAGCGGATATGACCCCGGTCGATGACCTGGACGAAATGCACATTGGTCTTCCTGGGGAACAGCGGATCGGTTTCGATCCCGGGCCCAATGGCCGCCACGTCAACCGCTGCCAGGTCCTCGACGAAGAAGGTGCAATGCGGATTGCCCATGCTGCAAGCCGTGGGGGTTCCGGGAAGAGGCAACAAATTCGTGTCCACTTCCCTGGAGAGCGGGATATCCCGCCAATCGAGCAGCGGCTTGCCCATATCCACCGATATACGCTGACCCGACTCGCGCATGCAGGTCAGCAAGCCGCGATTGGTCCTGAGCACGATCGAGTCGGTATCGGCTTCACCCATGAGTTTGTCTGCAACACCACGAGTCGCGCTGCCACAGGTGTCGAGCCTGGAGCCATCCGGATTCCAGAACAGCACGCGTGCCGCTGCATCCTCACAGTCCAGTACCACGGCCAACTGATTGAAGCCGATGCCTCTATTCCGATCACCCAGGCGACGGGCCACTTCACTGGTGATCGGATCGACTTTGCCGCGCAGATCGACAATCACGAAATCGTCGCCGTGGGCATGCATCTTCACGAAGCTCAGCGTCATGCGGGGTCCTGTTTTTCTCGCCTTATTTTACTTTGGGCATATGCAGTATGGATCGGATGAAGGCGTCATCGGCGCCGCCCATGAGTTCGTAGACGAACCATTCGCCTTTTACCTGTCTGAAGCCCACGTACAATCCGACTAGTGCCCCGTCGTCGCGTTCGATCAGATAAGTTCTGTTTTCAAACACTTCACCTTTGGTTTCCTTGGGGCTCAGGTGCACTTTGTAGATGTCATGTTGCCCGATCCAGGCTGAAAGTACGCTTTGGCTTTTGGCGATCAGTTCTTTCTCCTTGGATTGCGACGGCTCAAAGTGTCCGGAAAAGACTTTGTCCCAGCAGTCCGATGCCAGCTTGCCTTGAATGCACTGAACGTATTGGCTCTCGAACTCGTCTTTGTAGGCAATGGCTTCGTTGGCACAGGCGGCGCTTGCGGTTGCCAGGAGTGACAGGCAAAAAACAGCTTTCTTCAGCATTCTGGTCTCATCTTGGAGTTAGGGACTTACCTGTCGGTTCAACCCTGCATTGCTTCGCCATCGGCATTGCAGCCACCGATGGATCATGCGTCTTGCGCCTACAGTACCTCACCCGGCTCAGGAGTGGATAGGGCCTGCGAAGCCCGTGACGAGAGCACGTTTGACGCGATCCCACAGGCCCGGATGAAACACACCGATCAGTCCACGTTGGCTTCCTTCTTCAGGCTGTTCATATCAATCACGAAGCGATATTTGACGTCGCCCTTGAGCATGCGGCCATAGGCTTCGTTGATGTCTTGAATGGCGATCATCTCGATATCCGAGACAATCCCGTGCCTGGCGCAGAAATCCAGCATCTCCTGGGTTTCCTGGATGCCGCCGATCAGGGAGCCGGCCAGGCTGCGGCGCTTGAAGATCAGGTTGAACACCGAAGGCGAGGGGTGGGGACTGTCGGGGGCGCCGACCAAGGTCATGGTGCCATCGCGCTTGAGCAATGCGAGGAACGCGTCCAGGTCGTGGGGGGCGGCCACGGTGTTGAGGATGAAGTCCAGGCTGTTGGTGACCCAGGCCATTTCATCAGGGTTCCTGGATACCACGACTTCATCGGCGCCCAGGCGCAGGCCGTCTTCACGCTTGTTCGGCGAGGTGGTGAACAGCACCACGTGGGCACCCATGGCATGGGCGATTTTCACCGCCATGTGCCCCAGGCCGCCGAGACCGACCACGCCGACTCTTTTGCCCGGGCCGACTTTCCAATGGCGCAGTGGCGAATAGGTGGTGATGCCGGCGCACAGCAGTGGCGCGACCGCCGCCAGGTTGGCATCGCCGTGGGAGATGCGCAGGACGAACTTCTCCTTGACCACGATGTTGTCCGAATAGCCACCGAAGGTGTTTTCGCCACCGAATACCGGGCCGTTGTAGGTGCCGGTGAAGCCGTTCTCGCAATATTGCTCTTCGCCTTCGGCGCAGGACGCGCACTGCTGGCAGCTGTCGACCATGCAGCCGACACCGGCCAGGTCGCCGACCTTGAATTTGCTGACGCTGGCGCCGACCGCGGTCACCCGGCCGACGATTTCATGCCCCGGTACCGAAGGGTACAGCGTGTTATGCCATTCATTGCGCACGGTGTGGAGGTCGGAGTGGCAGACGCCGCAGTAGAGGATGTCGATCTGCACATCATCGGCGCCGGGAACCCGCCGCTCGAAGGTGAAAGGCTTGAGTGGATCCTTGGGATTGCCGGCCGCGTAGCTATAGGTCTTGGTCATGGCGTCGTCACCTTGGTTTCATGGGACAGGAAATAGCTTGACCAGCATAGCCACTGAATCGTTCCACTGGATGACGATCCCGAGACAAGGGGGGGGCTGGCCGCGCCCGGAAGCCCCCGCTGGCTCAGGCCGCCTGATCCAGGACCCGCTCGTCCAACTCGGTATCCGGATCATCCGCGACCGAACCACGGTCGAGAAACACAAACACAATGGCCGCCGTGAGCACGGTGATGGCCGTCAGCACCAACAGCAAGGTACTGAACGCGGCACTGTAGCCCTCGGCCAGCGCAGCGTGTCCGGTGGCGGGCAGCCGTCGCGCGGCGCCGGCCAGGTCGCCGGTGGCCAGATGCTGTGCGGCACCGACGATGTCCGGCGTCACGACTCTACCGAGATGACCGGCGGTGAACGCCGACAGCAATGCGGTGACGACGGCAATGGCGACGCCTTCACCCGCCACCCGGGTCGTGCTGAAGATACCGGTGGCCATGCCGGCGCGTTCCTTGGGCACCACGCTGACCGCCATGCCATCCATCAAGCCCCAGGGCAGGCTGATGCCGGCACCGATCACCAGCATTGGCCAGGCCAGTTCGGTCGCCGCGCTACCCACTGGCACATGGCTCAACCAGAACAACCCGGCGGCACACACCAGCAGACCGCTGCCGCACAAGGTGGAAGGCGACAGCCAACGGGTCAGGTAGCCGGCAACAACCGGCAGTACCAACAGCGGTGCCGATAAAGCGATCAGCAACCAGCCGGCGGCGACCTCGCTCATGCCTTCGATGCCGACGAAACGGATCGGCAGCAGGATCAGCAGCACCACGAAGGAATAGGCCGGCGCGGCCGCCAGCAGTTGCACGCCGACAAAGCGCGGAAAACGGAACAGCGTCAGGTCGAGCATGGGCTGGGCGACACGCTGTTCGATCATGACGAAGGCCACGAAGGACAGCAGCGCAACGGCGAACAGCCCGAGCACCAGCGGATCGGTCCAGCCGCTTTCCGGTGCCTTGAGGATGGCAAAGGTGAAGATACCCAGGGTCCAGGTGAAGGTGATCGCCCCCGGCCAATCCACCCCGGCTGCATCGGGGTTGCTTGATTCCTCCATATAGCGGACGGCCAGCGCCAACGAGATCGTCGCCAGCACGGTGATCAGCAGGAAGATCAGGTGCCAGTCAAAGACTTCGACGATTGCGCCGGCCGCCACGGGGCCGAAGGCCAGGCCGATACCGAAGCTGGTCCCGACCAGACTGAATGCACGAATCCGCCCGGGCCCGTCGAACACTTGTGCCAGGGCGGCCATGCCCGCGGAGAAGGCCGCCGCGGCAGCCAGTCCCTGGGCCGCCCGTAGCACATCGAACAGTGCCAGGTTGGGGGCGAAGGGCAAGGCAGCGGCGAGCACGGCAAAAGCGCTGACGCCGCCGAGGAAGATGTTCTTGCGGCCATAGTTGTCAGCCAATGCGCCGGCCAGCATCAGGCAACTGCCGAAGGTCAGCATGAAGGCATTGGTGACCCAGTTCAGTTCCATCGGCGAGCCACCGAAGGTGCGGCCGATAGCGGGCAGGGCAACGGCCGGTGCGGTGAAGTTGAAGGGCATGCTGATGGCCGTGATGCACACGGCCAGCAGGATCAGTCGCTGTTGCAGCAAGAGTGGGATGGACATCGGTCGGATCCTTGTATCGGGCGTGGGTGTGTGCCCCTTGGATGAGTGTGAAATGGCCACGCTTCGGTGGTTTACCGGGAGCGGCGGAACATGCAAGGATCTTAAAGAGCGGGTAATCGAGTTAAAAATGGTAAAAATTCCGCCCATATCGGAACAAAAGGATCGAATAGGAGAGGCAGGTGGATCGACTGAGTGGTTTGATGTCCTTTGTCCGCACGGCCGAGCTTGGCAGTTTCGTCGCGGCGGGCAGAGCGCTGGGGTTGTCGGCATCGGCCGTTGGCAAGGGGGTGACCCGGCTTGAACAGCAGTTGGGCGTGCGCCTGTTTCAACGCTCGACCCGCAGCCTCAGCCTGACCGACGAGGGCCGGGTGTTCCAGGAGCGCTGCCGGCGTATCCTCGATGACCTGGACGATGCGCAGGCGACCTTGTCGCAGTCCACGGAAGTCCCGCGCGGACGTTTGCGCATCAGCATGCCGGCGGCCAGCTATCAGCTATTCCAGTCCGTGCTGATGGCGTTCATGGAGCTGTACCCCGATATCGAACTGGACCTCGACTTCAGCGACAAGCTGGTGGACCTGATCGAGGAGGGGATGGATATCGCCATTCGCAGCGGCGAGCTGCCGGATTCGCGGCTGATGAGCCGGCGCCTGCCCGGCGTGCAACCGGTGCTGTGCGCCGCGCCGGCGTACCTGGAGCGCCATGGCACGCCGCAGACGCCGGCGGAACTGGACGATCACCTGGCGGTGCGTTTTCGCTACTTCAAGAACGGCAAGTTGTTGGACTTTCCGCTGTTGCGCGAGGAGGGGGCGCGGGAGCCACGGACCCGCACCGTGATGGTCAGCAACAACATGGAGATGGTTCGTGGGGCGCTGGTCAAGGGTTTCGGGCTGGGCACCATCCCCGACTTCCTGGCCCGCGAGGCCCTGGCTGACGGCTCGTTGCGCTGTCTGCTGCATGGCTATCTGATCCCACCAGACAACATGAGTATCGTCTGGCCTTCGAGCCGCCAGCTGTCGCGCAAGATTCGCGTGTTCGTCGATTTCATCTGCGAGCGGCTGGAGCAGGAGGCGGCGCTGCTGCGGGCGACCATCACGCAGGAATGTCTTTTTTCCCGCAGAAGCAGCAGCCAACTGGCTCGCGATGGCGGTTGACGATAACGCGGCAACCGCCGATCCCGGGACGCCCTCCGCCGATCGGGGAGAGGGCGTGACAACATCGGAAGGCGGTTATTATAATTTGATTAACATAGGTGGCCACAGGGCGTCGATACTTCCATGGAAAGCAAGACCGCACGATTGACCGTGCTCATTGATCCGGTCAAGAAAAAGGCCCTTGAGGAGCTTTGTGCTGCTCAGGACCTGACGCCGTCGCAGGTGGTTCGCCAGTTGATTCGTGATTATCTGGAAACCCACGGTGTTTCCTATTCGACCAAAAGCAAGGTGCTCGGCAAGGAGCAGTAAAACAACCTTTCGACGCCGGGCAGGCACCTGCTACTGCCCGGGTTTGTTGGCTGCGCTCAGTGCTGAATTGAAATCAGCATGATAGTGCCCAGGCCCCAATGCCTGGAGTATCCCGGCCTTGCGCAGCTTGCCCAGGACTTTCTCGTTGGCCTCACACAGCTTCACGACAATGCTGCGGTTGCGTAGCTGCTCGATGACTTCGAGCAGGGTCTGCAAGCCCGTGATGTCCATGAAGGGCACGTGATTCAGGCGAATGATCAGGGTCCCGGGGTCGGTGTGGGTCTGCGCCAGCACCCGTTCGAACGTTTCCGCCGCACCGAAGAACAATGGCCCCTCGATGCCATACACCAGGACATTGGCGGGCAGTTCGACCTGGCCGTTGAGGCGTAGCTCGACCTCCAGGTCCTTGCCGACCATCCTCTGCACCTCCACCGAAGATGCCATCCGCCGCATGAATTGCAGCATGGCGAGAATGACGCCGATGTTCACGGCAATGGTCAGGTCGCTGAAGACCGTCAGCAGGAAGGTGATCAGCAGTATCGCGATATCGGCACGTGGCGCTCGCTGGAGCATGCGCTTGAAGTGTTTCAACTCGCTCATGTTGTAGGCCACGACAAACAGGATGGCCGCGAGGGTGCACAGTGGGATGTCCGAAGCCAGCGGCGCCAGGAAAGACACCAGCAGCACCAGTGTGAGCGCATGCACCAGGCCGGCGAGCGGGCTGTTGCCGCCGTTGCGGATATTGGTGGCCGTCCGGGCGATGGCCCCGGTTGCTGCAAAGCCACCGAACAACGGGCTGAACAGGTTGGCGATACCCTGGCCGATCAGCTCCTGGTTGGAGTCATGCCGGGTGCCCGCCATGCCATCGGCCACCACGGCCGACAATAACGACTCGATGGCGCCGAGCATGGCGATGGCGAACGCCGGGCCAATCAGTTCGATGATCCGTGGCAGGGTCACTTCAGGCAGGCTCAATGTCGGCAACCCCTGGGGGATCCCGCCGAAGGCACTGCCGATCGTGGCCACGCCGGGAAACTGGAAGACTGCCTGTATGACGGTTGCGACGACCATGGCGACCAATGGGCCGGGTACCCGTTTCATGCCCGGTAGCCTGGGCGTGAGCAGTACCAGCAGCAGGCTCAGGAGCCCCAGCAGGGTTGTCGCCGGGTGAAGGTTCGGGAGTGCTTCAAGCAGGTGCCAGAGCCGTTCATGGAAGTGGCCGTCGGCGACTTTCGGCAGGCCGAAGAAGTCTTTCCATTGCCCCACCCAGATGATCACGCCGATGCCGGCGGTGAAGCCGACGATCACCGGGTCGGGTATGAACTTGATAATGGCACCCAGCCGCGTGATCCCGAGCAGCAGCAGGATCGCTCCGGCCATGAACGTCGCTATCTGCAAACCGTCAATACCGTAGCGGGCGGTGACGCCGGCCAGGATAACGATAAAGGCGCCCGTGGGGCCGGCGATCTGCAGGCGACTGCCGCCGAACAAGGACACCAGGAGGCCACCGACAATAGCGGTGTAGATACCTTGCTCGGGTTTGACCCCCGAGGCGATGGCAAAGGCCATGGACAAAGGGAGCGCCACGATTCCCACGATAACGCCCGAGACCAGGTTGCGAAGCCAGTGCTTGCGGTCAAGCAGTCCTGATTTCCACGCCTCTCGTATCGCAATCATGACGCTGGCTCCTTGGGATCATGTGCATAACATTAACATGCAGTGATAACCAAAGAGCAATAGGTCGAACTCCCAGCGATACCGGATCGATTGCTGACCGGCGTTGCAGGTCAGCCGGCTGATCCGCCGGCACGACTGGAAATCAGCCGCAGCCAGGGCGGCAGGTGAAAGGCACCCATGATCAGGTACATCGTCACCATGCCGTCGAAGGCAAATGCGCCGTGCATGGCGGAACACATCACATCCGTGCCTGGGCTGAAGGCCGTGAGCAGCGCCATGCTGGCGAACGTCGGCGCGGCCGCCAGGCACAGCCAGTCGGCAATACCCTGCTGTGCATGGCCGCCTGGCATTCGCGCCGGTGGGTTTTCCTTCAGCCGACTGGACGAGAGCATGCTGGTCACTCCTGGTCGTATTTGTCGTGGTGGCGCCACCAGATGCCCTGTTCGTTGCGGCCCTTGGGCGCGCGGTCGAGCCACTGGTACATGCCCCAGATGCCGTCCAGTCCGCGGGCATAGGCGGAGTAGGTGTGGTAGACCTCGCCGTCTTCGAGCACGAAGGCGCTGATCCCGGGCCTGTCACGTATGAACGTGGCGATGTCGGTTCCGGTCATGGCGGCGGCCCGGGCAATCGGACTTTCGCTGCCTTGCAACTGCCATTCCTGGACGGTCTGGCCTCTCTGCGGCCCCGCCAAAGGTGCCTCGCGGAGATAGTTGTAGACGATGTCCCCCTCGCGCTGCTGCTCCTCGCTGAACCAGACGCTGAAGTCGCTGTTGAAATCGCTGCCGAACGCGCTGGCCCAGTCAAAGCTCCAGCCCATGCGCTGCTTGAAGGCTTGCAGCTTGGCCAACGGTGCCCGCGAGACGGCGGTAAAGGCGACGTCATGGTTCTCGAGATGGACGACGATGCCATTGAAACCATCGGCGATCGACGAGCAGGAAGGGCAGCCGGCACTGTAGTCGGGCCCGAACATGAAGTGGTAGACCAGCAGCTGTGAGCGGCCCTTGAACAGATCGAGCAACGAGGCGCTGCCGGTGGCAGTCTCGAAGCGGTAGGCCTTGTCGATCCGCACCCACGGCAGTGCCTGTCGCCGCCGCGCCAGTGCGTCGCCGCGCCGGGTCAGTTCCTTTTCATCCGCCAGCAGGTCGAGCCGCGCCGCCAGCCATTCTTCGCGTGTGCCTATCATGTGTGTAGTCATCATGGTTCTCCATCTGCCATGGCTCGTCGTACCATCGGTCGTACGAGCAGTTACCGGGTGGTCGTGATCAGACTAGGGCGGGGGTGGCCGAGGGTGGGAGTGACAAGTTTGGCGGGATCGGCATGGACGCGATGATCAGCACCGCGGCGCGGCTGCTCGCCACCGGCGATGTGCTGGGTGCCTTGAAGCGGGTTGCCCTGCGCGACGACGGGCCGGCGCTTGCGCTGCGCGGTATCGCCATGGCGCAGTTGGGTGACCTGGCTCGTGCCAGGGCCCTGCTCAAGTCGGCTGCGCGTGCCTTCGCTCCGCAAGAGGCGCTGGCGAAGGCGCGCTGCGTGGTCGCCGAAGCCGAGATCGCGCTGGTCTCGCGTGACCTGGCCTGGCCGGCCAGGACACTCGCTGGCGCGCGGGCGGTTCTCGAGGCCCACGGCGACCGCTTGAATGCCGCCCATGCGCGGCACCTCGAAGTCCGGCGCCTGCTGTTGACCGGTCATCTTGACGAGGCCGAACGTCGGCTGGCCGAGCTTGAGCCGAACCTGCTTGCGCCGCCCTTGAGGACCGCCTACGAGTTGGCCAGCGCCGGGGTCGCCATCCGGCGCCTGCAGACGGGGGCGGCGCGCGCTGCGCTGCGGCGGGCGGAAAGTGCCGCGCGTGAGGCGGGCATTGGTGCACTTGTTGCCGAAGTCGAAAGCGCCGCCCGAGTGCTGGACAGGCCCGCTGCACGTCTGATCGCGCGAGGCGAGGAGCGCTTCCTGCGGCTGGAGGAAGTCGAGGCACTGTTCGCCTCGGCTGTGTTGGTGGTGGATGCCTGCCGCTACGCACTACGTGAGGCGAACACGCCGGTATTGCTGACGACGCGGCCGGTCCTGTTCGTGCTGCTCCGCGTCCTCGCCGAGAGCTGGCCAGGAGGTGTGTCACGACAGGCACTGATCGCTCGTGCATTCCGGGGCAAGGAGGCCGATGAATCGCATCGGGTCCGGCTGCGGGTCGAAATCGGACGGCTTCGGGGTGAGATTCGCGCATTCGCGGAGGTAAGGGCGACCCGGGAGGGCTTCGTGCTCGTGCCACGGCACGCCCATGAGGTGGTCATTCTGGCACCGCCGGTCGAGGAGCCACATGGCACGCTGCTCGCTTTCCTGGCCGATGGCGAGTCGTGGTCGAGCTCGGCGCTGGCAATCGTACTGGGGACCAGCCCGCGTACGGTGCAGCGGGCGCTCGATGCGCTGGCGGCGACAGGCAAGGTGCAGTCTTTCGGGCGCGGGCCGGCACGTCGCTGGACGCTCCCGTCCGTACCGGGATTCCCGTCAACTTTGTTACTCCCAGGTCCGCTGACCAGCGGCTAGGATCAGTTCATGAAACATTCTCAAGCTGAAATCCTGCGTGAATATGGGCCTTTTCCAGGTGTCGAGCATGTGGCTGGGGTTACCTGCGACGGCCAGCATGTCTGGTTCGCCTCGGGCGACAAGCTCAATGCCCTCGACCCGGCAAGCGGAGCGCTCGTGCGTTCGATCGATGTTGCCGCACAGGCCGGCACCGCCTTCGATGGCCGCTACCTGTTCCAGATCGCCGGGGGGCGTATCCAGAAGATCGATCCGCAGACCGGTGAGGTACTCTCGAGCATACCGGCGCCCGGCAATGGCGGCGATTCCGGGCTTGCCTGGGCCGAGGGCGCGCTCTGGGTCGGACAGTATCGCGACCGCAGGATCCATCAGGTCGACCCCGAGACGGGGGCGATCCTGCGCATTATCGAGTCGGATCGTTTCGTTACGGGCGTGACCTGGGTCGATGGCGAGCTTTGGCACGCTACCTGGGAAGACGACCAGAGCGATGTGCGGCGGGTGAATCCGCAAACGGGGGAACTGCTGGAGCGCATCGATATGCCCGCTGGCCTGGGCATATCGGGGCTTGAGTCCGATGGTGGGGATCGGCTTTTCTGTGGCGGTGGCAATAGCGGCAGGATCCGCGCCGTCCGCCGACCAAGCTAGGCATCAAGCCAGGATGATTTCCTTGAGCCCGGCCTTCAGTGCGCCGAACGCCGCCTCTTCACTGGCCCGGTGATTGGTGACCAGCACGTCGATCCGCTCCGGCGGGCAGTAACTGATACGGCTCTGCACGCCGAGCTTGCTGTAGTCGGCCAGGATCACCACCCGTTCGGCGTGCTCGGCCATGGCACGGGCCAACTCGCTCTCCCGGTGGTCGTAGTTGGTGGCACCGCGTTGGGCGTCGATGCCCACCGGTGAGAGCAGCGCCAGGTCGGCGCGATAGCGGCCGATTTCCGCCACCGTGGTTGCGCCCACCGTGGCCGGCGAGCGGTCGCAGAGCGATCCGCCGAGGACGATCACTTCGTTGTGCAAGCTACTGGAAACGCTGGTGCCGCGCAGGTGCAGCGCGACGTTGAACGAGTTGGTGATCACGGTCAGCCCGCCGAGCCTGGCCAGCTCCTGCGCGAGGATTTCGGTGGTGGTGCCGGCGTCGATGAACACGGTCTGCCCATGGGCCAGCAGGCTGACCGCGGCACGGGCCAGGTCACGCTTGAACTTGACGTTGATATGGGCGCGCTCGGCAATCGGCGCTTCATCCTCGACGGTGATCGCACCGCCGTGGATGCGTTTCAACTCACCCAGGGCTTCCAGCGCCACCAGGTCGCGGCGCACCGTCTCGCGGGAAACATTCAACTCCGTGACGATGCGGTCGGTGGTCACGCGCTGCAAGGTCGCCAGCAATGCGCGGATCCGCTGGTAACGCTCTTCTTGCCACATGCCTCATGTCCTTGCTGTTGGAATTACTCTGCGAGCACGCATTGTGGAAGGCGCTGGGGCGCTGTCAAGTTCGACATCCTAATGACCGTTGGTCGGGAAGTGGCAGCGTGCCATAAATGTGTAATGTTGTGGCATTGTTGTATTTAGTTGCATTTGGCGCTAGCCTCATCACCGGGCCGACCTTCCCCCTGCGCCCTTGTCTTGAAACACGCTCTCGCCGTCGCC
>JACXTT010004151.1_pt1 | contig 21667 bp, 14 predicted proteins | sample 9270951 | NCBI WGS metagenome assembly JACXTT01 (sample SAMN15532306, study PRJNA645909) | rock metagenome | isolation source: weathered quartz diorite | place: Puerto Rico | collected 2017-06-21
AAAAAAAAAGCCCCTTTTAAAAAGGCCCCTGTTAATCAAAAAAGCTTATCGAATGATGTGATCGTTAGATTATTTATCGATCATGACAACAGGCTATGGGCCGGCACCTATTTTGGTGGGCTGGAACGGCTGGCTGGTAATACATTTATCCATTACCGGCATAACGACCAGATTTCGGGAAGTATTTCAGATGATCGTGTGTACAGCATTTTTGAAGATTCATCACATAAATTGTGGGTGGGCACCTTTGCCGGATCTATGAATATTTATGATCCGAAGGCGGACAGTTTTATTCATCCGCGCTATGCGATGACTTCCGAGTACACGGCTGTGATTTATGAAGATCGGCAAAAAAACATCTGGATAGGCCGGGATAAGGGCATCGATATAATTGAAAAAGCAACAGGTGCGGTAAAGCATTGTTACAATAATCCTAAAAACGCCAACAGCCTGATAGATAATGATGTGAATAGCATAATGCAGGATAGCCGGGGCTTTTTCTGGATCGGCACCAAAGACGGACTGAGCATCCTGAACACCAAAACCAACACCTTTACTAATGTTGACGAAAGAAAGGGACTGCCCACCAACAGCATACTGAATATTTTGGAAGACAAAAGCGGCGTTAAGTGGATCAGTACGGCCAATGGTTTGGTTAGCATAAAGCTGGGTGATCCGAACGATCCAAAAACTTATCAAATTCATAAGTATGATGAGTTTGACGGCTTGCAGGGGCGCGAGTATAATGCCAATGCGGCCTATAAAACCCGAAGCGGTGAAATGATATTTGGCGGGGCCCATGGCTTCAATTGGTTTAACCCGGAAAATATTCGTGCCTTTTCACTTAAGCCGAAATTGATATTTACGGACTTTCAGTTATTCAACAGAAGTGCCAAAGTGGGCGACACCATTGAGGGACGGGTTGTATTGACCAAATCGATCACCGAAACACAGTCGCTGGTGCTGAAACATAACGAGAATGTATTTAGCGTGGAGTTTGCCGCTTGCGATTATTTTAATCCGGATAAGATCATTTATCAATATAAGCTGGACGGCTTTGATAAGCAATGGCTGGTGGCCCCGAAAGGTTCGCGCAAAGCGACCTATACTAACATGGATGCCGGCGATTATGTATTGAAGGTAAAAGCCAGTAACCCTAACGATCCCAGTCATGAAAGCTATGCCACGCTGAATATCAAGATATTGCCCCCTTTCTGGAAAACCACCTGGGCTTATATATTTTATGTGGCGGCTTTCGCAGGGATATTATTGTATATCCGTCATCGTGGCATTCTTAAGATCCGTAGGGAATTTGAACAAAAGCAACATGAACTGGAGGCCGAAAGAAAATTGGCGAAGGAACGTGAAGAGGCCCGCCGCATGCATGAGCTGGACCTGATGAAGATCAAGTTCTTTACCAACGTTAGCCACGAGTTCAGAACGCCATTATCTTTAATTATATCTCCGATAGATACGCTGATCAAACAAAATGATAAACCGGAACATCAGCAACAGCTTTTGATGATCAAAAGGAACGGCCGGCGCCTCTTGAACCTGGTAAACCAGTTGCTCGATTTCCGTAAGATGGAGTTTAAGGAGCTAAAGCTGAACCCGCATAAGGGGGATATCGTCCACTTTATAAAAGAGGTCAGCTTGTCGTTTGCTGATATGGCCGATCAGAATAAGATCAGCTATGTGTTTGATAGTGAAATAGAATCATTGACCACCAATTTTGATAGGGACAAGATCGAACGCGTATTGTTTAACATTCTGTCAAACGCTTTTAAGTTCACGTCCTCGGGCGGACATATCAGTGTGTTCCTGGGCTTGGCCAATAATCAAAGTAACGATAAGCAACAGTTTCTCGAAATAAAAGTGATGGATACAGGTATCGGTATCGCTAAAGAGAAGCAGGAAAAAATATTCGAGCGCTTTTTCCAGGACAATCTGCCGGAAAGCCTTCTGAACCAGGGAAGCGGCATCGGCTTATCCATCAGCCGCGAATTTGTAAGGATGCATAATGGCGAAATTTCCGTAGAGAGTGAACCGGGTGAGGGCAGCTGTTTTACTATACGCATCCCGGTATGCGCCGATTGTGAAAAAGTTAATCAGACGTCACCCGCAACCAAACACTCAGGCAGTGCATCAAAATCAAACGAGCACATACTCGATTCGGGCAAAAAACCGGTTATCCTCCTAATAGAAGATAATGATGATTTGAGGTTTTATCTAAAAGATAACCTCAAGCAAAACTTTCATATCATTGAGGCAATCAACGGAAAAGATGGCTGGCAGAAAACGCTTGCCATGCATCCCGACCTTGTAGTGAGTGACATTGCCATGCCTGAAATGAACGGGCTGGATCTGTGCACCAAGATCAGGCACGATGAACGCACCGCTCATACACCGATTATATTGTTGACTGCGCTAAGTGAAGAGGCTGATCTGCTGGCAGGTACCGAATGTGGCGCCAATGATTATATCACCAAGCCGTTCAACTTCGAGATACTGCTGTCGAAAATTAATGGCTTGTTGCAGATGCAGCAAACCTTGAAGAAGACCTATCAGAAACAGGTAGAAATTCAGGCGCAGGATATGGACATCATATCCGAAGATCAAAAGTTCCTGAAGAATACGCTCGCCTGTATCGAGAAGAATATTACTAATCCGAATTTCTCTGTAGAAGAATTGAGCCGTCAGATGTCGCTCAGCCGGGTGTCCCTTTACAAACGCTTATTAACCCTTACAGGAAAAACACCTGTTGAATGCATCCGTACTATTCGCCTGAAACGGGCTGTGCAGTTGCTGGAAAAAAGTAAACTCAGCATTGCCAGCACTGCTTATGAAGTCGGCTTTAATAACCCGACTTACTTCTCAAAAGTGTTTAAAGAAGAGTACGGAACACTGCCTTCTGAATACCTCAATGAGCTACGTAAACGCGAGCCGATGCAGGTAGTTAACGAGTTTGAATAAGTCTAAATTTGTCTCCAAAGATTTGACAACTTTTTAAAAATTGTCAAATCTGCAGCTGCCTGTACTCTTCTCTACCGTTTGAAAATTTTCTACTCTCACCTGTGAAGGCCTAATGATAGGCTTTTGATGGACTATTATGCCCTTATTATAGTACAATTTTTGCATTTATTATGCTTTTTTGTATTATATTGTTGATAATCAGTGCTTTTAATGCGGTTAACATTTATTGTATAATCGTTAACATTTGTGTTAGAACCCGTTTGGCTACCCTCCTAATTTTATTATGATGTGATGTAAATACTCTTTTCTGTATCGGAGGAGAGGGAAGCATATCAGTTCAAAACCAATATTAACCTTTTTAGAATTTTAAACTTTATGATTGGAAAACTACAAATTAAAAATTTTGTGGTCGTAATCGGAGTAAGCTTATCACTCTTGTTGTTAAGTTTTTCCGGTTATGCACAAAACGGAACGGTGACAGGTAAAGTAACGGATGGCGCAAGCGGATTGCCTGTGCCAGGCGTAACTGTCAAAGTACTGAATACCCGTGAGGTGGCGTCTACCGATGCAAGCGGAAATTACTCCATTAAAGCTGGCCCGACCAGCAAGCTTGTGTTCACTTCTGTGGGCTATACCAGCCAGGAAGTGCAGGTGGCCAACCGCACCAAGGTAGATGTAAAACTTACAGAAGAGAATAAGTCTCTGACCGAATTGGTGGTTATCGGTTATGGTACAGCCAAACGCAAGGACCTGACCGGAGCCATCAGTTCTATTTCGGCAAACACAATTGGTAAAGCTCCTGTTACAACGTTAGATCAGGCATTGCAGGGACGGGCGGCAGGTGTGCAGGTTACCAATAACGATGCTTCCCCAGGCGGCAACGTATCAGTATTGATCAGAGGTACAGGTAGCTTGGCGCAAAATGGGAATGGCCCGCTTTACGTTATTGACGGCTATCCGGTTGAAAGCGGTGGCATAAACAATATTAACCCAAATGATATTGCTTCAATTGACGTATTGAAAGACGCATCTGCAACAGCGATCTATGGTATCCGTGCTGCTAACGGTGTGGTTATCATCACTACCAAAAAAGGTAAGAAAGACGGAACACAGGTTTCAGTAGACGGCTACAGCGCATTCCAGGCCAAACCAAAAGAATACAAAGTACTGAATGCACAACAATTTGCTACGCTGGCTCTACAACAGGCAGCTGACGATCCGGCCAAACAGTTTACCGTTTTATCTAACTGGAATAACCCATCGTCTCTTACTGAAGCCGATTGGCAAAATGCAGTATACCGCACAGGCTTAACCCAAAGCTACAATGTGGGTATCAGGGGCGGTAACGATAAAGTGCAATCAGCAACATCAATCGGCTATTATAATCAAAAAGGTATTGTGTTAGGTTCATACTTTAAAAGGGTGACCCTTGGCCTAAATCTGGATTATCAACCAATGTCATGGCTTAAATCCTCAACAAGCGCCAAATACACTTATCAGGATTCAAACAATCCGTTTGGTACAGGGTCGTTAGGACAACTGGCCCAATTGCCTCCAACACTGGATGGTGGCAGCAACGTAACCAGCCAGATAAGTGATGGAAAAGGGAATTACGGATTTTTTAACCCGATATACACCTATGTGGCCAAATATAATAACCCTGTTTTCGCTATTGAGAACAATAGGTATTCAAATATCAATCACTTCCTGTTAACTAATTCATCATTAGAGGCTACTATAATTGATGGGCTTAAGATCAAAACCAATGCTGGTATAACAGTTACCGGCTCTAACGGTTATTTTTATCAACCTGAAGACGACCGTTTGGTGAATCAATATGGCAGCCAGGCAGGCGCCACTCAAAATGCTCAATACAGCCAGTATCTAAATACATCATTTGATTGGCTGTGGGAGAACACTATATCATACGACAAAACATTTGGAAAGCATACCATCAATTTTGTAGGTGGTGTTTCCGAGCAAAAAAATACTTATAATCCATTCAGCGGTAGCGGCGTTCCGCCAAATGGTGTCATTAAGGACTTGTCGCAAGTACAAACAGGCACATTGAAATTGAATAGCACAGCTCAAACTATTACGGCTTTGGCATCCCAATTTGCCAGGTTAGGTTATAACTATGACAGCAGGTACTATATTACCGGTACAATAAGAAGGGACGGTTCGTCTAAATTCGATGTAGGGCACCAATATGGCGTGTTCCCATCAGGTTCCGCAATGTGGAAAGCTAAAGATGAGTTTTTTCTGAAAGATGTTGATTGGCTTACCGATCTGAAATTCAGGGGCGGTTATGGCGAAGTGGGTAACCAGGGTTCAATATCAGCGTTCCAGTACCAGGCTTTGTATTCAACCGGATCGCTGCCGAGCACCAGCGGAAACCTGGGTTATCCTTTTGGCAAAACCGGAGGTAGCAACGGTATTTACCAGTCAGGTATTGCAGCTACTCAACCTGCTAATCCCAACCTGAGATGGGAAACCGATTATCAGACCGATATTGGTATGGATGCCGCCTTCCTGCATGGCGACCTTACTGTAACTATTGACTGGTTCAACAGAAGGTCAAAAGACTTCTTATTGAATATTGCAGTTCCAGCTCAAACCGGCTTTACTACCGAAAGTAAGAATATAGGTTCAATGACCAACAAAGGCTGGGAGCTTGCGGTGAACTACAACCACTCAGTTAATAGGGATTTCCGCTTTGGCGCAGGATTGACATTGTCAATCATACGGAATAAACTGACTTCATTGCTTTCAGGAACAAGCTTTATTACCAACCCGCTTACTACTCCCGGGTCCAACGGCCAGATCGCGCTTACAGGCAACGGCTGGGGAACATTTACTGAAACAAACATAGGACAGCCGGTTGGCGAGTTTTATGGATATAAATCATTGGGAATTTTCCAGACTCAGGCGCAGATCACTGCTTTAAATGCTAATGCATCGGCGAAAACAGGTGGTGTAACACCTTACTATCAGCAAGCTGCTACCGCTCCGGGCGACCGTTATTATGCAGATATCAATGGCGATGGTGTAGTAAATGCAGCAGACCAAACCAGTTTAGGCAGTCCTCAGCCTAAATTCTTTGGCGGCCTTAACCTGGATGCTACCTACAAATCATGGGATTTTAACATGTACTTCTATGGTGTTTATGGCAACAAGATATTGAACTACGAAGAAAGCAACCTGGAAACTTTCCAGAATCGCGGTTTCGTAGGGGTTGAGAACATCAGCCAGCAATATTATCAGAACGCATGGACACCTTCAAACCCGTCAAATACTTATGCAAGGATCTATTACAACGATAACTCGATCGGCAACGCTTACCCTTCGAGTGCATGGATAGAGAATGGCAGCTTCCTGAAATTAAAGAGCTTTACAGTTGGATACACCCTGCCTCTGGATGTAGTTAGAAAACTGTCGGTTAGTAAGATTAGGATCTATGTTTCCACACAAAACCTGTTTACCATTACAAGTTACAAGGGCCTCGATCCTGAAATTGGTGCGCAAGGTGGTTATGCAACGCAAACGGGTGTTGATAACGGCACTTATCCTTCATCAAGATATTACACAGTTGGTTTTAATGTAACGTTTTAATTATGAGGATGATAAATACTAAAGATATGAAAAAGAATAAGAAAAATATTACCCTTATAGCCTTGTTTGCGGCGTTGCTAATACCGATAGGAGGCTGTCAGAAAAACTTTTTAACCCAAACTAATACCCAGAACTCTACCGCCGATGCCAGCTTCCAAAAGTCACAGGATGTCGTAGCATTGGTAAACAGTATCTATGATAGTTATCAAAGCGGCGACCTGCTGAAGAAATCTATCTGGTACTATGCGAACTTTCTGACCCATGACTGGTATAATGATGGCGCAGACATTGCATGGAATTCTTATACTATTAACTCTAACTTCGGCGCACTGTCGACATTCTGGAATAACGCTTATATTTCCATCGCCAGGGCAAACCAGGCTTTTGATATCATAGCCAATGCAAAAGCTAAAGGTGTAGTAACACCTGCTTTAGCTGACCGGTTAACCGGGGAAGCCTATTTTATGCGGGGTATGTCCTATTATTATTTGGCGGGTACTTTTGGCGGTGTTCCACTGGAGTTAAAGCCTGTTTCTAATGGGTTAACTCCAAGAAGTACCCAAAACCAGGTATTTCAACAAGTTGTATCAGACATGCAGCAGGCCGAAAAATTATTGGTGTCTAAAACGGCGCTTCCTGCAACTGAAATAGGCCGTGCAACCACAGGCGCTGCTTATGGTTATGAAGGTGCGGCACAAATGTGGCTCGGAAAATATACCGAAGCGTTAGCTGCTTTTAATAACCCTGAATTGACAAACAATTATCATTTGCTGCCAAACTTTATCGACGTAAATGAGTTCGATCATCAAAACAGTGTTGAGTCTCTATTCGAAATTCAGTTCGATATCCAGGGCTCACAAAGCTGGGATGGTGGCTGGCAAAGCGGTGGTGAAGTTGCCTGGATCGACGACTTCAGTTGGCCGCATGAAATCAGCGGGTTCGGTTATGACTACGGTAATCCAGGGCTTTGGTACTCCTATCAAAATGGCGACACTCGTAAACTGGCTACCATTATTGGCCCTGGCGATCAAAACATTAGCCCGGGTATAAACGCCAAATGGGGCGGTATCAAAGGCTATGCAGTAGTAATATCCGGATTTGCAGCGGGCAACCGTGATTATACCGATGACAATGGTAACATCATGAATACCTGCGGATCGCCAAAACATCCATGGTTTGGTGATGACGGAACCCGTTCGGGATACTATTGCTCGAAAAAATGGCGCGATCCTAACCTTACCGGCGCTAACGGTACATCTGCCATCTTCGGTTCTCAAAACCAAATACTGTTACGTTATGCTGAGATATTGTTAGACAGGGCCGAATGTAAGGTTCACACTGGAGATATTACCGGCGCAATGGCTGATTTAAAAACGGTTAGAGACCGTGCATGGGGTGGATCCTCACCGGTTGATGGTACCGGAAAGCCACTTGTTCAGGATGGGCTCACTTACGATGGTAAGCCTACCCAACCAATTACTGATCCTCTGCAAATGGTGTTAAGCGAATACAGGCATGAGCTTAGCGGTGAGTATTCATTAATGTACAATTTGCGCCGCGCGGGTCCGGGTGTAGCAGCTGCGTTTATCCATACCAATTACAATACTGATAATTCCCTGCTGCCTGAGGCGTACCCATATGGTCCAACTGCTGATGGAAAGCTGCATGGCGTATGGCGCACTTCGCTTCCGACCGGGCATGATATATTGCCTATTCCGCAAGCTGCTATAGGGTTGAACCCGAACCTGACTCAGAATCCAGGTTATTGATAATATATAAATGAAATAATAAAGGTTAGTTAGTTGATCAGTTTATTGATCAGGCTTTCCCCAAACGGGGAAAGCCTTTTTGACTTTCATGATTTGATCCTGATTAACTAAATTTAATTGATCGCCGCCGGTATCCTGCTTAATATTCTTTTATGAATAAGTTTTATTTATCCCTGTTTCTTCTGCTGTTAACTGCCTTGTTTTCCTGCAAAAAGCACACACTTTTTGAACAGATATCTTCGTCGCATTCGGGTATTCATTTCAATAATCAGATCATAGAAAATGATTCTATCAATCCCCTGGACGTGACCAATATTTACAACGGCGGCGGTGTTGGCGTAGGGGATTTTAATAATGACGGCTTGCAGGACCTGTATTTTACCGGCAACATGGTTTCAAACAAATTGTACCTGAACAAAGGTGACTTTAAGTTTGAGGATGTTACTGAAAAGGCTGGCGTGGGCGGTATGGGACGCTGGGGACGAGGGGTATCGGTTGTCGATATCAACAATGACGGGTTGATGGACATCTATGTCTGTAATACGATTTACCCCGATTCAGCACGCCGGAGAAACCTCTTGTATGTAAACCAGGGGGTAGACAAGGATGGCATCCCGCATTTTAAAGAGATGGCCAAAGAGTATGGACTCGACCTAACTGCGTTATCCACCATGGCAAGTTTTTTCGATTATGACAACGACGGCGACCTGGATATGTACCTGACAGTTAACAGCGCTTCGTCAAGTTATAATCCTAACCTTTTTGGCCCGAGGAATCAGACGCAGGAACATAGCAGGGGAAGACTGTTCCGGAATGATTGGGACGAGAAACTACATCACGCCGTTTTTCACGACGTTTCGGATAAGGCAGGGATCAATTTTGACGGATTTGGTCATGGCGCCACCACAGTCGATATTAATAATGATGGCTGGAAGGACATTTATGTGTCCGATGATTTTGTGTCAGAAAATATCCTCTACATCAACAACCACGACGGCACCTTTACCAACCGAACAAAGGAGTATTTTAAGCATACTTCATACAACGCGATGGGGCAGGATATTGTCGACATCAACAATGATGGCCTGGCGGATGTGATCGAACTGGACATGAACCCGGAAGATAATTACCGGAAGAAAATGATACTGGGGCCGAACAGCTATCAGACTTTTCAGTACTTCGACATATTTGGTACACAATACCAGTATGTGCGCAACACCTTGCAGATCAATCAGGGGCCACGATTGGGTCAGCAGGGGCGGATTGGTAGTCCCGCTTTTAGTGAAGTCGGTTTCTTAAGCGGTATCTCGCAGACCGATTGGAGCTGGACGCCGCTGGTGGTCGATTTTAATAATGACGGCTACAGGGACATCGTGGTAACCAATGGATTCCCGAAAGATGTATCAGACAGGGATTTTATCACCTACAGGCACGATGCATATGCACTTACGTCGAAAAAGAAAATATTGGACCAGATCCCGCAAATCAAAATTCACAATTATGCTTTCTCAAACAACGGCGACCTGACTTTTAAAGATGTCAGCAAGGATTGGGGCGTAAATATCCCCTCTTTTTCCAACGGTGCGGTTTATGCCGACCTGGACAATGATGGAGCAATGGATATGATCGTTAACAATATCAATGACGAGGCGCTGGTTTACCGCAACACGAGCCGGGATGACAAAAAGAATATTGACAAAGTGCATTTCCTGCAGATCAGCTTTAAAGGCGATAAGCAGAACATCAATGGACTGGGGGCGACGGCTGATATTTATTACGATCATGGTAAGCACCAGGTATATGAAAACGATCCCTACCGCGGGTATCTATCATCGGATGAGGCGATGGCACATTTCGGACTGGGAAAAACGACTGTTGTTGACTCGGTATTGATTCGTTGGCAAAGCGGGAAAAAACAAAGGCTGATTAATGTAAAAGCTGATCAAAAGATCAAGGTCAACATTGTGGATGCTAAGGATAATTATAACTACACTCATCCGGAGATCGATGCAACAGCCTTATTCAAAGAAGTAACCGACTCGCTGGGTATTCATTTTAAGGACAATACGAAAGACTTTGTCGATTTTAATATTCAAAAGCTATTGCCGCATAAATTGTCGGAATATAGTCCGGCTTTGGCTGCGGGCGATGTAGACGGCGATGGTATGGATGACCTGATCATTGGTGGTAATTCGCTGCACCCGGCACAGATATTTTTGCAGTTGCCAAATGGTAAGTTCAGGCAGCGAGATCTGTTGGCAGTAAACGATCAGACCAGGATCACGAAAGATGCGGGCTTGCTGCTTTTTGATGCAAATGGTGATGGCAAACCTGATCTGTATGTAGCCGGCGGCGGTTATGAATCGACGCCAAATACCAATGCTTACCAGGACCGCCTGTATATTAACGACGGGAAAGGGAATTTCACGATTGCTAATGACGCTATTCCAGCCAACTTCACGAGCAAACTGTGCGTGAGGGCGTGCGATTTTAACAAGGATGGCAAGATGGATCTGTTCATATCAGGCCGTGTTGAGCCATGGAGTTATCCAAAGCCGGTGTCGAGCATTATTTTAAGAAATGACAGCAAAGACGGCAAAGTGAAATTTACTGATGTGACCGCCGAAGTTGCACCTGCTTTAAAAAATATCGGTATGGTGTGCGATGCCCTGTTTACCGATTTTGATAACGATGGCTGGCCCGATTTGATCCTGGCTGGCGAGTGGATGCCGGTTACCTTCCTGAAAAATCAGCATGGTAAATACGTTAACGTTACCAGTAATTCGGGTGTGAGCAACAAATTTGGCTGGTGGAACTCGGTTGTTGCCGGAGATTTCAGGCACGTTGGACGGACCGATTATATCGTAGGCAATACCGGACAAAATACCTTATTTCAGCCCAGCGACCAGTATCCGGTTTATATCACCGCTAAGAATTTTGATAACAGCGGATTTTCAGCTATTCCGTCCTTGTATTTGATCGATCAGAATGGTGAGAAGAAGGAGTTTCCAGTGCAGGGAAGAGATGATATCTTGAAGCAGATGATTAGCCTGAAAAAGAAATTTACCAATTACAAATCATATGCCACCGCTACTATGGACGAGATACTCTCGCCCGAACAAAGGCAGGGTGCATTGCGGCTTAAAGCCAACATGCTTAAATCATGCTATCTGCGCAATGAGGGCAACGGCAAGTTTACCCTGATCCCCCTTCCCATAGAAGCACAGGTGTCCGTTCTGAACGGCATGCAAACTGGCGACTTTGATGGTGACGGAAACCTGGATGTAGTGATCAACGGAAACGATTATGGTACGGATGTGTCCATAGGTAGGTACGATGCGCTTAATGGCTTAATGCTTAAAGGGGATGGCAAAGGTAATTTTAAGCCACTCAGCATTTTGCAAAGCGGTATTTATATCCCCGGAAATGGCAAAGCACTGGTAACAATGCGCAGCAAAAACGGAGCTCTGCTATTAGCTGCCAGTCAGAATAAGGACTCATTGAAGGTGTTTAAATTGAACCAGCCAATAAAGTCAATTTCAATCAAACCGACAGATGCTTATGCCTTGGTAAAATATAAGAACGGCAAAACAGAGAAGCAGGAATTTTATTATGGCTCGTCATTCTTATCGCAATCGTCAAGGTTTATGAAGCTGGATGATGATATGACGAGTGTCGTAATCTTTGAGGATAACGGCAAATCACGAGTGATCAAATAAAACTACCTAACCTATATGAGAATAAGCATTTGCCACGACTTAAGATTTTTGTTGGTTCTGTGCCTGGTATTGTTATCCAGGAATGCATTTGCCCAATATCAATATCCTTTTCAAAACCCGGACCTACCTGCTGAGGACAGGATCACGAATCTGCTATCACTAATGACTTTGGAAGAGAAGGTGAACTGCCTGGGGACTAATCCAACCGTCACTCGCTTAGGGGTAAAAGGAACTGGACACGTGGAAGGACTGCATGGACTAGCAATGGGACTACCTGGAGGTTGGGGACGTAAAACGCCTGCTCCCACAACTATATTCCCGCAGTCCATCGGCATGGCTGAAACCTGGGATCCTGATTTATTACAACAGGCCGGGCAAATAGAGGCTTTTGAAACCCGCTATTTATTTCAAAGCGAAAAGTATCATAAGGGCGGCCTCGTAGTGCGTGCGCCCAATGCCGACATCGGTCGCGACCCGCGGTGGGGACGCACGGAAGAATGTTACGGCGAAGACGCTTTTTTTAACGGAACTATGGGCGTGGCCTATATCAAAGGTTTGCAGGGTAACAACCCGAAATACTGGATGACGGCCGCGCTGATGAAACACTTTTTGGCTAACAGCAATGAAAATAGCCGCGATAGCAGTTCCTCAGATTTTGATGAGCGGCTTTTCAGAGAATATTATTCCCTCCCTTTTCGCATGGGCGTTGAAGGAGGTGGGTCCAGGGCTTACATGGCTTCTTATAATAAAGTAAACGGCATACCCCAGGCCGTGAATCCAATGCTTAAAAATGTGACCATTGATGAATGGGGCGAAGACGGTATCATTTGTACCGATGGTGGTGCCTACAGGATGCTGGTTACTGCACACAAATACTATCCCACATTGGCCGAAGCTGCCGCAGGATGCATAAAGGCAGGTATCAATCAATTTCTGGATAATTATAAAGCAGGCACCATGGAGGCTTTGGATAAAAAGCTCATCATCGGGGCTGACATCGACCGGGTATTGCGCGGAGTTTTTAGGGTGATGATAAAACTGGGGCAACTCGATCCGCCCGGGAATGTACCATATTCAACAATAGGTAATGGACCGGAGCCGTGGTTATCGCAAAAAAACCACGAATTTGTACGGCTCATCACCCAAAAATCGATTGTGCTCTTAAAGAATAGTAATAGCCTTTTGCCGCTGGATAGGAATAAGGTACAATCAATTGCCGTTGTAGGCCCGCGCTCTGCCGAGGTTCTCCAGGATTGGTACAGCGGCACGCCGGCCTACAGCGTGAGTATTTTGGAAGGGATCAAAAATAAAGTTGGCCCCGGTTGCATAGTTAACCATACTACTGATGCTAACATGGCCATCGCTCTGGCCAAAAGCGCAGAAACGGTAATTGTGTGCCTCGGTAACAACCCAACCGGAAATTTAGGATGGAAGAAAGTCGACGGCCCCAGCGAGGGCCGCGAAGCGGTTGACCGCCAAACGCTTTCGTTAGATAGTGCACAGGAGGCGCTGGTTAAAAACTTACATAAAGTAAACCCGAATATTGTTTTAGTGCTGGTAAGCAATTTCCCCTATGCGATTAATTGGGAGCAGCAAAATATTCCTGCTATTATGCATATAACCCACTGCAGCCAGGAGCAGGGCAATGCGTTAGCCGACGCTTTGTTTGGGGATGTCAATCCCGGGGGCAGGTTGGTGCAAACCTGGCCGGATTCGTTATCACAGTTGCCGCCAATGATGGATTATAACATCAGGCACGGGCGCACCTATATGTATTTTAAAGGCAAACCGCTTTATCCATTTGGATTTGGTTTAAGTTATACCACATTTCAGTATAATAACCTTTCGACAAGTGCAGATAAAATAGATAAAGATGGCAACGTGACGATAAGGGTTAATGTGAAAAATACCGGTAAACGAGCAGGAGACGAAGTTGTCCAGTTATATGTTAAGCACCTGAAGTCGAAAGTGGAAAGACCCGGAAAACAATTAGCAGGATTCAAACGCATAACCCTTGATCCCGGTCAGTCACAAACAGTTGATATCACCTTACCCGTAAAAACGCTGGGCTACTGGGACGCAGATAAAAAAGGTTTTGTAGTTGAAAAGGAACCCGTACAATTAATGGTAGGAAGTTCATCTGATGATATCAGGCTAAGCAAAACCGTTAACGTTAAATAATTTGACTTTTTACGACTCCTTCTTAAACCCCATCTTAAAAAGCTGGTTCGGTTTCCAGTAAATGCAATCGTTCTTAAAATCCATGATCATATTAAATCTTTTAAGCAAATCATTGCCGAGGTTATTAATAGAAAAGCCTGCCGGGTTGCGTGTACTAAGAATTAATGTGGGAATATTGGTCAATGTATAGCCATTCATCTCAAAAGCAGGCGCGAGTACGACTTTAGTTTCAAATTGATCACCTCTGGGATTATGCAAGATGATCGACCGGATCAGTTGCAGCCCTTTTGCGAAATCAGCAGAAGCCGACCATGCGCTATCCAATATAATAGCTTGTCCCGATCCGGTATCCATCAGGAAATCTCCGGGTAATAATTGGTCGCCTTTCTTCATGGTTCCTTTCACGATCATAAACGAGTTCCTGAAATCGAGGTTTGATTTGGCATACCCTTTTGGCGCTTTGATCAGCTTACCCGAGTGAACGATCATCCGGCTTTTATCGAAGTCTAACTCCACCTGTTTGCCCTCGAATAGGTTCCATCCAAAACGACCATCCATTTCATGTGCGGTCATATCAGTAGCCGCGAAATCCGGATTGTTGATAACCAGTTTCCCGATCTGCAATTTGAAGACTTTATTCAGCTTGCCAAAGTTGCGTGTTAGCCCGGTTTGACCGTATAATAATTTTGTCTTTTTAACGATGGCGTCTTTGGTTAGCCGCAAATCCCAGGAGCCTGTATCAAAGTGCAGGTTTACTGAATCTGTTCCGTTAATAACCGCTTTGAAAGCAATGGCGTTGTAGGTTGTTAGGGTGAAAGGGATAGTATCGGTAGTGGTTACCTTTCGCAATGTTTTATCTTCTGGCGGGACAGCGCTTGCAACTTCCGTGTAGCAGGAATCTTTCCCGTTAAACAGGATAACAAAATTATATTGTGTCCCCGGTTTAACTTTTATTTTGATGGAGTCGATATCAGTGTAAAAAGTAACCCACTTGGTTTTTCTTGTCCTTTCGGCAGTGTAAATGTCGGGTCTTGCCGATGGTGAGAGCGACCAGGAATTCTTATTGAACAGCCCGCCGTCTTTAATAGAAACTGTTTTAGAAGTAGCCTTAATAACCGGAATTTTGGTTTGAGCAAAGGATACAGAAGTCAGAAGTGTTAGCAACAACAAGGCAAAGTTTTTCATATAGCTATTTCCTGTTAAAATAAGGAATTCTAATGATAAGACTTTATTTTGCCATCATTGGTGACAAACATCAACGGCAGTAAATGGAATGATTTTTACAATTCCGTCTCGCCGGCTTTCGCCAACGTTGGTGTTGTCATCAACGATCCATTATTGATATTTAACAGGTTATCGGACAGCTTGTGGGTACTGGAAAACAACGGCAACCGGGAGATTCTATTCTCTGCTCATCGAAGGAGTTGTACCAAATCGGGATTTGAATGAGCGGCTAAAATGGGCTAACGACTCAAAGCCACTTTCAAATGCAATATCGCTAACCGACTTACTTCTGTTGTTCAGCAGATTTTTTGCATGTAGCAGCCTTTTTTCTAAAAGCCATTTGCCAGGTGTTGTACGGAATATTTCCTGAAAATCGCGCTTAAATGAGGAAAGGCTGCGGTTGCTTAAAACGGCAAACTGTTCTAATTTCAGGTTGTAACAAAAATTTTCGGACATCAATCTTTGCAGCGACAGTGGCCTCGGTTCGTGCAGAAGCGAGCAGAAATATGCCAGCAGTTCAGCGTTGCCCGGACTATCGGCGATGGTCAAGATCAATTCTTTAAATTTAAGTTCGAGCAAAGCGTTGTCCGGTTCCTTTGCTGTGCTATAATAAAATGACATCGATGTAAAAAAGCCCGCTAATGTTTCGCTTGTACTAATGGAGATCACTTGTTTGTGATCGGCATGCTTTTTTGACGGTAAACTAAGTTTATGCTTAAGCGTGCTGCAAATAAAGTCATCGGGAATAAAAAACAAAACCACGCAAAAGCCGACATCAAAAAGCTGTTCGAGAATTACCGCACCCTTTCTCACAAATATGCAAGAGCCTTTTTTGATATCATAAGTTCCGTCGATGGTATGAAATATTTTCCGGCCGTCAACTACATAAAACAGGTAATTATAATTCGTCCATATGGCCTCAAACCTGGTCCTCATAAGACGGGCTTCAAGCGGACAATTAAAGACTGTGATCAATGTATTGTCGCAGTTGAATTGGCGGTAATAATTGGGGTGCTGCAATACACTTTCATAAAAATTGACCATAGCTAAATCTACGATATAAAAATCAATCGCTGAACTTTAAAGCCTACATTATGAGCTTTTTAGGCAAATGATAAGACGTCATTCCTTATAATTTTGAAGAAAAAATTGAGCTTATGAATCCAAACAAAGCATTATGGGAAAAAGGGGACTTTACCCGCATAGCTGACACAATGCGGCAAAGCGGCGAAAAGCTGGTATCCTCACTTGGTGTAACCAAGGGAATGAAAGTCCTCGACCTGGGTTGCGGTGATGGCACCACCGCGATACCAGAAGCCAGACTTGGCGCCGAGGTCTCAGGTGTCGATATCGCCGCAAATCTTGTAGCAGCCGGCAACGCCCGAGCCAAAAAAGAAGGTCTGACCAATTGTGCATTCCGGGAGGGGGACGCAACAAATTTAGAAGGGATCGGCGACGAATCGTTTGATCTTTCGGTCAGCATTTTTGGCGCTATGTTCGCACCAAGGCCATTTGACGTGGCAAAAGAAATGGTACGCGTTACCCGCCCGGGCGGCAAAATTGTAATGGGCAACTGGATACCGAGCGACGATACCTTAGTGGCGCAGATACTCAAAATAAGTTCTTCGTATACACCATCTCCGCCGGAAGGCTTTGTCAGCCCGATGTTGTGGGGTGTAAAGGATAATGTCAAAGAGCGCTTTACCGCTGCCGGAATACCTGAGGAAAACATTTCGTTTGACAAGGAGACATTTACTTTTAATGCGCCATATACCCCAACTGAATTTGTGCAGGTATTTAAAAATTATTATGGCCCAACGATGAACGCGTTTGATGCCGCGGCGAATGGCGGGAGAGCAGCAGAGCTGCAGCATGAACTGGAATCATTATTTAATGATCAGAACAAAAGCGATAAACCCGGAAGCACCTCTATTACCGCAAATTATTTGAAGGTGACAGTCGTTAAATAATTGGGAAGGAATAAAAAATGGGTTGCATGCACCGGGCATGCAACCTATCCAATATAAATCTTAATCCATCAATTGTAAGTCGCATTCACTTTGCTTTTCATGGCTTCATAATCTGAGTTGTTTCCTCAATTAATGATTCCATCAATTTGGCCGCTTTGGTATGTTTGAGTATTGGTGCGATCTGTCCTCCCCAAAACAATACCATATCCCATTTTTGTTGCTCGATAGCTGCCTTTCTTAATGGTGACATAAAGGTAGTTTGTAGCGGGAAGGGTAAAAACATTTTTTCATTTCCTGCCAACTCGGTGGCAAGTTGGGTAGTGATACCGCGACCCAATCTCCCGGTAAATGCCCGGGACAGGGCAGTATATTTGGCAGCGTCCGAAAACAGCATCTCCCTATACGCCGGGAAAGCGCCTGACTCATCGGTGGCCAAAAACGCTGTCCCGATCTGAACGGCATCAGCACCTAATGTCAGCGCCCCCGCTATTCCACGACCATTGGCAATCCCTCCAGCCGCTATAACCGGAACTTTCACTTTGTCCTTTACCAACTGAAGCAATACAAATGTTCCTACAGTTGATTGCTCTGCCGGAGCGAGGAACGATGGCCGGTGGCCACCTGCCTCAAATCCTGATGCAATGATCATATCCACACCGCTTGCTTCTAATGCGATGGCCTCGTCCAGCGTGGTAGCTGCGCCAACCGTTCTGATGCCGTGCTTGCGGAGCTGTTCCATCACATCTTGTGGAAGCGTGCCAAACATAAAGCTGAATACTTGAGGGCGGATGTCCATCACCACTTGCAACTGGTTTTCAAACCGCGATTTAAAAGGCGCAGGTTTTTCAGGCAGGGGTATTCCGGCCTCTTCAAAATAAGGCTGGAATAACTGCTTAGCCTGTTCATACTGAACGTCGGTTATAGTTCCATTTGGCGCATCGGTATCTGATACCCATAGGTTGAGGTTATAAGGCTTGTTGGTAGCTGTTCTGATCTGCTTGTCCAATTCATAAATATCACCCGGACTCATGGTATAGGCGCCATATCCGCCCAAACCACCCATATTGGATACCGTAGCTACCAATTCGACCGAGGAAAGCGCCCCTCCGAATGGTCCTTGGAGTATTGGATATTGAATTCCCAACAGCTCCGTTGCTTTTGTGTTATACCACATGTCTTTTAGAATTTATATTGAATTGTTTAAGCCTGTCAAAAAAACGATTTCGATCTTATCATCTACAATCTTCCCTTTCACAAATTGAAAGAAACTTGTAGCATGAGGCAAAGTTTTATGCAGTTGAAAGGCGGTATCATTTTGATAGATCTCATAAACCACAATGGATTGAGGCGAATCGTTCCGGGCATATGGGAGAAATTGTTCGCTGCCGGGTTCTTTTTTGGTTTCTGCCGCCAATTTTGCCGTTGCCTCTTTCACTGCCCTTTCAAAACCCGGAAGGATGGAGAATGAAGCTACCAATGTTACTTTAGTTTCCATGACTAACTTTTTTAAAGGTTTATTAACAAAGATTAATTCGCTGTATCACTTATCATTTTATTCACCAAAAACCAATGACCGTCCATTTTGTGGAACGACAGGAATTCGTGATAAACAAAATCATACATGGTCACCTTCACTTCGGCAATTGCAATGGAGTTAACCACTTTAACAGAAATGATCTCGCCCTTAAACGGCTTGCCAGAATCTTTGGGACTTTGGCGGTGAGCTACACCATCCAGGTATTCGGCCAGTGTTTTTTTGTAAGGCTGACCTTTTACATCACCGAATAATAAGGCGCCGGGGTAGAACACATTTCCAAGTGTATTTACATCGCCTTCGTAGATACTTTTAAAATAAGAATGTTCCAATTTTTCCGAGATTGCTAATGAATCTTCTTTTTGCAGTGTTTCCATTTTTGTAATGTTTTGTGCTTTGATATCCAACAAGCACCAGGACAACAAAGCGGTTAAAAACAAAGTTTTCATTTTAATTTAAGTTGTGGCCGGCAGCTATACCACCGTCAACATTGATAATGGCGCCCGTTATAAAATTGCTTTTGGCAACGGCATAAACCATTTCCGCTACATCTCCCACTTCGCCCACGCGGTTCAGCAGGTGCAATCCCGCATTCTCGTCGGCGCTGTCACCATGCATTGGCGTGCGGATGGTGCCGGGAGCAACGGTATTTACCCTGATGTTATCTTTACCAAACTCTGCGGCCAGCTGGATGGTCAATGCATTTATTGCACCTTTTGATGCCATTTGTGCGGTGATGGGCACTCCACCAAGGCCTTTGTTAGCAAACGGTGTACTGATATTGATCACTACGCCGTCATGCTGTTTAAGCATTTGCGGGATGACTGCCTGGGTGGTGAAATAAGTGCCTTTCAAATTAGTATTCAAGAACCTGTCAAGATAAGCTTCATCCACTTCCAGAAATGGTTTGGTCTCAAAAATACCGGCGTTGTTCACCAGCACGTCAGCGGAACCAAATTTTTCAACTGCAGTGGCCACCAGCTTTTCGCCGGTTTGTTTGTCGCTAACGTTACCGGCAACCATGGCCAGGTTATCACCTGCGCCGAGCTCGTTGTATACTTGTTCCAGCTTTTCAGCGGTGCTGGAATTGATCACCACATTATCACCCTTCTCCAAAAAATAGCGGGCTACTTCCTTACCTATACCGGACGATGCACCGGTTACAATTACTGTTTGCTTTTTCACTGCTTTACTTTTTATCTGCTGTTATTCCTTTTTCTCTTAAAACCGATGTTTGCTCGCCCGCATAACCCCAGTCATCCAACCCTATTTCCTGTATAACAACATGGGTCAGATGCGGATCCCGGTTCAAAACCCCGGTGATTACGTCGGTTACGCCTTTGATCAGTTCCCGTTTCTGTTCACGGGTTACGCCCCCTTCACGGGTGAATTCAATTTTTACGTATGGCATTGCTTTAATTTTTGTGCCTCGGCTGCTCAGGCAGCTTTAGCGGTGATACTTACATTTAAATCAAAATTGTTGTAGATAAGGGTGTCGCCAAGGTCTTTGAAGAAATTGCCTGAGCGGAATTTCATGTCGTATAAAGTACGGTCGACAACCACTTTACCGAATGCGCTAACGGTTCCGTTATCGTTACTCAGTGCTGCGGTAAATGCTACCGGGTGGGTGATACCTTTTATGGTCAGGTCACCTTTTACAGTGTAGGCGCTGTCACCAGCTGGTTCTGCCAATGCGATAGTGAATTTCGCTTCAGGGTATTGTTCTGACGCGAAGAAATCTGGTGATGCCAGGTGACCGGCAAACTGAGCGTTGGTAGCGGGATCAGTTACATCCAGGATTTTGATTGATGTGGTGTCGATGGTGAACTCACCGCCGGCTAACTGACCGCCGTTCAGTATAAGTGAACCTTCTTTAATTGAAATGGTGCCGTTATGTGCACCTGTTACTTTTCTTCCTACCCAATCGATATTGCTCTGAGCAGCTTCGATTGCAAATTTTTGTATTTCCATGATCTTTTGTTTTGAATTAACAATACAAAGGTGGGGAGGAATTACGGGGTAGCTGTGTGACCTACATCACATTCAAAAACGCAGGATGCTTTTGTGACCTACATCACAATTTCAGGAGTTGTAAAGGCGGCTCAGGGTCTCCCGCGAAACGCCCAAATAAGCTGCGATAAGCTGTTTCGGGACGATATTATATAGGGCGGGGTACATTGCCATCAGTTCTTCGTAACGATGACGGGCATCGTTATTCATAAAGGAGAGTAACCTTTTCTGCGCAGCAACATAACCTTTATTGGTGCGCCAGCGAAAGAAATGTTCAACCAGGTGAATTTCATTGCATAGTTTTTCCCGGTCGGCACTGCTGAGACAAAGTACTTGCGAATCGGTAATGCAGTCGACGCTTATGGTGGCTTTATCGCCATTATAAAGTGCGTTATAATCAGAGGCCCACCAGGTAGGCATGGCAAACTGCAGGATGAACATCTTCACCTCATCATTAATATAAAAGGACTTGAGGCAGCCTTCCAGTACAAAGTATTCGCAATCTACCTTATCGCACGCGCTGATGATCGCCTGGCCTTTCTTATACGATTGCTGCTTAAAATGCGAAAAGATGTAATCAACCTGCTCATCTGTTAAGGCAACGATTTCACCACTATTCCCTTTGAAAACCGCCTTAGCCTACAAGTGCAGGTCGTGTGGATTAAGGATGGGTAT
>JACXTT010004152.1_pt1 | contig 21666 bp, 21 predicted proteins | sample 9270951 | NCBI WGS metagenome assembly JACXTT01 (sample SAMN15532306, study PRJNA645909) | rock metagenome | isolation source: weathered quartz diorite | place: Puerto Rico | collected 2017-06-21
CCGGCAGGTCGCTGATGTCGAAGTACCGCACCGCCTTGCTCATGCGCTTGGCGATCCCGACCTGCACCTTGACCCCCAGCGACAGCCGCCCGAATACCCAGACCTCGTCGCTGCGCGCCAGCAGGTTGTTCATCGCCTCGCGCACCACGTCCTTGGAGACGGTGTGCATCAGGTAGTAGTCGAAGAGCATGAACGGGCTGACCGGCACCATCCCCGAGTCCAGGACGAACTTCTGGATGTGGGCCCGCCAGTAAAAGCTCTTGTTCGACATCGCCACGTAGACGATCCGCTTGGGATGGCGCAGCGTCTCTTCCGCCTGGTCCCGGGCGCTCGGCTTGGTGGTGGGCTGGAAAATGCGCTCGAGGATGTCCTCGGCCGCCTTCCCGGTTATCGCCATCTAGTGCGCACCCGTACCCCTAGACGAAATAAGAATTAAGTGGCGGGTATCGTATCAGCCGTGCCCGCGGGCTCCCTTTTCGACCTGTCGGGGCGCGTCGCGCTGGTCACGGGAGCCAGCCGGGGAATCGGTGGCGCGATCAGCGAGATCCTGGCCGAGCACGGCGCCCAGGTTGTCCTCTCCAGCCGCAAGCAGGCCGACCTGGACGCCGAGGCCGAGGGTATCAACGCCAAATACCCCGACAAGGCCGTGCCGATCGCGGCCCACGCGGGGAGGCCCGAGGAACTGGAGCGTCTCGTAAAGGCCGTCATGGAGCGCTTCTCCCGGATCGACATCCTGGTCAACAACGCAGCCACCAACCCCTACTTCGGCCCGCTCGTCGGGGCCGAGCTGGGCGCCTGGGACAAAACGTTCGAAGTCAACCTGCGCGGCGTGTTCGTGCTCACGAAGCTGGTCTACGAGGCTTCGATGGAGTCCCACGGCGGCGCAATCGTCAACGTGGCGAGCATCGGTGGCCTGCGGCCCGGCATCGCGCTTGGCGTCTACAACATCACCAAGGCCGGCGTGATCATGCTGACGCGTCAGCTGGCGCGGGAGCTCGGCGGCAAAGTGCGCGTCAATGCCGTCGCGCCCGGAGTGATCAAGACCCGCTTCGCCGAGGCGCTGTGGGGTAATCAGCAGATCCTTGACCGAGTCCTCGCCCAGAACCCGATGGGCCGGATCGGGGTGCCCGAAGAGGTGGCTTCCGCCGTGCTGTTCCTCGTTTCAGACGCGGCTAGCTACGTGAACGGTGAGGTGCTGGTCGTGGACGGGGGCGGCGGCGGGGAGATTTAGGCTCCGCAGTACTCTCCACCGGCAACCCGTCGACCTCTCCCTCTCCGTTGACCGACGCAAGCTGCCGGCTGTGGATGAAGTCCTCGAGCTCTTTCTCGTACTGGTAGGCGTGCCGGTCCGGCTCGTAGCGAAGGACCCGCCGCTGCTGGACGAAGTCCTCGAACGCGGCGCGCGTGTCGCGAGCGGCGCGGAATCCCAGCTCGCGGGCCGCCTTGGTGGTCGAGAGCGTGCGTCCCCAGCGCAGCAGGTCGAGCAGCTGCGGCGAAAGAAACGCGATGCCCGCCCGCCGGATCGCAAATGCGGCCACGCCAAGGCCAAATGGGGGCAGGACCGGCGCGTGCAGCTTGCCCGCAGCGTCGAGCAGGTTCGAGAGCGGCTCGGCGCCACGGGCCGCGATGTTGTAGGCGCCGGCCGGCCCGCGCCTGGTGGCCAGGACCATGGCCTCGATGCAGTCGTCGCGGTGGATCAACTGGATCGGCGGGTCGTATCCGATCACCGTCGGCACCACTTCCAGGTCGAGGTAGCGGGCAAGCGGCTGGGGCTCCTGGGCGTTGAGGCTGTTGCTGAAACGTAGGGCCAGGATCGTGATGTGCGGGTTGCGCACGGCGAAATCGCTGACATAAGACTCCACCTCGACGATGTCGCGCACGAATTGATGCCCTGAGTTGCTGTCGAGCCGGTGATCCTCGCGCAGACCCGCCGGAAGGTCGAACCGTGACCCGTAGACGTGGCCCGACGACTTGAGGATGAATCGCCGCACCGGGCTCCCCTCGCCGGCGCAACCGGCGAGAAGGTTGAGGGTCCCGATGACGTTCATCTCGTGTGCGCGCGTTGGGTCCATGTCGAACGAATCGATCCGCGTCAGCGTGTGCACGACGGTATCGATGCCGACGGCGCGAACGAGCTTGCCGATCAGGGAATGGCGGATGTCGAGCTTGAGGTAGTCGGCGCGGCCGAGGTCGTAACGCGGTTCGCGGATGTCGATACCGATCACCTCGGCGACGTCTGGATCCTCGACCAGCCGCTGCACAAGAAGCGCGCCCCACCAGCGCGCCACCCCCGTGACGAGGATTCGTCGCTTCTTGGTCATTCGCGAGCCAGATCCCTCATAAGGTTTTCAGTATGTTCGCTTGATGACGTCGCGCTCCATCAGCGCTACTGCGCGAGACACTGTCTCGAGCAGCGGAGACTTTGCCTGCCGAACCGCGAACTCGAGCTGTCTCAGCAGTGAGTACAGGGCCTTCATCGCCTTGATGGCGTCGCCGATGTCGACGTTGGCCGGAAGCGGGATTCGATCGAGCGGCTCGCCCGACGACCACCGGTACGCGAAATCGACGTAGTCGTGCGACGGCTGGCGCAGGTTCGGTTCGTCAAGGTCGCGCTCCATGTCCGCGAATCGGAAGTACAGGGAGCGGATGAGGCGCGCCGTCTGGCCGATCGCCGGGGTCGGATAGCGACGCGGACCGTGCGCTTGACGATCTCCCCGCCGCTCGCGGTCCTCCGCTGCAAGCATCACCCCCACCGCGCACAGCTCCTCCGCCGTGAGACCTTCGAACCAGCCCAGCCACACCGCCTCGGCGACCAGGATCGTGTTCTCGCCGTACACCCGTGCCGCGAACAGTCCCTTATCGGTTGGCTTGTTATTGGCCAGGAACCCGGTCTCGTCGAGGATCTTCGAGAGGCGGCGCAGCTTGCGCGGGTACTCGTCCATCTGGCCTGTGACCTCGCGCTGGCTCCGCTCGAGCTCCTGCTGCAAGGAGCGGATCTCGCCGTACTTCCGGAGGAGCTCACCGAACCGCGGCGACCGGACGACCTTCAGCTTGCGCTGCCGCTCGAGCAGGCCCTTCGCTTCCACCTCGAGCCTGTGGGCGATCCGCGCGGTCGAGCTCATCGCCCGGCCCGGCCCGCCGCGCCGATACCTTTCGCGGACCCCACGCTTGGGGCGTGGGGAGCGCCCCGCCTCGCGGCGCAGGCGCCTCAGCTCGATTCGGATCGCCCGGCGTCGGTCTTCCAGCTTGTAGTACTGCCCGACATCCTCGATCGAGACGTCCGGGTCGTCCCACATCCGCCCGATGTCGTCCAGCTGCTCGCGCACGTTGCCCAGCCGCTCGCCGGCCTCAGCCGCTGCAAGCCTCTTCTGGAACTGGCCGAACGACCGCTGCATCAGCGCCTCAGCCTCCTCCGGCGTGTAGACCCGGAGCAGGTTGAGCGCCATGTTGTAGCTGGGGAGGAACTTCGACTCGACGACAAGCGTCGGTCCCATCGCCACCTCGTAGATCGTCCCGACCTCGACGTCAGCCTCCTTGAGGATCGCGCCGTGGCCGATCACGTCGATGCCGCGCCGCCCGGCGCGGCCCATCAGCTGCGTCAGCTCACCGGTGGTCAGGGTGGAGAAGTTGACGCCGTCGAACTTCGTGAACGAAGACACGACGACCCCGCGCGCGGGCATGTTGATGCCGAGCGAGAGGGTTTCGGTCGCGAAGACGACCTTGATCAACCCGCGCTGGAAGAGCTCCTCGACCATCTCCTTGTGGTAGGGGAGGAGGCCCGCGTGATGCTCCGCCATGCCCCGCCTCAGCAGCCGCGCGTCGACCATGCGCCGGAACAGCGCTTCCTCGTCTCTGTCCTTCAGGCTTTGCAGTCTCTCCGCCGCGACCTGATCGATCGCCTCCTTCTCCGCCGCGCTGGTCAGGTCGAGCTCGTGGTAGGCGCAGCGCTGCAGCGCCTCGCGGCAGCCCCGGCGCGAGAAGATGAAATAGATCGCGGGCAGCATGTCGAAGCGGCGCAGCTCCTCGATCACGTGGAGCAGGTCGTTGGAGGGGAGCCCCTTGTACCCGCCGATGCGGTACGACGCCTCTTCCTCCTGCGCCGCCTTGCTCCACGTCCGCTGGTCGATGCCGCCGTCTTCCTTGAACAGCGGATAGAGACGGTTGTTGATCGCCAGCCACATCTTCAAGTCGACCGGGCGCACGTCGTGGAACACGGTCTCCATGCCGCCGCGGTTCTCCGCCATCCAGTCCGCGATCTCCCGGTAGTTGCCGATCGTCGCCGACAGGCCGACGAGCTTGATCGTGCGCGGCGCCTGGATCACGATCTCCTCCCACACCGAGCCGCGGGGAAAGTCGTCGATGTAGTGGACCTCGTCCAGCACGACGTAGCGGACGAGATCGAGGCGCCCCGGGTCCTCGTAGATCAGGTTGCGCAGGATCTCGGTCGTCATCACCACGACGGGCGCGCCGTCGTTGATCGTGTTCTCGCCTGTGACCAGGCCGACCGTGTCCCCGCCGTAGGCGCGCACGAAGTCGTGGTATTTCTGGTTGCTCAGCGCTTTGAGCGGTGTCGTGTAGAGGACCTTGGCCCCGTCTTGGAGGGCGCGGAAGATCGCGTACTCGGCGACGATCGTCTTGCCGCTCGACGTCGGCGCGCTGACCAGCACCCCGCCGCTCCCGCGCTCCAGCTTGTCGATGGCCTCACGCTGGAAGGGATCGAGGCGGAAGGGCAGGCTCTGCTCAAACTCGTCGACCATGGATTCGACCGTCTTCACAGCTGGACCAGTTCTGTCGAGACATCCGTGATCTGAGCTCCGTCGGCGTGCGCCTCGATGAACGAGAGGGCGGCGGCCAGCACCTTGTCGGCCTGCCTGCCGTCGCCGCTCACCGTGGCGATCGCCAGCTCGGCCAGCTGCCAGCGGTCCAGCTCACCAACCTCGGCTGCCGCGACCTTCAGCTCCTGGCGCAGACGGCGCAGCAGGCCGCTCACCACCGGCCGTTTCTACTTGAGCGAACCGGACTCGGGCAGGTAGAGCACCACGCGGGCGACGCCTATCGCTACTTTGGAGGCCATACAACTTCTTTTTTGACCGATTGACACAAGACTTCATAATCATGCTGGGGAAATGAAGCGCCCGGCAGAAGGGCGCGCCGCAGGGGAGGTTGAAGATGAGCCGAGACGAGGTTGCCGACGATAAGGGGTTCGAGCAGTTCGAGAGGTTTCTCGAAGCCTGGTCGAGGCGCGATTTTCTAAAACGCGCGGGCGGCGCCGCAGCCTACGTGGCGTTCCTGGGTGGGGCGGTCGAGTTCCTGGACGCCTGCGCCGGGACCCCGACGACCACCACCACGACGGCCAAGAAAGGCGGGCACGTCGTGGAGGGCAACTTCAGCGACGTCCGCACCATGAACTCCATGCTCAGCAGCGACACGGCCAGCAACCAGGTGATTGGCCTGATGTTCGACGGCCTGCTCAACTACAAGAAGACCGGCGACCTCGCCCCCGCCCTGGCGGCAGACCTGCCGAAGACGTCCGCCGACGGCCTGACCTACACCTTCAAGCTCCGGCCGAACCTCAAGTTCTCAGATGGGCACCCGCTCACCTCGGACGACGTCAAGTTCACCTACCAGCTGGCCTACGACCCGCAGTACAAGGACGTTGCCTCGCCTCGGCGCGGCGACCTTTCCAAGTACATCGCCAGCATTGACACTCCCGATCCGCTGACCGTGATCATCAAGACCACCCAGGTTTTCGCCCCCTTCCTGGCCAACCATGGGCTGTACGGGATCCTGCCCAAGCACGTCCTGGGCAGCCTCGACCCGAAGGCCATCAACACCGCCGATTTCAACAAGGGTCCTTCGGTGACCAACGGCGCGTTCAAGTTCAACAGCTGGGAAAAGGGACAGCAGGTCAAGCTGGACCGCAACGACAACTACTGGGCCGGCGCCCCCTACCTGGACCAGTGGATCTACAAGGTGCTGCCCGACTCGGTGGCGGTGACCAACCAGCTGAAGACGGGCGAGATCGACATCGGCCCGGTCGACCCGAGCCAGTTCGACGCCCTGAAGACCACCTCGACCGTGGTCATGGCGGAGTTCCCCGTGCCGACCTTCACCTTCTACGCCTACCAGCTCGACCCCAGCAAGCCGGCCGGGCCGCTCTTCCAGGACAAGGCGGTGCGCCAGGCGCTGCTCTTCGCGCTCGACCGGCAGTCGATCGTGACCGCCGTGTTCTTCGGCCACGGCAAGGTTGCCAACTCGGTCGAGCCGCCCACGTCGTGGGCGTACAAGGACAAGCCGCAGGTGCTCTACAGCTTCGACAAGGGGAAGGCGGAGTCGCTGCTGGACAGCGCCGGTTGGACCAAGGGCTCCGACGGCATCCGGGCCAAGAACGGCATGAAGCTGAAGTTCACGATGATCACCAACGCGGGCAACAAGCAGCGCGAATCGATGCTGCAGGTCATGCAGCAGTCGTGGCACGACATCGGCGTCGAGGCGACGCCCTCCCTGATCCAGTTCCCCCAGCTGGTCAGCCAGATCGTCAACATCCGGACGTTCGACATGTTCCTGGTCGGTTTCAACTGGGGCGCGGACCCGGACGAGTCCCCTCTGTACACCTCCGCCAACGCCATCGCCGGCGGCTTCAACGGGGCCGACTTCAAGAACGCCCAGGTCGACTCGATCCTGAACGATGCTCTCTCCACGCTTGACCGAAACAAGCGCAAGCAGCTCTACGGTCAGTTCCAGGACATCATGTCCGACCAGGTGCCGTCCCCGGTCATCCTCTTCAACACGGGCATCTACGGCGTCAGCACGCGTGTGCAGGGCACCGATTTCGGCCCGTTCAACCAGTTTGCGCAGCGGCCGTGGAACCACAACGTGTGGGTCACGGATGGCAAGTAGTTCGGACGGAGGTAATGCGAGAGCCGCCGGGCTTCAAATCTAAGAGCTGATGCTCGCGAAATACGTGGCCCGGCGGTTCGTCGCCTCCATCGTCGTCGTGCTGGGCGTGACGCTGATCACGCTCGTGTTGATGGACCGCACGCGCGGCACCTACGTGCCGGGCATAGACCTCAACCCTTCGCTGCGCCCGGATGACATCGCTCGGCTCAGGGCGGACCTGGGGCTCGACCGGCCGTTCTACGTCTGGTACATCACCTGGATCTGGGGCGTGCTGCACGGGGACTTCGGCCGTTCGATGATCGACGGCAGCACGGTCATGAGTCATATCCTCGACCGGCTGCCCAATACACTCGAGCTCACGGGCACGGCGATCTTGATCGGGGTCGTAATCGCGATCCCGGTCGGCGTGGTCGGTGCGCTGCGTCGCGGGAGCAGGACCGACCACACCATGACCGTCGTCTCGGTGGCCGGTTTCGCCGTGCCCCAGTTCTGGATGGGGCTGATCCTGATCCTCATCTTCTCGGTCACCCTCGAGCAGCGAGGGCTGCCCTGGCTGCCCTCGAGTGGCGCGTACAGCGCGGTCAACGGCGGCGACTTCTTCGATCGCCTCGAGCATCTGATCCTCCCTGCGACCGTGCTGTCCTTCTTCTACACGTCCACCTGGTCGCGGTTCATCCGCTCGAGCATGCTCGAGGTGCTGTCCCAGGACTACATCCGTACGGCGCGCGCCAAGGGCATGAGCGAGCGCCGCGTCGTATACCTCCATGGGCTGCGCAACGCGCTCATCCCGCTGGTCACCCTGGTCGGGCTCGAGCTGCCCGGCCTGGTCAGCGGAGGCCTGGTGGTGGAGGTCGTCTTCGGCTGGCCCGGCATCGGCAAGCTGGCCTTCGAACGCGCGCTTCAGTACGACTACACGACCGTGATGGGTGTGACCTTCTTCGCCACGATGCTCGTGATCGCGGGCAACCTGCTCGCCGACCTGCTGTACGGGGTCCTCGACCCGCGGATTCGATACGCATGACAACCCCACAACATCTGCGGTTTTGCAGGGGCCCCAGATGATCGGTCCAAGTCGAGTCGCCGAGCTCGACCTGCCGGCAAGCGGGATTGAACTCGGTGTCGGCCGTCCTGCGCAGAGCTACTGGAACGAGTCGTGGGAGCGGCTGCGCGCCAATCGCATCGGTGTGGCCGCGGGAGTGCTGATCCTGGTCTTCGCCCTGATCGCACTGCTGGCGCCGCTCTTCTCCGCAGTCTTGACGCACTACCAGCCCCAGACGATCGACTTGAGTGCGACATTTCGGGCCCCTGGCGCGCCGCATTACCTCGGTACCGACGAGCTCGGCCGGGACACACTGACGCGCCTCATCTGGGGCGCGCGCGTGACCCTGGGCGTGGCGCTGCTCACCGTCGGGGTGTCCTTGACCGTGGGGACCGCGGTCGGAATGCTGGCCGGCTACTACGGCGGCTGGCTGGACGACGTCCTGATGCGCCTGGTGGACACGGTGCTCGCCATCCCGGCGATCTTCCTTTTCATCCTGATGTCGATCCTGTTCCGGCCCACCCCGGTGAGCCTTGCGCTGATCATCGCGTCAGTCGGATGGGGCCAGGTCGCGCGCCTGGTCCGCGGCGAGGTGCTGTCGGTCAAGCAGCGCGACTTCATCCTCGCGACGCGTTCGATCGGCGCGCGCAATCTCCGCCTGATGCTCCGGCATCTGCTTCCGAACGTGCTGCCGGTCCTGATCGTCGCGGCGAGCCTTGGTGTGGGCCAGATCATCCTGATCGAGGCCGCGCTCGACTTCCTCGGCCTCGGCATCCAGCCGCCCACCGCCAGCTGGGGCAACATGCTGACCAACGCGGAGAGTTATTTCTTCCACTCGGTTTGGCTCGTCTACTTTCCTGGCGTGATGATCTTCGTGACGGTGCTCGCCTCCAACGTCTTCGGCAACGCCATCCGCGACGCCTTCGACCCTCGTCTCAAGTAGCGCAAGTGACCCAGCCGCTGCTCGAGGTTCAAGACCTGCATACGGTCTTCTCGACGAAGGAGGGCTGGGTCAAGGCGGTGGACGGCGTCTCGTTCGAGCTGCATCCGGGCGAAACGCTTGGCATCGTCGGCGAATCGGGGTGTGGCAAATCGGTCACCGCGCTGAGCATCATGCGGTTGCAGCGCCCGGGCGTGATCAAGAGCGGCAAGGTGATGTTCAAGGGCGAGGACCTCACGAGGGCAACCGAGGACGAGATGCGCGACATCCGCGGTCGGGAGATCGCAATGATCTTCCAGGATCCGATGACCTCGCTGAACCCGGTCTTCCGCACCGGCTGGCAGGTCGCCGAACCGCTTCGCCTTCATCACGGATGGAACGCGAAGAAGTCCCTCGACTCGGCGATCAACATGCTGAACCGGGTGGGAATACCTTCCGCCGCTTCGCGCGCCGAGGATTACCCGCACCAGTTCTCAGGTGGAATGCGCCAGCGCGTGATGATCGCCATGGGTCTGACGACGACACCCGAGGTGCTCATCGCCGACGAGCCGACGACCGCCCTCGACGTGACCATCCAGGCGCAGATCCTCGACCTGCTGCGCCACGTGAACAGGGAATTCGGCACCGCGACCATCCTGATCACGCACAACCTCGGCGTGGTCGCGGGAATGTGCAAGCGGATCGTCGTGATGTACGCGGGACGCATCGTCGAAGCCGGCCCGACGATCGACGTGTTCGCTCACCCCAAGCACCCGTACACGTGGGCGCTTCTGCGCTCGATCCCAAGGCTCGACGCGGAACGGCACGAGCCTCTGAAGCCGATCGAGGGCCTGCCTCCGAACCTCGTCGACCTCCCCTCCGGGTGCGCGTTCCATCCGCGCTGCGCATTCAAGGTCGACAGGTGCTCGCGCGACGCGCCCACGCTTCAGGCGGTTGGCGACACGCAGCGGTCCGCGTGCTGGGTCACACAGTCCGGGACGGAGCTGAAAGGTGCCTGAAGAAATCCCCACGAACTCGGAGCCTTCGGCTTGAGTTCGCGAGGGCCCCTCAAAGAGGCGGTCAGACAGCTGACCCGGGCCTGGACGACGGCCGACCCGCTGGTCGAGGTCAGCGAGCTCAGGGTCTGGTTTTCCGTCTCCTCCGGCGTGATGCAGCGAGTCGTCGGCCAGGTGCACGCCGTCGACGGGGTCGACCTCGAGATCAAGACCGGCGAAACGGTCGGCCTGGTCGGCGAGTCGGGCTGCGGCAAATCGACACTGGGGCGCGCGGTGATCCGCCTGCTCGAGCCGACAGGCGGCAAGATCGTCTTCAAGGGCGACGACATCACCCATCTGCGCGGCGAGCGCCTCCGTGCCCTGCGCCGGGACATGGCGATGATCTTTCAGGACCCTTACGCGTCCCTCGATCCGCGGCAGACGGTGGGTGACATCGTCGGCGAGCCGATCGACGTCCACCACCTGGCCAAGGGAGAAGAACGGCAGAACAGGATCCAGGAGCTGCTTCGGGTGGTGGGCTTGAATCCGCGATTCGTCGATCGTTATCCGCACGAGTTCTCCGGCGGCCAGAGGCAGAGGATCGGCATCGCGCGCGCGCTGGCGGTCGAGCCGAGCTTCATCGTGTGTGACGAGCCCATCTCGGCCCTCGACGTCTCGATCCAGGCGCAGATCATCAACCTGCTCGAGCGTCTCCAGTCGAAGTTCAACCTGACCTACCTGTTCATAGCGCACGACCTGTCCGTGGTCAAGCACATCTCCAACCGCATCGCGGTGATGTACCTCGGCAAGATCATGGAGGTCGCAGGCGGGACCCAGCTGTACAAACGGCCGCGGCATCCGTATACCGGGTCGTTGCTGTCGGCGATTCCAATCCCGGATCCCGTGATCGAGCTGAGGCGGGAGCGGACGATTTTGCAGGGAGACGTCGCTTCGCCCATCAATCCACCTTCCGGCTGCCGTTTTCGCACTCGCTGCCCGCGGGCGAAGGAGCACTGCGCCGAAGAGGTGCCGCCGCTGGAGTCTTTCGGAGACGAGCACAAAGCTGCGTGTTTCTATCCGCTAGATTGAGGCGGTGATCGCCAACCGCAAGGATCTGGCGCGCGATCTCGTCAAGGCGTCGTACCTGAAGGGCGATTTCGTTCTGCGCTCCGGCAAGCGGTCAAATCGCTACTTCGACAAATTTCTGTTCGAGACCGAGCCGGAGCTGCTGAAGCGCCTGGGTCGTCACCTTGCCGAACTTGTTCCCAGAGAGACGCAGCGGCTTGCTGCGCCTGAGCTCGGCGCAGTGCTGCTCGGCGGTGCGGTCTCGATGGAGTCCGGCCTCCCGCTCTTGCTGGTGCGCAAGGAGCCGAAGGGTTACGGAACCACCAAGCAGATCGAAGGACGTTTCGTCCGGGGAGAGCGCGTGAGCGTGATCGAAGACGTCGTCACCACGGGAGGCGACTCACTCCGTTCGATCCAGGTGCTGCGTGACGCCGGCCTCGATGTGATCCACCTGGTCGTGGTGCTGGACAGGGGCGAGGGTGGTGAGGACAACATCCGTGAGGCCCGCATCCCGTACTCGCCTTTGTTCCGGATTCAAGACCTGGACCTTGACTGAGCTGCTTTTCCGCAACGGCACGGTCTACACACCCACGGGTCCGCGCGAGGCAGACGTGTTGGTCAGCGACGGTGTCATCACGAAGGTCGAGCCCGGCCTCGCCCAGGATGCGAAAGGCGCGGAGATCGACGTGCGGGGCATGTACGTGCTGCCGGGCGCGGTCGACGTTCATGTCCACAGCCGCGATCCCGGTTTCCCCGAGAAGGAGGATTTCGGCAGCCTGACCGCGGCCGCGGCGGCGGGAGGCGTGACCGTCGTGCTCGACATGCCGAACACGGTCCCGGCCGTCGACAGCGCGGGGGTGCTGGAGTCCAAGTCCGCCCTGGCCCGCAGCAAGGCACACGTTGACTTCGGTCTATGGGGCTTGATCCGGTCGAGCACCACGCAGGAACAGCTCGAAGCGATGGCGGAGGCGGGCGCGATCGGGTTCAAGGCCTACCTGGCCTACTCGTTCAGCCTGAGCCGGAAGCAGGTCCTGTACTCGCGCGGCGCCGACGACCCTGACCTGGAGCCTCCCGCGGACTACGGAACCCTCGCACGCCTGGCGCCGGTGGTCGCGCAGCTCGGCCTTCCGCTTGCCATCCACGCCGAGGACCCGACGATCCTCACGGCGTTTCGCCGCCCGCTGCTCACCTACGCCGATCTGCTCGACTCACGTCCACCTGAGGCAGAGGCCGTCGCCGTCTCTGCCGCGGCGGCGGTCGCCAGGGAGGCAGGCGCGAACCTTCACGTGGCGCATCTGTCGAGCGCGCTTGGGCTGAAGGCGGCGGAGGACGCGATCCGCGCAGGAACCTCGCTGACCCTGGAGACGTGCCCGCAGTTCCTGTGGCTGACCGCGGACGACTTCGACCGCGTCGGCACGGCGATGAAGATGCTTCCGCCTGTTCGGACGGCGGCCGACCGCGCGGCGCTCGTCGATGGCCTCAAGCGGGGCGTGATCGGCATGGTCAGCACCGACCACGCGCCGCACACGGACGACGAGAAGTCTCGGTCCTTCGACGAGGTGCCGGCGGGCAGTCCCGGCGTGCAGACGCTTTACCTGAGCTGCCTGCAGCTGGCCAAGGACCTGGGCGACGCCTGGCTGGCGCCGAGGTGGGTGAGCCAGGTCCCCGCGCAGTTCGCCGGCCTCGAGGAGAGCAAAGGCGCCGTCGCGCCTGGGTTTGACGCCGACCTCGTGGTCGTCGATCCCAGAGGCCGCACGCGTGTCCAGCCGGAAGACATGCGCTCCCGGCAGCGCCACAGCGCCCTGAACGGCCAGGAGTTCGACTTTGCGATCAAGGACGTGTACCTGCGCGGGGAATCCGTTGCCAAGGGCGGCAAGCCCCACGGCCGGATGGTCCGCCCAGCGCTCGTTCTGCGCTGACCTGAGGATGGCCTCGAGGTCGTCCCTCGTCGCGTTGGTGCTCCTGCTCGAAGCGGGGTGCTCCATCCTTCCCAGCGGCGGCAACAACGCCGGCTTGCCCGCCGCCAGCAGCAGCCGCACCGGCTCTCCGCTCGCGCCGGCGTCCGGCCAGCTGGACGCCGAGGTGCCCGTGCCGCAGGGCTTTCCGTCCGACATTCCGATCTACAAGAAGGCCCGGCTGACCGCGGGCGCGTCGTTCACCTCGAACGGGCAGGTGGCCTGGGGGATGGAGTGGGAAACCCTGGACTCTTTCGCCGCGGTGCAGGCCTTCTACGTCAAACAGTTCAGCCAGGGCGACTGGAGCCTGACCATCTCGAGCAACGCCGCCGGGGCGTTCGCGGCGACGATCTCCCGAAAGAGCAACCCGCACGTCACGGGTACTCTCGCCATCGACAAGGATCGCGGGCTGACGAAGATCCTGTTGAGTCTGGTCAGCCCGAGCCACGGGCCCTAGACCCGGGCGCCGCTGCTCCTGAAGATCGGGTTCTGCGCCAGCTCGCGCTCGAGGCTCGTCGCCGCTCCGTGACCGGGGTAGAGGGCGGTGGTCAGGGGCAGTCGCAGCAGCTTGGTCCCGATGCTCATCATCTGTCGCCGCAGGTCGGTCTCGGGCATCTGCCGGCCGACTCCGCCCGCGAGGATCGTGTCGCCGACGAAAGCATGGTTCGCGACTACGAAGCACACGCTGCCGGGCGTGTGGCCGGGGGTGTGAAGCACCTGGAGCTTGAACTCCCCGAAGTCGAGCTCATCGCCGTCGATCAGGTAGCGGTCGGCAGACCTCAAGAACTGCTTCGCGTCGGCAGAATGGATGCCGGTCTGGCCGCCCGTGACCTCCTTGACGTCGTCCTTGCCGCCGACGTGCCCAGGATGCCCGTGCGTCGCGAGGATGTGCCTGACCGTCAACCCCGCTGCTTGCTCGACGATCTTTTCCGCCGGCTGCCCGGGGTCGATGACGACAGCCTCTTTGGTGGTGGCGCACGAAACGATGTAGCAGTTCACCTCACGGTCGAGCTTGACCTTGACGATGGAGAGCTTGCCCACCAATCAGTATTTACAGCAAATGGAGCGCGCCGCGGTGATCGTGTTCACGATTGGGCTGCTGCTGATCTGCAGCTTCTGGATCTACGGCTACATCAGGCGCCGCTCCAGGAAACGGTTCTAGCTACTGCTCCGCGACTGCCTGGATCTTCAGACGGAGGGCGTCGAGCGAGTCGAACTTGTCCAGCGGCGGTTTGGGGCGCGGCCGGTCCGGATACTTCGCCACCTGCACCGCCTCCAGCAGCAGCTCGATCTCGTCGGGCGTGAAGTTGAGCGTCTTCAGCACGACCTCCTTGACGTGCCCGGGGCGGTCCACGGTTTCCCTGATCACGTCGTCGGTGTCGGTGATGACCTGTGGCCGAGTGGGACGGAACAGGTCCTCAGAACCGACCAGTGCAACTCGCTTGAAATTTGGCATCGCTTTCCTTGTTCCTCTAATCCTGGACCCGGTGGTTTTCCATCACGGCCGTCGCCAGAGCTCGATATGACTTCGCCCCGTCCGACTCCCTCGCGTACTGCAGAATCGATTGCCCCGCCAGCGGAGTCTCCGCGAAGCGAATCGAATCGGTGATCCAGAAGTCGTAGACCTTGCTGCCGTACTTCTCGCGGACGGCGGCGAGCACCTCCTGCGAGTGAAGCGCGCGGTGCTTGTACAGGGTGGGCAGGATGCCGATCAGCTCCAGCCGCGGGTTGAGCCTGCGCTTGACCCGCTCCATCGTAACGAGCAGCTCCTGCATTCCTTTGAGGGCGAGAAACTCGGCCTGCAGCGGGACCAGCACCTCGTCGGCGGCGACGAGCGCGTTGATCACGATCAGGTCCAGTGACGGCGGGCAGTCGATGATGATGAAGTCGTAGCGCTTCTGCGCCGGCTCCAGCTTGTCGCGCAGGATGCTCTCGCGGCCGATCTCGTTGATGAGCTGGTTCTCCGCGCCGGCCAGCTCGATGTCAGCCGGAATGTAGTGGACGCCCATCTGGGGCGCCTCTTGGACGACATCGGTCACCGTCGTGTCAGGAACGACGAGCAGGTGGTAGATCGTCTTCTCGAGCTCGCCGGACGGCTTCATGTACAGCGTCAGGTGACCCTGCGCGTCCAGGTCGATGAGGAGGACCCGCTGGCCCAACTCGGCGAGAGCGGCGCCCAGGTTGACGGCGGTGGTGGTTTTGCCAACCCCGCCCTTCTGCATCGCGACGGCGATCGTTCGGGCCAAGAGCGATCCGAGTCTAACTGAACCCGGCCGTTCTGACTGGCAGGAATGAGTTCAGGGGCCTCTCATCTAGAATTGCCCGCGCCTGTGATCATCGACATCTTCGTCGTCCTGGTGCTGGTGATCGCGCTAGTCACGGGTTACCAGCGCGGCGTCATCCAGCCGCTCATGGCCGAGATCTTCTTCTTCGGCACGCTGCTGGCCATATTTCGCTTCCACGAGCAGTACACAACCGAGATGCAGAAGCTGCTCCACCTGACCCCGGTGCTCAGCGTTTTCGTGGCCCTGATCATCGCGGTGGTCCTGGGCGCGATCGGGGGTTCGATCGGCGGAGCGTTCCACCGCCTGGAAGCGATTCGCGGGGTGGACGGTTTGTTGGGCATCTTCGTCCACGTGGCGGTGACCCTGGTGGTGATCTACCTCGCAGCCTCGGCCCTGGTCACGCTCGACAACGCGTTCGAGCCGGCATTGAGGAGCGCCAGCCTGACGCTGAGCCAGGTGAACCAGCTCGAGAACGAGATCCTTTCCAATCCGATCACCGCCGCGATGGTCTCGAAGTCGGACCTCGACGCGCTCAAGGCACAGGCGAACAAGGCAGGTGGTGCGAAGCTGGACTCTGTCGCCGGCATCCACCAACTGCAGCAGATCTACAGCGACTTCATCCAACCGCAGCTGCACGGCTCGCGGACGATCCCCTTCATCCTCAGCTTCGGGCAGCACCTGCCGCTGATTGGCCACGTCGGCCCGAACGACCTCAAGCCACTGCCGTCGGCCAGCCCGTTGACCTGCCCGTCGCCCACGCCTAAGACCTCGCCTTCACCGAAGCCCACGGCCTCACCCAAGACAAGCCCTTCGCCGGCGGTTTGCGCGACCCCTCCGCCGACGAAGTAACTTAATCCTCGTGCTGGACCTCGCCCTGACTCCGGACCAGGAGCAGCTGGTCGACGCCGTCCGCGACTTCTGCGCCCGCGAGTTCGCCCCTCACATCGCGGCCAACGACCGTGCAGGCCGGCACGATCCGGAGATCTTCGCCAAGCTGGCCTCGCTCGGCCTTCCCGGCGTCTGCTTCCCGCAGCGTTATGGGGGCCACGGCCTCGACTACCTGGCTCTTGGCCTTGTGTGCGAGGAGCTGGAGTACGTGGACACGGTGTACCGGACCGTGCTCTCGGTCCACGTTGGCCTGGTCGGCATGGGCCTCTACACCTGGGCCAGTGAGGAGCAGAAACAACAATGGCTGGTCCCGATGGCGTCCGGGCAGAAGCTCGCCTGCTACGGCTTGACCGAGCCCAACGCAGGGTCCGACGTGGCATCGATGCAGTCGACGGCGAGGCGGCACGGCGACGGATACGTGTTGAACGGGCAGAAGGTCTGGGTTTCGGACGCCGACACCGCCGATTACCTGCTCGTGTTCGCCAAAACCGACCCCCAAGCGGGAGCGCGCGGCGTCTCGGCCTTCATGCTGGACCGCAAGGCTTGCGGCAAGGCGCTGCGCACCGAGCCGATCGAGGACCGGCTCGGCATCCGCGCCGGCGACGTCGGTTCGATCTTCATGGGCGACCTGGAGATCCCCGAGGCCAACCGCATCGGCGACGAGGGCGACGGCTTCAAGATCGCGATGAGCTGCCTCGACAACGGCCGCTACACGGTCGCGGCCGGCGCGACGGGCACCGTCCGCGCGTGCCTCGACGCATCGGTCAAGTACGCGCGGGAGCGAAAGACCTTCGGCCAGGAGATCGGCCGCTACCAGCTGGTGCAGCAGATGATCGCGCGCATGGCGCGCGACTACGAGATCTGCCGCCTGCTCTATTTCAAGGTCGCGTGGATGAAGAACACCGGCAAGCGTCACACGCGTCAGGTCTCGATGGCCAAGCAGTACGCGACCGATGCTGCGTTCAACGCCGCGCACGACGCTGTCGAGGTGCACGGTGCGTACGGCTATTCAGCCGAGTATCCGGTCGAGCGCTTCCTGCGCAACGCCCGCGCGCCGATCATCTATGAAGGCACACGCGAGGTGCACACGATCCTCCAGGGCGAGTACGCGCTCGGCTATCGCGAGGACCGGCCCGTCAAGAGATCGCTCCCGCCCTACCAGCCGGATTGACACAAGCCGCGGTGGCTGCACCGCAACGAAGGCTGAACCACATCGATTTCATCGTTCTATCGCTCTACTGGGTCGCGATCGGCTACCTGTGGAACAGCCTCACCGCGCTGATCCTGCCCGACCTGATCATCCACTTCGTCGGCCGGGCCCACGAGGGCGTCGCGGCAAGCTTCCTCAAATCGATCGGCACGCTGATGGCAATCGTCTGGCAGCCGATCGTCGGCGGCGTCTCGGACCGCGCTGTCACGCCGTGGGGACGGAGGCGGCCCTTCATCGCCGTCGGCACTCTGGGGGACCTGCTCTTTCTCACCGGGATCGCGCTCGCGGGCAACTACTGGTGGCTCGTCGTCTTCTACTTTCTGCTTCAGTTCGCCTCCAATACCGCCCAGGCGCCCTACCAGGGCTTGCTCCCGGACGTCGTTCCGGCTCCGCAGCGTGGCGACGCGTCGGGCTACTACGGAGTCGCCAACCTGGTCGGCATCGCGAGCGGAACCGTGGGAGCCGGGCTCCTGATTGCGCATCTCGGCCGCGGTGCCGCCGTCGCGTCCATCGGCGTCGTGCTGCTGACGACGATGCTCGCCACCATCCTTCTGGTGCCGGATCGAGCTGCGCCGGTCGAGGGCCAGTTTCGCAACGTGCGCGAGATGCTGGTCGCGACTTTCGGCGTTCCGCTCCGCCACCGGGCATTCCTCTGGCTTATGGCCTCGCGGCTGCTCATCTTCATGGGGTTCGGCGGGCTGCAGAACTTCGCGTTTTTCTATTTCGACAACGTGTTCTTTCACCACAACGCGAAGGCGACCGCGATCGCCGCCTCAACCCTCCTGGGCCTCTCCATCGCCGTGGCCGCGCTCGTAACCTGGCCGGCGTCTCGGCTCTCCGAGCGGACGGGCCGCCGCCCGCTCATCTTCACCGCCGGCCTGTTCGGCGCGTCGGGAACCCTGGTGCTCGTCTTCAGTCACTACCAGTGGGTGCCCGGTTCGGTGGTGGCGCCGCTCGCCGGCTTCCTGAAAGTGCCCGAGCTGGCGGCGCAGGCGACGCTGACCGGGCTCGTGGTCGGAGTGGGCCTCGGCGTCTTCTTTTCGGTCGACTGGGCTTTCATCCAGGACATCATTCCGGCCAACCAGGGCGGCCTTTACATGGGCTTCTCGAACATCGCGACCGCCGGAGCGGGAATCATCGCCGTGTTCATCGGCGGTCCCTTGCTCGACGCATTCAACGCCGGTCCCAGAATCCTCGGCCTGCCGGGTGGATTCCCGGTTGTGTTCGCCGTCTTCGTGGTGTGGTTTGTGATCGGGTCGCTTAGCATCCTGAAAGTGCCGGAAAGGAGGAGGGTGTGAACCTGGACGGACTGCGCCCGTGGGGAGGCCTGGTCGGAGGGTCGCCCCCGGATGTCGTCGTGGCGGGCATCGCCTACGACGGTTCGGCCGTCTATCGGAAGGGCGCCGCGCTGGCGCCGCAGCGCATTCGCCGGCTTTCGGCCGTCATGCCGCCCGTGACCGAGGAAGGCCACCTGCTGACCGGCCTGCACGTACAGGACATCGGTGACCTCGAAGCGGGAAACGACATCGAGACCGGCTGGATGAATCCGATGCAGCGTCTGGTGCAGGTCCCGCCAGAGGCTTTCCTGACGGTCCTCGGCGGCGACCACTGCACCGCCGTCGCAACGCTCGCGGCGCAGGTGCGGAGGCATCCGGGGCTTCACGTGCTGTGGGTGGACGCGCACCCTGACCTGTGTGACTTCTCCCGCGGCGGCCGCTGGACGTGTGGCTGCGCGCTGCGCCGCGCCCTCGAGGTCGCGGGCATCGAGCCGTCGCGCGTCGCCATCGCGGGCGGCCGCGACTACGACCCCGAGGAGCTGGAGTTCATCGCCGCCAACCAGGTGCTCCTGTTGTCGTCGGCGGAGATCGCGCGGGATCCCGCAGGGTCGGCGCGAAAGATCGCGGATCGGCTGGCCGGGCAGGAGGTCCACATATCGTTCGACATCGACGTCCTCGACCCAGCATTTGCGCCGGGCACGGAGATCCCTTCGGCGGGTGGGCTGTCGAGCCGTCAGGCGCTGGAGCTGTTGAAGAGCGCCACCGACCGCTCTCGACTGGTGGGCTTCGACGTTGTCGAGGTCTCGCCGCCCTTCGACAGCGGAGACATCACAACCCTCGCCGCGCTGAAGATGATCTTCGAGGTGTGGGGAATCGTGAAGGCCGCGCGCGAAGCCAAAGCGCACGTGCCACAGCTGCGTGGAAAGCGCTGACGTAGTCATCACCGGCGGTGGCATCATGGGCTGCGCCCTCGCCTATCAGCTGGCCAGGCGCGAGGTCGACGTCCTGCTCCTGGAGCGCGAAACCCTTGGCTCGCAGTCGACCGGCAGGTGCGCGGGCGGGGTGCGCCAGCAGTTTTCGATGCCCGCCAACGTCCGGCTGCAGAGAATGTCGGTGCGTCTCTTCGAGGACTTCGAGGCCGAGACGGGGCATCCGGCCGACTTTCGTCAGCTCGGCTACCTCTTCATCCTGACGCTGCCGCAGCACGTGGAAGACTTCCGCCACAACATGGAGATGTGGCGTGAGCTCGGCCTGACCGAGGCGCGCTGGGTCGACCCGGCCGAGGCGGCCCGGATGGTGCCGGTACTCAACGTGGATGACGTGCTGGGCTGCACCTTCTGCCCGAGCGACGGCATCGCAAGCCCGGCCGACGTGACCTCGGGCTACGCGTCCGCAGCCCGGCGGCACGGGGCGCGCCTCAAGGAAGGCGTGGAGGTTGTCGGGATCGACGTCGCCGGCGGCCGCGTGCAGGGGGTGCGGACGTCCGCCGGCGACATGGCGACGCGTGTGGTCTTCAACTGCGCCGGCGCCTGGTCGGCCTCGATCGGTCGCATGGCGGGGCTGGAGATCCCGGTCCTGCCCTACCGGCGCCACATCGCCGTGACCGGGACCTTCCCCGCCGTCCCACGCAACAACCCGATGACGGTCGACTTCCAGACCTCGTTCTACTTCCACCCGGAGGGTGATGGAGTCCTGCTCGGCATGAGCGACCGAGTGGAGCCGCCCGGTTATCTGACGGACGTGAGCTGGGAGTTCCTGGTGAGGATGTTCGAGCAGGCGTCGCGGCGGGCCCCGGCGCTGGCCTCGGCCGGGATCAAGACCGCCTGGGCGGGCCTCTACGAGACGACGCCGGACCACCAGGCGATCCTCGGCCCGGTGCCGGAGCTGGAAGGGTTCTGGTGCGCTGCGGGCTTCAGCGGCCATGGGTTCATGCAGGCGCCGGCCGCGGCGGTCCTGCTCGCCCAGCTTTTGCTCGATCACCGCTCCGAGATCGACATCAGCCCGTTCGCCTTCACGCGTTTCGGCCAGGGCTCGCTCGTCCACGAGCGGAACGTCATCTGACTACTTCTTGAAGATCACCGCCAGGGTGATCAGGCCGGCGCCTCCGGCCAGCAGCACCGCGCCGCAGCCGATCTGGACGATCGTGTAAGCCATGCCACCCGTGGCGGCGTATGTCTCCGGATATTGCATCTTGCCCCGCCGCCTGCGCACCGCCGCCGCGATCGCGCCGATGCCGAGCAGGAAGGTGAAGACGCCGAGCAGCAGCCCGCCTGAGAAGTAACCGGCCACTGGCCTTCAGTATCCGCTGAATTAGGATTCTCACCCGTGGCACGCATCCTGCTTCTCGGCTCGACCGGGTTTGTCGGCCGCGGCGTGGCCCACAAGATCCTGGACATGGGGCATCAGCTCCGGGTGCTCGTGCGCGACCCGATGAAGGCCGCCGCGTTCAAGGTTCGCGGCGCCCAGGTTGTCGTCGGCGACGCGCTCAACCCCTCGTCGGTGACCCAGGCCGCGCAGGGCGTCGAGTACATCATCAGCCTGGTCGCGGTCCGGAGAAACCGCCCGCAGTCCTACCTCGCGGTGAACGTCGACGGACCTCGCATCCTCGGCCAGGCCGCGCGGGCCGCCGGCGTGCGCTCGGTCGTCCTGGTCAGCGCGATCGGGGCGAAGCTCGACCCGCACTACAAGTACTTCACCTCGCGGTGGATGGGGGAGCAGGAGCTCGCCAAGACCGGTGTGGCGGGGACGATCCTGCGCTTCTCCTTCGTCCTCGCCGAGGAGGGCGGAATCCTGAACGACTTCGAGCGTGCGCTGATCGGCCCTTTCGCCGTCATCCCGGGCAGCGGCCAGGCGAAGATTCAGCCGATCCTCCGCGAGGATGCGGCGCGGTGCATCGTCGAGACCGTGGCCAAGCCGGAGATGCTCGGCCACATCGTCGAGCTGGGCGGACCGGAGGTCGTGACCTACGAGACCATGTTCGACTGGTTTCTGCAGGCTCGGGGCATCAAGAAGGCGAAGCTCAAGCTTCCTGTCCCCTTGGTGTCGATTCCAGCCGTCGCGCTGGAAGCCGTTTCCACGAACCCGCCGATCACTCCTGACGAGGTCAACATGATTCAGGCCGACAACCTCGCGG